>Ga0197142_1001411_pt1 | contig 22068 bp, 11 predicted proteins | sample GBS60_MetaG_FD_148614 | JGI IMG/M metagenome (GOLD analysis project Ga0197142, IMG submission 148614) | Sediment microbial communities from Great Boiling Springs, Gerlach, Nevada, United States - GBS 60_MetaG | ecosystem: Environmental > Aquatic > Thermal springs > Hot (42-90C) > Sediment... | reverse complement strand
CAGCAGAGGTGGCAATATATGTAACAGTAAGTAGGATAGAGAAGAATAAATGGAAAGAACCGCTTCCTTTGGTTAAATCTGCTTTATATGAATTGAAGCAAATGTTTGTGAAAAAATTTTATGGACAAACACAATTCTCTTGACAAGTGTCAAACCCTTTGTCATCAGTAACTATTATCTCGTCATAAATATCTTCTGGTGATCTTTTTAAAGCTTTGTCTATTGCTGTCTGAAGACTTTCATCTTCTTTTACTATATTTAAAGTTACCAAATGGTTTTCAATTTAAAATGAAATAGCTGTTATTTTTTTTTAAACCTAAAAATTATGATTTAATATGATGTTTTTATACTTTCTAAGTTTTAAGATAAATTAAAAACTCTTGGTTGCCTTTTTTGCCTGTGATTTGAGATGGTACAACTCCTTCTATATTTAAATTCAAAGATGATGCAAAATCCTTTATTTTTTCCACAGCCTTTTTCTTAAGTTCTTCATCCTTAACTATGCCACCCTTGCCAACCTCTTTTGGAGTTAGTTCAAATTGTGGTTTAATCAAAGCCACAATCTCTGCATCTTTTTTTAAGAATTCAAGCACTTTAGGCAATACCTTTGTAAGAGAAATAAAAGAAACATCAATTACTGCTATGTCAATCTCATCGGGTACTTTGTCCCTATCTAAAAACTTTATATTAGTTTTTTCAATATTTACAACCCTCTTATCATTTCTAAGTGTAACATCTAAAATGCCATAACCAACATCAATTGCATAAACTTTCTGAGCTCCATGCTTTAAAAGGCAATCTGTAAACCCACCTGTTGAAGCTCCTACATCCATTGCAATTTTACCTTCGAGAGAAATCTCAAAATGCTTTATAGCTGTTTCCAATTTTAAGCCACCTCTACTAACATAGGGAAGGCTCTCCTTGATTTCTATAATCGCATTAGATAAAACTTTTTCACCTGGTTTTAAAACCTCTTTCCCATTACATATGACTCTACCCGCTAAAATTAATGCTTGTGCTTTTGTTCTTGATTCTGAAAGTCCTCTCAAAAAAATAAGTTCATCAATACGAATTTTTTTGTCTGACATGTTTTTTTTTAAAATGCTTTTATAAAGTTTTCGATTTGAAGAGACAATTTATTTGCGGTTAAGCCATAAATATCTTTTAGAAGTGATAACGGTCCATGCTCAATAAATTTATCAGGTAACCCAATAATCTTAATGGGTTTGCATATATTCAGTTCAGACATAAGTTCGAGTATTGCAGAACCAAACCCACCTTTAACTGTATTTTCCTCTACAGTTATTACCAAAGGATGATTCAAAATAAGTTCTCTAATACCTTCTACATCTAAAGGTTTTATAAACCTTGCATTAAAAACAGTTATATAAATACCCTTTTCCCTTAATATTTGTGCTGATTTCAATGCTTCATTAACAGCTGAGCCTATTGCAAGAACAACTGCAGAATCACCATTACATAATGTAATACCTCTCCCTAACTCTATAAAATCAACATTGTAATCAGAATCCGCAATCTCAGCAGCTCCCCTTGGATATCTTATTGTGGCAGGAACATTCCATTTAAGCGTAGACTTAATCATTGCTTTTAATTCTTTATCATTCGCTGGCGCAGTAACAACAAGATTTGGTATAATTCTTAAATAACTTATGTCAAATAGTCCATGATGGGTGGCCCCATCTTCTCCAACAATGCCAGCTCTATCGATAGCAAAAACCACTGGTAAATTTTGTAGACATACATCATGTATTATCATATCAAAACTTCTTTGCAAAAAAGTGGAATAAATGGCAACATAAGGTCTGAAGCCTTCAATTGCTAAACCTGCAGCAAAAGTAACAGCATGTTGTTCTGCAATTCCAACATCAAAAAATCTATCAGGAAAGGTAGATGCAAATAACTTAAGCCCAGTTCCAGATCTCATTGCAGCAGTTATTGCAATTATACGTTCATCCTCACGAGCTAACTCCGTTAATGTTTCACCAAAAATGTCGGTGTAACTTTTTTGCTGAACCCTATCAACTCTACCCGTTTCTTTATTAAAAGGCGGAACACCATGAAAAAACTCAGGCTCTTCTTCCGCAGGTTTGTATCCTTTACCTTTCTTAGTATAAACATGTAAAAGAATTGGTCCATCCCATTGCTTTAAATTGTTTAATGTTTCTATTAATGTGAAAAGGTCATGACCATTCATAGGCCCAATATACCTAAAACCTAATTCTTCAAAGATGATACCAGGAGTAATTATACCTTTAGACAACTCTTCAATTCTTTTAGCGATACGCACTAAAGTAGACCCAAATCTTGGTATAGAAGTGAGCATCTTTTCAATTCTTTGTCTCAACTGTATATAAAACTCACCAGTAAGGATTCTTGAAAGATAAGAAGATAGAGCACCAACATTCTTTGAAATAGACATCTCATTATCATTCAAAATAACTATCATATTTTTATTAAGATGTCCTGCATTGTTAATACCTTCAAGGGCAAGGCCTGCTGTAAGTGAACCATCTCCTATAATTGCTACTACATTATACTTTTTTTTCTTTAAATCCCTTGCACAGGCAATACCCAATGCTGAAGATATTGAAGTTGAGCTATGTCCTGTAGTGATAACATCATAAACACTTTCTTCCCTTTTTGGAAATCCCGATATCCCACCATAAGTTCTAAGTGTTTTAAATGCTTCCCTTCGTCCTGTTAAAATTTTATGTGCATAAGCCTGATGTCCCACATCCCATATAATCTTATCCTCTGGAGGATTAAAAACATAATGAATAGCAACGGCTAACTCTACGGCACCTAAACTAGAAGCAAGATGGCCACCACGTTTAGAAACAGTATCTATAATAAGACCCCTTATTTCCTCACATAATACTTGTAGCTCATCAAAAGAAAGTGTTTTTAAATCAGCAGGAGAACTAATTTTTTCAAGCACTGACATTAATGTTGCCTGCTACTTAAATATAATGCAAAATCTCTTAAAAATTGAGCTTTATCACCATAGGATTCCAAACATTCAACTGCTTTAATTGTAAGGTTTTTTAATATATCTTTAGATTCTTTTAAACCCACAATAGAAGGATAGGTGTTTTTCTTCTTTTCTGCATCAGCACCAACTTTTTTGCCTAATTTACTAAAGTCTCCTTCAACATCAAGAATATCATCCATTATTTGGAAAGCCAACCCTACGTACCCTCCATATCTTGTCAAATTTTCATAATCAGCTTTCTTCACTTTAGAAAGATGCAGCGCCACCCTTATTGAAGCAAGTATTAGAGCACCTGTTTTATGAGTGTGTATATACTCAAGTGTTGAAAAATCGATTCTCTTATTCTCGCTTAAGATATCCACAACCTGACCACCAACAACACCATTTACACCACAACGATAGGCAATCTCATTTATTGCAAGCATTGCTTTCCGTAAGGGAATTTTTTTGTTAATACATTCTTTAGTCATTATATGAAAGGCTTCTGTAAGCATTGCATCACCTGCTAAAATCGCAATAGCTTCCCCAAATACCTTATGATTCGTAAGTTTTCCTCTTCTGAAATCATCATTATCCATTGCAGGCAAATCATCGTGAATCAAAGTATATGTATGAATAGCTTCGATTGCAACAGCAAAAGGTAAAACCATATCTATAGGCGTATCAAATAGTTCAGCTGTTGCAATAGTTAATATCGGTCTTATCCGTTTACCACTATCAACTATACTATATCTCATCGAATCACAAAGCTCTTTTGGAAATTTATACTGTGAAAAATATTCATTAATTGCACTATCTATGAGCGCTTTTTTTTCTTTAAGATAGTTATCAAAATTTTTACTCATTTTCATCAAACGAATCCTCAAAAGGTTCTAAATGGAACTTTTCCTCCGATTCCTTTATTAATATTTCCACACGTCTTTCTGCTTCAGTCAACTTTTGCTGGAGTTCTTTTATTAACTTGATTCCTTCTTCAAAAAGTGTAAGAGCATCTTCAAGAGCTATTTCTTCATTCTCTAACTTTTTTGTTATTATTTCGAGCTTTTTAAGGGATGCTTCAAAACTTTTGCTTTCTTTCATATAAAACATTAGATTACAAAAAAAACCACATTAAAACAAGAAAATTTTTCAAACTGCTTTTTCAACTTTAGCGGGAAATACCTAATATAAGATAAAGTTTAGATTTTTCAAATTTCCTATATCCTTCTTCTGATAACTTAAGAATGTAAGTATTTTGTTCATCTCCTTTGTTTAAAAGTGTTCTCTCTTCTGATATTATTTTTATTTTTTTTCCATCAACATCTTCAATATCAACAAGTTCTACCGGAAACATAGTATCCTTTGAATTGATTTTCAAAACCACTTCATAACCATCCTTTGTTTTATAAACATCTTTTATCATTACAAAAGTGCCTTTAATGTTATCCCAACTTGCATTGTAGCTTATGGGTATATTTATTTTCGGGTTGCTTAAATCATTGGTTTCCAATTGTAAAAACCTTACCCCTTTCCCAACATTTTCAGTAACAAAGGTACCCATAATCTTTTTAGTTTCTCCAGGCAATATATCAATAGGTAGATTCAATAAAAAACCATCCTGAGCAGGACTTGTTACAGTCAAAACCATATTGCCTGCATTCATAATTTCAAACACAAAACTATGAGGTATATTTGGTATTATATTACCAAGTTCAATATTTTTTTCCTTTAGTATAAACTCGGGATACTTTTCGGGATAGTTATACCACGTAACTTTTATCTTTTTTTCTTTTATCTCACCTTTTTCTTTATAAAGTATTGTAACTTTTTCTTCAAAAGCACCCTGAGGCAAACCAGAATCAAAAAACAACTCGCCCTCTATTGATTCATTTGGTAATAACTCTTTTTTTTCAATTTTCAATGCAATCCCACAGGCATTGACTATACCTATTATTTCAATGCTTTCATAAGTATCATTTTTAATGTAAATATACCTTTTCTTTGAAGTATATTTTCTTACCCTACCAAAATCAATATGCTCAGGACTTATAGAAATCGCAAAGGATGTAACTCCCCACATTACAACAAATAGCAAAGCGACAAAGGCTCTATAAAAAACATTCATCTTTTTTTATCCATCAACTCCTTCTCTTTTTTAAAGAACTGAAATAAGTCTTCATGACCTTCAAGGCTATTATAATATTCATAGGCAAGATTAACTATTTCCTTCAATCTTTCCCTTAATTTCTTATTCCATGGCTCCTTTTTTAATCCTTCACTAACTAACACATAAGCAGGGTAAAAATCCCCTTTTTCTAACATATAATGTGAAGCTTCTAAACAGAGGTAAATGTTCTTACTGTCAAGCTCATAGGCCTTATTGAAGGCATACAAAACATCATCATCTTTGTAGGTTTTTATGCTCGCCCAAAAAAGCCTCTCATAAAAATAAGGGTTATCTTTATGAAATTGTTCTATCTCTTTTAATAAGTTATAAACATCTTCATATTCGGCAAAATAAAACAATGCCTGGTCAGCATAATCAAGAGCTTGAAACTCCTTTGGAAATATATTCTTCTGCCAGTTTTTAAAAATCCTTTCAAAAGCTAAAGAAAATTCTTGAACCCAATCTGGCAGATTTATATCGAGGCTTTTTACTAAATAGATGCCTTTTATATCCCAATTATAATCATTAAAACTTTGAAAAAGGCTAATAACCATTTCCATTTTTGGAGTTTTTACTTCATTTTTGAAACTTCTAAAAAAATAATCTACATCAACAACAACAAAATCAACTTCATTATCAACCATCCCCAAACTTTCTTTAAGCATTATATAAATCTCTACATTATCAACCTTTAAACTTAACCCTTCAGCAGCTAAACTTACTTCCTTTATGGTAAAGTATTTTTTCAAATGTTCAACAAATATATCCACATCTTCTTTTTTTATAGTTTCAACAGGCAAAACCCAATAAACTGTCTCGGCCTTTATTTTTTTTGACAAAAGCATAGGTGTTATGTAATCTCTACTTGAAAAAATCACGACATTTTTTGCACTTAAAGTGGCTATATTAAGCACTTCTTCAAAGCTTTTAAAAGCTTTAAGCTGAACTTTTTCCTTTTTTTTTGCTACAGCAATATTAGCATGCATAAGCAAAAAGAAGCTTAAAAATACAGTTAAAAGCCTTTTCATCATAAAAACCTACATCTTATAATTGTCCATAAAACGATGAATCCATGTTTCCATTTTATTTTCTTACCCTCACTGTAAGTTCTACCATAATAGGATATTGGAACTTCAATTATCCTATAACCCTTTTTAAAAAAATGAGCTGTAATCTCGGGGTCAAAGCCCCAACCATTAGATTTCAATACCAAATCTGAAACACATTCCTTCCTAAAAACTTTATAACAAGTTTCCATATCTGAAAGTGTTGAATTATATAGTAAGTTTGCGATTAAAGTTAAAAATTTATTACCCACATAATGCCAGAAATAAAATACACGAGTCACACCTTTGAACCTGCTACCATAAACTACATCTGCCTTTCCTTTTTTAATTGGTGAAAGCAACTTTTCATATTCCTCAGGGTCATATTCCAAATCAGCATCTTGTATGATTATAACATTACCTGTTACATATTTTAATGCAGTTCTTATAGCTGCTCCCTTACCTTGGTTTTTCTCATGAAAAAATACCTTCACTTTAGAATTTTCTATTTTTGCAAGCAGTTCTTTTGTGCCATCTGTTGAACCATCATCAACAACAATAACTTCCCAAACATTTTGCTTTAAAACCTCTTCCAGCACATATAAAATATTATTTTTTTCGTTATATACTGGCACTAATACAGAGAGTTTGATTTCTTCGCTCATTTTATGGTTTTTTATGAATATTTATGTATTCCTTAGATTTTATCTCACCAATTTTGTTTTTAAGCCTTTCTTCATAAAACCTTTTTCCTTCTTCCGGTAAAGGCTTACTCTTTCTCAAATCAATATCAATGATTGTCCCATTATATACATCTAAATTTTTTACATTAACCTCAACAAAATTTTTACCATCCGTAATTATATAAGGTGAAACAGGGGTTATAAAAAAGTTTACCTCTGCCGTTGCATAGGGCAAGTATGCCGTAAAATTACCATCTCCATCTGCATAAACGGATGCTTCCCAAGTAAATGGTCTATCCCAGTTTGTAACAAAATCAGCTTTTATATACACAAGCCTTCTCGGTTCTGTCTTACCGTGAACTCGTGCAGCTTTCACATACTCATAAATTTTATATTCTTTTACTTCATTCATATAAAAGGGGAATATATCAGGGTTTTCTGATTCAAAAATTAGACGAAAATGCTTCAATGCAGGGTTTAATCCAGTTGCACTACCATCAAACTGCCACAAACTCGCAAGGGGAAGAGAAAAAAACTCTTCCTTCGGATAAGGTACAATTATATTGAAATGACCTGACTGTCGAAACTCTATATATTTCTCAATAAATCCAGGTTTTAGATAGGAAGTAAGGGGATTGCCAAAAAAAGGTATGGGATTACTAACTAATATAAATCTTGCATTATATTTATCAAAAATTGCCTGTAACTCACCTTCATTTTCCACACTCCAAATATAAATAGCGTCTTTAAAACCTTCACCTCTTAACTGGTGTCCAAAATTATTAACTATTGTGGGTTTCTCTGATATAAATTGAATATAATGTCCGTGATCCCATGGAGCGATAATAGCATACTCGGGCATTTTTGTTGGGTTCCATACATAACTTGTGGGTGGTAGGTAGTTTTTCATCCATATGAGAGTCCTATATAAATCAAGGGACATTGGCAGTTCACCACCTTTTAATATATCCTTTGTAATATAAAAATAAGGAGTTAAAACAAGACAAATGATTGTTAAAGATACAAGAAAAGGAGATTTTTCTGAAAAAATGACCACCCTTGTTAAAAGACCAGGTTTTTCACCTTTAATTGTTTCTTTCCAGCTTAAAAACTCTCTAAAAAGGCCATGGCCACTTTTAATCCTTTCAAAAATGATATTGGCAAAAAGAGCTATACCAATTGCAAGGGCAGGGCTATAAGCATTATTCCACCTTCTTTGATAAAAGCCTAACAATCCTATCACTATACCCCATATCACATAAAAGACTTCTAAAACCATTCCTTCGTATTTTTTTTTCATTAACATTTTCACAACAATCTTTATGCTAAAGTAAAAGGGTAGGAAATATGAAAGAAAATATATCCATTGTATTATTGTTTCAAAATTAACAAAATTAAAAGAAAACATAGACTTTAATTCAAAAGTTTTCTGAAATTCATTTATAGAAGCATGCCAAGGGTCTGTTTTTAACAAAAACTTTATACCACTAACCAGATTTTCCCTAAAAGGCGGGATAATAATAGCAATAACTATAAACAGCAAAAACACAAACAGAGCATTTCTCACTAAAATTCTTAAAGATGGGCTTTTTTTGATGATATAACCAATTACAAAAACGATTAAACCTAAAAAAACAAGATATAAAGGCTGAAAGTATGAGAAAAAACCAAAATCCCACAATGTTTGTTCAGTACTTCTTGGTACTATAAACCTTACAAAAGCAACAATTGCTGAAGCCAAAACAAAAATATAACAAATAATATGAGATAGCTTTACAATAAGCTCTTTTTCATAGAACAAAATTAGCATTAGAAGAACAAGATACCCACAAAAAAGTGTATAAAAAACAACCTGGCCCTGCCAAACCAACAAACCTAAAGCTATAAATAAACCTGAAAGTAAGGCTGGTTTTTTATAAAACTCGCCTTTCAACGCACATTGAATAGCCTCTAATCCATAATAAAAAAACCACAAACAGAAAAATGTTTCAGCTACATGATGATCCCCTGATGCAACATGGGAGTATCCTAACATGCCTGGCATAGCAATGGCAAAAAATGCAGAAAACAGAGCAATTCTTTCATTGTTCCAGATAAGCTTTACAATTTTATAGGTTGGGATAACACACAAAGCAGATAGAATAGGTGGAAGTAGCGCTATAATTAACCCTACAACTTGGTGGGTTGGTTTTCCTAATGTGATTATGTTTGAAAAAACCGCTACAAACCAATCATACAAAGGTGGCCATGGACATTCAGCACCATAGGGATATGCCATATAATAGTCTAAGGTTGGCATTTTAGGAAAATTAAGAGCCCATATCATGGCTCTCCGAAAGTGGTAGAAAGCATCGGGTTGTACAAAAGCAAATTCTTTCCCAAAACCAGCAATTGATTTTTTCCAAGGTAAAAGCCTAATCAAAAAAGCTGATATGGTAAAAAACCAAAGAAGAAAACCCGTCCTATTTACAAAAGCAAAAATTCTGTTAAACATATTAAAGTATGTTAACATGAAAGATTTTTAAATTCAATTTTTAAAGCTTATAAAGCTAATTTATAAGATTTTTCAATATTTCGATAACCTCTTTGTTTGTTTCCTTCGACAAAATTTCCTTAATTTTTAATTTGGTTCTATCTTTAAGATGGCTATAAAGAGAAAGATAATCTACAAAACCGGACATAACCTCTTTATAAAACTCTTCATCTACGCCTTTAATAATTAGCTCAAAATTGTTTAAAAAACCATCCTCACAGCTATAAATATAGGCCCAAAAAGCTGCAAATTTTATATCTCTATCTTTTTCATTCACGATAATATTTAGCAATTCATTACATAAAACTGGTTTTCTTCTATCCTCTAAAGCATTTATCGCAATCCGATAAATATGCATGTCCTTTTTATCAATAAGATTCCACACATATCTTACCGTTTCATCGCTTCCATACCTAATTAAATTCCCTACTATACCTTCGAAACTAAGTAACTTCGAATCTTTTAACTTTCCTAATACAAAGCTCTCTCCCTTCCGGCCCATCTTAGAAAGTACGGACAAAACTTTAACTTTTTTATCATAATCCTTATATTGTTCATACAGCTTAATCAAAACATCGGCTCCATCTTCAAAAGACTCAACCTTATATATTGCATATTCCCACAGACTATTTTTCTCATCTTCTAAAATCTTAAATAATTTACTCTTAAAAAGCTCTCTATTATGTCTTTCCATTATCTCCATCACTTCTTGTTGCATAACAGGCTCACTAAAAATAAGTTCATAAAAAACCTCATTTTTAACATTACCTTTCTCAATAAAGGTTAATACATAACTTGGCACAGGTTTTTTTCTTGCCTTTTTCAATAACCTTTCAACAAAAAACTCATCTTTTATCCCTTCTTTTACAACATCAGAAAGCAGCTGTTCTTCCATTTCTGGCATTTGTTCTAAGTAAAGTTTATAAAACTCACTACTTTCTTTAAAATAGGGACTGATATGGCTGTATAATAACTCCTTTATAGGTTTGCTAATATTAGAAAAGTTGTTTAGCACATATTCAGCAATATCTCTATCAATGGAGTTATTTATTAACAATGGCGATATGAGATTAGTAAATTTTTTCGTAAGCAGCATTTTTTTTATGTATGCTTTTTTTTCTTCACCATCAAGATTAGAAATACCATATGTAACATAGGCTTCATAAAAAATATTATTTTCATCATGCTCATTAACAAAAACATTAAAAGCTTCTCTATGATAGGCATGGTTTTTATCTTGTTTTGCAAGTACAGTAAAAAAATGATTAGAAAGTTCTAGACTCTTAGATAAATAGGGCATTATCAAAGAAAAAACCCTTTTAGAAGGTTTTTCAAAGGTATTTTCAATTATTTTCTTTTTATATTGCAGCTCAACCTTTTCTAAAAGCCATCTTATAACATCTTCATACTCAACAAGACTAACAAACTCACTATAGTTTTCTATAAGATATTCAAGAGCTTTCATTTCCTTAAATCTTTTGTAACCTTCGAAAACAACCTCTAACCTTTTATCAACGGATAAAAACTCAAGCATTTCCATTGATTTTAGAAATGTCTCATTATTTAAAAGGGCAGTTTCTTTGAACTCTTTGAAAAATACATCGTATGAAAAAAACTCCCTTTCCTGTAAAGCTACATCTTTCAAAGTTAAATCACTATCATAAAATAAAGCTCTGTTAGTCTTAAAAAACTTCTTCGTTAGATTAAACTCCTTTAACTTCTTATCTCGGCAAAAAATCTCTACACTATCAATTGTATCAAAAAGACCTTCACCTAAAACAATCTCAGGCATTCTCGAAAACCTTTCTTCTAATACTTTACCATCTTTTATTAACACAAACTTAAAAACATCGCAGTCTTTATCTCTTTGATTTTCAGAAATGATATAAATGAGATTATGTTTAGGACTATATTTAATTCTAAAATTAACTTCCGCAGTTTTTAAACAGGAAAAAAATACAACGAAAATAGAAAAAAGAAAAAGCTTTTTCATTTTATAATTATACCATCTATTTATCTCATATTGCAATTTAGTCAAATACCAGCATAAAGATTGAAAACTTTATTTTATTAGTATAGTAGTGCTATAATATTTAGCTATATGAATGTACTCCTTATAAAAATGAATTCCCCTGCCGATGAGATAATACCACCTATTTCACTTGGCTATCTTGCTCAAACAATAAAAGATAGGCACAATGTAAAAATATTAGATTGTTTAAAAGAAGGGCTTGATGTCAATGAGACTGCTGAAATTGCGACAAATTATGACATGGTAGGTATAACGCTTTTTACAAAAGACCTCTCCCTTTGTAAAAAATATTTAAAAACAATTAAAGCCAAAAAGAAAGACATTATAATCTTCTTAGGTGGACCGCACCCTTCTGCTGTACCTAAGGAAACACTTGATTTTTTCGGAGACTTAATAAACCTCATATTTATTGGTGAATCGGAGATATCCTTTCCACAGGTAGTAGAATACTTCGACAAATCAACCCCTACCCTTGAAAGCATAGAAGGCATAGGCTACAAGACAAATGAAGGTTATGTTATTAAAAAACCCAAAATTTATGACAATATAGATGATTTCAAGATTGCTTGGGAATTGATACCACCAAACACATACCCTATGGCACCGCACGGTGCTTTTTTTAAACAATTCCCCGTTGCTCCTATTATCACTTCAAGAGGTTGCCCATACCATTGCACTTTTTGTGGTGGACATATTGTATCGGGTAGAAAAATCAGGCAAAGAAGTATAGATAATGTAATGGAAGAAATTAGCCTTTTGTGCAATACATACGGAGTTAAAGAAATTCATATTGAAGATGACAATTTCACCTTTAACAAAAAATATGTACTTGATTTTTGTAAAAGGCTGAAAGATGAATTTCCCCAAATAACATGGACATGTCCAAATGGTGTTAGGATTGATACATTAGATGAAGAAGTAGTTCGAGCAATGAAAGATAGTGGTTGTTATGCCATTTCTTTAGGTATTGAATCTGGTTCAGATAGAGTTCTTAAGATGATGAAAAAATCACTCTCAGTTTCAAAAATTAAAGAAAAAATTGATATCTTAAAAAAGTTCGATATAGACATAAATGCTTTTTTCATTCTCGGTTATCCTGGTGAAACAAAAGAAGATATTAAAAAAACAATCTCTTTATCATTATCACTACCTTTAAAAAGAGCTTCCTTTGCAAACTACCAGCCTTTACCTGGAACGGAATTATACTATGAACTGCTAAAAAAGGGTTTATTAAAAATAGACCACTGGGAAAACTTTGCTCCATCATTACAATCAACAATTTGGTCACCACCGAGCTTTACCGTAAAAGAGCTTATCTGGATTAGAAGATACGCCTTATTAAGATTTTATTTAAGATTCAATGTTCTAATTAACTTTATTAAGTCTATCAAAAGCCTTGAACACCTAAAATACATCTTCAAAAGAGCAATAAGATGGCTCTTTTATACTGGTAAAAAATAAAATTACATTAAAAAAAGGCGTGCAAAGACACGCCTTTTTACATCAGTTTCTAGACTAAACTTAACAAGGATGAACTGAGCTTGTACCTAAACTTTTTGGTTTAATATACTTTTTCATATATGCACCTCCTATAAATTTATATAAGCTTTACTGCCATGGCGTTACATCATTCCAAAAAGTTCTATTCGTTGCATCCTTTATTAATGGGGTATTATGACATCTTACTGCCCTTGCTGGGTTCCATGAATTCAAATTATTACCACTTGTACTAAAATTATTTGAAGAAGTTCTCATTCTATAAATCCAATCATTAGTATTAATAGAGTGCTTTTGTCTATATAATTTATTATTAGAATTCCAGTTATTTCCAACATCAGCTGATACCCAAACATCCAAACAGTTTGTTTTCATAAGCCTTGGCAGTCTTGATGCATGGGGTGTATGACATTTTGAGCAAGGAAAGTTATGGTATTGATTAGTACTATTTTGTTGCACATTTGCTGTTGCAGTTGTATTTAGTTGCTGCTTCAAATTAACTCCCCACGCAATACCAATGCCAGTTTGTGATCTTACTGAATCTTCAACTAATCCTGTCTCACCTTGCTTGTTAAACTCTGCAATAAGCTGTTGAGAGAGTGAACGGTTTGCATTAATATTATTAGCTGCATAACCTTTAGTAATATTTACTGAATCCTGTCTATTCACATAATAGTGCGGGAATATATCACCATATTCAGTATTTTGATAATTACCACTTGCCCATCCTTTAACAGTTCTATGAACATGTGTTCTAAAGTTTGCTGCTCTAGTACTAAAGGAAGAGTTTGTAGCTATTAGTTTAGCCGCTGGATGACAACTTAAACAAAGACCGGCAAATTGTGCATCTACTTCATTAATTTTACCTATATTTGCCCATACATTACTAGCATTTACAGTATAGTTGGTACCATTAGCACCATTATTACTTCCCGCAAACCAGAAGTTCCTAACATTACCTCCTAAGGCAGCACCATTACTAAAGTTAGCAAAATTCCACACAACCGTTGTACCATTCATCAATCTAAGGCCAAAGGTATTATCATCTATAAAGAATCCATCCTGCCCAACATATGAGCTATTTAGACCATATCCAGCTCCAATTATTGGTGGCCTATTATATTGGAAATAGGGCATAAACCTTGGACCACCACGACCACCACCTCTTGAACCATCTATATTGGTATTATTTATATTCAAAGTTGTACCACTATCCCCAATTTTAAAATACCCACCTGTTACAGTATAAGTTATCACTCTATCCCCTGGCCTATCTTCAAAGTATGGAGATGTTAGCCACATACCTTTTAAATTGGGTAAATAATATCTTGTATTTGCACCTGTTCTTGCCGTATTTACACCATGGGGGTCATGACAGGCTGTACATCTCCCTTGTATATTAGAATTTATGTTGCCCGAGTTAGCACTATTTCTCCAGTCTGTTTGAGTTATACCGCTGCCAACATTACCTATATGCTTTTTAAAATGTGTACCTATAACTGTACCCGCTTTAAATGCAAAGGTACCATTCCAATAAGAAGGATAATTTGGTGCCTGATTGCTGTTATAGGTATAATTGCTATTTGAAGTATTGTAATTTGCATACCATCTACCTTTTCCATGCCTGTCTGTAACAGATAATTGCCAGTTAACAGGGTCATAATATCCAGCAACAATATTACCAGTTGTCCTACCAAAGTTTGTATAATTTTTAGGTGCAGTTGTATTTGAACTTCCAACACCACCTGTTGCGGTATCAGGTCCTAGATGGCAGTCAAAGCACAAAGCTGCTTGTACTGACCACTGATAAGTTGTATTTTCCCGAGGTGTATAGTTTATACCATAACCATGAGTACCAGCTGTTGTCTGCTTAAGTATGCCAGCATACCAACCACCTACTTTTGAACTATACATAGTAAATCGGTATGTACCTCTTTGGATATTAGAGCCATGAGAGTTATGACAATCTAAGCATGCTACAGAACCTATATTTGTAGCACCACCAACTGTACCCCTTGTAGCTTGTGTTGGTGCATCATCAGTCCAAAGCGCTGTTATACCAATGCCTCTCTGGTTATTTCTCATATCATAGTGAACACTTGGTGATTTAATCCTTATTGGTACTACATTATAAACCGTTGGATTGTATATATGAGAGCTATACCTGCCAAAGGTATTATATCTTGCTGCAATACTATCACCTGTCCAACTATAAGCGTTTGTATTAACACTATCACCGAAGGGTTGTTTACCTTTCATATTATCATTATGACATACAAGACAATGGTCATTTACGTTTAGTGCATAAACGATGTTTCTATTATAATTAACCATATTGCTTGTTATACCTGTATCATATCTGCTGTTATTTGTTGCATTATAATTATATGCAACAAGCTGAACTATCCCATCCTGGTGTATAGTTGAATTTTTGTTACCTGTACTATCTGCTGCTTCCCAATGACACTTATAACAATGAGTTGAGTTTACAGCAATACCTTGTACGTGATGGGAAGTACCTGAAAACTCTGCTACTACATTTGCAACACTACCAATCTGTGCAGAATGACATGCAGTACAAGCCAAATTTGTAGTTGGGTTCCATGTGATATTGTTTCCATGACACACTGTTGTAGTACATGTGCCAGAAGTATTGGTTGCTGAATAATAAACACTCTGTACTTTCCCATTGTCGAGGGTTAGGTTGACTGAAGTAGTTGTTGTGTCACTATATGCAGCAAGTGCAGCTCCCGTACCATAAGGTGGTGTACCACCAATTTGTTGTGGGTTTGATAAATTAATATCTGAAATTGCTGTTAAACTAAAAGCTATCGTATTTCCAGTTGTTGTAATGTCTGATTTATGTGCATCATTGTGGCAACCAAGGCATACTGATATTTTAATTCTTTTTCTGTTGTAACCCATTCCAGTATATTTTAAAAATGTTGATGCTGATGTTACTGCATGGGCATAATGTTTTCCTGAACGGGCAGAGTTATACTGGGTTACATTGTTGTAATTTGGACCTGTTGGGTTATCAATAGCATGGCAATTATTGCATTTAAGAAAAGGTTTATTTGTCAAACCCTCACCTGTGAAAAGAACTCTGTATTTTGTATTATCTTCTGGATTATTTGTAGTACCTGAGCCATTAGTCCACGGAAGTGTAGTAATACCACCATGGCATCTTACGTTTGAACATGTACCATTGCGAGTACCTGATGGAGTATAAGAGGGTGCTAAATCATTGGAATTAGTACCATTTTTTGTGCCCAAAGTAGGCATAATAACTACATCTAAAACACCATTGGCATGTTTATCAGCATATCCAGGCCCAGAACCGTAATGGCAATATTGACAATCAGATGCATTGTTAGACCAGCCTGTGATATATGTAAAATGGGCGCTGTGGGCACCAGTATTTGGTGGAGCAGCATGACATACATTACAGGTAGAAAGATTGTTTGAATTTACAGAACGTGTACCCCATTTTGGTGTTGTTACATTATTGTGACAATCAATATTACTACATGTTTTTGTAGCTGCAGAATAGGTACCATTTGTGCTAATACCTACTATAGTTGAGCTTACAGTGGCATTTCCATCCATATGAGGATCAGTTGTACTTCTTCTTGATGTTGAGTAGTTATTTACTGCTGATCCATGGCAGTATGCACAATCATATTTATTATAACCACCGTGAATTCTTCCATAACCTACATCATGGCTTTTTTGGTTTCCTCTAACTGTTGAGTATGGATAATAGATGTGATAATAACCATTGTAGTTGTGGCACTTACCACAATCGTTTATTTGAATTAAATCTTCACAAGCTGTTTTGGCAATAATTGTATTTGAGCCTGAACTTATTGTGCCATTCCAAGTTGTACTTGTTACAACTTGTGTTAGGTTTGTCTGTATTGAACCAGTTGCTGTATTTGGAAGATCATATACAACAAAGACATAGGCACCTGATGCCCCAAAAGGGATACCACCCGTTTTGCTAATAGTTGTGGAGCCTCCATTCCAACCTGTAACACTTCCAAGAAGTACAGCATTTCTCAATGTTTTCTGCCCTTTTGTATTTACATAAACATAAACATCAATAGTTCCACCTGTAAGGCCAGTATTACTTATAGTGACTGAATTTAGTGTATCAGGTCCTGATAAAAAGAACGAAAGGGTTACAATTCCAGTGGATTTTTCAGTTGAAGAACCACCTGCCTGAACTGATACATTAGCAGGGATTTCTCCTGTTGCATTTGTTGGTGTAGAACCTGCATATGAAGAATAAACACCAATAAATATGACAAATGACATTGCAATGCCTGCCATTAAACCCATTAAAATTGCCAACCCTTTCTTTGCTTTTCTACTCATATATACACCCCTAATTTAGGTTTACCTTTTTTATAATCATGCAAGGGGTAGAATGCAACCCCTTGCTTTATTTTACTTATGGTAAGCACTTCCAGTCAACACTCACTCCATAATGGCAGCTTACATTGTTGCATGTTCCAGTTCTTGTAGTTCCATCGCCTTTTATATATGTTGGTGTTGCGCCACCAAAAGAGTATGCACTACTTATATTCAATGATACATTAGCTTTTGTAACTGTAGTACCACCTTGGTTATGTCCAGCATCACCGTTATGTCCATGACAATCAGAACAGCTTAAGCCAAGTTTATCGATATGATATGCATGAGCACCATGACCACCAGGATAATCAGAAGATGATGCAGAGCGTGGTGCTCCATCTCTTACCGTTGTCTCACTTACAGCATGACAGCTGTTGCAAGTAGCGAGGAACTCACCTTTATGTGAATGACAGTTCATACAATTCAAGCCTTCGTTATGGGCTGGCGTGGATGCATTTGTCCTATTATTATGGCTTGTTGCACTATGACAGGTTGCACAAAGGTCATCATTGTTTCCATTTGTAACACCACGATCATCTTCATCAAAGGAGTTGGTTCCAGTTCTTGCTGTAAAAACAACGGTACCATTGTACCAGCCAGTATCAGTTGTTGCTTTTATCATCTCGATATTAGACGTACCATGTGGGTTGTGACATATTCTACAATCAATGTATACAGGTGGCGTACCTTTTGTACTGTAGTTCACTATCTTATGTCTTGTCATTCCTGTTGATAAGGAGAAAGTGCTCCCACTTCTATGGCAGTAGTAGCAAGCAGCATATGCTGTACCATCTGAACTAATTGTAGAGTTCAACCTTCTAAAGTCACCAGTGGTGTGGGAGATGTGTGTAGTACCACCAGTCCATGATGTCTGCCCATGGCAGTCAAGACATACCTTGTTTGCACCTACATTACCAGAAACGGGATAAGTCTTTGTATTACTCCTACCATGACCTGTAGAGGTATAGGTAGCATAGGATACTGTATTTGCATAGACACCGCCAGTTACTGAAGATGTGTATTTACTGTATGCAGGTGCAACTGTGTTATGGCAGGTTTCACAAGCAAGGTAGCTTGTTGTAGTCCAGTATACTTTAGCAGTATTTGCGTAGAGCCTGCTATGGCAGTTGTTACATGCATTTGTCTGGGTAATATCCTTGTTATCTCTAAAAGTTGTTGTACCATCAATATGGAAGCTTGAAGATGCAAGGTTATGACACTGGTTACAACCTGTTATATCAGAACTATTATTTGCAATTCCAGGACCATAGGTGTTGTTATAATGGTCTGCATGCCTGTTTGCATTATATGGGAAGGCATGGCAAACATTACATGCAGTGGTTTCAGGTGTATTAGCTATCGCAGTGCCCCATGCTGGGTTCTGAACAGGTGTACCTCCTTTACCATCGTTATGACAAGTATTTGTACCACAAGTACCATAGGTCGTTGAAGGTATCACTTTACCATCGCTATCAGTATAAGTTATATTAGCTGCGAAGCTTACTACACTATCTCTATGGGCATTAGATGTATTATTTGGATGACAGCTTGTACATGTCATTGATTTACCAAATATACTCGCTGCATCCTTATGAGCACTATGAGAGCCAGTTGCTGGCCATGTAGCAGTATCATTATGACAGAGACCACATGAGCCAACACCAGTTGTCCAGTTTGCTGAATGGCCGTCACCTGATGGGTTATGGCAGAGTCTATTCGAGCATGTCTGTCCAGCATGTGTAAAGGTATTACCGCCACCAGCGTTAAAGGCAGCATCACTAATAGATACTTCTGAATTCAATGCCTCTGCTTTGTCTTTTAATGCAGATCTACCATCTGTAGGTGTTCCACCAACCACATTGTGAGTTAGGTTAGGATAACTCTTTGGAGTATATCCATCAGTATAGGAAGTATGGCATTTATCGCAGGTATTTAAATCTGTTAGTACCACATGTTTAGCATGTTTACCCGTAGCTGGTGGGTTACCATGACACTTATCACAACTAAGACCATCTGAATCATACCAATGACCATCAGTAGATGTGCTACTATGGCAGACATTTGTACAAGTATTATCAATTAAGCTATATCCACTTACATCAGAAGAACCACCACCTATATCTATCTTGCCATCACCATGAGTTCCATCAAATGATGTAGTGTAGCTATCCGCACCAGGATGGCAGGAAGCACATATAGTAAGCTGTTTTGCAAGTGTATCTCTATAATCAGATGGCACTGTATTGTAATGTACAGTATGTTTACCTGTTGCTGGTGGGAATCCATGACAGCTTGTGCAGTCAATTGTTGGATTCAAGTTCCATCTCCACACTTCTACAGTTCTGCCTTGTAATGTGCCATCACCACCATGACAATAGATATTAGAGCAGTCTTTATTGTTGTAATCATAGGCAGAATCTGTCGTCCAACCACCACTTCCATCAGGTTTATGGATGGTTACATCAGCTTGGTTAAGTGGTGTGTTGTTATCAAAATGGTTTGGTCCACCTGGATTGTCATGACATACGTAACAACTTTCATTACCACCAAAGCTGTTTGCATGTTTTCTATGAGAGCCAGACCAGTTTGGATATACAGCTTGTGTAGGCCAGAAAACATTTGTTGTTTCATCACCATGGCAGTAGTCACAATCTCTTGGCATAAATCCATTAGCATTTGTGTAATCATTGTCATAGCTATGGGTATGGCAATTTGTACAAACATTACCTCTATAATCATAGTTATTTCTTACATGGGCATATCCACCAACATGGGAATTTGCGCTTGTAAAGGCAACGTTATTATCTTTATCGCCTTGATGACAGGTCACGCATATTGAACTTGCTGCAGAATTACCAGATTTTGTTCTATCATAGGAGTTGTAAATACCGGTTCTGCTAGTAAATACAATAGTTCCAGGTAATGCAGAAGTGTACCTAGACTGTATTTCAGTCCTTATCATCGTTAAGTTAGTCGTACCATGAACTTCATGACATACTTTACATTGTAAACTAAAGGACCTTTCTGATTTATCTGGATAATTATCATTCCCATGAGTATCAGTCAGTTTTGAAGCCTGGTATAGCGGTGCAGAAGGCACATGGCATTGCTGACACAATGTATTATCATTTGTGTATTTAAGCCTTGTATAGGTTGCAGTATTGGTATGGTCTATATGGACGCCAGAACCATCTGTGGGTGTAGTATTCTGTGCGTGACATTGTGTACAAGCCTGGTTTGCAGCTGGGTTACCAGATGCATAGGTTCCTGTTGCTTTGGTATGGCCTGTGCTAAGTGCAGATGCCATATCTGGTGCATAAATACCCGTACCATCATATTTACTGTTTGCAGTAGGTGATCCAGTATGGCAAGATTCACAAGGTAGCCAGTTTGTAGTAGTCCAGTAGGATTTAGCTGTTGTAGCACCTGAGGTTGTATGACAGTTGTTACATGCGGTTGTAGTATTAAGTGTATTACCATCTCTAAAGTTTACAGCACCATTTATATGAGTTGATGAAGTCTGAGATGAATGGCATTGAGCACAACCGTCTATTGTATTTGGTATGGCTGGACCATAGAGTGTATTGTAATGTTCATTATGTCTTCCTGTAGTGATTGGAGATTGATGACAGAAGTTGCAATTGTTGTATGTAGTACCCCAATTATAAGTACTTACTACTGGAGAGCCACCTTTACCGTTGTTATGGCATGCATTAGTGCCACAACTACCAACTGTTGAGCCTGGTATTGTAACGTCACCTGTATATGTAAACGTTACCGTTCCACTTAAGTTAACTTGACCTGCTGGAATTCCATCACTTATGAAATGTGCATTATTACCACTATTGTCTGGATGACAGCTTGTACAAGTTATGGTAACACCAAATGTGCCTGATGCATTCATATGCGGGCTATGGCTGCCTGTGCTTATAGCCATATAATCATGACACATAGTACAGCTTGCTGTCTGGCCACTATCCCAATCAGCAAACTTACCATTATTGCCAGGATTATGACACTTTGCTGTGTAACAAGTCTTCACTGTACTATTATATGTAGAATTAGTACCATCATTATACAACCTATCATCTACCTCTATCACCCTCGACGGATTCACATCCACATCATATCCCTTTGCCCTCTTGTATAACGTATCTCCATCATTGCTACCACCAGCATCATTATGCGTCATATTCGCATGTGGAGTCGTATTGATACCATAATGACATGCACCACAACTAATACCTACACTATTATGTGAATTATGTGCATTAGTATTAGGTGGATTGCCATGACAAGCATCACAACTAAGTACCGTATCGGTCCAGTTAGCATTGTTGTGACATGCATTTGCACATGTCTTAGTCGTTGCATTATAAGATGTTACTTTAGAAGTTCCACCTGAACTGACATCTATAACTCCATTTATATGGGTACTTACTGCAGTAACAGTTGTATAGTTTTCAGCATTGGGATGACACATACCACACTCTGTCATATCACTATCACCATCAGCATAATGGTTTGAATGTAGACCATTTGTTGGTGGGAAAGCATGACAGCTCGTACAATTAAGCACTGGATTTTCGTTCCATCTCCAGGTCGTCTGAGTTCTTCCAGATAAAGTACCTCCATGACAGTACGCATTTGAACAGTCCTTATTATTGTAATCGTAGGTTATATCGTTTTCAAAGCCACC
>Ga0197142_1001409_pt1 | contig 22082 bp, 17 predicted proteins | sample GBS60_MetaG_FD_148614 | JGI IMG/M metagenome (GOLD analysis project Ga0197142, IMG submission 148614) | Sediment microbial communities from Great Boiling Springs, Gerlach, Nevada, United States - GBS 60_MetaG | ecosystem: Environmental > Aquatic > Thermal springs > Hot (42-90C) > Sediment... | reverse complement strand
CCCTCTGTGCTCTCTGTGGTAAATAAAACCACGGAGCACACAGAGGACACAGAGACTCTGTATGAACCCTCTGTGCTCTCTGTGCTCTCTGTGGTAAATAAAACCACAGAGCACACAGAGGACACAGAGACTCTGTATTAACCCTCTGTGCCCTCCAATTCCTGCCAGCGGCGACGCCACTGCTCAAGCCAGCTTGTACCGCGCAGTCGCCACGTGCCGACGATCCCGTAAGGCAGGAAGAGCACAATCAGAATGTAAACAATTCCGAAGAGTAGCGGCCAACTCGGTCCGAAGAAGACGTTGAGCCAATATCCCAACAACTGGATAACACCAGCACCGAGCATTGGCCCGATCAGTGAACCAACCCCTCCGATAATGGTCATAAGCAGGGCATTGATGGTAGTGGCAACACTGAGTACTGCGGGATTGGCATTGAGGTTCCATAGCGCATTGAGTGCACCGGCAAGCGCAGCCATGACCCCACTCACCGTAATAGCGATGAGCTTAAAGATCAACGTATTGTAGCCCAGCACCTTCGCTCGCACTTCGTTATCGCGGATCGCCATCATCACCCGACCGGTCGGTGAGTTGACGATTTGCCGTGCGATGAGGTACATCGCAATCGCGAACACCAATGCGAGATAGTAGAAACGCAGCCGTTCGGTCGTTGGGCTGATCCACGCCGGAACTGGGATACTCTGTAACCCATCTTCGGCCCCTGTCCATTGGCGAAAGTCGGTCGCCTCTGCCAGCAGAAAGAACATCTGGGCAAACGCGAGCGTGACCATTGCGAAGTAGACGCCACTCACACGCAACGAGAGGAGACCAACGATCAGACTCTGCACAATGGCGATGACAATAACGGCCACGAATGCCGAACCGAGGTCCCAGCCGGCGTGCTTAAGCAGGATCCCAATCGTATAGGCGCCGGTACCGAAGAAAAGCGCATGCCCGAACGAGAGAATACCGGTGTAGCCCATCAGGATGTCGTAGCTCATTGCGAAGACGGCCAGGATGAAGACCTGGATGAGCATACCCTGCCAGAATTTGGGGACGCCGCTGTCAACCGGTTGACCGGTGAGCATGGCAATCACATATGGAAAGATAACCAGGCCACCGATCAGGCCTAGGCCTGCCCATTGTGGTGCTTTGAGACGTGCCAGCATCAACTACTCCTTCTTGCCAAACAGACCTGCTGGGCGCAGCAGGAGCACCAGTGCCATGATTAAGACGGTGGATGCGCGGGCAATGGAGGGTGAAAAAGACATTGCTTCACTCATCCACGGCAGTTGAATGCCGGTCAGAACAATCTGGTCGCCGAAGGCGCGGGCTAGGCCAACGAGCAATGCACCGAGCGCTGCACCGGTGAAGCTCCCCATGCCACCGATCACGACGGCAATGAATGCCTGTAATTGAAATTCCTGACCGAGACCGGGGCTGATGCCAAGAAACGGCGCCGCAGCGACCCCGCCGAGTGCTGCCAGGCCGGCGCCGAGCGCAAAGACGAGGGTAAAGACGCGACGGACATTGATCCCCAGTGCTTGAACCATTTCACTGTCCTGAACGCCGGCACGAATGATCATCCCCAGCCGAGTACGCTGCAAGAGAATGGCAGTGCCGATAAACATGACGAGACCAAGCGCAATGATGAATACTCGATAGCTGGGAAAGGGACGTCCAAGCACATCAATACTCGCACAGTTATCTTGTAGCCAGGCGATCAGGTTTGGCGATGGACAGCCTGGCCCGCGTCGGCTAAACCATTCAGGGAGTTCCATAAAATAGCCACCCGGTCCCCAGATCGCTTTGACCAGTTCGGTACCCACGAAGACGAGGCCCAGCGTAACCAGGACCTGATAGATCGGACGGCTGTACAGTGGGCGAATCAGGCTCCATTCCATGAGGCCCCCTAGTGCTGCACCACTACTGGCGCCAACCAGGAGAGCTAACAAGAAGCGAGTGTTCGAGTTAAGGCTTAGGAGCCAGCCCTCGGCACTCAGCCGGATTGGAGCAATGATAAGTGCTAGGGTAAGCATGCCAAGCGGTACGAGGAGTTTTGCTGACAATGGTTGTTGAGCGTGCTCTTTACCGACAAGAAACGCTATACCAGCGATAAGACCGGCCACTGCCAGACCCAATGTGCGAATCACGAAGATAGCGGTCGGCGCCTGAGCCTGCTCGGTTGGTATCCGTCCGCCAGAACTAAGCGCTGTGGTTGCCAGTGGCGCTAGCTCGAAGCCCCAGACTGCCATCATTGCCACGATAACGGCACCGATCCAGAACAACCAGCCTGGCGTCCTGATTCGCTTCACCGGTAGCCAGCCAGCCAGCAACCAACCGGCGACAACTGCGATAACGAACGGCACCGTATTCAACAGCAGGCGTGGATTGGCGTAAAGGGTAAAGCCAACATACGCCCCGATCATAAAGAGCGTGCCGTGGGCAAAGTTGAGCACATCCATCAGGCCAAATATGAGCGAGAGGCCAGATGTGACCAGAAAGTAGAGCGCGCCTAGCGTTAACCCGGAAAGAAGAATACTGGCAAGGACCCTTGGCTCGTAAGTTGTGGTTGCCCAATACGCAAAAAGAATTATTGCCCCGATCCCGATGATCAGTCCACGACGATACTTGATCCATTCGATCATGCCAACCCTCATTCTTGCAGCATTGCTTTGTTCGTTTTTTCAGCCAATGACCGTCTCCCCCTCGGTAGCACAGGTGTCAGGTTTTTATCGTTTCAATCCGGGCTATGATTGGCAAATAGTTCACCCATCGCACTGACTTCTTCTCTACCTGACACACACCGATCCGACCGCGATCACACGCCATACGCTCAGGATGTACCACTACCCTGCTCCCAAATAGCGATTGATGGTGGCGTGATCGTGTATCAGATCGGCCATCCGACCATGTTGCACATTCCGACCATCGTCAAGAATGTAGTATTCGTCGGCCAGTTGGGCGGCCATCGCAAAGTTTTGCTCGACAAGCAAAATGGTCGTTTCGGTCGCCATCTGCCGGAGTGCGGCCATAATCTGCTCGACAATAATCGGCGCCAGCCCTTCGCTTGGTTCATCGATAAGCAGCAGACGGTTATCGGCTACTAATGCTCGTGCGATTGCCAGCATCTGCTGTTGACCGCCGGAAAGTTTACCGCCGGGGTGGCGGTAAAACCGCTTTAGGTCAGGGAAGAGGGTCATAATAAAATCACTGCGTCGCCTCAGATCGCCGCGTCGTCGTTCGGCCAGGCGAAGATTCTCTTCGACAGTTAGATCGCGAAAAATGGCGCGATGTTCAGGAACGTAGCCAACCCCGAGTTGGGCAATGGCGTAAGCTGGCTTCCCATGGATCGGTTCACCGGCCAGGCGGATTTGTCCACTACGCGGTGGGTTCAGGCCTATGATGGAACGCAACGTCGTCGTTTTCCCGGCGCCGTTGCGACCCAGTAAGGCAGTAATACTCCCGGCACGCACCTTTAGCGAAACCCCTTCCAGGATATGGAATTGCCCGATAAAGGTGTGAATATGTTCAACTTCCAATAGTACATCGCTCATTGCCGACCTCCGGTGAAGGTCGTTCCCAGATAGGCTTCGCGTACTACCTGATTGGCAGTGATCTCAGCCGGACTACCCTCGGCCAACACACGCCCCTGATGCATAACTGTTATTGTTTCGGCCAGACTCATCACCACTGACATATTGTGTTCGACGATTAAGATGGTTTTGTTCGTTCCTCGCCGAATCTGCCGCAGCAAATCGAGCAAGATCGGCACCTGTTCAGTCGCCATCCCGGCGGTCGGTTCATCGAGGAGCAGCACTTCGGCGTCGCCGGCCAGCAAGATTGCCAGTTCGAGACGGCGTTTATCGCCGTGAGGTAAGGTGGCAGCGATCTGTAATGCTCGCTCGTGCAATCCGACCTGTTGCAGGGCTGCGTAGGCTTGCTCGGTATATCGGCGCAAATGTGTTGCCGGTTTCCACAAGCGAAAGTTATCGCCACCACGCGCCTGAGCGGCCAGTCGCACATTTTCCAAGACGGTTAGTGTCGGGAAGATGTTGGTGATCTGGAACGACCGCCCGATACCGAGATGTGCCATCTTGTGCAGTGGCAGGTGAGTAATGTCGCGATCACGAAACACTACCCGGCCACTTGTTGGTTTCAGATATCCACTGATCAGATTGAACAGTGTCGTCTTTCCGGCGCCGTTAGGCCCGATGATGGCGTGAATACTACCGCTGCGCACCTTCAGATCAACGTGATCAACGGCACGTAAGCTGCCAAAATCGCGGGTTAGCGCATGGGTTTGAATGATCCACTCGCTCACGAACACTCCTTCATTGCCAACCAGCACCGCGCACACCAATACGTGTGCGCGGTGTGCTCACATTGTTACTTGCAGCGTCCTAATGCTGCCGGTACTGCGCAAGGTGGTGCGGTCTGTTCTGGGGTAAAGAGCGTGACCAGCTCAAAGAACTTGAAATCGGGATCGGTCGTGTTGAGCAGACGTACCAGCGTCATCGGCTGCAATAGGACGTGGTCTTCTGGCCGTACCGTGTACTTACCCTTCGGGCCATCGAACGTCATCCCTTCCAGAGCAGCGATCAATCCGTCGGCAGTCGGATCGCCGTTGGTCTTCTCAAGCGCCTTCACCAGCATTATCGCCGCATTGAAACCGCTCTCGGTGAACAGATCAGGTGGCACGCCGTATACGGCCTTGTGACGCTCAACCAGCCAGTTATTCACCGGATTATCAAACAGGCTATAGTGATAAACACTCACTCCCACAGAACCGATCGCATCAGCGTAGCCGTTCACCATCGTCTGGTTATCGCCAAAACCGGTTGCTACGGTCATGACATCGAAGACGCCCAGTTGTTGCATTTGTTGGAACATTGGCACGAAGCCGGTACCCGACCAGGTGACGATTAAGACTTCTGCCCCTGAGTCGAGCAACTGATTGATGTATGGCGTAAAGTCGGTGGTATCCGGTGGGGCAAAGACGGTACCGACACCTTCAGGCGTATCGTTGAGCACAAATTCGCCACCCAGCGCCTTCACCGTCAGATAGAATGCACCGGCTGAACCGCGCCCAAAGGCGTTATCCTGCGCAATCTGCACGAATTTTTTACCGGTTTGCAAGAGCGCAGCACTCATCGTCAATGCGTCTTGCACACTCGTGCGGCCGGCGCGGAAGGTATAGATGTTGAAGTTTTCGCCGGTAAGTGCTGGTGTTGCTGCCGGTGCGGCAATGTAAACAATCTTGTTTTCCGCAGCAACTGCCGAGACGGCCAGGGCCACCGGCGAGCTGGGTGAACCAACCAGCACATCGGCTCCATCACTCTCAATCGCCTCGCGTGCCAGCGAAACGCCGGTTTCCGGGTTGCTGGCAGTATCTTTTACCACGACCTTGATTGGGCGTCCGGCAACCTGATTGGTGCCGTTGGTCGCATACTCCAGCCCAAGCGTAAAGCCGCGTTCGAGCATTGGGCCGTAAATTGCCAGCAGCCCGGAGTTGTCGGTCAGCAGACCGACCACAATCGGTTCACCGGTCGATACCGCCGTGGTCGGGGCTGCGGTTGGCTCAGGTGCTGTGGTTGGTACGGCAGTTGGTTCGGGTGCGGCGGTTGGTGCAGCAGTTGGCGCAGGCGCTGTCGTTGGCTGCGCGGTTGATCCACCGCCACACGCACTCAAGGCGAGGACGAAGACTATCAGCAGGGTGATAGTCAGTTGGCGGACGAGACGGACAGTTTGCATTGGTGAAACTCCTTTTTGATAGACATCTGCATTATTCCGGCGGGCAGTTGCCCGAACATAGTGACGATTCACGATTGTGGTACCATCACCAGCGCCTCGCCATCAACGATGAGGCGATTGTCGCTACCGGTACAGGTAGTACGTAGCGTGACCAGTGGTTTATCGGGTCGAATGTGGGTGATGGTGACCGTAGCGGTCAAGGTCTCACCAATCTGCGCAACATCAATAAAAGTGAATAACTGTCGGAGATAGACTGATCCGGCGCCGGGAAGTTCAACTCCCAACACTTGCGAAAAGAGTGCGCCAATGAGTGGTTCGGGAACGGTATACTGGGGCTGATCGCCACAGAGGGCTGCATATTCGGCTACCAGTTGCTGATCAATGACCCGCTGCACACTCGCCTGCATTCCTACCGCCAGTGACGTCATGATTCTCTCTCCGTAGTTACGATCGCCCGTTGGCGATCCAGAAAGGCCTTTAAGCCAATGTCGGCCTCAATCGACCGAATGTGCGTACAAAAAAGTTCCCGTTCACGATGTAGCTCGGCGATGATCTGATCGCGCTCGGCCCAAAGCAAGCGGCGCGTCCATGCCACACTTCCCGGCATCTGCGTAGCGATCTGGTGGGCCAGGGCCTGTGCCTCTTCTGTAAGATGACCACTGGCCACAAGCCGATTGGCTAATCCCCACGTGACTGCTTCTTCAGCCGTGATCGGACGTTCGAGCAGGAGAATTTCGGTTGTGCGGCGATAGCCGATCAGGCGGGGTAAAAGGACTGTCCAACCGCCTTCCGGGCACAGGCCAAAGGTCGTTGCACGAGAAGTAAAACAGGTTTTTGGCGTTACCAGAACGACATCGGCTACTAGCACTAACCCGATAGCACTCCCACTAACCGGCCCTTGTACAGCGGCAATCAGCGGAACCGGCAGCTCGATGCACGCAAGCATAACCTGATGCAACAGCCTAAGCACGTGGTCGGCATAGGCAACGCGATCGATCTGAGCAACCAGTTCAGCCAGATCGGTGCCTTCTGAAAAAGACTCACCGTTCGCCTGTAACACAACAGCTCGTAAACCGTGATGCTGGCGTACTTCGGTGAGTCGGCGTAACAGGATTGTCAACAAATCCGGATTGAGCCGGTTCTGCTGTTCGGGTTGGTTGAGCGTGAGTGTCATAATCGGGCTATGGGCAACCATGGTAACTGCGTCATTCATGCCCTTATCTCTAGTTCTGTCTCCCCGCCACAGGCCACCTTTCCATCTTGACGGGCAACACTCACCGCACAGCGGATCGTAGTTGCCTGTTGTTCTATCACTTCTACCTCAATCGTTACTTGATCGTCAGCAAAGACCGGATGCGTAAAGCTTAGCGTTTGCGTCCGCTGCACTGCCTGTGGGGCGAGCGTCCGCAGTGCTGCTCGTATGTAGCCGTAGAGCAGCATACCGTGGGCGATCGTGCGACCGAAGCGGCTGGTAGCTGCCACGACCGGATCGATATGGATCGGGTTCGTATCACCACTGATCACTGCAAAGCGATTGATTTCCTCCTGTGTGATCGTGTGTGTGCGCTGATAGCGTGTACCTACCGGGAGCATATCCATTGTCAGTATTCCCTTCAGGAAGAACGAGCCTGCGCCAGATGTGGCAAGAGCAAGGCGAGAAAGCGATCAGGCGCTTCCAGATTAGCCGAATGACCAACGCCTGGAATAATCTGCGCTTCAACTCCAAGCGCTTCAGCCGCCCGACGTACCGTTTCAGTGGTGACCAGTGGATCAAGTTCGCCACCCATTACCAACGCTGGTACCCCGATCGTGCGTAACCGATCACCCGGTTTCCACTCGCGCAGGGCATCGATAGCGCCGTTGGCGGCGCTGAGCCGCTGACTGTGGCCGATCATGACCAATTCACGCCACAGGTCGTCTTCGGGCGCGGTGGGTGCCATTGCTTTAATCGCCTGCGCGAAAAAGTCGGGGTTATCTTTCAACAATTGCTGTCGGTCAGGTTGATAGACCTCATCTGGCATACCATCAACCCACGGCGGTGCGAGCACGGCAAGTGTGATGACCCGGTCGGGTTGATCGAGAGCCGCCTGCAAGACAATAGCTGCACCTAGCGAGTGACCGACCAGATGGCAGCGCTCGATCCCAAGTGCATCGGCAAATCGCCATAGATCGGCAGCCATTGATGACATCCGATAGTCGCTATCTGGTCCTTGCGTCGCACCACGACCACGTAGGTCAGGGGCCAGGCCCCGGTAGCCGGCAGGCAGTCGTTCGAGCACACGCAGCCACCAGCCACTACTGGCCCAGTTTCCATGGACGAAGATAATCGGCTCGCCATCACCGACGTCGAGATAGTGTACGTTAAGGTCTCCGGCCTGTATTGTTGGCATAGCAAACCCTTTCACACGTTTGCCCGACTTTGTGGCGTGCTGCTGTTTCCCAGCACGCCACTGCGAAACCTATTCCTACCCATGACGGAGATGCTCGTGGAACGCAGCATTGAACTGATCAGGATGCTCGATATACGGTGTATGACCACACTCGGCGAAGACCAGTTCGCGGAATCGGCCTCCGGCTGCGGCATAACGCTCGAGTACGGCCCGCGTCTGACCGATCATCGGCTGTGGTGGATGGACTTCTGCGCCGGGCCAGTTCGGCAAGACACCGAGCTGACCGAGTGTGCCAACATCGAACAACGACATATCACTGACGATCTGATCATCGGCGCCGCGTACCCAGAGAATTGGCGGCTTGGGATGAGCAGCGATAAAGCGTTCAACCGCATCACCGACGTAGAGTGGCGAGATCGCATTGATCGGTCCCCAGACCCCTGGTGCGACTCCTGGCCAGTTTGGTGAGGGTTTGAAATCGCCAGGGTACCGTTGGGGGCCAACCTTCTCGCTCAACATCGCGGCCAACAGGGCCTCTTCGCGGGCCGGACGGAACGGCGGTTTCCAGTAGTACGTGTTCATCACCACCCGCGGCGCTGCCGGCCCTGCTTCTTCGGTTGTATCACCGGCAGCCATCCGTTCAACAAATGTCTGATTGACCGTACCACCACCTGATCCGGCACCATCGGGCCAGCAGAGTTCACCGTTCAACCCTTTACACCCCCCGAAACCGTAGGGAGAACCGGTTGCAACCAGCGTAGCCGTTTTGATCCGCTGGGGCGCTGTGGCAATCAGATTGAAGAGCACAACTCCACCTAGCGAATGACCAACCGCATGACAACGGTCGATCCCTAGGGTGTCGAGTAACGCAAGCAAATCATCGACCCAATCACCGCAGCCACGAGTCGCGTCAATGAGGAGGTCTTCGGTTTCGCCATAGCCTCGCAGATCGGGTGCAATCGCCCGAAAACCATCTGGTAATGCGAGCATCGTCTCTTCCCAGAAGGTGGCCGACGAAGCATTACCATGAATGAAGAGCACCGGTTCACCGGCCTCTGGGCCACTGCTCAAAACGTGCATTTGGATACGACTGGTCGCGACCATCGTTGACGTAATACCGGGCAAGGTGGGAATCTTACTCATATGTATCTCCGCTCTGTTATTGCAACTGTTGAAACATCCGCTTCAGAGCCTGCTTATCGATCTTACCGGCACCGGTCTTGGGTAATTCGGGTAAGGTCACAATCCGTTTCGGTAGCTTATACCGGGCCAGGCGCAGACCTGCGAAACTCAGCAATTCCTGGTCAGAAAAGTCCCGATCAGGACGCACGACCACCGCCGCCCAACCAACTTCACCCCAGTGCGGATCGGGCATGCCAACCAATGCAACTTCGGCCACAGCCGGATGGGCGGCCAGAACACTCTCCACCTCTGCCGGATAGATGTTTTCACCGCCGGAGATAATCACATCTTTCAACCGCCCGACAATCCGATAGCAACCATCAGCATCAAAGCAAGCTAGATCGCCAGTCCGCAGCCAGCCATCGACGAAGGCCGCCGCTGTTTCAGCCGGCTTACGCCAGTAACCAGCGCAGACATGCGGGCCACGGATTTGCAACTCACCGATTTCATCAGGCCCACACTCACGGCCATCGGCGGCAACGACGCGCAAATCGATAAACATCAATGGATAGCCAACGGCTCCTGGCTTCACCCGCACCAGTTCAGGCGGCAGCCAAAAGGTGTTTGGCCCTGCCTCCGTCAGACCATAACCGGTCTTGAAATCAATGCCGCGCTCCCAGAAGGCATGGAAGACCGGTTCAGGGCATGGCGCGCCGCCGCTGATCACGATCCGCATCCGGCTAAAGTCGACCGTCGGCCAGCGCGGATGCTGCTGCATAGCAATAAACATGGTTGGCACACCAAAAAAGAGCGTTGCCGGTCCGTGGTCAATTAGATCAAAAACCTGATCGACATTGAAGGTACGGCACACAATCGAGGCGCCGCCAATCTGAACCAATGGCGCTGTAAAGACATTCAGCCCACCGGTATGAAAGAGGGGTGCATTGAGGATCGCGACATCATCAGGGCGAAGACCCCAACTCATAACGGTATTGACGGCATTCGCAGTAATACTGCGATAGGTGAGAATTGCGCCTTTAGGAGTACCGGTGCTGCCACCCGTGTAACAAATCACCCACGGATCGTCCCAACTGAGGGGAACTGGCGTGAACTGAGCTGGCAACCCGGCACGTTGATCGATGGTCGGATCGGACGGATTGGCCGGCGGTGCCGCATCAATCGCCAGCCAATGGGCAACGAACGGTGTCTGAATGCGTAGGGCCAGCGTTGTCGCAGCGTATTCAGGCCCATACGCCAGTACTTTTGGTTCGCCGTCGGCAATCAGATCGCGCAACTCAGGGATGGTAAGCCGCCAGTTCAGTGGTTGCAGAATTGCGCCCAGTTTTGCGCATGCAAACCAGAGATCGAGCAGATCAACACAATTTTGGGCCAGCGTTGCCACCCGATCACCACGCGAAACTCCCAACTCGCGCAGCAGATGAGCGGTACGATTTGCCGTCTCATTCCACTCACGGTACGTAATCGGTCGCATACCGTGCTGGGCATCGAACAACGCCACACTGGTCGGTGACAGTTGGGCGCGTCGACCGAGCCAATCGCCAAGATTCATCACTTCCATGTGTCAACTGCGGCGTCACCGCCGCGATAGCGCAGATGCGCAGCTTACAGCCGGGGATTTGCCGTTAAGGGTAGCAGGTGCGGGTTGCGCGGCGGTAACAAATCGGTAACAGGAAGTGGAGGGGGTGAGAGGAATTAAAAGGCTAGTATCGCCATCTCGTTTGAGGCACGGTAATGTGCTGGTAATCAGTATCGGATATTTTGATAATCGCATCTCACATCTATATATCGTAGCAAAAAGAAAAATAAAATATAGACGGGGGATAGTACTATATGAACAGCATTACTCTTATTCCGCGATCTTTACGTCTGATCCTTATGTTCTGTATGACGCTCTACGCAGTTTTGGGAATATCGGTATCCTCATCAACACCTGCTCAGAATCTAACAGTATCTGCGGAATGTATACCAGGCACTGCCTGGCGATGGACACACGGTCCGCTCTTTCCAGAGAAAGCAAATCAGCTTCAGCAGTCACTTCGTTCGGTAGGAATCGCTGCTCAGGTAACGGCACGTGGTTTTGGTGAGACAGACTCCTGTGGCGAATTTCGGTTGTATGAAGTAGATTTTTTTATAAACATCCGTGAACTGCACATTGCCACGCTGATCGAACAGGATGATATTGTTGAACAGATTAAAACCATCGTTGGCGAACACGAACATCTCAGGCCAGGTCGTCTTCAAATAACCTTGCCAAATGGTGAAACGATATTTTCTCGTCTATCTTTCGACAAAAATCAACCCTTATCCAAAGAATTTGCTAACATAGCTCTAGCCGATGTACCGAATACCACCTTTCTTCCAATAATCATGAACCTACAGTCACCTGCTGAAGTCATTACTAGGAAAGTTTATGTCATTGTGTATGATCCACTCTTGAGTAATGGTCAACACCTCAGTGAATACTTGGGCTGGAACAGACACACCGACCTAACGCAAGAGACCGTAGCGTTCTTCCGCAGAGTAACAGGTGGTATGTTAAATTATGAAATAGTGTATACTACCGTTGTGACTGATGGTTGGCCAAAGAAGATTGATGGGTTCCGTTATAGCGAAGCAGAATATCTGGGCGTTGTTCGGGGAATTGTACCACCTCACACCCCCGATCATGTAGACTATAACGCCATTGTGAATTCACCGGTTTTCGATATTTGTGGACGAGCTAATCGTGGTGAAATCGATGAAGTATGGATATACAATGGGCCATGGTTTGGATTCTATGAGTCAACACTGGTTGGACCAAATGCGTATTTTTATAATTCACCACCAGTTCCGGGGCCACATACGTGTAACCGACTCATTCCAATAATGGGGCCAAGTCCAGAGCGTGGTCTCGATAGCGCTATTCATAACTTTGGTCATCGAGCCGAGTCAACGATGACCAAAGTATACGGAAGCTGGCAACAAAATAGAACGGCTCATAATTGGGAACGTTTCGCTCTCGTTCGCGCCTTGTCTCCCAATTATTCGTACAGTGGATGTGGAAACATTCACTACCCACCTAATGGCTCTCGTGATTATGATTATGCAAATACTGCAACAGTTTTATCGAACTGCGATGATTTTGCTCAATATCCAAACTTGAGTAACCCGCTGGATGTCGTAAAACCCATCACATGCTCACATTGGGATTGTGACCATCTCGGTTTTCTTGAGTTCTGGTTTCGCCATATTCCGGCAAAACCGGGTTGTGGGGTAGATAATGTTGCTCATAATTGGTGGAAGTACATTAGCATGCCCGAACTTGCACTCAATCCTTTATCGGCTTGTCAGTAATCTTCTGTAAGGATTCAAGAATGATTGCTCGATTTCGATACTACCTGTCGTCAATACCAACTATTCTTGGCCAAATTCGTAACTGGTATGTATGCTTTGGTTTATTATTAACCAAAAAACCGACGATTATCATGTTGAAAAACGGTTGTCGATTCAAAGTACGCAACGTGATGGATGTCTGGATCATCAAAGAGACGTGTCTTGACCGGGATTATGAAACCCATGCGACACCTATCCAGAATGGGTGGGTCGTTATCGATATTGGCGCAGGACTCGGAGATTTTGCAGTTTCCGTCGCGTATGAGCATCCAGCGTGTCACGTGTATGCCTATGAACCATTTCCCGAATCCTTTCGCTTATTGGAAGAAAATATCATATTGAACGGAACTAAAAATGTGATCCCATTCCCTGCCGCTGTTGGAGCAACATCAGAACCAATGACCCTTTTTACTGTCGGCGCTGCGGTTCAACATTCAACGACAAACGCCGCCAGCCATGTTCATTCGATAACGGTTCAAGGACTTAGCCTTGACGATGTACTGGAAAAAAACGCGATTCCTGTTTGTGATTTCCTGAAAATGGATTGTGAGGGGGGGGAATTCGATATTCTATTCAGCGCAAGCGAGGCAACGTTGCGAAAAATTAGACATATTTGCCTTGAGTATCATAATGGAGTAACGAAGTTTTCGCATACCGATTTAGTGGACTATTTGCAAAAAAGAGGCTTTCACGTGCGAACTGCACCTAATCCCGTTCACAACCATTTGGGCTTTCTGTATGCGTTTCGCTCGCCGGGCGATGTCATTTGAGTTGGTGGCAGTGTAGTGCATTACTATTGGGTGCTACGCCAATTACGCCGTCTGAAGCATATGTGGAACCTGACCCTGCCGGCGCAGGAATGGGCATAATCGGCGAACCTTGCTCATTCCACATATGGACGGCGGAAGCTATACTTCCGCCGTCTAAAGTTTTTGTGGAGTGAGCTTTTCCCTCATTGTCCTTGATCCCTTCCTCTACCACAACGGAAAACGAAAGCTTGTAGGGGGTTGGTATGTACCCTCTACGCTCATTTTTCTACACCTTCCATTACCACTGCCAGAAACGAACGTTGCAAACCCATATCCGCAAAGCCGTGGCAACGAACGTGGTACAATGCGGCGATGAGAAAAACAAGGAATGTGCAGTATCTGCACATATTGGGCGATGCGATGACACCTTCACTCTTAAAACGACGAACTGAGATTACAACCAATCTCCAGACCCATCGTGTATCCGGTGTTGTGCTGCCGATGCTCTGGCTGGCAATCGTTACGGTTGCGGTACTCGTCGTGAGCTACGCAGTGCGTCCAGCGGTGTTTGTTGATGTTGGGGATAACCGTGATGGCGCGTTTTTAGTGCGATTTAACGCCCGTGAAATTGATGCGGCTGGTCCATTTGAGCGATTTGAATGGCCGGCAGGTGCGGCAACGGTAACGATCCCTGGTCAGCGCAAAGGGGTATGGCTGGCGCGGATTGAAGCACGGCCGGAAGCTGATCCGATCATCTTGCAACGTGAGTCGGCAGCAGCAGTGAATGGCGTGCGTGTCGAGATGCCGCGCCGGAACGGGCGTGAGATGTTCGTAAAGATTCCAGCCCATATTGCGGCAGCGCCGACCCTGACCTTTGAATTGGTTTCAGCATTGGTCGGTGGCGAAACACCGCCTGCTGGTGTACCGCTGGCGGTTGAACTGGCGCCGGCCCGTACCTATCGCTGGAGTACCGACCAGAGCGAGATATTGTTTCCGCGCTTAGGGCAGGGAAGCTGGATTTTGCGGCTCGATGCAGTCGTTGCCCACCCCGATGGTTTGCCGGTGAATGCACGACTTCAGGTGAATGGAGTGGAACTAACTCGCCTGCCCGAACAACCGCAGATGCGACGACTGCAAATGCTGATCCCGGCGGCATTAATGAGGAGCGGTGATCTGAGACTTTCGTTACAAGCCGAGCCATACCGTGATCCACGACCGTTAGGGGTACTGATTGCCGATATTTCGGTTGCTCCTGCCGATAGCGCGTGGTTGACAACCGTGATCCCACCTCCTGCTGCCCTGGGCCTGGCCCTGTTTACGGTTATCGGTCTGTTTGCCTGCCTTGCTATGCTGACCGTTGACATTAAACGACGGTGGTGGCTTGGGGCAACCGGTTGGGCGACGGTTGGTTTGACGCTGGCCATTGCGGCAGCAGGTTGGGCAATCATCAGCTTTCGCTTTCCCAGTGCGCAGATGATCGACCGTCTGGCGGCATTGACAGTGCTGAGTCTGGGTTTGACGCTGCTGATGCGTCCACTTACGCACTGGTTGTTCCGACAGACGGGGGTGGCGGTATCGTCTGAGTTTACCGCCGCACTGTTGATCGTCTTCCTGGTCGGATTCTGGCTCAAAGCGATTGGCATGCTCTATCCCTATTTTGTCGGGATCGATGTCTTCTGGCATATGGATAAAGCACGCCGCATCATATTCGATGGTGCGCTGCCGCTCTACTACAGTGTTAATAGCCCACTCAACGAGACCACAATGCCGGTAGCCGAGTGGGGGCGTAACCCGCCGGTGATTCCGTATTCACCCTGGTTTCATATCCTGGCAACGAGCTACGCGATCTTTCCCTGGCCGATGGAGACGACAGCGAATTTCGTTAGCCTGCTGATGGATATGTCGCGGGTGGTGCTGATCGCAGCAATTGCGCTCAAGGGTGGTTTTTCGCAGCGAACAGCACTGCTGGCCGGAGTGACATACGCGGTGCTGCCGGTGACCTTTTTGCTCCATATTTGGGGGAATGTGCCGACTGCGGCTGGCTTGTGGCTCAATCTGCTCGTGCAGACGGCGATTCTATTGGTATGGGATCGTCTCGGTGAATGGCGAGTCCAGGTTTGGTTTGTTCCACTGCTACTTCTGACCTTTCTCGTCTACACGGTCACCGGTGTCTTTACCGGTGTCTTCCTGATCATTCTGACGCTGTTGGTCTGGCTGAATGCGCGACGCGGCGCTGAGTGGCAGGCGTTGTTGGTAGGGTTGCGTCCACTTTGGGTTGCGACGGCCGCTGCTCTTGGACTGGCAATCGCGATCTACTACGGACAGTATTTTCTTCCTATTGTTGAGCGAACATTGCCGTACCTGGCAACGGTTTTCACTCGCGGGCCGGAGACGGTTGGTGTTTCACGACCGCCATTCCTCGAATATCTGTGGTCATTCGTGCCACATCTTGGCTATCATATCTGGCCGAATCACTACCTGTACTACGGCCTGGCTATTCCGCTGATCTTCTTCTTGCCGGGCTATTGGGCGATGCGTTCACGACCGCTGCTTTGGCTGGTTGCTTCGGCATGGGGCACGGTTGCGCTGCTCTTCTTGCTGGCCGGTTATCGTATTTCAATGGTTGATAAGCAACTGTTCTATCTCATTCCCCTGATATGTCTGGCATGGGCGATTATCGCCGACCGTCTGTGGGAGCGCCACGCGGGCCGACTGTTCGTACTGGCGACGCTGTTGCTTTCACTGGGGAGTGCGCTCTGGTTGTGGATCATGCGAATCAGTATTTCACCGGTACAGAATTAGGGTCTTGACGGTATGAGCGATCTAAGTCAAACGATCGATGAACAACTGGCTGTGGCGATTGATCCATGGCTCCAACATATGACCTGGCGCCGCGACTTTAGCGCGTGGCGTGAGCGTCGGTTACATCAAGAGCATTATCAAGCCGAACGCCTGGCCCAGGTTCGGCGGGTGATGGGGGAGGTGCAATCGCTGCGTGTGCTTGATCTAGGGGCCGGAATGGGAGGTTTTGCCGTTGCTGTAGCATTGGCCGGTGCACGGGTCACAGCGTGTGAGTACAATCCGGCCTACTGTCGCATTATCCGGCTGCGGGCGGCGCGTTATCGGTTGTCTCTACCGATTATCAATGCTGCCGGTGAAGCCTTACCATTACCCAATGCCGCATTTGATCTGGTAGTTGCCTGGGATGTGATCGAGCATGTCAAAGACCCGGTAGCGGTCTTACGCGAATTGGCCCGCGTGTTGCGGCCAGGTGGTCATGCGTTGATTACGGCAATTAATCGCCGGGCCTGGATCGATCCGCATTACCACATGCGAGGGATCAACTGGTTACCCAGACCACTGGCTGAACTGGTGATTGAGCTACGTGGTCGAACGAAGCGAGGAGCTGCCTTTCGTGATATGCAGCGGCTGAGCGAAATGCACTATTTTCACTACCACGAACTGGTACGTCTGTGCAATCAATTGGGCTTTACCGTGACCGATCTACGAGAACAGGCGTTGCTGGCCGGTCAGTTACCAAGTCGGAAACCACTTCGACGGGCGATACGGCGTGTGTTGCGCCGGATGGGGCTTGAGCAGACCGCCTATTGCTGGCAACGGCGTTTCTACGCCGGTATGTTCGAGCTAGATTTGTGCAAGGAGGGTGTATGACGACCCGACGTCCGTCGTTAGCGACTCAGGTGTCGCAGGCGGTGTTGTGGAATACCCTCTTCGCGCCGTTACGCTTACTGGCCGAAATCATCGCCACGCTGATTAAGCTCAATCAGCTTTCGCAGGCTGGCTTTGGTCTGATTACCCTAGTGCGCGGCGCAAGCAATCTGTTCGGAACCGCGCTCGATCTGGGTATTGCCCGTGCACTCCCGAAATATATTCCTGAAACCGAACGTGCTGGCGGTGCACGGGCAGCACGACGTCTCTTTGTGCTGGTCGCCAGTTTACAGTTGCTGATTCTTATTATCATTGCCACATGTCTGGCCCTGGCTCACCGCCAGATCGAAGCGTATTTACAAGGTCTGTTACGCGGTGAGGTGAGCGTCGAAGCTGCTGCTCGAGCCGAGCTGAGCCAATTTGTGGCCGAGTTCCACTGGTTTATCATCGCAGCGATTGTTATTTTGTTGGGTTTGGGGGCGATCTACGATTTGCTCATGGCGGTACTGAGTAGCTTCTTCCGCCAAAAGGCCTGGAATAGCATCACGTTAGTGGCCGGATTGCTCCCACAGGTGTTGGTTGTCATTGCTATCCTGGCTCTCCCTGATCGCTGGGACATTCCTGGTGTGTTGGTCGCAATGATTGTTGCGCCAGCCATTGCAGTGATGCTGGCTGGCTGGCAAGTCTGGCGCTTACAGGCTAGTCTGGCTGACGAACCCGGTGGAGGTCTGCTTGCCGATCTGCGTGACGGATTACGTGACTTACGGCAAGCTCTTCCGCCTGGCTTCATCCGCTACGCTGGTGTCTCGTATTTAATGACGGCAACCGATTTCATTGCCAGTTTTGAGTTTGTCAACTTTTTCAATCGTGATATTCGTGATGTCTCGTTGTTAGCTGCCGGTGCGTTGCTGGTACGTATGTCGCTCAGCTATCTTTACACGCCGTTGGTTGGTGTGCAGGTACCGCTCTTTACGCGGGTACGTCAGGGCGAAGGCGGCACTACCAACGGTGCGTACCAGTCGCTGATCCGCTTGCAGTTGTTGTTGATGGTGCCGGGTGGAGTTGGTTTAATCTTGTTAGCTGCGCCGGGGTTGCTGGTCATCAGTCCGCAGTATCTCGACGCCGCGCCGATCGTGTGGGTATTGACTCCCTGTCTGTTTGGTGAGAGTATGCTCACCACCGCTCACAATGCACTTATGGTCAATGAACGTCTCAAGGTGGTGGTTACTGCTCGACTGGCAGCGCTACTCACAGTGATCGTGCTTGCATTCTGGCTTCCGGCCCAGTTTGGCCTGATCGGGATGGCGCTGACCTTCGGGCTGGCGCGGATAGCCGCAGGTCTCTGGGTGACACTGGCTGGTATGCGTTATCTAGGGCTGCGCTGGCCGTGGCGCTTTACTTTGCGGGTGAGTGGGGCGACGATCCTGATGGCCATCGTGGTTGCTGTTTTGCGCAACCTGATCATTGTCCCAATTGACACGGTTGACCTTATCGTTCGCTTGGGGCTGGCCCTGCAATTATTGATGTTAGCCGGTATCGGTGCGCTGTGCTTTCTCGTTGCCCTGCGCCTATTCGGTGGATTGGAGCCGGCTGATCGCACGCAAGTGCTACAGTGGCGTCTTCCCTTCCGCCAATTGCTGCAACGCCTGATTTGAGGATTGACCATGATGCGTGGCGACCAACGCCTGATGACGGAGATGATCCGTCCGTGGTTTGCGCTAAACTATGCTCAAAAAATTGCTCTGCTGCAAGGAGTTATGGCATACCTGACAATCGCACTACTGATCGTTGGTATCAACTGGTTGGTGGCGAATGTTGGTCAGCCGTTGACGCTGGCGCCGGCGAGTGCTAGCCGCTGGCTTCTGAATGGATTAAACCAGGTTGAGCTGAGTGAATTTGGCGATTTTCGCTGGACAACTGGCGAGAGTCGGTTGTGCGTTGAAGGTGTTGGCTACGCACCACGGAGTCTGGTCAGTGTGCGGTTGGCGGGGGCGTATGCGCGCTCGCTTGGTACTGAGACAGTGACGCTGGTTGCCGGTCATACGATGCCGGTAACGGTGGATTTGGCGCCCGAGTTGCGCCGTTATACGCTCTTAACCGGTATCGATCAACAATCGGCTACGCACGTCTGTCTTACCATTCAAAGCAATGCAGTGCGTGATCCGAACAATCCCCGCTGGTTGGGCGTACCGTTCTACGGCTTGAAGGTACAGCCGCTGCCCGCAGCCGCCCCAGTGATGCCCGATCTGGCTTCTCTAGCGACCGGTCTCACCCTGGCGCTCGGATGGCTGGCCATTCTCCATCTGAGTGGCGTGCCACTCCTGGTAGCAACGACGATAGTTGCTGTCGGCAGTGGTCTGGTCGGGTATAGTCTGATCAGTGGTCTGGTACCGTTTGGTGCTGGCACCCTACGCTGGGCATTGCCAACTATTATCGGCATTTGGTTCGGTGTAGCCGGATTGCTGGCCGCTCGCTCTCCCCGTCTTCACCAGAACCGGTTTAACGATCTGCTGGTCACACTCTGCTGGGGGATGGTTATATTGGGCACATTCTGGCTCTTACAACAGATCAGCGGTCATCGTGGGGTCTGGCCGCTTAAGTCGCGGATCGACCCGTCGTTTACCTGGTGGGTATTTTTCCCAATCGCGCTTGCCATCGGCTGGTTTGCATTCGGATTACGGTGGCTGACCCGTCCGCTCTCGGCAGGGGTGGTTGTGATGTATACCCTGGGAGGGGCACTGGCGTTACCGGTTTTATTTGACATAACTGTTCATGGCATTGATGCGCCGATTGCGCTCTTTCGTGATAGTCCTTATGAGTATCTGCGTGATACACCGCAGGTTGCCGGTGATCCGCTCGGGTTTCTGAACAAATTTGAAACAATTGCAGCGGGGCTTTCGGTTCACGGCAGTACCCATCCACCTGGCGCTATCTTGTTTTTGTGGCTGATCGAACAAGTGTTTGGGCCAGGAGCGGTTGCTACCAGTTGGATCACCATCGGACTGACAGCCCTCATACCACTGGTTGCGGTCTGGTTAGGCTGGCAGATCGGTGGTAGTCGTCTGGCCTTGGCTGCCGGGATGTTGGCCGTAGTGTTGCCTGGTCAGATGATCTACGGCGTCACGTCACTCGATGGCGTTTTTAGCCTGTTGATTGCCGCTGGCGCAGCCGCATTTTTTCTTGCCCTCGAACCACCCTACCGAGTGTGGTTGGCGGTAGTTGCCGGTTTGTGCATCGCAGCGGCATTGTTTATGACCTACGCAACCACGCAACTCTTCTTCTTTGGTGTGGCCGCAGCTAGCTTTGCCCTTGCCCGTTATATTCCGCATATGGGTTGGCGTACTGTATTGGTCGGGGTTGTCCGCCAGGGAGCAATAACCGCTGGGATCATTATTGCTATCTACCTCATCCTCTTCATCACTACCGGTTTCAACGTGATCAGCGCATCACGCACTGCGACCCAGATCAATGGTGAAATGATGGGTCGTTTTCGCGAATATGGGCCACCGCCTACACCATTTCTGCCCCCGAGTTACGACTACTATCTACGGTTTGCGGCTGCTAATCTGGTTTCATATCTGGCTTTCCTTACTCCTTGGGGACTGGCGGCGCTGAGTAGTCTCTTTTTGAAGGCTGGCACGGTAGGCTGGCAGCCACTTTGGGCTGCATTGTTGGGGGCGTTAGGAGCGTTGGTGCTTGGTATGTGGCTGAGTGGTCTGTTCAATCGCGAGGTCGAACGGATCTGGATGTTCACTTATCCGTTCGTGGCAGTACTGGTTGCTTATCAGCTCGGTGATGGTTCAGTGGCGCAACTCCGTTGGCGTTTGATCATCTATCTAGGGCTAACTCTGGCATTCTTTGTCATTATGAAGTTAACGCTCTACACAATCTGGTAGTCTATGCGTATTGCCCTTTACAATCTGACAACGACCACCAAGATTGGCGGAGTTGAGAGCTTTGTCTGGGATCTGGCCCGTGAGCTGGCGAAAAGAGGCCATGCGGTTGATATTCTCGGTGGGGTTGGGAAGCGACGCGAGGTTGCACCAGGTGTTCACGTTTTCACTTTCCCCTATATTTCACGTCGGTTTTGGCAGGCGTTCCCTCTGCTCCGGCGTGCCTACGCTGAAGCCAAGCTTCTCGAGCGGTTGACAATGGCGGTTGCCGCATTGCCAACCCTGGTGCGCGGGAAATATCAGATCATTCACCTGCAAAAACCGTATGATCTGGCGCCTGCCCTACTGGCCCGACGACTTAGTGGGGCGCGAGTGATTCTTGGGTGCCACGGTGAAGACTTCTACCGTGGCGACCGATGGCTGGCCCGCCAGGTTGATGGCGCCGTTTCTTGTTCACGCTTCAACGCCCAAACCATCGCTCGTCGTTATGGTTTTGCGCCGGAAGTGGTTTTCAACGGGATCGACACGAGCCTGTTTCACCCACAACCACCCGATCCAACCCTACGGACACGTCTCGCTTTGCCGCCAACCGCGCCGTTATTGCTGTTCGTCGGTCGGTTGCAGCCGTGGAAAGGGGTTGAGACGGCGATCCGTGCGCTACCCCAGATCGATCATGCGATTCTGCTGATTGCCGGTGATGGTGAAGACCGGCCCCGCCTTTCAGCGCTTACGTATGAGCTTGGGCTGGCCGATCGGGTGCGCTTTCTGGGGAATGTCCCTAGACAGCAACTGCCAACGTTATATGCCTCGGTTGATCTGCTGGTAGCAACTAGCTACGCAAGTGAAACCTTTGGGATTGGGCCGGTCGAAGCACAGGCCTGTGGTCTCCCGGTTGTGGCCACTCGTTTTGGCGGCTTTCCTGAGGTGGTAGCCGATGGTCAAACCGGTGTACTGGTACCACCGCGTGATCCGGTGGCACTGGCGAATGCGGTAAACTCGTTACTGAACGATCCGGTGCGACGGGCAGCGCTGGCCGCCGCCGCACCAGTCTGGGCAGCACAGTTTGCCTGGCCGGCAGTTGTTGATCGGATTGAAGCTGTTTATCGAGCAGTGCT
>Ga0197142_1001407_pt1 | contig 22094 bp, 14 predicted proteins | sample GBS60_MetaG_FD_148614 | JGI IMG/M metagenome (GOLD analysis project Ga0197142, IMG submission 148614) | Sediment microbial communities from Great Boiling Springs, Gerlach, Nevada, United States - GBS 60_MetaG | ecosystem: Environmental > Aquatic > Thermal springs > Hot (42-90C) > Sediment... | reverse complement strand
CGGAGAGAATGATGATTTGCGTGGTGGGCACTTCCCGCGCAATCTGCTCGGTGGCGGTGATCCCGTCCATCCCGGGCAGGTTGATGTCCATAATCACCACGTGCGGGGTCAGTTCCCGCGCCAGTTGTACTCCCTCCTCGCCGGTGGCGGCGGTGCCCACGACCTCTATATCCGGGGCGAAGGAGAGCAGTTTGCGCAGGTTCTCCCGGGTCTCGGCAATGTCATCTACAATGAGGACGCGGATTTTTTCGGCAGCCACTCTTCCTCCGCGCGATGTGAGATTCCTTTTGGACAGAGCGGGCTCACTCGGCGGGCACTCCCTGAGTCGCCACGGGCATCTGTCCCTCCAGAGGGTTCTTTTCGGGAGCGCTCACCGCATAGGGCAATTTGGGTGGAACCACAAACCCGTAGCGGACAATGATGTAATCCTGAGAGACGCTGTCGGTAGAAATCTGCCGGTTGTCGCCAGGGTGGCGTAGGGCCAGGGTGATATCCGCCTGCAGTTCCACCAGTGCCTTCAGGACCAGAGCCTCCTGCGGGTCCACGATGAGAATGACGGCCTGGGTGGTGACCATCGTGGGCGTCGGCGCGGCCTCCATAGGAGCAGTTTCTGCTGGCCGGGTGGGTCCTTCCGCCACCGGTGTAGGGGCAGGGGCGCCGGCGGTCAGGGCCGCTGGCGCCCGGTAGGTTCCGACTCCCAGGACTTCGGCGTTCTGGATGGTCACCTGAGCCACATAGCGGGCCTGGGTCCCTCTTTCCGCCGGATAGACCATAATGACCTGGCCTGTGGGGAGAAGTTCCACCCGTCCGTAGGTGCCCTGGCAGAGTTGCCCCTCCCCACACTGGAGCGCGGCCCATTGATTGGGCAATACGCTCTGGAAGTCCGTATCCAGGTCCTGAATCATCCAGGAAGCCAGAACATCCACCCGGTCGCCCGGCTGGATGGCCCAGGCCACAGCCCCCAGCAGGTCTATGGGGATGGCGACGGCGCGCTTGCCCTCCGGGACCTGGAGCGCTGCCGGGGAGCCCATCGCGCCCAGCGCCTCCGCACTGGGCGCCAGCATGCTGGGCATCAGCGGCATCCCCTGGGGGATATCCACCCGGACAAAGTAGCCAATGACCTGAGAGGGGTCGGTATAGTAAACTGGCGGGAGGAGATGGATGGGCCAGTCCTGAGAGAGGATGTGCTCCGGGGCAATCTCCATCCCCCGGGTCAGGTTGTTGGCCGCAACCAGAATTTTCGTGGACTGGGGGACCTCGGTGGGGGCCGCTTCGGGTGCCTGCCCCTGCCTGCGCAGGAGCAGCCACCCCACAATCAGCGCCAGGCCGATGATGAGCACGCCGACCAGCACCAGAACGCGCCTGTTGGCCATTCGGACCTCCGGTAAGAGATGAGGGAATGGTGAAAATGCGGTTTGCTACTTTATCATACTCACTTCTGCCCAGATGTCAAGCAGAAGAAGATTGCAGGACAATTGCGAGCAGTTGTCCTACAAAGCGGCCAGGCTCGACGAAATTGCCACCTGTGCAATTGGAAAACCGCAAAGGGCGCAAAGAACGCAAAGAACCATCAAAAATCTTTGCGCCCTTTGCGTTCTTTGCGGTGAATTCCATCCCACCGCACGGGTCGCAATTCATAAGAGCTTGTCTGAAAATTCGTTCGTAGTGAGGCACGGAACGAAGTGGAGTGCCGTTTTAACCCACTGAAACGCCACTCCGCTTCGCTTCGTGGCTGACTACAAGCACTTTGACTCCACCCTAATCATTTTTCAGACATGCTCTAAGAGGCAGATAATTGCACAGGTCGCGAAATTGGGACACGCCCGAGCAATAAGCAACCTCCCGCAGGTGGAGGCCTGCGGGAGGCTGCCAGCGGGGTGGATCACTCCACCAGCCGCAGGAAGATGCGCTCGTACAGTTCGTCAAAAATCTGGTTCAGTTTCTCCGGACGGTCGGCATTGCGGTGGACCCCGCCGGTGAGGTTCGCCACCACCTCCATCAACTCAAAGTCGGCCGAATCACCCAGAGTGATGGCGTAGATGACGATACTGTTGTTGCGGGCCTGCTCCGCGTAATAGAGCGTGCATTCCATCCCCCGGCGTTCGTTCTCATTGCTCGGCGTCGTGAGGCCGTATTTCTGGATCAGGTTCCTGGTGTAACAGTTGTTGTCGGGGGCTACATTGGGTCGCCCATCGGTCATCAGGATCATAATGTGGGCCGCGCCCGGACGGCCGAAGTGGCCGGTCCTGGTGCTCAGGACGTCAATCCCGCTCTTAATCCCGCCGCCGATGTTGGTGCCGCCACCGGCGGTGGTGTTGTCCAACGCGGCAATGACGGTATTGGTGATGACCTGGGGGGTGCATCCACTGGCACCCAGCCGACGCAGGCATTGAAGTGGGGAATTGATGGTGACGTCGGTGGCATAGGAGACGTAGCCGATCTGGTCGTACCGGTAGTCCAGCATCCCCACGAAGCGTTTGGCAGCCTCAATGGCGGCCCGGATGGGCTGCTCATCGTCGTAGATGTCGTCCCGGCGGCGGTCCGGGTTGGGGCCGCTGTTGCAGTTGGGGGAGTAATTCACGGTGGGTGGCAGGGGCGCCGGCCGCGGATAGCCGCCGAAGCGGGCGTCGCAGGGGTGACAGGCCCAGTCTGTCCGGCCGTTGGACCAGACGCCTGTTTTGGTCACATCCGTGGGCGGGGAGCCGTCCGAGCCATTCGGGTTGGTGGTAATCACGATGCGGTCTATAGCGAAACCGGCCCCGCCGGCCCAGATGCGCAGGGTGTGCTGAGAACCCGCGCTCCAGTTGAAGGGGGTATCATTCAGCCGCCGCCACTGCCAGTTGGAACTGGCGCCGTTGTAGCCGGTGCCACGCGAGAAGTCCGGTTCGATGTTGATGCTTCCGTTATCTACATTCCAGAAAATGCGCCGATCATCACAGGAGGCATACTGATTGCTGCAGAGACGCCACGAGTTACCCGGGGCCTGCCCGCGCACCCAGATATAGTAGTTGCCACTGGTCAGGATGGTGAAATCGTAATCCACCCGCGGGGCCGGGAAGGGGCCACCGGGGACGCCCATCTTGCAATAACACTCGGTATATCCGGAAGCGACACACCGGCCATTATTGTTGACGGCTTCGTACCGGCAGGTCACACCATAGCCGGGGGAATTTGACGCCGTTGTTTCGTGATCGGAGAAGGGCATATGCATAATGTACGCGCCCCGGGAATCCCGGGCACTGGATGCGGCGCTGGTTCGCTGCATCACCCAGTAGGTGTAGTAGGGAACGTAGAGATAGCGGTTATAGGGGTTGCTGGCCCGGGAGTACTCCTCGGCCTCAATGTAATAGTACTTGTAACTGCCGTAAGTGAATTCCTGGGTAGCGCCGCAGTGGGCCGGCGGGCCGTTGGGCGGGCCGTTCCAGGGGAGCGGATAGATATTCCCGCCCGGATAGGGCACGCCGTTCTGTTTGGCCCAGCACCCGTAGCAGAGCGTGTCAAACTCCATAGAGCCGGAGCGGTCAAAGACGATGACGATGTCCAGGTTGTTGATGTTCTCGGCCGTTGCGGAGGCTTGCACCGGGAGGGAACCAAAGCCCAGAATGCGCATAAAGATGACCGGCACCCTCTGCCGAACCATCACGCGGATGCGATTGGCGGAATTCAATTGCTGGGCTGGAGGGAGCGAGAGGTCCCGGAAAATGGCCGTATCCAGGGTGATGATAGTTCGGGCTGTGTCTTCCCCTGGGCCCCGGACATACGCTCCGTTAATGACCAGCCGGGTCTCGGGGTCGTCGGCGTCGTATCCGTTATCTTTTAGAAACTCCAGGGCGCGGGTCTGAGCGGCGCTTTCCAGGGGCAGTTCCGGGGCCGCGGCCAGCGCGGCGGCATCCACCGCCCGGGTGATTTTGACCCGTTCGGTGTAGAATAACCCCAGGTCCACCGCCAGCCCGACGATGGCAATCAGGCCGAAGACGCCCAGCATGACCAGGACCAGCGTCTGCCCGCTCTGGAAATCGCCTGGACGCTTTCCCAGGAGACGCTTCAGGAACCGGGATATTCTCCTCATCTCCCACCTCCTATTGGGACTGACGCGAGTCGGAGACGACACGCATCACGGCACGAGAATACATCGGGATAACCTGGGGAAGTCCCAGGGGCTGGTAGTTCCAGATAGTATGGTGGGCGTAGAAAACCTCCACGATCACCAGTTGATTATCCAGTCGTTCGTACCCCTCCGCCGCGCGCTGATTGTTGATCTCAATGGTCTCCATCCGATGGCGCTCTACATCCACTTCATCGGCCCGACTATGGTTGAATGTAATGGGCTCCAGCGTCTGACCGCTTTGATTGTAAATAAAACCCACCGCGTATGTCCGCCCCTCACCGAATGTCCCGTCCGCCCGAATGGGAATGTGGGTGATGATCACCCCGGTGTTCGGATCCGGATCTTCGGTTCGGAAAAAGGGGACCTGTTGCCCGTTCAGGGTCGTGAACCCACCGCTGGCCAGCATCCAGCGGGCCGTGTCCTCATCAGTATACCGCCCCCGGGCCGCGAAGCGGATGCCTTCCCGACAGGCGGTATTCACGTACAGGTAACTGCGCAGCGCAAACGCAGTTTCCACCATCCCAATAATCAACAGGAGAAAAAACGGCAGGATGATGGCAAATTCCACAATGCTCTGGCCTTTTTCCCGTTTCGTTCTCCACTTCATTTCCCCACCTCCTGGCTCTGCTGACCGAATCGTGGAATCACTGCGAGCAGTTGTCACTACCTACCTCTCGTCATTGCGAGGCGGCCTTTGCCGCCGAAGCAATCCCCTCGCGGGCCGGAAGATGGCTTCGCCGCCCCTGGCGGCTCGCAATGACATGGCCGGGTAGGTGGTTACGAGCAGTTGTTCTATTGCTGCCGTCCGTCCACGCCACTGATGGAGAGAGTATGGACCTGGTTGCCCGCGACGGCGGTGACGGTCCATACCGGGCGAGGGTCCGCCGGGCCCGCGGGCCCCAACTGGATGGCGACTTCGGCCTGGGGGTGTCGGGCCAGGAAATCGGCGCCCCCCTCAGCCCACCAGACCTCCAGCGCCTGGGGGCTATCCACCCGCCAGCGGTCTTCCGCCCATGTCGGGAGCGGGTATGGGGTGATAGTCTCCTGGAGCAGTCGGGCGCGCCCGGCCTCCACCACAACAACCGCCATCCGGCCCGTGGCGGGGGAGTAGAACTGGACAGTCCAGGTGCTCTGGGATGGCCAGCGTCCCCGGGTCTGCCGCCAGTGGGCCGCCAGGGTCGCGGGCTGCGCGTCGGTCTGCCAGGCCCGCGCCGCCTCCTGCGCGGCCCGATACGCCTGCCGGGCCGTGGGCTCCTGGGGCAGCGGCAGGGGAAAACCGGCCGGGTTTCCCCCCTCCGCTGGCTTCATCCCGGGCCAGAGAACCAGCACGGAAATCCCCAGCGCGGCGATGAAGGCCAGCCCCAGAACCACCGCCCACCGCCCCCCGCTCCCTTTGGTCGTATCTCGCATATCGCTTATCGCTTATCGCTTATCGCGAATCGCTTGTCGCTTATCGCGTATCGCTTATCGCAAATCGTTACTCCCCCTGTGTATCCCTGTATCCTTGTATCCTTACCACTGAAAACTCCGCATCACGATGGGGAGATAGACCCGGGAGTACCGGTCATATTCGTTGCCGTCGTAGTAGGTTTCCCAGTCGCTGCCGGTGCCCTGCAGGTACACGACATGCAGAGCATCCGTGGGCAGGAGCGGGGCCACCACCGGACTGGCGGAATTCCCGGGGGGGTTCTGCCCGAACCGGCGAATCTCCGACCACTCTATTGGATCCGCCGCACTCTCCGGCACCGTCAGCGCTTCGGTGTAGTAGATGTTGTAATCCGGGCTATCTGTTGTGCCGTCGTTCACGTGCCATACCACCACGGGCTTCCCGTCCGCCCGGAACCCCACCGAGGGGCGGAGAAAGCGGGTGTACTCAATGACCTGACCGGTAGAGGTATAGGGCCAGTTGGTGCCAAACGTTTCTCCATCTCTATGCAACTCATACCACTGCGGGGTTCCCCCAGATAGAGGCCAGGTGCTCCCGTTGTCAACGGAGCGAATGTAGGCCAGGGTGTACCGGGTGCATTGGGTCTGGTCGCTGCTGCAATTGTTGTCACTATCCGCGTTGTTCATTTCCCAGACCACCATCACCGTGTTGCTGAACACCGCGATGGCCGGTTCGTGGGGCGCATAACTGAGGCCCTGCTTGATCAGCGCATTGGTACTGCCCGGCTGCCAATAATAAATGTAGTACTCCCATTGGTTTTGTCGCGGCTCCGTGGCCCAGACGATGTGGACTTTGCCTCCATTCCAGGCGATGGCCGGGGTGAGGGCATCGTCATTGGCCCCGGAGACCTGTTGCACGATTCCATCGGGGGAGCGGTAATAGACGGTGCCAACGTCCCCTTCGCCTGTAACGTATTGATAGTCCACATACGCAAAATGCGGCCGCCCCTCGTCATCCAGGGCCAGGTCCACAGAGCCGAGGCCGGTGTCGTTCGTCCCGAGGGAACGATTCACCACGGTCTGAGGGTCGCTGCAACCGGCCCCCAGCACGCAGGTCCGGTGTCGGATAAATTGCTGGGTGGGATTGTTGCACGGGCTCTGAACGATGTAGGCGACGTGGGCGGTGTACGGGCCGGTTCCGGTGATAGCGACGGCGGCCCAGCGGGCACATTCGTTGCTGCCACCCGCATGCACAGTCACGGGCGCGCTCCAGCCGCTGCCGGTGCTCTCCGAGGCCCAGCGCAGGTAGACGGAGCCCTTCTGGGCCGAACCGCCGTCCTGATACGCTTCGGGCCAGACCACGACGACCCGGTCGCCGTCGGGGCTGACGGCGATGTCGGCGTAGTAGGAGTAGCGGTTGGGGCTATTGGAGAGGTTGGTCGCCATGCGCAGGAACCCGGCGCGCGGCGCGGCCAGCGCGCCGGAGAGGGCCAGCGCGCTCAGCGCCCCGGCCAGAAGGGCCGCCATCAGCAAGAGCCATCCTCGGGGAAGTTGTACTGGATTTTTCATCAATCTCCTATGGCGCTGACTGAAGTCAGCCTCTCTGGGCCTGCGGCCAGGGGTCGGCCTTCGCCGACCGCCCTTGAAGAGTTTCGGTGAAGGCGGACACTTTTCGGGCCGAGCCCTCGGAGAAAGGCCCGGCACAAAGTGCCCGATTCACTTTCAGCGCCGACCGAAGTCCGTCCTCTCTGGGCCTGCGGCCAGGGGTCGGCCTTCGCCGACCAGGGCTTTCAGAAGCACCCATAAGGGTTGTCGGCGAAGGCCGACAACCGGCACAACGTGCCCAGGAAGGACGATTTTAATCGGCGTGCATAAATCTCCGCTACTTCAACAGCAGGTCCACGTTGTAGTTCCGCTCGTCGGCGACGACGGTGACGGTGGTGGAGTCCCACCGCAACTGCCCGCTCACCCAGGCGGCGGAGTAGACGGTGTACGTTCCGGGCGGGATGTTGTAGAAGTGGTAGGTGCCGTCCTGGATGGTGCGGGTGCGCAGGACTTCTCCGCCCTGGCTGTAGGCCCAGACGTCCACACCGCGCAGGTACTGGGGCGCGCCGCCGACCAGGGTGCGCACCGACCCACCGATGGACGCCGTGCCGGGCACCGGGTCGGGAATGGGCCAGTAGGTGCAGACGCTGCAACTCAGGTCGTCCAGGTAGAAGAACGTCCCGTAATAGTCCTGATCGTGGGTGGCGTAGAAATGGACCCGGACGTTCTGGCCCGCCAGCGCGGTCAGGTCAATCTGGCTGGTGAAATCAGTGCTGAAGGTCTCCCAGGTCTCCGTGACCACCCCGCCGTTCACGATGGGGATGGCGCTGGCGATGGGATTCCCGTTGTTATCCCGCAACTGGACGTAAAGGACATCGTCCACATCCGGGACGCCGCGAACGCTGCAGTCGGTGAGGCTACCCGCCACCGCGCGCCAGCCCCGCACCACCAGATGGGTCAGGGTGTAGACCTCAGTGGGAATCTGGACCGTCTGGTACAGGTACGGGTTGAAGGCGGCGCAGGTCGGATAGGAGCCCAGCGAAGCGTGCAGCCGCATAGAGAAGGCGCCCGTGCGCTGCAGGTAGCCCGTCTGCTGGTAGGCCCCCACACCCCCCGCCTTCCAATAGGTAAAGATCCGATCCGGGTTCCCCTCAAACCCACCGACTTGCAGCAGTTCCGTGCACTCTTCCAGGCCCGGCGGTTTGATGTCCCCCGGGTCCCATGGCGGGAGTTCCGGCGGGCGGCAAACTCCGTAGGTGACCCGAACCGGAATCCAGTCCAGGTAGAAATCCCGGGCACTGTCGGAAGAGTACGCGTGGACCCGCACCCGGAAGTTGCTGTTGGAGAAATCGGAGGCCGACCAGGCCCGTCCCCAGGCATCGGCCGGACCACCCAGGACCGTCGTGTGTTCGCTGGTCGTTTCGTTAGAGTCCCGTTTGGTGGAGGTCCAGGAACTGCCGCCGTTCCAGGAGAGGTCCACGTCCATATAATTGGTGCCGGAAGTGCTATCCAGCCGCCAGTCCAGCCGAACCTCAATACCATACGTGATGGCGTCGGTGGGAATGTTGATGCCGTAGTTATAGAAAATATGGCGGTCGGCGTTATTGCCAGTGCCGTTATTGATACTGGCCGCAGAGCCTCCGCCGTCGGTGTACGCATAGGTGGGGTTCCGTTCAAACCCGTTATTATCGCCGCCGCTGGTCGGCATGTCGGCGGAGGGGTTCAACCAGCCCGTGGTGTAGACACATTGGGCATTGACGGTCACCGAGGTCAGGTTGTTCTCCTCGTTGTCTTCTTCTATGTAGTTGGTGGTGTCCGCCTGGACGGAGATGCGGTACTGCCCGTCGGCGGGCAGCCACAGGAGGGCGGTGATGACAGTGGTGTTGTAGGGGCCGATGCCAGCCACCCACTGTTTGACCAGGCCCATCTGCCCTGGAGCGGGCAGGGGCTGGGCCAGGGTGGTGACGTAGAAGTCCACATCAAAGATTTCTTCGGTCATGCCGGGGGTGATGTTGGAAATCACGGCAGTCACGGTGAAGAGGTTCTGCACCGGGATGCGCTGCGGGAGGTTGATCGCCGCGACGGTCAGGTCGGGCCGGACCGGGCGGACGTAGAGGTCGGCGGAGTAGGCCACCAGGGTGGAGGTATTGCCACAGGTGCCCGTACCGGTATGGCTCTCCAGGCGGTAGTAGCCCGCGCTCTCCAGGGGAATCTGGACCGGAAGGTCTTCCCGATCCCAGGTGCTGTTGTCCACATTGATGTCCGTCATCAGGACGGCGGAGGAGAGGCCGCCGGTGATGGAGGTGCGGCACCAGAGCAGCCGGTGCGGGTTCCCCGACGGCGGATGGTCGTAGAGGCTGACGGAAATCCAGTCCAGCGGGAGGACGGAGTGGTTGGAGGCGACGATGTAGGGCCCGACCGCCGTCCACTCTTTGGTGGCGACGTCGGTGGGTTCGGTGTCATCCCACTGCCGGTCTCCGTCCATATCAATCCATGCCCGCAGGCTGGCGGTGCCGGGCCGGTTGGCGTAGACGGTAAGGACGGCCGTGCCCGTATTGTCGGTCATGGCTTCGCCGTAGCCGGGACCGGTGCCGGAGAAGTCAAAGGAGCCGAAACTGGTGGAGAAACTGACCCGAACGTTGGGAAGCACCTGCCCGGTATCCTCGTCGGTCACCTGGACGGGGACATTGTGGCCCCGCTCATCGGGCAGCCGGTTGGTCAACGCGTCAAACAGGATGTCCACCCGATACCGGATGGGCCGGGGGGTGGGGGTAGGAGTGGTGGGCTCCGGCGTGCTCGGGGGGATGGTCGGAACGATGAGGGTGGGCGGAGCCTGGAACGTCGGCGGCGGAAGGTTGCCGAAGCCGACCTGGACCCCCTCGTTGAGCATAGTCACGTGGGACTGCACCGGGATGTAGGACCGGATGGACCGGAAAAGGGGGTCCACAAGTTCCACGTTGTGGACCACCTGAACCCGCACCGGGAGGCCCGGAAGGCTGGGATGGTCCACCTGCTCATTGGCGTCAAAGGCCGGGAAGCCCCAGACGCGGACGCCGAAGAAGCCCGGGGTCTGAGAATAAGCGTTGAAACTGGCTTCCGTCAACCCCAGGGCCGACTGGTTGATGCGCAGCCCGACGGCCCGTTCCAGCGCGAGCATCTTGATCATTGCCACCCGCCGGGCATTGTACTCGTTCACGTCTTCCTGAGGGTCGCAGTTGTTTCCCGGCTGCCGGTAATCGTAGGGGGGATAGACGAAGGGGGGGTTGGCGTTGAGATTGGTGCAGGGGTCTGCCGGGTCGCAATGATCCTTATTCAGCGGGTTCCCTTCCAGTTTGCATCCCTGGGACGGCTGGTAGGTGATGGCCCAGCGGGCGGCCTCGCGGGCGGCATGCTGGACCGCCAGGTAGGCCTGGAGGAGGAGAGCCCCTTCAATCAAAAGAAAAATGACCAGAAGCAGCAGGGGGAGGATAAGGGCGAACTCCACCATCCCCTGGCCGCGATGCAGCCGCCAGCGAAGAATCGTTTTCCCCTCATGCACATCCGTTTCCTGAGTCATAGCACCCCTCCCGGCAGGCGATAGAAAGCGCCGGGCCTGGAATCTGGGGGGATCGTTGTCGTCCGCAGTTCCAGCCCGGCCAGGATATGATGATCAGCCCCTCCGGGGGCAACGATTGCTACAAATAAATTTTCCCATAGTATTATAACCCCAAAAAAGAATTTTGGCAACAGTACTTTAGTACAGTTTGGTTATAAAATCAGTCCAAGCCCATACCGGGCGGCCCCGCAATCGTCCCCCTGGCGGGACAACCCCCCCGTCAGCCGCCCATCCCCGCCATCACCGCGGTGAAGGAGGCCAGAAACCAATGGATGAGGAACGGGTACAGAAACGAGCGGGTCCGCCAGGCGATGTAGCCGAAGGCGGCCCCGCCGAAGATGCAACTGAGCGTCTCCAGTTCCGGCTTCCCGATGTGGGCCATCGTGAACGGGACCGCCTGCAGGAGCAGAGCCAGCGGCCCGCAGGCCCGGTAGAGGGCGAAGAGGAGAAACCCCCGGAAGAAAAACTCCCACCCCAGCAGTTCCACCCCGTCCGCCAGCCAGAACAGGGGCCGGGACGCGGCGGTGCCGTAGTATTCCCGGAACGCCGGAGTTCGGGCCACGACGGCCATCAGCGCCGCCATCCCCGCGCATGCCCCCAGCGTCCAGGCCAGCCCCGCCCGCCAGTCCCCCAACTGGACCCCGTAGCGCGCGGGGTGCTCCCGGAAGACCAGCAGGACGATGCCCAGCGGGACCACCAGGTAGAGCAGGGTGCGGGTCAGCAGCCGGTCTCCCCAGAGGACGTGGTAACTGTCCGCCACCAGGAGAAGCGTGCTGGCGACGGTCGCCACGGCGGCCCGCCACGTCGCTGCAGAGGATGAGCGCGGGAACTCTTTCATACGCCGACTGAAGTCGCCCCCACTGGGCCCGCGGCCTCTGGTCGGCCTTCGCCGACCTGTACCGGAGACACCTTGACGGAATTCCACCTGCGCAATCGGCAGGGGCCCTTTTGAAAAACCGCAGAGGGCGCGAAGAGCGCAAAGAAAAGAAACCTTTGCGTCCTTTGCGTTCTTTGCGGTGAATTCAATTGTCAGCCTGTACCGGCCTGGCGGCCGGCGCTACGCCAGCCCCGCCGCGGCCCGCGCGGCCTCCGTCGGCGCGCCGGTCCGCGGGTCCCAGCCGTATTCGGCGTACGCTCCCGCCAGCAGGACCTCCAGGTCGGGCACCACGCCCGCTGCCCCGCCCGTCTCCAGAGGCTCCAGCAACGACGCCGGAAGACGGTCGTCGGCGCGGGTCAGCCCCCGGCGCATGTTCAGCACCCGCTTCAGGGTGACGATGCGCTTCCCGGCCTCCAACAGGTCCTCCGGAGCCCAGCCCCAGCCCGTGGCCCCGTTCAGCGCCGCCAGGACCCGCTCCACGCCGGGGTTCTGGAACTGACAGAGGATGAGGGAGTTATAGAGGTTGCGCCAGGCCTGCTGACGGGCCGCGATGCGCCCCTTCTCCTCCGTCATCTCCAACCGGTCGCCGGGGAGGATGCCCAGTTCCACCGCCGGGCCCTGCCCGGTGTCCACGCCGTACATGTCCCCCTCCATGTGGCAGGCGCCGCGCGGGGAGAGGGCATAGGTGACGGCCATCCCGACGAAGGCGCGCGGGTCGTGCATCGGCACCTCCAGCCGGTTGACGACGACGGCCCGGTCGGGGACGCCGAACCGTTCCGCCAGCGCCGCGCTCCCCTCCGCCAGCACGTCCCCGAACCCCTCCCGGCGGGCGATCATAGAAATCAGCCGGTGGACGGTCTCCGCGTCGCCGAAGCGGAGTTCCATGCCGTCGGTGTCGGCGGGGGTGAGGATGCCCCCCTCCGCCAGTTCGCAGGCCAGGGCGATGGTGCAGCCGACGCTGATGGTGTCCATCCCGTAGACGTTGCAGAGGTGCCCGGCGTAGATGACGGCCTCCAGGTCGGCAATCATCAGCATGCTCCCCAGCGCGCCGATGGTCTCGTATTCCGGGCCGTCCGCTTTCTCCAGTCCGTAGCGGGGCGCGCGGGTCTCCCGCCCACAGGCGATGGGGCACCGGTAACAGGCCATCTGCCGGTTCAGGTACTGGTCGGTCAGCAGGACGCCGGAGAGGTTACTGGCCTCCTCCCATTCCCCCAGCCGCCAGTTCCGGATGGGCAGGTCGCCGAACATCAGGGCCATGTCCACGTACCCCGCCGTCCCCGCCAGCCGGAGCGCTTCGGCGGCCATGTCCTCGGAGACGGCGGCGTTGACCTCCCGCACCGTCGCCCGGAACCCCTCCGGGTCGGCCAGGGGGACCTGGGCGGTGCCTCGCAGGGCGATGGCCTTGAGGTTCTTGGAGCCCATCACGGCGCCCATGCCGGTCCGTCCGGCGGCGCGGCCGTGGTCGTTCATCACCGCGGCCATCTTCACCCCCCGCTCTCCGGCGGGGCCGATGCAGAGGACGCGCGCCTTCGGCTCATTCAGCCGTTCCCGGACCCCCTCCTGAGTGGCGTAGGAGTCCAGGCCCCAGAGGTCGGCCGCGTCGTGCAGGCGGGCCTCCCCCTCCACGATGGAGAGCCAGACGGGGCGCTCGGCCCGCCCGGTGACGATGATGCCGTCGTATCCGGCGAAGCGGAGTTCGGGCCCCACAAAGCCCCCCGTGTTGGACTCCCCCCAGATGCGGGTGAGGGGGGAGAGCGCGCAGACGCTCAGCCGTCCCGCCGAGGGCATCGCGGTGCCCACCAGCGGGCCGGTCATCAGGATGAGGGGATTCTCCGGGCCCAGGGGGTCCGTCTCCGGGCCGACCATGTCCAGCAGGTAGCGGGCCGCCAGGCCGCTCCCGCCGACGAAGAGGCGGGCGTACTCCTCGTTCAGGGGCTCCTCCCAGATTCGGCCCCCGGAGAGGTCCACACGCAGTAGTTTGCCCATGTAGCCGTTCATGTTGCCTCCTACAGGTCGCAGGTAGGGGCGAGGCATGCCTCGCCCGTACGCAGGTCGCAGTAGGGGCGAGGCACGCCTCGCCCGTCACCGTCCCAGCAGGCGCAGAAGGGCCTCTATGCCGTAGTACCCGGCCAGGGCGAAGGCGATGTTTTTGACGATTTTTCCCGCCGCGCAACTGGAGAGAAATTTCCAGAGGGGGAAGCGGAGCGCGCCAGCGATCATCCCGCCGATGTCAAAGACGGGGTTGGGGATGGCCGCCAGGACGAAGATGACCCAGACCCCGTAGCGGCGCATCCAGCCCTGGATACGGTCATAGACGGGGCGGTTGGCGACCAGGGTCTGACCGCTGTAGCCCAGCAGGTAGCCGGAGAGTTCCCCCAGCGCCTGCCCGATACCGGCGACAATCCCCACCAGCCAGGGGTTGAAGACGCCGCCCAGCACCGAACTGACCGCCAGGCCGGGGATGGGCAGGATGATGGTGGCGTTGCTGAGCAATCCCACCAGGAAGACGGCCGCGTAGCCGTAGGCGGCCAGTTCCTGGAGCCGGTCCCGGAAGTAGACGGCGGCCGCCAGCGCGCCAACGATGACGATGCCCGTCAACACCTGAACGGCACGCAGGTGGGCCGGGGAAGGGGGGGGGCGTTTCTCTAGCCGTGGAGGAGGCGAAGTTCCACGAAAGGCGCGAAAAATTGGGAACTCTCGTGTTCCTCCGTGTCCTTCGTGGTCCTCTGCAGAGGGAACCTGGGTTTGCATTGGGCTCTCCATCCCGCACTATTCCGGCAGCACCTTCCCCGGATTCATGATGTTCAGCGGGTCCAGCGCCTGCTTGATGCGCCGTTGGACGTCTATGGAAACCGGCCCCAGGGCCCGCTCCATGTAGGGGCGCTTGAGGGTGCCCACGCCGTGCTCGCCAGAGAGGGTACCGCCCAGGTCCAGCGCCACCCCGAAAATCTCCCCCGCCATCACCTCCACTTTCTCCCACTGGGCCGGGTCCCGTTTGTCAAAGAGGATGTTGGGATGGAGATTGCCGTCTCCGGCGTGGCCGAAGATGACGATGGGGAGGCCATACCGCGCGCTGATCTCCTTGATACGACGAATGGCCTCCGGAATGGCACTGCGGGGGACGGTGATGTCCTCCCCCAGTTTGTTGGGGGCCTTGCGGGCCAGGGAGGGGGAGACGGACCGGCGGGCGCGCCACAACTGGGCCCGTTCCGCCTCATTCCGGGCCACGGTCACCCTTCGGGCGCCGTTCTCCTGGCAGACCCGCTCCACCGTTTCCATCTCCCGCCGGACGGCTTCCTCGTCCGCCCCGTCGGTCTCTATGATGAGCATAGCCTCCACGTCCAGCGGGAGCCCCAGGCGCATCGCATCCTCAATGCAGGCAATGGCCGTTTCGTCCATCAGTTCCAGTGTCGCCGGGACGACGCCCGCCGAGAGAATCGCGTTGACGGTCCGGGAGGCGCCGTCCAGGGAGGGGAACTCCGCCAGCGCGGTGCGGACGTACTGGGGTTTGGCGATGAGTTTGAGAAGTGCCTCGGTGACCACCCCCAGTGTCCCCTCCGACCCGACGAAGAGGGAGGTCAGGTCGTAGCCGACGACGTTCTTGATAGCCTTCCCGCCGGTCTGGAGGATGCGGCCATCGGGGAGGACGACGGTGAGGCCCATGACGTAGTCGCCGGTGACCCCGTACTTGAGGCAGCGGGGGCCGCCGGCGTTGCAGGCAATGTTCCCGCCGATGGTGGAGTGCTTGTTGCTGGAGGGGTCGGGCGGGTAGAAGAGGCCCCGGGCCTCCACCCAGGCCTGCAGGTCGGCGGTGATGATGCCCGCCTCCACGCGCACCGTTCGGTTGACCTCATCCAGTTCCAGAATGCGGTTCATACGGGTGAGGGAAAGGGCGATGCCGCCGGAGAAGGGGACGGAGGCCGCCGCCAGCCCCGAGGCCATCCCCCGGGGGACGACGGGCACCCGGTACTCGGCGGCGACCCGGACCACTGCCGCCACCTCTTCGGTGGATTCCGGCAGGACCGCCACGTCGGGCAGTTGCTGGGCGAACGTGCCGTCGTAGGAGTAGGCGATGCGGTCCTCTATGCCGGTCAGGACTTTAGAGGGACCCAGGATTTCCTGCAATCGGGCAATCCAGACAGGCTCGCTCATTCAGAACTCCTTTCAGTGCTGGGAGTCAACCTCTTTGGGCCGCGGGCCAATGTTCGGCCTTCGCCGCTCAGATTGCTCATCGTGCACCCATAAGGGTTGTCGGCAGAGACCGCCTCCCCTCAGGCCAAGCCCTCGGGACGAGGCATTTCAATCGGCCGAGCAGTAGACTTCATTACAAAAAAGGACGCAGATGAACGCGGATGAGCACAGTTTTTCCTTATCTGCAGGCACAATCCGGACGCCGCACTCTAATTACCACACTCTAATTACCACGAAGATAGATGGATTTCCGGGTCACCCGAAAGACGCTATCCGCCAGCCCCAGGGCATCCAGTACCTCCTCCGGACGGCCCGTAGCGCCCTCGCGGGCCGAGAGGAGCATCGTCAGCACGATCTCGCCAGCGCAGGCTTCCTCCAGACGAAGGGACAGGATCAGGGGACGCAGGTCGTAGGGACGGCCCCGGCGCTCCCGGGGAAGGGTCTCCGCCGCCAGCAGTTCCTCTATCCGCCGCTGGATTTCATCCGCCGGAACCGTTGTCTCCACCGTCACCGCGTACCTGGCCGCCACCACCTGCGATGGGAGGGACGAAGCCCCCGGGGGAACCTCCTCTATGCTCCGTATCGCCAGTCCTTCGGGGAGGGTACGGGTCAGGGCCTGGACGATGCGCTCTGGCTCCACCGGCTCCTCCAGCCAGAGGTCCAGCCACTCCGCCTCCGACGCGAAGCCCAGAGGGAGGGGCAGGGCGACCTGAAGGCGAGGGCGAGGGGTGAAGCCGCCGCTGTAGGCCAGGGGCAGACCGGCCCGCCGGATGGCCCGCTCCCACACCCGCACCTGCTCCAGGTGGGAGACGTAGCGCAGGGGGCCGTCTACAATGTAGGTAATGCGCCAGCGAGTTCCCGACACAGTTGAGCCGTTAGCCGTCAGGGGTTAGCCGTTAGTGTCCGTCGTCTGTGGTCCGTCGTCTGTCGTCTGTGGTCCGTGGTCTGTCGTCCGTCGTCATAATTCCCGTCGCCCCTCCAGGGCGTTGGTCAGCGTGACCTGGTCGGCGTACTCCAGGTCGCCGCCCACGGGAAGCCCCCGCCCCAGGCGGGTCACCCGGACCCCCAGCGGGCGGAGTTTGGCCACCAGGTAGGCGGCCGTGTAGTCCCCCTCGCTGGTGGGGTTCGTGGCCAGAATCACCTCCCGCACCCCTCCGCCCTCCACCCGCCGCAGCAACTCGGCAATCCGCAGGTTCTCCGCGAACACCCCCTCCATCGGGGCCAGCGCGCCGTGGAGGACGTGATACAGCCCCCGGTAGTGCTCCGTCCGCTCAATCGCCACCACATCCAGCGGCTCCTCCACCACGCAGATGGTCGCCCGGTCGCGCGTGGGGTCGCTGCAGATAGGGCAGGGGTCCTGCTCGGTGATGTTGTAGCAGACGGAGCAGAGGCGCGTCTGCGCCTTAAGGTTCTGCAGGGCCTGGGCCAGTCGCAGCGCCAGGTCCGACTCCCCCCGTAGCAGGAAGAAGGTGAGGCGTGAGGCCGTCTTGGGCCCGATGCCGGGGAGTTCGGAGAAGGCCTCTATCAGCCGCAATACCGAGGGTGGAAGAGCGGACATCGGGACGGGTGCCCCCTACAGCCCCAAATCCAGCCCCAGGCCGCCGGTCACCGCGCTCATCCGTTCGGCGGCCACTTTCTCCACCTGCTCCATCCCCTGGTTGACGGCGGCCACGATGAGGTCCTGGAGCATCTCCACGTCGTTGGGGTCCACCACGTCGGGCTGAATCTGCAGCGATTTCAGGCGACGGTCGCCGGAGACGACGGCCGTCACCGCTCCGCCGCCCGCCGTGGCGGTGACCGTCATCGCCGCAATCTCCTCCTGGGCCTTCATCAGGTCTTCCTGCAGGGTCTGCAACCGGCGGAACATGTCGCCGGGCATCCCGAACCCACCGGGCATCATCCGTCTTTTCGCCATCAGACCTCCTTATTCAATATAACCACGAAGGACACGAAGAACACGAAGGGTTTATCATTTCGTGAAATTTCGCTTCTTTCGCGCCTTTCGTGCCTTTCGCGCCTTTCAATTTCGCGCCCGTTACCGAACTGTAACCGATGTGCAATGCCCATCGGAGCAAACTGATGTATAAGATAACATGGAAAGGTCGTTTTGGCAACAGGGAGTAACTACCTGCCCTTCGTCATTGCGAGGCAGCGATAGCCGCCGAAGCAATCCCCTGGCGAGTTGGGAGATTGCTTCGCCGCCTTCGGCGGCTCGCCTCGGCGCGAGTGCCCTCGGCGCGTGGCGCAATGACACGGATGAGCAGGTGGTTGCAACAGGGACGAAAGGAGGGGCCCTATGATGAGCGGGAAAGGTCTTCAGAAACCGGTAATCGCGGGATTGGCAGGCGTGCTTCTGCTTCTCCTCTGTTTCCTGGCCCTGGGGCCGCCGACGGCCGCCGGCCCTCCATCCGCCTCCCTCCAGGACGCTGCCGCCGGGATCACCCTCACCAAATCCGCCCCCGCCGTCCTCCACCAGAACTGGCCCAATCCCATCCGCATCCCCTACACCCTCACCCTCCAGAACCCCCAGAACCGCACCATCGCGGCCGGGGCCGTCATCACCGATGACCTCCCGCCCGGCAGCGCGCTGGAGAGCGGTACGACCGGCGATAACTGGGCCGCCACCCTGGTGGAAGGGAGTACCCAGGTCACCTACACCGCCCAGAATTCGTTCGCAGACGCCTCGTCCCTGGTCGGGACGTACAATGTCCGGCTGACCCCGCCGGTGCGGGACGGCGCCGCCGTGGTCAACGCGGCCTACTGTTTCAGCGGGACGGTGGACGGGGCGCCGCGCGCCTTCTGCGAGACCGCGCCGGTCACCACCATCATCCGGGCGCCGGATTTCGGGCTGGCGGTCGGGACGACCGGGCCGGTCTGCGCGGGCGCGCGGGTCACCTACACCCTCACCGTCACCAACCCCGGCGGCGTGGCGACCAGCGTCCCCTTCACCCTGACCGGGCAGATGCCCCCCGCGCTGACCGTGGTCCCGGGGACGGTCTCCGATGGCGGCATCTGGGTCTCCCCCACCGTCACCTGGACAGTTCCGACGACTCTGGCGGCAACGGGCGGCAACGCGGTCACCCGCACCTTCGCGGTGACGGTTGCGCCGGAGACACCGGACGGGGCCCTTCTGACCACCACCTACCGCTTCACCAGCCCGGAGGTCGTGCCCAACGTGCCCCTCTGGGAGCACAGCCTGGCCGTCGTCCGCACCACCGCGGCCTTCACCCACACCGCCCCCGTCTGCCACGGCCGCCTGGTGGGGTTCTATAACCTCAGCCAGAACGCGACCGCGTACCAGTGGAACTTCGGCGACGGGTCGCCGGTCGTCACCGAGACCAGCCCGACGCACCTGTACGCCGCCCCGGGCACCTACACCGCCGTTCTGACCGCCACGGGATGCGGCACCGACGTGGCGACGGGCACCGTCATCGTCCACCCGCTCCCCTCGCCGAACCTCCTCATCGTCCCCAGCCCGACCCGGGTGGGCCTGACCACTGTATTCTCGGATACCGGTAGCGGCGGGGTCGGGTGGCGCTGGGATTTCGGCGACGGTTTCACCGCCAACACTTCTATCCCCTCCACCACCCACGTCTACACCCGCCCGGGCGGCTTTGTGGCCAGCGTGACCGCCATCGCCGCCACCGGCTGCATGAGCACGGCCATGCGCGCGCTGACGGTGGAGCCGGGCCCGCCCTGCTCGGTGACTCTGACGGCCCCGCCGATGGCGCAGGTCGGCACCCCGGTGGAAGTCCGCGCGACCGTCAGCGACTGCTTCGGGAACCCGGTGCAGAACGGGACGGTGGTCACCTTCGCGGCCAGTCCTCCGGCGACGGTCGCGCCGGTCACCGACACGACCCGGGGCGGGGTCGCCCAGACGCAGGTCACCTCCACCATCACCGGGACGGTCACGGTGACGGGCACCGCCGACGGTGTCTCCGGCACCGCGACGGTTCGGTTCGTCGCCGTCGCGCCGGTCTATCTGCCGGTGGTGATGCGGTCGTTCCCGCCCGCGCCGCCCGGGCCTTTCTGCGCGCCCCGGCCGGTGGCCACGCTGGACGCAGGGCCGTACCCCTCCGCTGTGGCGATAGACCCGGCGGGCCACCGGGCCTTCATCGCCCATCAGCAGGGCGTCCGGGTGATAGACACCGTCTCCCACAGCGTGATTACCGACGTCCGCTCCGTACCTTACGCCTTTGGCATTGCCTACGACCCGGAGCACAACCGCATCTGGGTGGCGACGCGGGACGCCAATCCGGGGCACGTGCGGGTGCTGAGCGGGACCACGTACGCGCTGCTGAAGACCCTGCCAGCAGGCAACGGCGTGCACTCGGTGGCCTATAACCCGAATACCGACCGCGTGTACGTCAGCAACTTCGGCAGCGGGACGGTGGGGGTCTACGATGCCGAAAGTATGACGCTGGTCACCACGCTGACCGGGTTCAGCGAGCCCGCCCACATCGCCGTGAACCCCGTCACCAACAAAATCTACGTGGCGGACCACGGGGTCTTCAAAGGAGTGGCGGTCATTGACGGCGCCACCGACGCCTGGCGCTACATCCAGTCCGCCAACCCGGGGCTGGTCCTGCTGGATGCCTACGGCGTGACGGTGGACATGACGCGCAACCGCATCTACGCCACCGGCATCTCTCAGGGCCGCATCGTCCTGATAGACGGCGCCACCGACACCATCGTCGGGGCGATGAACTTCTATCGGGAGAACGGCTCCCACATGTGGCTGCGGGCGATTGCCGTCAACCCCGACGTCGGTGCCTACGGCCACCTCTGGGTGGTCACGTCCGAAGAGGACGGGGAGCCCAATCGGGTACTGCTCATCCCGGTCTCCCCAATGGGCGCGCCGACACCGGTGCCGCTGGACCTGCCGTCGTACCCGCTGGACGGGATCGCGCTGGACCCGACAACGGACCGGGTCTGGGTCACCAGCATCCGGAGCGGGCAGGTGACCGTTGTCCAGGACGGGGAGCCGGTCTGCGGCGAAGAGGAAGAGCCACCGTCACCACCGCCGTCCTTCTGCGCGCCGCAGTGGGTGGCGACGGTGGACGCGGGGCCCACCCCCTACGGGGTGGCGATAGACCCGGCGGGCCGTCGGGCCTTCATCGCCCACGACCAGGGCGTTCGGGTGATCAGCATGGTCAACCACACCGTCATCACCGACGTCCGCGCCCTCACCGCGACACACGGCATCGCCTACGACCCGGACCGCAACCGCATCTGGGTGACGACGCGAAACGAGGGCCCCGGTCATGTCCGGGTATTGAACGGCAGCACCTACGGGGTACTGGCGACCCTTCCGGCGGGCGGCTCCCCGCACTCGGTGGCGTATAACCCGCGCACGGGCCGGGTCTACGTCAGCAACTTCCGCAGCGGGACCGTGGGGGTCTACGATGCCGAGAATCCGGCCCTGCTCACCACGCTGACCGGGTTCGGCGAACCCGCGCACATGGCCGTCAACACCGTCACCAACAAAATCTATGTGGCGGACCACAAGCCCTACCGCGGCGTGGTGGTGATTGACGGGACCACCCATCAGACCCGGACGATTCAGGCCGGGCCGGGGCGCTATGATCTCCTGCTGCTGGACGCCTACGGGGTGGCGGTGGACGCGACGCGCAACCGGGTCTACGCCACCGCCATCTCCCAGGGCCGCATCGCGCTGATAGATGGGGCGACAGACACCATCGTCGGGGCGATGGACGTCCACCGGGGCGACGGCTCCCGGGTGCCGCTGCGGGTGATCGCCGTCAATCCCAACCTCGGGACCTATGGTCACCTGTGGACGGTCACGTCGGAGGAGGACGGCGGGCAGAACCAGGTGTTGCTCATCCCGGTCTGGGCGATGGGCACGCCGACGCCGGTGCCGCTGGACCTGCCGCCGTACCCGCTGGAGGGGCTCGCGCTGGACCCGACGACGAACCGGGTCTGGGTAACCAGCGTCCGGAGCGGGCAGGCCACCGTCGTCCAGGACGGGGAGCCCCTCTGCCTGACGCCGTTCTCGGTGGGGCAGGGGCTGTATATCCAGTGGGTGCGGTAAGGTAAAAGGTGACGGTCACCTTCAAGGTGACCGTCACCTTTTTATTATTCGGGCAACTCGCACCCTTCCATCCAGACCGCGGCCAGGTTCTCCAGGTCGGGCGGGAGCAGGTTGGCCCATTGATCCACGATGACGTCCAGCACCGCCGGTTTGCCCGACGCCACGGCCCGCTCCAGGGCGGGCGTAATCTCCTTCGGGTCCTCCACCCGTTCCCCCCAGCAGCCGCAGGCGCGCGCGATTTCGTCGTAGCGGATGTCGGTGAAGTCCACGCCGATGTAGCGCGCGTCGTAGTTGGCCATCTGCGAGGCCTTGATCATCCCCCACTGCCGGTCGTTGGCGA
>Ga0197142_1001405_pt1 | contig 22104 bp, 20 predicted proteins | sample GBS60_MetaG_FD_148614 | JGI IMG/M metagenome (GOLD analysis project Ga0197142, IMG submission 148614) | Sediment microbial communities from Great Boiling Springs, Gerlach, Nevada, United States - GBS 60_MetaG | ecosystem: Environmental > Aquatic > Thermal springs > Hot (42-90C) > Sediment... | reverse complement strand
CCCTGATGACCACCTGCGATCTTTTCCAGATGGCGCCCGGGCCCAATCGCACCCCGACCGCAGAGGCAAAAGACATCTTCTTCCGGCTGATGGCGGGCGCCGTGGGAAGCGCCGCCGCCACCGCCTTCATGGAGTTTGTGAAGAACCTGCGCCTGCCCGACCCCGAAGCCGTCCTGGATGGCCATACCCCCCTCCCGGAAAACCTGCGAGAAGATGAACTCTGGGTTCTTTTCAGTGCCATGGCCCGACTGCTTCAGAATACCCCTTCCGATGCGCAGACCCTCCCCGCACGCCTGTCAAACTTTCTCAATGCCGCTGTGAAAATCACCAGACGGGGCCGGGGCGATACCATCCTGCCTCCCCTTCGCCACCTCATCCAGAGCGGCTGGCTCTCCCAACATGCGCAGCCCGAACACGCCACCCTCCTCAATGAACTGGGACGGCATTACAAGCCGCTCCTGCAACTGGGGCGAAAAATCGATGATATCGAAGATTTCTTTTGAATCATGCGTTGCCATCGCCATCCTGCCGGGAGCTTCCCCGGCGGACTTGATCCTGAAAAGCACGTACCGGTCCATGGCAGGGCAGGGTATCGGCCTGTTTATTACCTTGCCGCAAAACTATAATTTAGATATGTCGTTCCAGGGCGTAGAAGTAGAAGTTACCGTAGAATGTGGCGAAAACCACAGCCATCCGGTTCGTCTGCGCTACACTGCTTGGAATCCTCAGGCTTTTGAGGTGATTTACAATCCCTGTCAGGAAAAGTTAGGCCCCCAGCTGGGAGAGATGGCTCCCTGCATGAAACTCCTACAGCGGTCTGGATGGAAAGAGACGATATGGAAAGGGGTCAAGCATAAGGTGATAGAAAAGTTAGCCCCGATAAATGACTCGCAGGCTATACCCATGCTCCTGAGGGCTTTACAGGATGAAGATCCCTATATCTGCTTTATGGCGGCAGAACTGCTTGGCAAATTTTCAGGAAATGTGGGAGCTGCTCATAAGATCGTGGATATCTTATCCTGGCTAACCCGAGATATAATCAATGCGTATTCATATAGTAGCGTCCAGTCTAACACCTGGCAGTTTCGGGATTGCTAATCTGGTATAGATGACCCCATCCAGGGTACCCTTTACAAAGCTTTTTGTAGCCCAAAAGCAATCTTAAGTTAGCCTCCCGGTATAATAAATGAAGCTTAGGATTGCCGCAAATCCCCGCCATTTGCCCTATGTGGGAGAAAGAGGGCCCCGGTCATGCGGAGCTTCACAAACGAGCCCTTGATCAGTTGAGACTCTTGAGGGCTAAATAGAAATCCCGATGCCATTAGCTACCAGTTTCTTATGGAAGGCCGCGCACAAACCTATCCTGCCAGTCGCGCCGCTTCGTGATTCGAAGGTCCTGAAGCTTGGGCGAACGGGCCGATAGCGTCAGAAAATAACTCTGCCGGGGCCCAAACGGTATCCAGTTAAAGCTGAACTCCCAGCAATGTAAGTCCCGAAAGATGTTTACGCTCGTAAAGGAAAGCCGCTTTTGAATGAAATCATAACCCGAAGTAATCTGAAGGCGCCAGGCATAGGTCAGACGCACCTCCCCAGAAAAGTTGAGCGTCTGCACCCACCTGTAGGGCTTTTCACCCGGGAGAAACTGCCGATTGCCAGCGAGATTGTAGCCTATCTGGAGGTTCCAGGGCACATTGAAATAGACGTATTCGCTGGTGGGGTATTCTGGAGAGGTCCGGGTCTGTTTGGGCTGGAGGCTGGTGGCAGCACCGATGGTGATCTGGGTGAGGGTACCGAGGCGGCGGTTAACATCCCACTGATAGCGCTTTCGGCGCTGACCGGTTTCGGTGTATTCGTAGGGGTCCAGGATAGCATTTGCGCTGAGGTTGAGCAGGGAGCCCGCAAGGTTCGTACGGGCAGTGAGGTTGATCGGTGAGAGTTTGAAGCTATCCGCTGCGAAGTTATAACTTCCGGAAAAGCCCACATTATCCAGCAGCGTAAGGTAGCGATAAACAGGTTTAGGGGATGGGGGTGTGCCGGGGGGTGGAGAAACTTTATATTTAGCTTCAAAGAGGTTGCTAAGGCTGAACTGGATAGCCTGCTGAAGGCCGGGGGAGGGACTGCCGTAAAAGCCATTGGCCAGGGGGTTATAAGGCTTATCGTCAAGGATCTGGTAAAGGCCCCAGAATGGCCGGGAAAAATCGGGCTTATACTGATAGGCTATACTGGGGATGAGGGTATGACGAAAAGTGAGGCCCCGCCGTCCCCGAAAAGCCCTGATCCCATAAATCCGGGTGGTGAGCGCCACCTGAAAAGCAAAGTCCCGGGCCGCCCGGGGCTGACGCAGACGCTCCGAACGAACCTCCAGAGAGTCCTTCACATAGCGCCTCTTATCGCCGTAAAGGTATTCATTGTAAGTGAAGGTAGGCGTAAACTGAATATAGCGAAAGAGGGTATAACCCGCACTGATCTGGATATTATGTCGCAGGCCCCAGCGAGCCGTATCGTACATCGGGGGCCTGAAAAGGAGGCTTTCGGGGACTTCGATGAGCTGCTGGGCATCCAGGCGATAGGTATAGCCAATGCGTTCGTACCATCTGGGGCTGCTTAGACGGTGTTTTCTCTCGAAGGGGAAGATACGATTTTGATAGAGGGCGAGCACGGGCAGTTGAAATTGCCAGGTTCTCTGGATGAGGTTCTGGTTGTGGTTGGCGCTGAGGGTAAGCTGGAAAGGAGAGTGGGGAAAGGTCTTTTGAAGGGCGATGCTGGACTGGAGGTTGGTGGAGAGGAAGTCGGAGGCGGTGTAGCTCTGGCGAGCGAGGAAGGTGGAGGAGCCGGCCTGGACGCTTGCGGAAAGACTGGCGGTGGGAGAGAGGGTTTGACGGTGCTGCCAACGGATGAAGGTCATACGCGTGGCCTGGTAGTCTGGATCACCCGGCTCATTGAAGCTTTGAAAGCTGTGCTGGATAGAAAGCTGACCCTCGTACCAGTAGCGCTTGCGATAAGTCCACAGGGCCTCAGCGCGGTAGCCCCCCCGCGTAAAAAGGTCTGCCAGAAACCTCAGATCCATGTAATCGTTGATAGCCCAGTAATAACCCAATCCCCTCAGGAAAAATCCTCTATCTGCCGCCTGTCCGATAAACGGAAGCACAATTCCCGAAGAGCGGCTCTCGGTAATCGGGAAATAGCCAAAAGGTAGAAAGATCGGCACGGGCACTTCCCCAGCGACTGCATACAGAGGACCGCTAACGATTCTTTCGCCGGGATAGAGTTTGAGGCGGGCAGAAGTGATGTAGAAATGGGGGGGGTGAGCGGTACAGGTGGTATAGTAGCCAGATTTGAGGTAGAAGGTTCTATCGGGATTGACCTGGATGGTTCGGCCGGCCAAGGCTTCCTCCTGAAGGTTCTGACGCATGCCGAAGACCTGCCCGCGCCGCGCCCTCAGGTCATACCGCAGGCTATCTAAGTCGTAACGCTCTGTCCCATAATAGAAGATTGGCTTCTGAGCCAGGGTGTCGCCTGCGGGAATACCATACCCATACACCCAGCCCGTTTCCATATTGAGCCAGGCATATCCCGTCTCTAAACGAAAAAACTCATAGCGGATTTTGACCTGATCATGCAGGAAAACCCTCCGCTCGGGAATGTAAAAAACGATGGAGTCGGCCGCCTCGTAATAGACGGTATCGTCTACAGGACTGTATCGGCTCAGGGAGTCTATGAGAGGAGCGGGGAGGGTATCTGAGGTCGCAGGAGCCTGAGCATAAGCCCAGAGGACCATAAATGTGCCCCAGATTTGCCAATTTTGCATTCCTATGGGCAAAGGTAGGCGGCTCAACAGCTTGACAAAAATAGGCACAGGAGCAGGCGTGCTTTTATTGTGGTTGATGCTGACGAGCGTGCGTACTTTGAAGCCCGTTACCGTCGTGATTGATCCGGGGCACGGCGGGAAGGACCCCGGCGCCTGCGGAAAGCTATATAAAGAAAAAGACATTACCCTCGCCATAGGCAAAAAACTATTTGCCCTTCTTGAAAAAGATCCCCTGTTTCGGCCAGTTCTGACCCGAGAAGAAGATGTTTTTGTAGAGCTTGTACGGCGGGCCGACACAGCTAACAAGCTCAAAGCCCAGTTTTTCCTCAGTATTCACTGCAACGCCAATCCAAAGAAGGACATCTCCGGTTCTGAAACCTATGCCATGGGCGAACACAAAAGCGATGAGAACCTTTCCGTGGTCATGCGAGAGAATGCCGTTATTCTCATGGAAGACAGACATCAGGAGGTTTATGAGGGGTTTGATCCGAACTCCGAAGAGGCATATATTATTTTCTCGCTTTTACAGCACACATATCTCAAGCAAAGTCTTCGTTTAGCAAGAAAGATTGAGGATAAAATGACCCATACTACGAAGCGTCCTTCGCGTGGAGTTCGTCAGGCGGGCTTTCTGGTGCTGTGGCGTACCAGTATGCCGGCGGTCCTGTGTGAGGTTGGCTTCATCACCAATCCCCAGGAAGAAAAGTATATCGGCTCCGCAGAAGGTCAGATGGCTATTGCGAAGGCCATTCACGAAGCCCTTCGGCAGTATTTAGCGGCGGGCGAACCCTGATAGCTCAAAACTAACCTAACTTTGACCAATGCTGTGGTTACAGACCCCCGCCGGCGAAGTAACGCTCGCTACCTCCCAAAAAGTGGAGCTGACCCTGCTGGATTTTATTCGTATGGGAGGATGGGCTATGATCATTCTGATTGTTATGGCCGCTATTGGGGTGTATATCTTCCTGGAGCGATATCTTCTTTTAGCCAAATACGACAGAGACCCTACAAACTTCATTGAGCAGATCAAGTCAGCCCTTCGGCAGGGTGATGTTCATCGGGCCGAAGCCCTCTGTGCGGCACAGGCCACTCCATTCGCCCGCATGATCGGCAAAGGCATCAGCCGACTTGGTTCCCCCTTGCCCGATATTGCCGCCGCCATCCAGAATCAGGGCAACCTCGAACTCCTCCAGCTGGAAAAAAATATCTCCTATCTGGCCACGGTAGCCGCTCTATCCCCCATGGTGGGCTTCTTAGGAACCGTTACGGGGCTCATTCAGGCCTTTATGAAAATCGCCCACCTCCAGGGCAATGTCAATCCCGCCGCTCTCGCCGATGGCATCTACGAAGCCATGATCACCACCGCCGCAGGACTCATTATCGCCATCCCCATAAACTTCGCCTACAATGTCCTGGTCAATCGCATTCAGAGCTTCATCCTGCGCATGGAAGCTACCAGCACGGCCTTCCTGGATGTGCTCCAGGAACCCATTCGGTAAAAGCCATGTTTCGTCGGAGATTACAACCGCTTTCGGAATTTTCACTGGCGAGCATCGCCGATATGGTATTTTTGCTGCTGATTTATTTCCTTCTGGCGTCGTCTTTTGTGAGCCAGGCGGGAATAGAGGTGCAACTGCCCCAGAGTACCTCTCAACAGCCAACGAAAGGACCTAATAGCATTACCATCACCGCTAAGGGCGAATGGTACTGGAATAACCAGCGCATTTCCAAGGAGGCTTTACCCGGTCTCATTCGGAAAGCTCTTCAGGGAGCCGGAAACGAACCCTCCGCGCGTACGATTACCGTCCGGGCCGACCAGGCCGTAACCGTTCAGGAACTGGCCTATGCCCTCTCTCTGATCGCCGAAAACCGCGGACAGGTCGTCATAGCTACCCGCCGCCAATGAAATCCACCCCCTACAAGGTCGACGAGAAAAACGCTCGCCGTACAAGCCTCCTGATAACAGGACTTTTCATAGCCCTTTTCGCTGTCATTGCTTATATCTGGGTGATTTTTCGGGGTACAATCCCGCCCGAAGATGAAAATCCATATATTGTGGTAGGACAGTTTGACTTTGGGCAGAGTCTTCCCTCAGCCGGCAGCGCGCCCCCACCTAAGGTGGAAAATATCGCCCCCAAATCCGAAGAGCCTGTCGTAACTTCTCCGACTCCCGCTCCCGTCCAGACCCCCGCAAAACCATCACCCAATCCACCCTCCGAGCAGTCAGAGGAAGAAGAGGAGGAGGTTGAGAGCTTCACCCAGGGGCAGGGACAGACCGATGCCTCCAGCGAAAGCGATCTGGCGGCAGGGATGTTTGAGTTTGGCGAAGGCGCAGAAGGCCTGCAAAATCGTAAGCTTCTGCATTATGTACTTCCTCGCTACACGGTCCAGAAAGAGGGGCGTATCAAGTATGAGATATACATTTTGCCAGATGGTCGGGTGGAGCGGGTGCGGGCGCTAACGGTGGGAGCGGCTCCTGAGCTCAAACGCGCAGGCGAGGAGGCCATCCTCCAGTGGCGGTTCAGCCCCATCGCTTCCGATCAGATTCAGCGGGTTACGGTAACTATCCGCTTTCGGCTCCGGTGATAGGGCTGGTGCTCCTTCAGGTGTTTCGGCTGCCGTTACCCGGGCCCCCTGTCGTGACGGGCAGTTATGGGGAGCTTCGGGGTACCACCCTGCATCTGGGAATAGACTTTGGCGTGGGAGAGCGGATTGGAGAGGTTCCTGTTCTGGCCGCAGGCGATGGATATGTATATCGGATCCGGGTCAGTCATACGGGCTATGGTAAGGTCGTGTACATTCAGCACCCCAATGGCCTGCGCACGGTGTATGGACATCTTTCCCACTTCGCCTCCACGGGAGAGACCATCGTGCGTCAGAAGCAAGATAGCCAGCGCCGATTTGAGGTAGAAGCGTACTTGCCGCCGACCGCCTGGCCCGTAAAAGCCGGAGATACCATTGGCTGGGCGGGCAACTCCGGCTATTCCTTCGGTCCGCACCTCCACTTTGAGGTCCGAAATCGCCAGGACGAAACCCTGCCACCTTACCCTTATCTGAGGCTGTCAGACTCCATTCCCCCCGTATTCATCCGGGTCGGATTGGTGCCTCTATCACCTGAGAGTGCTATCCAGCAGCAAGGAAACTATTATTTCCTGCGACTGGCTCAGCAGTCAGGCAGTACAGACAGGCGCGTCTACCGGGTAAGAGATTCTATTGCCATCACAGGTACAGTAGGCGTGGTTTATACGGTGGGTGATCGCATGGGCTGGAGCCGGGCCTGGACCGGCGTGGCCGAAGTCGTTTTGCGAATGGAACGGGGCGACACCCTTTACCGGGTAAGGTGGGACACCCTCTCTTATGATGGGCGGCGGTATATCCCCTGGCATGTAGATGAGCCGTATAATCAGATTTATCGCGTGGGGGTGGAGAGGCTGTACAAAATAGGCCCGGACTTTCCCTGGACCAGAGGAGATGGAATCATCACTCTTAAACCCGGCGCCGTAAGCAACTATGAGGTGGTGGCCCGAGATTTTTCAGGGAATGAGGCGGTGGTACGCTTTACCCTGCGGGGTGAAGAGAGGATCAGGCCTATTCGCAGGGTCCCTCTGGACCCGACCCGTGTATGGAGTATTGAACGGGGGGTTTTGCTGACTCGCCAGGCTTATCAGGTGGTCTTTGCTGATGGAACCCGGGATAGCGTGAGCCCTTTTCATCCCCTGGTGCTGCGGGGCAGGCGACCTCTTTACCTTATTGCAGGGCGGGATACGCAGGCCACCAATATCCTGGCGGTGCTTTATCCGGGGCATGCGGCACAGGTTTCCCTTGGCAGAGGCTTTCGGCTGGAGATCTCTGCTGAAAGTCTTCTGGATACGCTGTATCTAAGGGCCTCCTGGGAAGAGGGGCCCTGGGGACCTGTGCTGGTGGTGGGAGATAGCTGGGTCCCCTTACGGACGCCGGCTACGCTCCTGTGCCCGATCCCCTCTACCCTCCCGGAAAAGTACATTCCTAAGGCTGTGCCCGTATATAGAGGTCGTCAGGGCGGCTGGGATGTCGTTCAGGGCTACCGGCGCCTGGGCCGGGTCATAGAAGTGCCCGTGCGCCGCTGGGGAAGCTATGCCATCCTCATAGATACGCTGCCTCCTACCCTTCGCCCGCTGCGTCGCCAGGGACCTTTTTACATCATCAGCATAGAGGACTTCGGCAGCGGAGTAAATCCTTACACCCTCCGAGTAGAAGCCCTCAACCCCCACCATACGGCCCCCAGAATTCTCTATCCCGAATATTACCTTCCACAGCATCGGCTCTACCTTCCCCGAAGCGCCGGCCGAATCTTCCGTATACATGTACAGGACAGGGTGGGAAATACCCGAGGGCAAATAATACAGTTTTGAAAAATGCTCATCTAAAGCTCATCTTATACCAATATGAGGCAAAAAATCCTTGAATGCAGGCCAGGCTCTCCCATGACCCTTTATGGACAATAGTCGCTCTAAAAGGGGGTGTATGGATCCCAGCGGTATTCCTGGTTTCGATGGTGAGGTTATCGGAAGAGGGTGGCCCGACCTCTGGCTTAGAGGCGGTGCCCCGGTGGTTAGGGGCGGATTTCCACGCTGGTGGGATGGGCGTATATCCCGTGAGACTTTGCAGGCTTTACCCGAATTTGGTATCACGGCGCATTGCCTGTATTAGAGCGGTCCGGGCGAATCTCTTCCGGTCTACCACTGCAAAGGTTACTTTGGGATGATTTTTGCTACTTTGGAGAACATTGTGTGCAAGCGAAAAGGTATAATATACTTCCTTGGGCTTGTAAGCGGGCTGGGTTTATTATGGGGGCAGCGCTATAGTGAGATAGACTCCCTGGAGGCGCTTTTGCGCAGCTCAAAGGCAGCAGATACTACAGTGCTTTCGGCCTACACGAGTCTGGCCCGATTGTATCTCTCTGTGGATCCTGCTAAGTCACTGGGCTATGCGCGGCAGCTAAGCGAACGGGCGCAAAAGGCAAAAGACCTCCGCCGTCAGGTATTAGGATGGTATTATCAGGCAGCTGCGCATTATCACCTGGGACGCTACGAGGAGTCGGAGCGGACCCTCACGCGGGCCGAATCGCTTTTTCTCTACATGCCACCCGACACCGGGATCCTGGTGCAGTTCAAGAGCTTACGGGCAGCTATCTTTGAGGGTCGCAAGGAAAATCCATCCAGGACCCTATCTGCCTATCAGGAAGTTTTGGAGTTAGCCCGCCAGAGCCGCCAGCCTCGCCTGCAGGTAATGGCACTGAACAACTTAGCGGAGTTTTATGTCAATCAGGGCCTTTATGAATTGGCCCGTACCCTGCTGGAAGAGTCCAGAATTTTAGCTGAGAAAAGCGGGGAACCTGACCATCTGCGAAATGCATACTTGATTTTTTCGGAGTATTACCGGCGGCAGGGGATGATAGACTCAGCCCTGGTGGTATTGAGCTGGATGCGAGAGTTAGGTGAGCGCAGAGGTGTGCTCAAATGGGTGCAGGATAGTTACAGCCGGAGCATCCGGGCTCTGCTGGAAGGGGGACGAGCCGAACGAGTAGATACCCTTCTGCGGCAGGCTGAAACCGCGCTTCGGGGGGACAGTCTGCTCCTTGCGCAGTTTCTCAATGAGGCAGGAAGTGCATTGTACGAGAAAGGCGTCTTAAATCAGGCAGGAGCCTTATGGGAAAAAGCCCTGTCCATCGCACAGGCGGCGCCGTATCCATTGATAGCCATTCGTGCGCTCATGAATATCGGAAGTCTTTACGAACGGCAGGCAGATTATCCAAAGGCACTTGAAAAATTCTTGCAGGCAAGGTCTTTGTGTGATAAATATCAGGATACGGTCCGGCTTCCGATGGTCATGATGAATATCGGGAATGTTTATTATGCCCAGGAGCAGTATGAAAAGGCCCTTGAGGCATACAGCGAAGCCGCCACCTATGCTTATTTGGCTGAAAATCTCGACTTTCCTGCTCGGGCAGCGGCGAATCTGGCGGTGTCTTACGCAAAATTGGGTGATTACGAAGCGGCGAAAAACCTTTTGCAGCAGAGCGGTCTATTAGCTGAAGCCGAAGAAAACTGGTCCGCGGCCGCGGCAGCTTTTATTAACCTCACCTGGATAGATATTGAACGGGGCAACTACAAAGAGGCTCTCAACGACCTCCAGACCGCAGCTAAGTATGCGCAAAAAAGCAAGGATCCGTATCTTTTAGCTCAAATACACCTGACCCGAGCCCATATCTTCTATCAGCAAAAAGCTTACAAAGAAGCCATCAAGGAGTACGAAGCGGCTCGTCCGATTCTAGAGGCTCAAAGTGCCTATCAAGAACTGGGAGAGGTATACGAAAAGCTGAGCGAGCTTTACGCACAGGTAGGGCAATATCAAAAGGCCTATCAAGCCGCACGAGAGTTAGCAGCGGTAATTAGGCGCCTCTCTAACGAAGAAAATACTCGTGCCCTCACTCGCTTAGAGATGTCCTATCTATTTGAAAAAGAAAAAGAGCGTCAGGATCAACTTTTGAGAGAGCAGCAGATCCGCACAGAAAAAGCCAGACAAATAGCTATCGTTATCTTAGTAAGTGCGATTCTGGTGATAGCAGCGGCCCTTTTTGGTATATTCACGCTGTATCGAGCTAATAGAAAAGAAAAAGAAGCCAATGCAGAGCTTGCCAGACGAAATACGCTTATAGAAGAACAAAAACGCCTTTTAGAGGAAAAGAATGAAGCGCTGGAGCGGGCCAAGCGAGATATTGAAGAGAGTATTCAGTATGCTCGGCGGATTCAGCTGGCTATTTTGCCCGATCTGGCCCACCTTTATGCGAGATTAGGAGAATCTTTCGTGTTGTATTTGCCGCGGGATGTGGTGAGCGGAGACTTTTATTATTTCTATCCGATATCTGAGGAGGTGAGTCTGCTGGCGGTGGCGGATTGTACAGGACATGGGGTGCCCGGGGCATTTATGAGTATGGTGGGCTCTACCCTACTCAATAAGCTCTCTCAGGAGGAAGGTATCAAGGATGCGGCGACCTACCTGGAGCGGCTGGACGAAGAGCTTCGCGCAACGATTCATCACACGATGGGTGAAAGCAAAGTCAAGGATGGCATGGACATAGGTCTGTGTGTCATAAACCATGGTGAGCATCGGATGCATTTTGCGGGAGCTAAGCGGCCTTTTTATCTGTTTCGGGCGGATGGCAGCTTTATAGAAATTAAGGGCACTCGCCGTTCTATCGGCGGAGATAACATGGCGGAGCAGATGCCGTTTGAAAATCATGTGATTCAGCTTGAAGATGGGATGAGCTTTTATTTATTTTCGGATGGCATCGTGGATCAGTTTGGCTGGGAAGTGCAGGAAGGTAAACCACCCCGCCGAACGAAATTCATGCCTCGCCGCCTGAAAGAGTTACTGGAAAAAATCCATACCTTGCCGGCTACGCAGCAGAAAGAGCGGATAGAAATAGCTATTTTAGACTGGCGTCGGGATATTGAGCAAATAGATGATATATGCGTTATTGGGGTTCGGTACTTTTACTCATAGGGGGCTTAGCCTGGAGTCAGGTTAAGTACAGCAATGAGTTTCTGAAAATTGGGGTAGGGGCCCGGGCGGCCGGATTGGGTAATGCTCAGGTAAGTAGTGCTGAGGATGCTACGGCAGGCTACTGGAATCCAGCGGCGTTACTGACAGGAGTCGATTATCCCCAGATTGTGCTCATGCATAGCGAGTACTTTGGGAGCGTAGCTAAATATGATTATGGGGCGCTCGCTCTACCTTTCAGAGAATCCAATCAGCGGTTTGCCGTAAGTTTTATTCGGCTGGGGATAGATGATATTCCCAATACGCTGCGCTTCTATGACGGGCAGAGTTATGACTTTTCTCGGATAACGAAGTTTTCGGTGGCCGATATGGCCCTGTACCTGTCGTATGCTCGGGTTCTTCGGGATACCACCTGGCAGGTGGGCGGGAGTGTGAAGGTAATCCATCGGGTTCTGGGGCCGTTTGCGACGGCATGGGGATTTGGGCTGGATATGGGAATCCTGTATCGGAGAGGGCCCCTGCGTGTGGGAGCAGCGTTCTATGACGCAACTTCCACTTTCAATGCCTGGACTTTTAATACAGAAACTTTTGAGGAAGCCTTCCTCCTGACAGGAAACGAGATACCGCAAAACTCCATTGAATGGACGCGGCCATCGTTTCGGATAGGCGCGCGGTATGGTTTGTGGGAAGGAAAGCGCATCTCGGTGGTACCGATGGCGGATGTAATAGCCTTTTCAGATGGGCCTCGTAATGTACTTTTACCGGGGCGTCCTATCAGTATAGATGTAGCGAGCGGACTGGAGCTGCGGTATAGAGATTGGGTAGCCCTTCGGATGGGGGCCTCTACATTTCAGCGGCAGCGCCGATGGGATGGACGAACCTATCTGAGTGTATATCCGACCGCAGGAATAGGCTTTCGGATATGGTACTTTGGGATAGACTATGCCTTAGCGAACTTCACGGGTTTTTCGCAGGGGCTTTATTCGCACCTAATATCCCTTCGGGTAGATCTGGCGCCTGAACTGCGCCGGCGGATATTCCCCTCTAAGGGCGGGTGATTTTGAGCGTGATGGGGCCTATAACCACCTCCCGGCACCCATAAGGCAACACCACGGAAGCGGAAATTTCGTAAGTGCCAGGCATACCGAAGACATGTTCTACCGGATTACCCTCTAAGGAAGTATCATCTCCAAAGGACCACCGGATGCGTGTGGGCTTGATATGGCCGGGCGTTTCTATCCAGAAGCGGATGGGACGGCCGGCTTTTTCTTTGCCGGAAGGAGCGTCATGTCGAAGGGTGAGGAGAAGGCTATCGCAAGGTTCGCCGCTCAGGGTAACCACCCAGGCATCCTCATGCGGAGGCGCCTCCGTGAAGCGATTTTCTTTTTGAGCAACGACAAGAGCGGCATTTGGGATGGGGAGGATGGAAATAGCTTTTTCGCTATGGGGACCGCCGAGTGCTCTTTCCCAGAGAATGCGGCCCTGGGGCGTGAGATAACTTATCCAGATGTCTTTCTGGCCGCGATATTCGGGATGTTCGAGGTGCTCGCTCTGGATGAATCCTGCTGCCCAGATATGGTGAGTGACGGGGTCCTCGCCGAGGCTAAGGAGGGTACCGGTGGCTCCCGGCAGATCCCAGGTTTTTTCCCAGACTATACGACCCTCGGGAGAAACTGCGCTAAGGCCCCACTGGCCTTTATACTGACCGCCCACGAGCCAGAGCCCATTCCCCAGAATCAGGAGGGCCTCCAGGCTGGAAGGGAAGGGGTATCTCTGAAGGGTAATTCTCCACAGGACCTGCAAAACATCGTCTATGGCGAGGATGGAGGGATAGTGGTTGATTTCGCCGATGCAGGCATAAAGGCCTTTCTGGGCCGATCGGATTCGCCGGATATAACCGGTCTGCCCCAGCAATCGCCGCTGCAGGACTTCACCGGTGCGGGCATTCAGCACGAAAAGAACGGGCTGGAGCCCAATGGTGGTATCCTCCCAGGTAGCGCCCCCTACCAGGAGCGTTCGATAAGGAGAGGTTGTGAGACTGTAAGCAAAGTCTAAATATGGGCTACCCCAGCGGTGCTGCCATAGAAGCTTGCCGCTTTCCACATGGACCGCTCCTACCCAGAAATCGGCCCTGTGCGAGGGGGGCATCTCCTCAGGGTGGGTGAGCGCAGAGCCGCTCGCTCCACAGAAGTACAAAATGGTGTCAGCCAGCGCCAGGTCATAAATACGATCTGGCCCTAATCCGCCCGGCCGAAGCTGCCACAGTACCTCCCCCTCCGAAGAAACACAGACTATCCAGCCATCCGGAAAACTGTGGGAAGCTTCCCGGTATTCACCGGCAATAATAAGCTGATTACTGGGGGTTCGGAGCGCCGTGTAGGGCACTTCATGAGCCAGACTTCCCACGAAAAAGTGCCTCTCAAGGCGATAATGGCTGTTTTGAGCGTTCAGGAAGGCCAGAAGGAGGAGCATCTGAAGACAAACGGATGGCACCTTGCAAAGCTAAGGTACCTTTGTGAGGTGGGGGTCGATGTGATGACCATAGTAGCCCATCCAGATGATGCGGAGCTCGGGGCTGGGGGAGCCCTCCTGCGCTGGCGATATGAGGGGGCCCGCCTGGTCATGGTGGAGCTTACGGCAGGCCAGTTAGGTACGAGGGGCTCACCCGAGCAGCGCTGGAAGGAAGCCATGACGGCCGCCCGGATTCTCCGACCCGTATCGCGCCTTTGCCTGGGATGGGAGGATGGATTTTTCGCTGAAAACCCGGAAAACCTGAAAACTCTAATAGATGTCATCCGTCGCTACCAGCCAAGGGTTGTGATAACGAATGCCCTCTCAGACCGACACCCGGATCACGGTCGGGCGGCACAAATCGTGGAGCGGGCAGCCTGGCTGAGCGGCCTGAGAAAGATTGTTACCAGCTATCCCCCCTATCGGCCGCGTCGAGTCCTTTTTATGATTCAGGATCGGTGGCAAATGCCCAGTATCGTGGTGGATATCTCGGATTACTGGGAGGCCAAGCTCAAGCTCATCTCAGCCTATCGCAGCCAGTTTTTTCGTGAGGTGGGAGATACGGAGCCTGAGAGCTATCTCACAAGGCCGACCTTTTTTCCTCATCTGGAGGCGCGAGCCCGGGAAATGGGGCATTTCATCGGGGTGGCTTACGGAGAAGGGTTTGTAATGCGAGGGCCTCTACCGGTTTCGGATTATCTTCTGCTGTGATACCGAATGCCAGATTGTGGGTCGTGTCCTATCAGGACTCGATTCGAGAATTGTTTTTTGGGGCGTGCTCCCTCGCGGTGCTCAGCGGGGCGGCCGGCTCTGGGTTCGCTCTCGCTCCGCCTCGCCGAAGGCGAGACCTGCCCCTTAGGGGGTTGTATTACCCCATCCCCTAACCCCTTCCCCGCCCGCGGGGAAGGGGTACGAAGCACCAGCCCTATTTCATGTTTACGGAGAAGAGAATGGGGCTGATCTTACCACATCCCCAGGCAATCTCTCCATCCCCTATGCCATTTTCCCCCTTACTAAGGAGGGAAAAGAGATGGGTAAGACAAGGTTTCTGATAGAGTTATTCTGTGTTTTGGGAGTAGGCAGGGATCTTTGCCATAATATTCTGCTGCTCAAAGAGTTTTGATATAGGTGGGGTAATATCAGCCCTTCGGGGCGGCCCTCCGCATCCCTCAGCGAAGCTCCTCACCCCACCACGCCCCCCAAGGGAAAATGAATCCTAAACTCCGGCCCCCATGTCACCACGCCCCTTTCTATAAACGAAGCCTGAGCTGTCTTTGGGCTTCGTATAGGATTTGGGCCGAATATGGGTTTGCTTAGATCTCTTTGGGCTCTGGCGATGTATGGCTTATGCCGTTCGTTTTTTCCAATCTATCAGTCGTCCCCCTCCTCCTCTTCTTCGGTAGGGGCCATCCAGTCAGCGGGAGATTCGGTGGGTGAAGGCGGCTCATCCTCAGGATTGTCATCGTCCTCCTCTACTACAATTTGAGATTGACCAACCAGAAAGTCTAATTCCTCATACGAAATATCAGGAGCCGGAGGCGTATAGCTGAGCGCATACTCGGCATAAAACCGTTTAGGCGGGATCTTGAGGTGTTTTTCAACGATTTTTTCAATAAAATAGCGAAACTCATCCGAGAAGTCGAAGGGATTTTGCACGCGATTTGGAGAAGGTGTAAAGGGCGCTTTATTTTGGAAGGTGATGATATTCCCGCATCCCAGACTCACGATGAAAGTATAGCGGTCGGTAATGAGTTTGACCTGTGGCAGAAAGCACTGCGAGATAGGGGGGTCTTCTTCCTCCCTGGTGTCATCTGTGAAGGTATCGTCCCAGTCGATATCTTTGAAGCGGAGTTTTATGCGTTTTTCTTCCCAGGAGGGGTGCAGTACATTATCGGCGGTAAGGCCGGGGGCGCGTTTGAGTTTGACCAGAATAATCTCTTCGGACCGACTCTGGGCCAGAAGCGCAATACCTATGAGCAAAAGAGTATAGAAAGGCCTCACAAGTCAAAGTTACAAAAGTCACAGTAGTCCCAGGGTTATGCGAGCGTTTTCACTAAGGCGACTCATGTCCCATGGCGGGTCAAAGGTAACTTCCACCTCCACACTCGTGACGCCGGGGACTTTTTCGGCGGCTTTTTTGACATCGTCGGGCAGGTGCTGGGCGGCAGGACAGAAAGCAGAAGTAAGGGTCATGACGATTTTCACCTGACCCTGAGGGTTGACCTCAATATGGTAAATGAGCCCGAGTTCGTAGATGTTGACGGGGATTTCGGGATCATAAACTTCCTGTAAGGCCCGGATGATTGCATCTTGAAGGAGAGCCGGGTCTTGCATAATTTCAAAGGTTTTCGGTGGAAACAGGTTCATATTGCTTTTCGTGAAGGGCGGCGTGAAGGGTATGCCAGGGGAGGGTAGCGCACTTGACGCGCATGGGGTAGTTGCGCACCGCAGCAAAAGCCATAAGATAGTCTTGATAGGCAGGAGGAATGCGACTCAGTTTGGGAGGCTCTTCGCTCGTGAGCAGCTCATGGAAGGCCTCGTAAAGTAGCTCTACCTGACTGAGGGATTGGCCCTTTACCAGATGGGTCATGACTGAGGCAGAGGCCTTACAGATGGCACAGCTTTGCCCTTCAAAGCGAATATCTGTGAGGGTTTCGCCCTGTACTTCGAGAGTCAGATAAACCTGATCGCCACAGAGGGGATTGTATCCCTCAGCCTGGTGGGTAGGAGTCGATAACCGCCCGTAATTACGGGGATAGCGGCTATGTTCTAATATGAGTTCTCTGTACAGGTTTTCCAGGTCAGCGTTCATGGCTCAGGGAGGATATGGGTTTATGGAAAAAGTCGAGCGCGGCCTGGAGGGCCTCACGGAGGGTTTGAAGCTCTTCGGGCAGGTTGTAGAGGGCGAGGGAGAGGCGGGTGGTAGCGGGCACGCCCAGGGCATCCATGAGGGGCTGGGCACAATGATGCCCTACCCGTACGGCGATACCCCATGAGTCTAAAAAGGTCCCCAGATCGTGTGGATGTATGCCCTCTATGTTGAAGGACCAGATGGGGCCTTTGGGGCGGGCCGTGCCGTAAAGGATGAGGCCGGGAATACCTCTTAAAATAACTTCGGCCTGCTCGGTGAGGTAGGCTTCATAAGCCTGGACGAAATCGTAGCCTGCGGTTTCGGTGAGGTACTGGATAGCGGTGCTCAGCGCTATGGCTTCGGCAATGGCAGGCGTACCCGCCTCAAACTTAGCAGGAGAAGGAGCGTAACGCGTTTTTTCCCAGGAGACGCGCAGGATCATGTCACCCCCACCCTGATACGGCGGAAGCTTCCGCCCCCAAGGACTGCGCATGTACACGACCCCAATACCCGTAGGACCATACAGCTTATGCCCGGAAAAAACAAGAAAATCTACCGGAAGCCTCTGAACATCTATGGGTTCGTGTACAATACTCTGACAGGCATCCAGAAGCACAGGAATGCCATGGGATTGCGCAAAGGCGACGAGGTCTTCAATGGGAGTACGGGTACCTAAGGCATTGGAAGTGTGCGAAATGGCAATGAGGCGGGTTTTAGGGGAGATGTAGTCCGGCAGAGCAGAAATATCTACTGTCCCATCGGCCGTAAGGGGAAGGGGCTTCAGATGCAGAGGCACCTCCTCTGCGACGATCTGCCAGGGAACGATATTCGCATGGTGCTCCAAAGCGGATAGAATGATCTCATCGCCGGGCTGAAAGTAACATCGGCGCAAACCCTGCGCCACGAGGTTAATGCCTTCGGTAGCTCCTCGTACGAAGACAATCTCCTCCGGATGGGCCGCGCCGATAAACCGCTGAACGGTCTCCCGGGCCTTTTCATACAGGTAAGTGGCTTCCTGGGAGAGCCAGTGGACCCCCCGGTGAATATTGGCATTCTGGGTGGCGAGGAATGAAGAGAGCCGATCGATAACGCTCCTGGGTTTTTGGGCGGTAGCGGCATTGTCAAAGTAAATAAGCGGTCGGCCAGAAGGGTGGGTCTGCGCGAGAATAGGAAAGTCCGCACGCAAGCGACGAGCTTTTTCTATGAGGGAGGCGGGATTCATGGATTAAGGCCGAGTTGAGTTCGGGCGTAGCTGCGCAGGCTTTCGCTGGGGATCGTTTCCAGGGCTTCCATGAGGAAACCTTCGGCGATAAGGGCACGGGCGATAGCTTCGGGAAGGCCGCGAGCGCGCAGGTAAAAAAGCATATCGCCCTGCAAAAAGCCGGTGGTTACACCATGGGTGCAGCGCACATCGTCTGCAAAGATTTCCAGCTGCGGACGGCTATAAACCTCAGCTCCCGACTCCCACAAGAGGGCTTTGTGAGATTGATAGGCATTCGTCTTCTGGCCTTCTCGGGCGACATAGATACGCCCTAAGAAAATACGACGCCCACCCCTGAAGGCGATAGACCGAAAGAGCTGATTGCTGTGCGTGTGAGGGGCAAGGTGAGAGACCCGAATAGCCGTGTCACAGATCTCATTTTCGTGAGCGGTATGGGCGCCATAGAGCAGACCCTCCGCACCCACGCCAGTAAGGTCGATACGGCTTTCTGTACGAATCCACCGATACCGAGCGGGCAAACTGAAAAAGCTAAGACTGGCATCCCTGTCAACAGATGCAGAGAAAAGAAGCAGGAGATTACCCTGAATCTCCTCAGGTGCCGCATGATAAAGGACGAGACGGGCCCCTGCCTCTAAGGCCACATGCAGCTGAAGCAGGAGTAGCCCTTCAGGATGAATGGCAGTGTGTAAAAGCATTTCTGCCTGTACGCCAGCAGGGACATAAAGCGTGTAAAAGGTGGGAGCGACCCTGTAAGGTGCAGGCTGACTTACAGAGAAGCCGTACAGTCCGGGCCGGTCCAGGGTGGCCGCCGCATAAGTGGTCGCTCCACTCAGGATGAGCTTTTCCCACGGCGAAGCCGGTAAAGGAAAGCTTTCCAGCGCTGGAGAAGCCTCTATGGTCTGTAAAGACGGCATTTTGAAAGAAAGGTGCGAGAAGATTCCAGCCCGGGGCAGCTCAGAATATACCGATTGGTCTAAGGTCCAGGGCGTGCGCAGGATGGATAGGGGAGTGTATTTCCATTCTTCATAAAGGCTACCCCCGGGAAAAAGAGCCTGCAAGGTTTCGGGACTCTGAGCGGCCGCGAGCTTTCTGGACAGAGAAGCGGGTACAGGACCAGAACTTTGCCTCAGGAGTTTTTCTAAATGGGCGGCACCGGCTTCTAAAGAGAGCGATGCAGTGGTAAGGGTGCTCATACGACCGGCGAAAGGAATGGCTCGTAGCCTTTTGCTTCTAACTCCAGGGCGAGCTCGGGCCCGCCGGTGCGTACAATGCGGCCATCCGCCAGAATATGCACGAAGTTAGGAACCAGGTATTGCAGAATGCGATGGTAGTGCGTAATCACGAGGAAGGCATTATCGGGGCGGCGCAGATTCATGACCGCTTCGGCGACGATGCGGAGGGCGTCAATGTCCAGACCGGAGTCGGTTTCGTCTAAGATCGCCAGGCGGGGATTGAGAACAGCCATCTGAAAGATTTCGGCGCGCTTACGCTCTCCGCCTGAGAAGCCTTCATTCACACTTCGGGTGAGGAAAGCGGGGTCCAGCTTGAGAAGGGCAGCCTTTTCCCGCAAAAGGCGCATGAGTTCAGCCGTGTCAACAGGGTCCTCTCCCTTCGCCGCTCGATGCGCATTGAGAGCCGCCCGTAAAAACTGTACCATACTCACACCCGGTATCTCCACCGGATATTGAAAAGCCAGGAAGACCCCCGCATGACTGCGCTCCTCAGGCCCCAGGGATAGCAGGTCCTGCCCCTCAAATAGAACCTCTCCCTCCGTAACCTCATAACCCTCTTTCCCGGCTAAAACCGCCGCTAAGGTGCTTTTGCCGGCTCCATTCGGACCCATGATGGCATGAATCTCCCCCGGCTGAATCGACAACGAAAGCCCCTTCAAAATAGGCTTTCCATCCACAGAGACATGTAGATTTCGTATCTCCAGCATAGGTTTTCTGTGTTTTGATTTATCCGACGCTACCTTCCAGACTGATGGCAAGGAGTTTACGGGCTTCTACCGCAAATTCCAGCGGCATCTGCGCCAGAACCTCCTGACAATAGCCGTTAATAATCAGTTCCACCGCTTCCTGAGTGGGAATGCCGCGTTGATTGCAGTAGAAAAGTATCTCTTCCCCAATGCGGGAGGTAGTGGCTTCGTGTTCTACGACAGCATCGGGATTTTTCGTTTCTATGTAGGGGAAGGTATGGGCCCCGCATTCATTGCCAATCAGGAGAGAATCGCACTGAGAGAAGTTCCGGGCATTCTGAGCGGAAGGGAGAACCTGAACAAGCCCGCGGTAAGTATTATTGCTCTTACCGGCGGAGATGCCCTTAGAAACGATACGGCTGCGGGTGTTTTTACCGATGTGGACCATCTTTGTACCGGTATCGGCCTGCTGATATCTATTCGTAACCGCTACGGAATAAAACTCCCCCACGCTGTTGTCGCCCTTGAGAATGACGCTGGGGTACTTCCAAGTGATAGCCGCGCCTGTTTCCAGCTGGGTCCAGGAGATCTTGGCATTCTCATGAGCGATTCCCCGCTTGGTGACGAAGTTCAGTACGCCGCCGCGGCCTTCTTTGTCGCCGGGGAACCAGTTCTGGATGGTGGAGTACTTGATGTAGCTACCCGGCAGGGCTACCAGCTCCACCACCGCCGCATGAAGCTGATGTTCGGAGCGGGCTGGGGCCGTACAGCCTTCTAAATAACTTACATAGGAGCCCTCGTCGGCTATAATGAGGGTACGCTCAAACTGCCCTGTCTTTCGGGCATTGATACGGAAGTAGGTGGAAAGCTCCAGCGGGCATCGCACCCCTTTTGGAACATACACAAAAGATCCATCGCTGAAAACGGCCGAGTTCAGCGCCGCAAAGAAGTTATCGTTGTAAGGTACGACGGTGCCGAGGTATTTTTTGACGAGGTCGGGGTGATTCTGAAGGGCCTCACTCATCGAGCAAAATATAATCCCCATCTGGGCCAGCCGCTCTTTATAGGTAGTGGCGACGGAAACGCTATCCAGGACCGCATCTACAGCTACACCTGCCAGTATGGCCTGCTCCTGGAGGGGAATGCCCAGCCGTTCAAACATGCGCTTGATTTCTGGGTCCACTTCTTCTAAACTTTTAGGCTGCTTTTCGCTGAGAGATTTCGGGCTGGCGTAATAGTAAGCGTCCTGATAGTCTATGGGGTCGTAATGGGCGTTAAGCCAGTGAGGTTCTTTCATGGTTTTCCAGGCCCGGTAGGCCCTCATGCGAAAGTCCAGCATGAAGGGCGGCTCCCCCTTTTTCTGCCAGATGTACTCTATTATCTCCTCACTCAGGCCTTTGGGAGCAAGCTCCTCCTCTAAGGGCACTTCAAAGCCCCACTTATACTCGCTTTCTAAGTGGGCATCCAGAACAGCCTGCGGGTCGGCCGGTACATGTGTGTCGGGTGCTTCCATAAGTTGTTTAGATTTGGACTGGGTCCAAGTTACAAAAAACATTTTAGAGGCGATGAGAGTTCGTCCTGCAAGGGGCACAGAGGTGAGAAATCCTCTTGGAAAGGCCGGAAGCCGGGGGTGGGATTGGAGTTCTTGGGCGTGCCCCCTCGCTGCGCTCGGGGTCGGGCTGCTTCGGGGTTCGCGGGGCTCCGTCTCGCCTCGCAGAGCGAGGCGAGACCGCCCCTTCGGGGCGCCCTCCGCATCCCTCACGCTACCCATAAGAAGGTGTCCGCAAGTCCGCAAAAAGGTTCCTCCCCGGCACCACAGCGTCAATAGGGCAGACTTTATCTTACCGCCTTATTCATCTTTTAGACCGATGGCTTCTTTTTTCTCCAGCCCCGAACCAAATCCCACCCACTCAATCCCCTCTATCCCGGCAAACCTTCTGGCCATGACTTCCAGGGCTTCGGGGTTATTATCCACCAGAATGAATCGCCGGCCCAGTTCAAGGGCCGCATAGCCTGTGGTGCCACTCCCGGCAAAAAAGTCCAGCACGATGTCTCCCGGTCGTGAGGAGGCCTGAATAATCCGGCGTAAAATCCCCAATGGCTTCTGCGTGGGATAGCCGGTCTTCTCCTTGCTATTGGTCGGAACGATCGTGTGCCACCAGGTGTCGGTGGGCACCTTGCCCCGCCGGGCTTTCTCCGGACCCACCAGACCGGGCGCCATGTACGGAATCCGCTCTATCTCCTCATAGTTG
>Ga0197142_1001404_pt1 | contig 22105 bp, 22 predicted proteins | sample GBS60_MetaG_FD_148614 | JGI IMG/M metagenome (GOLD analysis project Ga0197142, IMG submission 148614) | Sediment microbial communities from Great Boiling Springs, Gerlach, Nevada, United States - GBS 60_MetaG | ecosystem: Environmental > Aquatic > Thermal springs > Hot (42-90C) > Sediment... | reverse complement strand
CCCTCACAGTTGGAGGAATCTTGCCATCGTTCACAAGCTCCGCCTTCACCTCCTCGAAGACATCCAGAAGAGAATTACTGAAGCGAGGGAAAGGACAGTGCTCCTGACAGTTTCCACACGCACTGCAAGAGTAAAGGATCTCGGCAAAGCGATCGCTCGTCTCTATCTCCCCCTTGAGCCAAGCCCTTATGAGCCACATCCTCCCACCTGGGGCATATGTGTCCCATCCGAAGACCTTGTACGAGGGACAGTTGAAGTCCACGTAATCCTTGGGGAACTTGCAGTATCCGCACCGAAAGCACCTATGGACTACCTCCTTGTGCTCTATGGAACGAAGATATTCCATCATTGCACCTCCCAGTTGCCCGGGTTCATGATGCCGTGGGGATCCATCAGTCTCCTTATCCTGTGTATTAGCTCCCGGGTCACGGGATCCATCTTCTCCAGGATCATCCTCTGCTCCATGAAATTTGGCTTCCAAGGGATGGAGCCCATCTGAAGGGCAAACTCCGTTGCCTCGTCCATGGCCTTCTTTACCCTCTCCATCATGTCCTTATCTGCCCGGTTGAAGGCAAAGGAAATCGCGAACATCATGGCATGGCCACCGGATATCACCCTCGCCATGCCCGAGTAGAGAAGATCATACTTCCGGGCAAGCTCAACTACCTTCTCGGCGTACCTTGGAAAATGCTCCACTAGGGTTATGGGGCCAGAATACTCGAATCCCCCACCTCTAGGGACATCGGCAAACTCAGCCACGCTCCTCTGGGGCATCTCCAGAAGTTGTGGCTTCAATGGATCCGCTCCCATAAAACCCCCATCCTTGGAATCTATGAACTCTTGGAGGCACCCCCAAACCATCTTCCTCTTGAACTCGAGCTCCTCCTCCGTGTCGCCCGTAAAATAGATGGTGACATGGTAATTGTCCTTGAACATGAGGGGCTTGGGTTGAAACCAGGCTGTTATATCCTCGAGAAGCTCTAAGTGGGTGAGTCTGTAGATGGCCTCGGGCACAAGCTCCGGTATGTCAGTGACAAAGATCTCGAGATCCCTCAGTCTCTTGTTGGGATAGAGCCTTATGCCTACTTTGGTGATTATGCCGGTTGTCCCAAGCCACCCCAAGAACAAACCGGAAAGATCAGGAAGAGTGTGGCTCCTGGAAAACCAATAAGGCCCCAAAGAAGGCGATCCTATCCTGCATATCTCGCCTGTGGGCAGAACCACTTCGAGCCCACACACCATCTCGGAGTTGAACCCGTACTGCTGCGTTAGCCTTCCCTGTCCGTGCAAAGCCACGTTGGCCGCGATCGTGGTTGCGGCCGGCGCATCAGGAAGGCTGTGTCTCAGATGGGGATAATGGTCTTGGAGGTATGCCTTGAGAGCCCCTTGAGATGTTCCTCCTTCCACTACTGCATACCTGGCCCTTTCGTTCACCTCGAGGATCCGATTCATCCTCTTCATGTCAACAACTATCCCGCCCTTCAATGGGATGACTAGACCCGTGAGGGCCATGGCGTTCCCCATGGGAACAACCGGCACCTTCTCCCTAACTGCTAGCTGGACTATCTTCTGAACTTGCTCCACACTGTCCGGAGCCACCACGTAATCGGGCCTGTGGGGCTCCAATACTCCTGGATCACGGGAGTAATACCAGAGCTCTTCAGGACGATCCGATACCCACCTCTCCCCCACTATCTCCCTCAGGGAACCGAGTATGTCTCCCATTTCACTCCTCCTCCTGGGAAATCTCCCCGAGAGCCATCTTGCAGAGATCTATTATGTGGATGGGCTTGAGACCAGCTTTGGCGACCTTACTCCCCAAAGTCTCCTGACAGGCCGGGCAGTTGAAGATACAGTAATCGGCTCCTGTCTTGGCCATATCAGCGATGTTACGTCTCTGAATCTCATCTGCCAGTTTGTAGCCGCCGATGAGCCTGAGGATCCCTCCACAACAGAGGCTTCTCTCACCCTGATGAGTCCTATCCAGGAGCCTCACACCCAAGAGGTCCAAGATCTTTCTCAGGACATCCTGCTTGTCTGGAATCCACCTGTTGGAGCAAGGACGCTGATACACTGCCTTTATACCCAAAGGGGTGATCTTGGGCTTGAGTTCCTCGAGCCTCTCCAGCAAAAAATCCATGTAATACACGGGCTCGAAAGGCACCTCGACTCCGTAAGCCTTAGCCAGGGCTGTGAAAGTCCCATAGCACTCATCGTGGAGGCATATGACCCTCTTGACCCCAAGCTTTCTGAAATTGTCCATCACCTGGGGAAGCCTCTCCTTCACAACAGACATCTTGGCGAAATGAGTGTGCACAGCAGGACACATGAACTCCGCACCGAAGACCACCGAGGTTGAGAGCTGGGAGAAGATCTCTCCGGTCGATGCCATGGTGCCCAAGGATGGGAGAAGACAAGACGAGAGGACGACCTCGCCCACCTTTCCTATGAGGGCCCTTCCCTGCATCTGGGTCATGTTTATCCATTGATTGGTTATGGGTCTGGGAGCTGTGTAAATGGACTTCTTCTCCCTCATCTCGCATATGAGGAAGTAAGGGTGGTTTCCGTAAGGACAATACTCCTCGCAGCCGTAACAGGTCATGCACTCCTTGAGGACTCTCGAGTCCTCCCCCCTTGATAGTTTCAAGATCTCGCTCTTGGCTTCCTCTTCTCCCATTTCCATGTACTGGCATTGGAGCAGGCATCTAGGAGAGGGGCACTCCTTGCAAATCTCGGGATCATATCTCAGGGCCCACATGGGATCCTCCTCGTCAAAGGCTGAGCTCCCCCAATGCCATTCGGCAGAGGTCCGTTATGTAGATCTTCTTGAGGCCAAAGGCTTCGGTAGGCCTCTTGAGAATCCTATCGCATATGGGACACAGGGTGACTAGGGCCTGGGCTCCACTGTCTATGGCATCTCGAATGTTCTTTTCCTGGACTTCCTGGGCCAGCTCGGGGAAGACCCTGATTATGGGGGCTGTGCAGCAGAGCGCCTTGTCCCCTTCGTAATTTCTTTTTGGTCTTTCGACGCCAATGAGCTCGAATATCTCCTGAAGGAAAGCGTCCTTTTCCGGGGTGAACCGGGAAGCACAGGGCCTCTGATAGGCCACCTTGATTCCCAGCTTTTTTAGCTGGGACGCATTGTCCCTGAGATAGTTCCGCAGATACTCAAATATGTGCATGTAGCGGAAAGGGACCTCGATTCCATAATCCCTCACCTTCACGTGTACCATGGCGTAGCAATCGTCATGAAGAAAAACCATTTCCTTTCCCACGGAGGCAAGGGTGTCTATGAACCTCTTTGCGCCATTTCGGATGGGGCTCTCTTTTCCCTGATGCACCCAGCCAATGAGGCAGAAATATTCCCCTCCCTTCACTATGGTCAGTCCCTCGAAGAGCTTGCTTTGAACAGTCCCCTCTGGAAGCTGCCTTTCCATCACACAGAGGGAGAGGGCCGGTTTGTCGGGATCTCCGGGAGTGATCTGAGAGGGAAGCTGGGAGACTAGCTCCATAGCTGCCACATCCTTCTCGTGGGCCTTGAAGGAGCCAAACCTCTCTTGAGCCTTGACAATGAGATCGTATGGGTCCGCTCCCTTGGGACAATACTCCCTACAGCCACAGCAGGTAACGCATCTGGATAGGATCTCAGCCTCTTTTCCTTGGGCAAGTTCCTTTATCTGCTCCGAGGCCTTCTCTTTGTCGTAATTGACATACAAACACCTTTCCAAACACTCCCCACAGAAATCGCATTTTTCAGGATCCCACATGGCTTCGCCTCTCCAGAAAAATGTCTTTGGCCTGCTGGCCCGAGCCGAGACGCTAAACTCACTTCCTTGAGAAAGGGAAATGGAAAGCCGCCCTCGGCCCTTATAGCACCCACCCCAAAGGGAGTCAACTCCCCCACTGTGGTAAAATGGCCTCCTCAGAGATAGTCCACTTGAGCTACTCATCGAGGCCACCCTCACACCTTCTGGGAGATCTCGCCATCCAGTTGAAAACGCAGGCCACAGGATCTAAGATGCCCCGAACGGGTTCGATTCTGCGGTTGAGAGGGGCGTGGGATGTCCAAGGGATTGGTGATCGTCCTCACGGGAGATGGAAAAGGAAAGACCACTTCAGCCTTAGGTATGGCACTTAGGGCTGCAGGCCAGGGAATGAGGGTCCTCATCATCCAATTCATAAAAGGGGGGGTCTTCTATGGCGAGCTCGCTTCCCTCAAGGAGGTGAAAGGTGTTGAGATGAGGCCCATGGGGCTCGGGATGCTCCTCGGGAGCAAGGAGGATTTCGAGGCACACAGGGAGAAGGCCCAAGAGGCCATGGCCGAAAGTAGAAGGGCTCTCTCATGCGGCCTGTATGAGATGGTCATACTTGATGAGATCCTCGTGGCCCTTACCCTAGGGCTGGTAGAGGAGAAGGAGGTCCTGGAGCTCATCTCTTCCAGACCCCCCAGTGTTCACCTGGTGCTCACGGGGAGAGGAGCCACAGAGGCGATCATCGAGCTTGCGGATACGGTGACGGAGATGGTGGAGAGAAAACACCATTATAGAGTGATGAAGGCTTCCGTGAAGGGAATAGAGTTTTAGCCCTGGTCATTCGTTGAGGGTAATAATGCGGAACGAACCCCGAAAGATGGGGTCGTTGACACCCCAGTTGTGGCCTCGTAAAATCGTGAATTGACAAGAGAGTTTCTAGGGGGCCCGGGTGTCCGGGATGATCCGGACCAAAGGGGAAGATGGTGAGAAGCCATCGCTGCCCCGCAACTGTGATCGGAACGAAATCCGCCTGCACGAGCCCAAAATCCATGGTGCAGAAAGCCACTGTCCCCTCTAATGGGGGATGGGAAGGCGCGGAGAGTAGGTAGCCGTAAGCCAGTACACCCGCCCGGGCTTCAATCTGGACGACCTTTCGAGGGGAAGGCGGCAGATCCGAGAGGAAAGCCCCGACCCTTGCTCAGGTCGGGGCTCGATGTTTTGGGCGGAAGGATGCTCTGGAAAAGGGGAATACTGTCAATTGCCTTCTGGGCAGCCCTTGCTCAGGTGGCCTGCTCCGTGGAGATAGTGGACCAAGCTGGAAGGAAGGTGTCCATTGAATCTGCGCCAAGAAGGATCGTGGCACTAGCACCAAGTATCGCCGAGTGTTTGTTTGCCCTAGGACTTGACGAGGAAATAGTGGGAGTCACCGAGTACACCAATTTTCCACCCCAAGCCCTCTCCAAGCCCAAGGTTGGCTCTTACATCCATCTCCAGATAGAGGCCATAGTGGGACTCAAACCCGATCTCATAGTGGCAACCATGGAGGGGAATCCCAAAAGCCAGGTGGAACAGATGGAGCGATTGGGTCTAAAGGTCGTGGTTACGAACCCAAGAACACTGGACGATCTCTATGAGACCCTCCTGATCCTCGGGAAGATACTGAGGAGGGAGTCCACAGCGGAGCATTTGATCGAGAATATGCGAGGGGCAATCCGCACACTGAGTGGTCTCGTAGCCTCCAGACCGAAACCCCGGGTCCTGCTCCAGGTGGGCTCCAATCCCATGGTAGTGGCTGGGGACGAGACCCTTCAGGACCACCTGATAAAGGTGGCAGGAGGGGAAAACATCGGAGCCTCCCAGGGGAGAGGATACATCCCCTTGAGCCTGGAGAGGGCCATTACCCTCGCGCCCGAGGTCGTATTGATATCCTCCATGGCGGATTCCCTTACAGCTGAAAGGGTAAAGGAAAGCTGGAAGCGCTGGCCGCAGATTCCAGCAGTGGCGGGGGGCCGAATTCACGTAATAGACGGGGACCTCATAGACAGACCATCCCCCAGAATAGTGGAGGGGTTGAAGAGCATGACCAAAATGATACATCCCGAGATCTCGAGTCTAATAGAGGACTCCCTCGGCGAGATGGGAGACAGATCGTGAACTCCCTCAAGAAGGTCCCTGCGGTAACAGGCTCCTTCGTTTTGGTCTGCTGCATCTTGGGGGCAGCGGCAGTTGCCGTGACCATCCTCGTGGCCATATGCATTGGGCCCACTCCCCTGAGTCCAGGAAAGATGATTTCCTGGATCATTGGCGGAGAGGTCCCAGATCCCACAGAGAGGACCATACTGATGGAGATAAGGCTTCCGAGAGTGCTCCTCACGGGTCTTGTGGGGGCTCTTCTTTCTGTCTGCGGTGCAGTTTTGCAAGCCCTCCTGATGAACCCCTTAGCGGAGCCATTCGTGCTCGGCATATCGAGCGGAGCTGCCCTCGGAGCTCTGAGTTCCATGGTGCTCGGGGTTGGCCTTTGGTCCATCGGCACTTCCACAGCAGCGTTCCTGGGGGCTGTCGGGACCGTAGTGCTGGTTTTGGCTTTGGCCGGAGAGAGAGGACGAGTCAATATGACCAGGCTTCTCCTCACCGGAGTCATAGTGAACGCCTTCTTCACCTCCATGATAATGCTCCTCGTGAGCCTGAGCCGGACAGAGCAACTCCACTCAGTCCTTTTTTGGCTTTACGGAGACCTGAGCGGAGCCAGATATGATCAGATCTGGCTCATGGGGGCAAGTTGCATGGGAGGGTTGGTCGTGTTTTTTGCCCATGCGAGAGCTCTCAATTTAATGGGATTGGGGGAGCAGGTAGCTGAGCAACTGGGAGTTGAAGTTCAAAGGAGCAGGACTCTGCTTATAGCAATGACATCGCTCCTTACGGCCCTGGCAGTGAGCTCCAGTGGGCTCATAGGATTCGTTGGCCTCATTGTGCCTCACCTCATGAGAATGGCCCTGGGAGCCGATCACAGGGTTCTCATTCCCACATCCGCCCTAGGAGGGGCGATCTTCCTCATAATTGCCGATGCCCTAGCCAGAACGATAGTCTCTCCGTCGGAGGTGCCAGTGGGGGTGATCACGGCTGCCCTGGGGGCTCCCTTTTTCATTTTGCTCCTCAGGGCGGGAGGTAACACTTGAGACCCATAGTGGAGCTCCAGGGTGTTTGGTTCAGGTATGGCAGAGAGTGGATCCTCAAGGGGATGGACTTGGAAGTGGTTAGCGGGGAGATCCTCGGCGTAGTGGGCCCCAATGCCTCGGGCAAGACCACTCTCCTTGGGGTCATGCAGGGGATACTAGAGCCCCAAAAAGGCAAGGTGCTCTTGGACGGACGGGAAGTAAGAAAACTGAGGAGAAAAGAGGTAGCGAGGCAAATTGCCGTAGTGCCCCAGGACTCGGGGGTGATAAGGGGTTTCACAGCATTGGAAGTCGTGCTCATGGGGAGAAATCCTTTTCTGGGGCCCTTCAGTTTCGAGAGCGCCGAGGACAGGGAGATGGCCATGGAGGCTCTAGTATCCACTGGATGCGACCATCTCTGGGCGCGACCAATGGAAAAGTTGAGCGGAGGAGAGAGGCAGCGGGTACTTTTGGCCAGGGCACTCGCCCAGCGGTGTCCGCTCCTTCTTCTGGATGAGCCAACGGCCCATCTGGATTTGAGATACCAGATGGAATTCCTCTCACTCCTTGTGGCTCTCCACAAGGAGAGGGGCCTCACTATCGTCTGGGTATCCCACGATCTCAATTTGGCATCCATGATCTGCCAGAGGATCTTGATGCTTCTGGATGGCAAGAAAAGGGCACTGGGCCCACCTAGGGAGATCATAACACAGGAGATCATTTGGGAGGTCTTTGGCGTGAACGCCATCCTGGACTATCATCCCCAAACAGGGAGCCCGAGGGTCACTCCAGAACTTCCTCTCCATTGAAATTTCGGGAGACGAGATTCGGAGGTGTCTGACATGATGGAGATATTTCAGAAAGGTGGGCCTCTCATGTGGCCCATTTTGGCTTGCTCAATAATTGCGCTCGGCGTGATTTTCGACAGGGCCATCTTCTGGCTCAGGGAATCCTCCAGAAGGGACAGGAGGCTTGTGGAGGAGGTCCTCGCTTTGGCAGAGAAAGAGGCCTACGAGGAGATAAGGGAGAGGGTGAGAGGGAGCAAGGACTTCGTGATCAAGGTCTTAGTAAGCGGCATACTCCACAGGGAGTTCTCACTCTCTGCTGCGATGGAAGTGGCGGCCAAGGAGCAGCTCGATAGAATGAGGAGGGGGCTCGCTGTCCTCGACACCATGGTGACCGTGGCTCCAATGCTGGGCATCTTGGGGACAGTGATGGGAATCATAAAGGCCTTCGACCTTCTGGGCACATCGGGTTTCCAGGACCCTAGGGTAGTCACCGTGGGAATTGCCGAGGCCCTCATAACTACTGCAGCAGGCCTAATAGTGGCAGTCCCATCTGTGGTCGCCTATAACTTCTTCCATAAGAAGGCGGATCAAGCTGCAGACGATATGGAGACATATGGCACATCCCTGGAAATAGTCCACAGGAAAAATCGCCACCAATCAACTGAGGCCTACACCTTTCAAGTTCCAGAGCAGCTCCAAGGGGAGAGAATAGTATGAAAGTCAAAAGGGGCCAGAAAAGAAGACCGAGAATGGAGATGATCCCCCTCATGGACATAACCTTCAATCTGCTTTCTTTCTTTGTCTACATCTCTCTCTTCATGGTCCTTCAGAGAGGGGTGCCAATAAAACTACCTAAAGCAGACACTGCTGAGACAGCAAGATATGAGGCTATAACGGTGTCAATCGATGCCCAAGGGAATATCTTTTTAGAGGGTAGACCGGTCCCCAGGGCCGAGCTAACCCGAGCCATTGTGGATGAGTTTCATTCGACAAAGAGGGAATCCGTGGTCCTCAGGGCAGATGGAGGAGCTTCCTATCAGGTAGTAGTGGAGGCCCTGGACAGTATAAGGATGGCCGGGATAGCGAAAGTTTCGTTGGAAGCAGAGCCTAGGGGAGCCCCATGAGAAAGGAGCTTCTGGCAGCAGGAGCCTTATCCCTCATAGCCCATTGGAGCATTTTCCAGATCCCACTCTTCTCCAAAGGATCGGGCCATCTCCCAAAGCCCCAAAAGGACCTCGAGGTCTCCATCAATTGGAGGCTTGCGGTCTCCTCTCCCGAGGGGAAGTCGTCCGAGCCAATCGAGACCTCCGATCTGTCGCAAAAGGCAAATGATACGAAGGAGGATATGGAGCCTTCCAGGGAGAAGACCCAGGAAACAAAGACAACTTTGGAGCAACCCACCCAGAAGAAAAGGGCTAAGCCCAAAGGTGACAGAAGTAAAAAGATGGCCTTACCCTCGAGCCCGGAAAATGTCAGAGAAGGGTCCGAAGGCTCACAGGAAGGGCCCCCTCAGACTTCTTCTGGAATCCAAAAGGAGGAGGCTCCCACTTCTGGCCAAGGGGAAGAGGTCCCCTCTGGGGATTCCAAGGGGCAATCTTCAGTGGCCCAGGCCCCGGGCCAATCCACCCTCGGGCCCAAAAAGGAGATAAGGAAGGCCTTTCCCCGCTACGACCTGAATCCCAAGCCCCCCTATCCAGAGGTGGCTAGAAGGAGGGGGCAAGAGGGGGTGGTTATTCTCTCGGTGCTCGTTCTGAAAGACGGATCTGTGGGAAAGATAAGGGTTGCAAGAAGCAGTGGATATGAGCCCTTGGATTCCGCTGCCTTAGACACAGTGGCCAGGTGGAGGTTCGTTCCCGCTAAAGTGGGAGATGAGCCGGTGGATATGGAGGTTCAAGTACCCATTAGGTTCAAGTTGGAGTGAGCGTCACGAACTTTTAAGCCCCTTTTTCAGTGAAGCGGCCATGGGCCCGGGTGATGAAAGAGGTAGTTCTAAGGGAAAGAAAGGTTAAGGTCTCCTTCAGGGAGATCCCAAGGCTTGTAAAGGAAGAGGTCACTTTTCTCAAGGAAGTGCTCTCTGATCCCAGAACTCCCAGGGCATCCAAATGGCTTCTTTCCCTGGCCTTGTCCTACGCCTTGAGCCCAATGGATCTCATTCCGGATTTCATTCCCATAGTGGGACACCTCGATGATCTCATCGTAATCCCAGCCTTGGTCTTCCTGGCCCTTCGCATGGTGCCAAGGAAAGTCATCTCGGAGCACAGAGGAAAAAGAACAGTTTGCACCTAGGTGGCCGGGCCTAACAATTAGCCCAACTTGCAGTCCCTCCTGAAAACCTGCCCGCGAGAAGCAAAAAGAAGATCATCATTACCTGTGCCCCGAATAGCACCTCCCACTGCCAAAGACTCGATGGATGCCCCTCCTGAGGACGGTATTCATTTGGAACCTACTTCTGTCCGCTCTTCCCAGAAATAGTATCTGCCCATCCACAGGTTCTACCTTTTCGGGGATCCCCATAATTCAGCAACCTTTGCATTAATTGCCGCTTGCGCATATCCCTGGTACAATGAAAAAATCCGAGGCTTCCAGATTGCTCCGAGCGACCCTCGACGGAGGAAAGCGCAAATGGCCATCAAACAGTGCAAGAGGGCGAGGGGTCCCGTATCCCCATATGTAGAATCCCCCTCGGACAGGGGAGCAGTGGAACCAGGGGGGGGCGATTCAGTGCTGGGGCATCCATTTGTAATGGACCTTCTAGAGGCTATCCCAATCGGTTTGATGATTCTCGATTCAGAGGGAACGATAATTCGCATTAGCAAGCACCAGGAAAAGATATCGGGTATATCTGAAAACTTAGTGAGTGGCAGGTCTTTTCACGAGGCCTTCCCAAGGACTTTAGAGCAGGGTCTTCGTAAGCCCTACTGGCGACTGTTACGGCACAAGAAATCCTTTGATGTAACCATCGACAGGTACATACCTCAATATTACAACCGTCTGATGACCTATAGGGGTAGGGGAGCTTATCTGAGAAGGTCCAACTGTTTCGTGTTGCTACATGACCTAGAAGAGGAGCTTTTCCACGCCAAGCGGAAGGTTGAGCGAAGGACTAAGGAGCTCGAGAAGTCTAAGACGTTTCTGGAATCCCTCATAAACTCGTCTCCTAATATCGTAGTGGGCACTGACCTTGGAAACAGGATAATTATTTTCAATGACGCAGCTGAGAGGGCGTTTCTATACTCAAGGCCAGAGGTACTCCGTCGGTCTATTAGGAGGTTGTTCCTAAGGTCAGTTCGTTATGCTGATGGCGAGGACTCGGTAGATATCGATGAAGAGGTAACCTGCCTTCGGAAAGACGGAACCAGTTTTCCAGCTTCGTTGGTCGCCTCTTACGTTGTCGATTCTGAGGGGAAACGCAGAGGACGTCTTTATATCATCTCGGATCTTAGTGAAAGAAAGGCCATGGAAGAAAGACTATCTATAAGTGAGAGGCTAGCCATCTACAGCGAACTGATGGGCGGAATCGCTCATCAAATAAATAACCCTATGATCGGCGTTGTCAATTTTGCACAGATGCTTCTTAGGGAGTTTGACAGTGATGATCCACGAGCTGAGCTGGTGCAGGGTATATTGAAAGCCGCTGGAGAGTGTCTGCAGATAATTAAGAGTGTTCTGGGGTGTCTGAAGGACTCGAGGGTCACCTACGCCAAGTTGTCACTGAACGATCTATTAGTTTCGGTGGTGGACTATCTTAAGGAGGAGAGTCCATCAAGATTCGTCGGTATGAAGGTGTACTTGAGTCTCGGGAATGACATCCCTGAAATCATGGGAGATGAGTTGCAACTTAGGCAATGCTTCCTGAACATTGTAAGGAATGCGGTGGAAGTTATGGACGGTGCAAACAGGATTCTCACCATAGCCACGGTCTATGAAGAAGCGGCTCGCGTGGTGCGGGTGACTATAACGGATACTGGGCCTGGGATTCCTAGGGAAAACCTGGATCGGATATTTCTTCCTTTTTTTTCCTGGCCACGGCGGCCAGGTCATTATGGACTTGGTCTGAGTTTTGCTTATCGAACGATCAGGAACCATGGGGGAAGGATTGAAGTCAGGAGCGAGGTGGGCTCCGGAACGAGCTTTGCGGTTTGGCTGCCGGTAGAACCGGCTGTTGGGACATGATCATGCATCCAGGCGACAAGGTATTGGTGATAGACGACGAGCCCTTTTCTAGGGAATACTTTCGAAGGCTCCTTCAGCCGGCCAAGGTTAAAGTGGATACCGCAGCAACTGCGGAAGAGGGCTTGAACAGCCTGAAGCGCGGGTCCTACGATTTAGTGATTCTTGATGTGCGACTCCCCGACGCTGACGGAATCTGTGTGTTGAAGAGAATCAAGGAGTGCGCGGCTCACACTCCTGTAATAATCATAACTGCATACGGCACGGTTGGTATGGCGGTCGAGGCAATGAAATTGGGCGCCTTTGATTTTCTGTCGAAGCCATTTGAGGACCAAGAGAAGCTCCTATTGACAATCAGGAACGCAATTCATCAAGGCAAGCTGCAAAGAGAGAATATCTCCCTTCGAAAACAGATGAGACGAGAAGCTCTCTTTCCAGAAATCATCGGGCAAGCTCCAGCAATGAAGAGGGTTTTGGAACTGGGAAGAAGAGCAGCGGAGGTTGAAAGTACAGTCCTGATTCAGGGTGAGAGTGGGACAGGAAAGGAACTCCTGGCAAGAGCCATACATGCAGCAAGCCCGCGGAATAGAGGGCCCTTTCTGGCCCTAGATTGTGCTGCTCTCCCGGAAAGTCTTTTGGAGACGACACTTTTTGGGTATGAGAAGGGATCCTTCACGGGTGCCGTCAAGACCACAAAGGGGTATTTCGAGGAAGCTCATCAGGGCACCCTTTTTCTAGACGAGATTGGGGACGCTAGCTTGCCCCTCCAGGCCCGCCTCCTCAGGGCTATACAAGAGAAAAGCGTGGTACGCGTTGGAGGAACACAGGCCCATTACGTGGACGTCAGGCTCATAACAGCGACTAATAAAGACCTTCGACAGGAAGTTGTAGCGCGCCGATTCAGGAAGGACCTGTTCTACCGAATTAATGTTATTAGCATAGAGATTCCCCCTCTTCGTGAAAGGAGGGAAGATATCCCTCTGTTAGCCGCGAGCTTCATTTACAGGTTCTGTAAGGAGACAAAACAAAAGCCGAAGAGGTTGGACGCCAGCGCAATCCATGCCTTACTCAACCACGATTGGCCGGGAAACGTGAGGGAGTTACAAAACTTGATAGAGCGTGTTGTAGCTTTGGTACCGGGAGAGCTTGTCACAGGAAAGGATATTGTCGAACATATGACGTTTCTCAGGACGGATACGGACGAGGGCCTCTTCGAACGACCCCTACAGGAAGCCAGGCATATGTTTGAGAGGGAATATTTTCGTTTTGTCCTCAAAAAATTTGGAGGCAATGTTAGGAAGGCGGCTGCCCATGCCTCCATTCATCCTGCCACCCTTTACAGGCGCCTAAAGGAATATGGCCAAGAAATTTAGATTGCTCTCACGAGGAGGTCCTTTCCATGACCGTCCGAAGCTGAGTTACCCGATTAGACCGGGAATAGTTGCTCACAAAACCAGGTCAGTAGGAGGTGCCTTCCCGCAGCGTTCCTACATAAGTATCTGAGTGGGGCCCGATACTACAGTGGGAGGAATCCGGGCCTTTACTCCCGGGCACAGCCAATCGTGCCTCGAGCTTGTGGAAACCCGCCCGCCTTGGTGATTGCGTTTTCCAAATAGAAAGAGTCTCGGACCGCGGGCTACCAATCATGGCGTTGTGCCAAAACCGGATTGGCTGACCCTTTGGCTAGAAACGATAGTTCGCAATTCCGCGATAAGTGTCGCCATTCTGCAATTGGAAAGGGGAGAAGCTCCGGACAAAATGCACTCTTCAAATTGGCCGGGAGCTCTTTGGCCCGAAGATTTGGTCAACCTTTCTAGCAGCCTCCGGGCAAGACCGACCTGCATGGAACCTTCGGGAGTCCAAGGCGGTGATAACTGAGGCCTTGTGGATCAAAAGCTGTTCCGTAGCTCTTGGCATGTGATTTGCTGTCCGGGTTGGGTGGGCTGGAAATTGGTTGCGAGTGCGACGGGAAAGGGAAGGAGGATCTGCTGCTTCTGCAATGCGGGTCCGGGACAACTGGGCCAAGGGATCCAAATTTTCACATCTTGTCCGAGTCGCCGGTGGCTTTTTTGGTAGTGCTCATGACAGGCTCCGGTGGTGCCGAGGAGGTAATGGTTCCGGTTGAGTTCGAGAGTCTTAGGAAGCGTGTGGGACAGTTCAGCTGAGAATTCTGGTTGGTACTTGGACCATCGGAGAGCTAGATCCTAGCGCTGGGGGGAGAGGCATGGGAGGAAGACTCGAAGGGAAGGTGGCTATAGTTACAGGGGCCGGTTCCTCCGGGCCTGGGTGGGGCAATGGAAAGGCCACTGCGGTGCTTTTCGCGAGAGAAGGGGCAAAGGTTTACGCGGTGGACATTAATCTGGAAGCAGCCCTGGAAACACAAAGCATTATTTTAAACGAGGGAGGGGAATGCAAAGTAAGCAAAGTGGATGTGTCCAACGCGGAAGAAGTGCAGGGAATGGTTGAGGACTGTTTGAAGCATTACGGTAGAATTGACATACTCCATAATAATGTTGGCATAGTCAAAGTGGGAGGGGTGCTCGACACCAACGAAGAAACCTGGGATAAAGTTATGGCGGTCAACTTAAAGAGCATGTTTCTTACTATCAAGAATGTCATCCCTCATATGCTAGCCCAAGGTAGTGGTGTGATAATTAACATTTCATCGATAGCTGCCATCAGATACACGGGTGTGAATTACCTTACGTATTATACGAGTAAAGCCGGGATTCTAGGCCTCACCATGAGCGTGGCGATGGAATACGCCGGACGGGGAATTCGGTGCAATGCAATTCTTCCGGGCCTCATGAATACCCCCATGATAATTGAGCCTCTGAAGGGGGTCTATGGAGACGGTGACATTCAAAAGATGATTGAGGTGCGAAATAAACAATGCCCTATGGGACGAATGGGTGATGCATGGGATGTGGCCCACGCGGCCCTATTCCTAGCCTCGGATGAGGCGAAGTACATTACTGGGGCAACTCTAGTCGTAGACGGCGGAATCACACTCAAGTTTGTTTAGGGAGGAGCCCAACAACGTAGGAGCTACTAAGGACTGCGGCTGAGGGAGGGTTTTGTCCCGAAAAACGAAGGATTGATTCAAAAGTACCTTTTACGGGAGAAGCAATGGAAACAAGCTCAGCGCGAGAGATCCCCCAGAGAGGGAAGGTTGCCTGCATTGGAGGAAGAAGATGAACATAGGTACGCTCTTTACGAAGACGGCACGCACTTACCCAGAACGTCTAGCAATTGCGTACGGAGACCAAGAGTGGACGTATGAGGAGGCCAATGCGCTAATCAATCAGACTGCCAATGCTTTCCATTCGCTTGGTATTAGAAAAGGCGATAATGTGGCTATTCTGCTTCATAACCGTCCTGAATTTTGGATAGTCTTGTGGGCCTGTTTCAAGATGGGTGTGGGAGCAGTCCCAATAAACTTTCGGTTGCATCCGAGGGAGTGTGTGTACATCATTGACAATTCGGAGGCTGTGGCGGTCGTGGTTGGGGATGACTTCAAAGAAGCTATGTGGGAGCTAAGGACTGAAATGCCACTAGTAAAACACTTCTTGTGCATATCCGAGCCGATCGGAACGATGCTAGACTATCATATGATTGTCTCGCAGTTTCCAAAGACCTTCAATGATGCCGAGGTCGACCGAGATGATTTGGCATGGCTTTTTTATACTTCGGGCACGACGGGTCGACCGAAAGGAGCAATGCTGACCCATCACAACCTGATGACGATGACTATGAATTTCTTCGCCGACATAACGCCGCTCGGTCCGAGCGATGCCATACTGCACGCGGCGCCCATGAGTCATGGAAGCGGGCTCTATGGGATACCAAACGTGGCGAAGGGAGCTGCGAACGTCATTCTAGCATCCAAATCATTCGATCCTGAACTTGTATTCCAGACGATAGAAAGAAGGCGCATCACTAACATGTTTATGGCTCCCACGATGATCAAGAGACTTGTGACATCACCCGCAATGGGCCGGTATGACATAAGCTCTTTGAAGTGTATTCATTATGGCGGAGCGCCTATCTACTTGGAGGACGCGAAGGAGGCCGTCCGGAAAATGGGCCAAATATTCGTTCAGCTTTACGGTCAGGCAGAGTCTCCGATGACCATAACCTATCTTAGGAAGGAGGAGCATGTGGCAGAGGGGACGGAGGAGCAACTGAAAAGGATGACTTCAGCGGGAATAGCGAGGACAGACGTTGAGGTCAAGATAGTGGACGACGAGGACAAAGAGGTTGCACCGGGTCAAATGGGGGAAATAGTAGTTCGTGGAGAAGTCGTAATGAAGGGGTATTGGAAGAATCCTGAGGCTACAGCTGAAACTTTGAGAGGCGGTTGGCTTCACACTGGGGACTTAGGAATAATGGATGAAAGAGGTTACGTATACATTCTAGACCGAGCTAAGGACATGATCATCAGCGGTGGAGAAAATATTTACTCCAGGGAGGTCGAGGATGTGATCCTCCGCCACCCAGCTGTTTACGAGGTGGCTGTCATAGGAGTTCCGGATGAGACTTGGGGGGAAGCTGTCAAGGCGATAGTAGCCCTCAAACCGGGGTGCTCAGTGACAGAACAGGAAATCATCGATTTTTGCAAGGCTCACTTAGCTAGTTATAAAAAACCCAAGTCAGTGGAGTTTGTGGATGCAATCCCCAAGAACGCGTATGGGAAAGTCCTAAAAAGGGAACTCAGGGAAAAATATTGGGCAAGTGAAAGTAGGAGAGTGCGGTAGGGTCGGAATTGGAAAGAGAGCCTTTATATGATGCCACGAGTGGGCGCGCCGGAAAGTTTTTCAAGAAAGAGGGAGCCAAAAAGTCGGTATGGAAATGAACGGGAGGTCGAATGAGAGGGGTTTCTATAATAGGGGTAGGAACAACGCCCTTTGGAATCTGTGAGGGCATGTCTTTGAAGGAGTTAGCATGCAAGGCCTGTCTTGATGCGCTCAAAGACGCGGGAATCGACAAGAGGGAAATCCAAGCCTTCTATGTAGGAAATTTTATCTCGGGGATACTTGTCGGGCAGGAAACCATAGCTCCGCTCATCGCGAACGGTATTGGGCTTCCAAAGGACGTTCCCGCAACAAAGGTGGAGGGAGCGTGTTGTTCCGGAGGAATCGCCCTGCGCCACGGGTATCTATTGGTGGCCACCGGAGCGGCGGATTTTGTGCTGGTTGCCGGGGTCGAGAAAATGACCTCTGCCTCGACAGAGAAGAACACAGAAGGACTCGCATCAGCCTTCGATCAGGAGACGGAGGGTAGAACGGGGTTAACATTCCCGGGGTTCTTTGCCTTGATTGCAAGGAGACACATGCATCAATATGGCACCAAACCGGAGCATTTGGCTCTTGTATCAGTGAAGAATCATTCCAACGGGGTATCCAATCCGAGGGCTCGATTTAGAAATTCTGTCAGCCTCGATGAAGTGATGGCATCGCGAATCATCGCTGATCCGCTCCGCTTATACGACTGTTGCCCCATCAGTGACGGGGCAGCAGCGGCTGTTCTTTGCCCTTCCGACATCGCTGCCAGTTTCCATCCTAGGCCAGTGGACATTCTAGCGGTGGCCCAGACCACGGGTTATAGCGCCACTTACGAGATGGAGGATCCCACGACCCTTATCGCTACGGTAAAGGCCGCAAAGCAAGCCTACGAGATGGCTAACATAACCCCTCACGATGTGGATGTCGCGGAGATCCATGACTGTTTCACCATAGCAGAAATAGTTGACAGTGAGGATCTTGGATTTTTCCCCAAGGGGAGGGGAGGCTTCGCTGTGGAGGAAGGGCAGACCTTGCTTGGCGGAAAGATCCCTATCAATCCGAGCGGCGGGTTGATATCCAAGGGCCATCCAGTAGGTGCGACTGGACTTGGGCAGATTTATGAACTTGTGCTTCAGCTTAGGGGAGAGCACGAAAATCAAGTCAAGGATGCAGAGATAGGACTTGCGCACAATTTAGGAGGTACAGGCCAGCTCTGCACAGTAACTATTTTGCGAAGGAGGGTGTAACCTGATGGGTTGCCAGGGGATAATAATTCTTCATTGCTCGAGCTGCCAAGCTTTGCACGTTCCATCGAAATTAGTTTGCACACGGTGCGGCGGAGAGAACTTAACCCAGCGCAGCGGGGGAACCTCCGGAACCATTTATTCCTTTACAACTATATATACGGCTCCGACAAGATTCTGTGACCAGGTGCCATATGACATTGCCTTGGTGGAGCTAACAGGAGGAGTCAAGGTCACCGCTAGGGTTGAACGAGTTCGCGGGGAATCACTTTATATTGGTATGCCAGTCAGATTCAGCCGTCAGGATGAGCACGGCTTCTGGTTCAAACCGGACCAGCATGGGCCGAATTCGGGGTTCTAGCCCAAAATCCAAAGAGGGAGGAACGGACGCCATGAGAAAGAAAAGAGGGAAGATTTCTCGGAGGGGGTTCCTTAGGTCTGCTACAGCAATTGGCGCAGGGGCTTTTGCCTTGATGGGTCCCAGGGCATTTATTACGGCAGCGGCGCAAGGGAAGTCGGGGAAGGTGTGGACAATGAAGTACGATTGCTATATCACATCCACAGCCCCGACCGCCCAGTTAGATAACTGGTTCCTGGACACTGTGGCTGAGCGGTCAAAAGGACAAGTGAAGTTCGAGAAGTACTGGGCTTCTTCTTTGCACAAGGTGGGCGAGCACTTGCCCGCAGTCCGTGACGGCCTTTCCGAAATTTCCTTGATTTCTTACGGCTACTACCCCGCGATGGTACCTCTCAGCAGGGGGCTCGAATGGTATTTTATGGGCTGTGACCATGCAGACACCCTTCTCAAGGTTTGCCGGGATATGTATGCAACTTATCAGCCGCTTCGAGATGAATGGGAAAAGAAGAACAAATGCAAGGTGTTGTACTTTACGAATTGGGATTACTGCCCACTTTTCATGAAAAAGCCAATTTCCAAGGTGGAGGAGCTCAAAGGGTTAAGGATACGTGGGTATGGCGTAGGAGCGGAGACCATTGACAGACTTGGCGGAAGAGGAATGCCAGTGGTGGCGGGGGAAGTGTATCAAGCCCTGGAAAGAGGGATCTTGGACGGTGTCTTCGCCTTCTGTTTCATCACGGCGGAAAAGATGAAGCTCTACGAGCAAGCCCCCAATATCATAGAGATAGGGGCGGGAGCGCACGCTCCCACTACAGTAGTAATGAACTTCGACCTTTGGAACTCCCTACCAAAGGAGCTGAAGGACGTTTTCGAGATGACAGCCAACGACATTTACGAGTGGAAGTACTTAGAGCTCTATAGCAAGCTCTTGGAGGAGAGTCTAGACATAATGATGGATAAGGGCGCCAAGTTCATGAAGTGGTCTGATGAGGAGATAAAAAAGGCTACCGCGATGGTGCAGCCGGCTCAGGTTAACGATTGGGCAGAGAAAGTGGCTAAGCCTGCTGGTTACAATGGTTACGAGTTTTTGGATAGGGTGCGGGCCCTTATAGCCAAATATGAACCAGAAGCGAAACTGAAAAATCCTTACGAAATTTACGAAAGCAAATACCTGAAGAAGGGGAAGGGTGCCTGAGAGCTCCGTTTTTGTTCAAGCCGGGTTGACGTCCCAAGGAGTATAACGGGCGGCGCCGATCTGCAAGGGATAGGGGCCGGCTATCCGCACCTCGTGAGTGCCGGGAAGGGCAAGCGTCCCAGGAAAAGGCGGGGGTGCCAGATGAGGTGAAAAAGATTAGAACATGGATAGCATAAAGCGGGAAACAAAAACGACAACCGGGTTGGCAGGACCACGCTCTTGCCAGCCCGGTCTATCCCGTGGCAGACAAGACGATTCCGAGCGTTTGACCGCATCAGTGCGGTACGCACGGAACTTGAGGGGGCACGATGGAAAAGTTCGCAAGGATTTACAAAAAGGTATGCTTTGGTTTGGCTTGGATTTCGGCTCTGGGGATTGCCCTCATGATCCTGAGCACATCCTTGGATACTTCATTGCGTTTTCTCTTCAACGCTCCGCTTCCGGGCGTGTTCGAGCTTAATGAGGTCCTCTTGGTCGTGGTCGTGTTTTTGGGCATAGCCTGGACCCAGGGAGAGAGGGGTCACACGAGAGTAGTAGTGGTGATGAAAAGACTGGATATACGTTTTGCTGTGAAAATTGACATAATTTGCTGGATCTTGTGCTTCCTTTTCCTCGCCGCGCTAGGAGTGCAAACCGCCAAGGAGGCGCTTCGTTCCTTCTCTATTAATGAGTTCCGCTGGGGTTCGGTGCAGATGCCAATTTGGTGGGCTAAGGCCTTGGTGCCCCTCGGATGCTGGCTTACGTGCACCCAGCTTCTAGTTGACATCTGGAGAGACTTCCAAATTTTGAAGGGGCGACTTCCTCTCAATCTACCTGACTTCGGACTCCAGGGTGACTGAACGGTTCAGATCGCACAAGAAGCGTGAGTTCGCCGGGACGGAGGTTCTGGAATGATTGACACTGGAGTGGCCGTCTTACTCAGTCTTTTTGTTCTGATCTTTCTTATGGGGATGGGCGTTCCTATCTATGCGGCTTTGGGGCTCACAGGAGTCCTGGGATGCATAGCCACCAAAGGCCCACATATAGCATTAACGCAAATGAAGCTTTTCCCTTACGTAAATACGGCAAATTATCTTCTGGCGGTAGTGCCCCTATTTATCATCATGGGACATTTCGGATTCAAAGCTGGCATCAGTAGGGACCTTTACACTATCGGACGCAAGTGGTTCTCCCGCCTGCCCGGAGGCCTTGGCGTAGCCACGTTTGTAGCGTCGGCAGGCTTCGGAGCCTGCTGCGGCTCCAGCGTTGCCTCTGCTGCCACAATGGGCACAATAGCCATACCTGAAATGCGGGCGCTTGGATATGATAGAAAGCTGGCCTGCGGGTTAGTAGCTGCAGCGGGAACGCTTGCCATCTTGATCCCTCCGAGTGTGGTCCTAGTCTTCTACGCTTCCATCAACGACCTCTCAGCGGGAGCTCAACTTGTTGCTGGGTTCCTTCCGGGGGTGGTTTCAGTTCTGGTTTATGTTGTCGGGCTTCTTGTTATTTCCAAGTTCTACCCTAGCCTAACCCCGGCACCGGAAAGGTATTCCTGGGCTGAGCGCATAGCGTCATTAAAAGGCATGTGGGGTATGGCCACGCTTTTCCTCCTTGTGATTGGGGGAATGTACGTGGGATGGTTCACTCCAACCGAGGCAGCGTCGGTAGGAGCATTTGCTGCTCTTCTCATGATGGTCTTTGGAAAAAGAGTTCCAAAAGGCAAGCTTTGGGAACAGGTAACGCTCAGCTTTTTGGAGACGCTCCGAACCACCTGCATGGTCTTCCTGGTCCTTATAGGAGCGGGGCTGTACGCTTTTTTTCTCACCCTTGCGCAGGTGCCGCAGGCCGTATCTCAATGGGTGGCAGAGCTGCCTCTACCCCCGTGGGTTATAGTGGTGATGTTTCTACTCGTGTACATTCCGCTCGGGATGTTCATGGATACTTTTTCTATGCTTGTCATAACTCAACCAATCATGTTCCCAATAGTTACAAAGCAACTAGGCTTCGATCCAATATGGTTTGGTATCCTATGTACAAAAATGGCCGAGATAGGACTAATAACCCCTCCTGTAGGTCTAAATGTCTACGTTCTCTCCGGAGTGGTGAGAGATGTCCCAATGGATGACATCTTTAAAGGCTGCGCTGTCTTCCTAGTGTTTGAAGCGATATCGATTGTTCTTCTTTTTATGTTTCCATCAATAACGACCTGGCTCCCAAGCACCATGTACGGGAGGTGAGCCCTGCACTCTTGCTAAGAGAACTCACTTGGATCCGACAATCAGGAAAGAGAAGGCAATAGAGGGAAGAACAGTGATCCGCAGAGGTCTGAGCGAGCTGGCCTGGAGGGTAGAGCAGCAGAGGGGGACAAGCAAGCTGAGCGTGTTCTAGGGGATCAAGGAGAAGAAGCCTGCAGGGGTAGACGCTCCTGGCGGTTAAAGGTCTACGTGGCGAGGCGATGGCGAATCAAGGGTGCTTCGGTTTTGGGATAAGCTCGAGGAGGGCGGAAAAGTGGCGTGAAGTGGTTCTGGAAGGCTCCGAGCCATGGACAGCGCGGAGGTCGGGGAGGAGCGACTGGGGAAGGAGAGTAAGGTTGAAGCTAGGGTTTTCGGACGCTGTCCTTAGGGATCTGGCCATCCTTATCACATGATTGAGAGAGATTCATCCGAGCCGCTTAGAAGGCTGG
>Ga0197142_1001403_pt1 | contig 22105 bp, 21 predicted proteins | sample GBS60_MetaG_FD_148614 | JGI IMG/M metagenome (GOLD analysis project Ga0197142, IMG submission 148614) | Sediment microbial communities from Great Boiling Springs, Gerlach, Nevada, United States - GBS 60_MetaG | ecosystem: Environmental > Aquatic > Thermal springs > Hot (42-90C) > Sediment... | reverse complement strand
CGAGTGTCATACCCGAAAGTCTACCAGGTATTTTTCTTATAAACTCTTGCTTTGTGGCCAAAATACCCAGATATGGACCGCCAAAACTCAAAGGAATACCCAGCGGTTGCCCTTCGCCAACGACAATGTCGGCATTATATTCTCCGGGAGGTTTTAATATCCCAAGCGAAATTGGGTCGATAACAGCAATCAACAAAGCTCCTTGCGAATGGGCAATCCGTTCGATTATGTCGAAATCCTCCAAATTCCCGTATGCATTAGGTTGCTGGAAAACTACTGCCGAGGTTTTCTCGGTAACAATCCTTTCTAAAAGATTCAAATCGCAAGTGCCGTCGGAATCAATCGCAAAAAGGAAGTTTAAGTTTTTCCCAGCAGTAATTGTTTTGGTTGTCGAAATATAATTAGGGTTAATCTGACCAGCAAAAACAACTTCGTTTCGACGATTGTGAGCGTTCGCCATTAATACAGCTTCGGCGAGTGCAGACCCACCATCGAGCATAGAAGCATTGGCTACGTCCATTTGAGTAAGATCGCAAATCATCGACTGAAATTCATACATCGCTTGAAGCGTACCTTGAGAAACCTCCGCCTGATAAGGTGTATAAGCAGTTTTAAATTCGGATCGGTCTATTACGAAGTTAACCAAAGCTGGAACGTAATGGTCATAAGCACCAAGCCCCATAAAAGTGGTGTACTCCGACGAGTTAAGATTTTGATTCGCATATTCAGTGAACAATTTAACAATTTCATATTCCGACAAAGCAGGAAAAAGTTCAAACCTATCTAAAAGCCTGATTTCGTTAGGTATGGAAGAGATTAGTTCTTCGAAACTATTAACCCCTATTTGCCGAAGCATTTCCGCTTGCTCTGCCTTGGTATTCGATATGTAACTCATATTCCCAAAAATTTTAAAAGATAAAGTTGCAAATTATTAACTTTTCCAACGATAACCAAAACAACAAAAGTAAAAATTTATTATATTATCAAACAAAAAAGGCGAGATAAAATCTCGCCTTTATATTAGTAAAGAAATAATTACATCATAGAAAAATCGATGAAAGGTTCTTTAAGGTCTACCATTGCATTGACAACAAGTTCAACTAAACCGCCGTAATAGATACCCGATTTTTCTTTGGCTCCGTAATAATCCAAAATATCCCGAATTTGACCCTTGCAATTTGAACAAGGAGCACAAACATATTTAGGAACTTCTGGACCAGGCGGTTCATCTTTAAAGGCATCAAGTATTTGCTTAAATTTTTTCCTACCGCTGATATGCATTCTCCAATCAAGAAAATTATAGGGTGTCATAACAGCAAACCCGCTCCCACCACCACAGCAGTAGTTTTCAACTCCGTGAGGCTCCATTTCTCGGAATTTCGGCGCAAGGTAACGCAATACTCTCCGCTGTGGTTCTACAATTCCCATCAAACGAACTATATTGCAAGGATCATGTAGAACAACAGGAAAATAGTTCCTAGAAGGGTCAAATTTTATTTTTCCACTAAAAACAATCTGCTCAATCAAAGTCATAGCGTTAATTGTCTTAATTTCATTACCAAAAATCCTTTCGGCAATAATTCCCATAGATTTAGATTCGTGTCCACATTCACCCATAATGATGCCTTTAACACCAAGTTTTTTCGCAATTTCAAAATGCTTTTGTGCTACCCTTGCAAGTTGAAAATCATCGTACCATACTCCGTAATTAACTCCATCGTAGCCAACGAGGTCGCTCGAAAGAGTCCATTTTATTCCTGCAGCGTCTAAAAGTATTGCAAATGCAGCTGGATTTTCAGGCCAGGATAAGAACTCACCAGCATTATGAATCAATAAATAATCAGCACCGTAAACATCCCATTTGGTTTCGACCTTAATGCCCAACCTTTCTGAAAGATCTTCATCAATAAATGCAACATTGTCCTTAACAACCTCGGGAGTCATACCAGTTGAAGAACCAACGAGAAGTTGTTGAACAGTTCCTTTTTCGTGTAGTTCCTTGGCAGCAATACCAAGTTCCTGACTGAAAAGTTTACGAAGTTCGTGGGTAATTAATCCATTGTCAATGCCAATTGGGCAAGCCTGGGCACAGCGACGACAAATCGTACAACGATAGCTAAGCTCCACAAGCCGGGAAATCAGCGTCCAGTTTAGCTCTATATCCCCTACCTGAAATTTTTTCAAAAGTGGACTACCGGGTTTAACATATTTAAAGTATAACCGCCGTAAAATTTCAGCACGATAGGTTGGTCTATAAATTTCTTCGTAACCACTTGCTTCGAAGATTGGGCACTCTTCGGCACAAGTTTGGCATTTAGCACAATGCTCCATTGTCAAAACTAATGGTTGAAGAAATGTCCAGTTATTTTCCTTCGAAAAAAGCTTAATTAAACCAGAAATAAATTTTTCAACAAGTTCCTGCTCTTCTTTTTCACTCTTAGGTTTAGGAACACCCACAGCAACTACACCGTCGAGAGAGTCATCGACAACTTGGCGGGCGCTCTCGCTGATTTTCTTAAATCCCGGTAGGTTCTCGAGTTTATCATATGGCGGAGGAAGCTCAATTGTTTCTGTTGGTTTAACCTCAACCAACGGATTCAGATTAGGATTGCTAATATCTGTAATTTTAATTTTTCTTTTTTCAGCCATTGTTGTTCTCCTTTGTTGGTAATGGTGAAGAAGCAATTACAAGCCAGGTTTTTCTACCGTCGGCAGCGATATGTGGTGCGGACCACTGCACAGGGAAATTCAATTGTTCGAGCAACTTTTTGCGAATCTTACTATCGGGAAAGTTAGGCTCATCATCCCAACGAACCTTGTGATAAGTAAAGTACTTTGTAAAGAAATGTGTCATATGGGTAAATGGCAGGTAAAATAAAAAGAACGATAGTAGATAAAAATGTATATAACCAACGATAGGTAAATTACCGATTGAACTAAATGTAAATACACCTTTATAAAATCCAAGCATCTCTCCAACCACATTATCTGAATTAATCAACCAGATAAGGCTTGTTACATATAAAGAAGCTATCAACAAAATATTGAAATAATGGCTTGGGTTTGAATACAAACTCAGGTCCTGGTCAAATATTCTTTTGAATAAAAGAATAATTGCCCCAATAATCCCCAAAATTGAAGCAACCAATAAAAGAATATAAAGCAAATTGTCGAATAAATTGCTTTCCAACGATGGACTAAATGTGCCTGATAAATTAAAAATGAGTCCCAACAAAGCAAGAATAGTATAAATAATATATAAGTAAAGAGCATAATGAAACGGAAAAGAGCCAAACCATAACGACCTATTATGTTCCCAAACACCTTTTAGCAAAACAATTTCCTGGAACATTGTCCATAATTCATTTAAAAGATCTCTTTCACGTGGCTTCACCCACCATTCAAAATCTTCGAGATAAGAACCTCCGTATTTCGCTTTGCCTTTCTCATGGGCAACAGGATATAATTCCCATCGGAGATGGACGGGTGCAGTTGCAAGCTTATAACCTTTGTTAATTACAAGGATTAGGAATATTAGTAATCCAAAATAGAAAGCGAAATGAATGAATTCCATAGTTCCTCTATTTTTAATTAAAACTGATTTTAAAAGAACAAAAGTTCTTCTTAAATCAGTTTTAAAAGGTTAGTAAAGTGGAGAACCCATCGTAACGAGTTCTCCACTTTACCTTAACTATAAAATCAAAGAGCAATTAGACACAACCAGTTGGTTTAGCCAAACCAGCCACCTTGCATGCCCCTTTGGCTGGGCCCGAGGGGAACAAATCGTAGATTTGCTTCAAAGTAAAGCCTGTTTCCTTGCAAAGCTTCCTTATCATCGGAGCAATTCCATATTGCTTGTAGTAATCGCGAAGATAGTTGATTACCTTCCAATGGTCTGGTGTCAGCTCGGTAATACCCTCGGTGGAGGCAAGAGCAAGAGCAACACGCTCGTTCCATTCCTCGGGATTAGCCATAAAGCCGTCTTCGTCGACTTCAATCTTAATCTCGTTCCATTCAAACATTGGCATTTTTAAATTCCTTTTAATTATTGAACATACCAACTATATTATTTTATCATCCAGCATAGATGACCTTTCCTGTTTCGGGATCGCGTGGGGCAAACTGCCCGGTGAACGGGTCTTTCATTTCAATATATCCACACGGACAGGCTTCTGCACATTTATTACATCCTTTGCAAAGTTCTAGTTTGAATGTATATGTCTGGAATCTTTGCACAGGCTTATGAATAACCTGGTCCTGACAAATACTCCAGCAAGTGCCACAATCGAAGCAAGAACCGCAACTCATACATCTACGAGCTTCGTCGATAACCTGCTCTTCGGTTAAAGTGCAGGTAATTTCTTTTTCAAGCTCCGCAAGCCGTTCATCAGGAGGTAATTTTAAAGCTTCATTACGAAACTTTTCGGCATAATAAGTGAAAACGATTCTATCTTTTGTGGCAATAGGATAGGACAGTTCAGGATCTTTTTCAATTGGTATACCTCGGAAGGTGCTGTGGATTGTTTCTGCAGCCATTCTACCTTGGTAAATAGCAATCGTAACCAAACCCAGTTCCAAATCGTCACCTCCAGCGTATACCTTTGGGTCTTTCGTACGGAAGTTTTCGTCGACTTTTATCCAATCCTTTCCCTCCCTGAGGTACTCTAATCCATAGAAATCAGGCTCTTGGCTGATTGCCGCAATGATAGTATCGCATTCGTAAATTTCTTCGGCACCTTCGATTGGAACGGGTCGACGACGCCCAGATTCATCCGGTTCCCCAAGCTGCATTTTCTGACATTTCACTGCTTTTACTTTGCCATCTTCAAGGATTAATTCTTTTGGTGCCACAAGGAAAACGATATTGACACCTTCTTCTTCGGCACCAACAATTTCCTCTTCGATTGCGGGCATCTCTTTTCTTGTCCTTCGATAAAGTATGGTTACATCTGCACCGAAACGACGGGATACTCTTGCAGCGTCGATTGCCGTATCACCGCCACCTATGACAAGAACTTTTCTGCCCACATCTATTCTTTGCCCAGAGTTGACTTTATTCAAAAACTCTGTGCCAGTGAAAACATTTGGAGCATCCTCGCCGGGGAGCCCAAGATTTTTTCCCTTATGGGCGCCAATCCCAACAAAAACAGCATCGTATGCTTCTCGAATTGTATCGTAGGGTATATCGCGACCAACAGCTGTATTGCATTTGATTTCAACGCCGAGGTCTACGATCCTTTGAATCTCTTTATCCAAAATGTCTTCTGGTAATCGATACTTTGGAATTCCGTAACGAAGCATACCGCCGGGCTTGCTGAATGCCTCGAAAACTGTCACCCTATATCCACGGCGGGCAAGTTGATAGGCACAAGATAATCCTGCCGGGCCAGCACCAATTACAGCAATTTTTTCTGGATAGGTTTCATTTGTGAGTTTAGGCAAAGGAAAATTATGTTTTAAAGCATAATCACCTATAAAACGTTCAATGCCATGGATGTTCAAGGAACCATCTTTAAACTGTCGATTGCAATTTTCTTCGCAGGGGTGAGGACAAACTCGTCCGCATACCGCTGGGAAAGGATTACGCTCGGCAAGTATCTCGAAGGCTAAGCGGTAAGATTCATCATAGGTTCTACCGCGATCTTCTGTTTGGGCAATTGCAAGCAAAATTTCACGGATTTTTGTACCATTTGGACAACCGCTTCGGCAGGGGGCAAGTTTGGGAACATGCGTCGGGCGCAGTGGCGAGGTCTCGACACCAGAGGCACCTGTGCTTGTTCCCCTTATCTTACCCAAAGGTTTTTTATCTTTCTTAACTAAGCCCATTTTCGTTCTCCTTGTAATATTTTACATACTAAAGTTCTAATAACCACCGTAAGGATACATTCCCTGCTTGATTTTATCCATTTCTTCTAACAGGTTATCGTGTTTGGTTTCATCATAAAGTAAGTATTCAAGTAAATATTTTGCAATAGGGCTTTTAACATCTTGCAAAGCCTCTTTGGCAAGTGCAATTGTTTTCTTTTCTACATCATCGTGTTCTTCGACTAATGACCAAAAAGCGGCAAGTTCTTCGGGATTCATTGTAATTGGTTGCTTTTCAAAATGATCAATAATCAGCTGTTGAACACGGCGATGCATAACTGAATCTTGGCGAATAATCTCCATCACTAAATGTACCAGCGGGTTGTCGGTTTTCTTTATAATTTCGGTTGTGTTTTTAATCGAAGCGTCCTCGATTTTTTGCCATCGTTTCAAAAGCTCAACTAATTTTTCAATTGTTTCTTTTTGTGTTGCCATTTCATTTCTCCTTAATTAGACAATATAAAATTACTCAAATGTAATACTATCTAACAACATTATTTGAATTTCTGTGTATTTTTTTGTTTTTTTTCAAACAAATATCAATAAAGTTTTTCGCCCAGAAAGGGTTGCCAACAGAATGAATATGAAAATAACAGGAGAATGTATTGAATTTTATTATTCCATCACGATTTTCACCAATCCCAGTTCCTAAATTAACTTTTACACAGGTTCCCAAATCTCCTTTTATTTCGCTAATAAATGAATAATGAAACTCGTGTCCCCTAATAAGCGAACCCACAGGAAAAAATGGGTTTGTCCTATCTACAACACCTTCGAAATATCCATGACCAATAGGTCGTTTGCTCATAGAAATTTTTATTGGCAAAACACCAGCCATTTGATATGAACCATTGCAATTAAGTTCTTCTGCCAAATACATCATCCCCCCACATTCGGCAAATATTGGTAAGCCATTAAAGGCTTTATTACGAAGGTCTTCGATAAAAGGCTTATTTCGAGATAGTTCCAAGGCACTTGTTTCGGGAAATCCTCCACCAATATAAAGCCCATCGATTTCTGGAAGTTCGCTCGACTCAATAGAAGAAATAGGGATTAAGTCCGCACCTTCGCGGTCGAGTGCTTCAAAGTTTTCCTTGTAATAAAAAGAAAATGCCTTATCGTACAAGTACCCTATCCTGACCCTTTTGCTGCTCGATGGCTGTGCTACTGGAATTTCAGAGACAAAAATATCGTTTGCAGAATTTGCAATTTTAACAACTTTTTCAATATCAACATACTTTTCAATGATTTCTGTCGCGTTTGCAATCGCCTTTTCGGCATCAGGAAACTCAAACGGGGTTGTCAAACCTAAATGACGAGATGGAAAGAGTGTTTCTTCGGGTAATCTTGGAATTGCACCAATAACTTCAACACCAGCCATTTCTGTAATCGAACGGGCGATAATTTCCTTATGGCGATTTCCCGAAAAGTTATTGATTATTACAGCTGCAATATTCAAACCAATATCAAAATATTTTAAGCCCCAAACTATTGCACCAGTTGTTCTTGTCATTTTGGGAACGTTAACCACAAGAATTATTGGGCAGTCAAGGATTTTAGCCAGTTCAGCGGTACTATGGGTTCCGTTAGCATCGAAGCCATCATATAAACCTCGATTTCCTTCGATGATTGCAATTCCGTTCTCGTGTGTATTAAGCAAAAAAGAGTCGAGCACTGCTTTTTTGCCCATTATAAAAGAGTCGAGGTTACGAGTAATAGTGTCCGAGGCAATCGAAAGCCACATAGGGTCGATGTAATCGGGTCCTTTTTTAAACGGAAAAATTTTGTAGCCTTTTCTTTTCAATGCTGATGCAAGCCCCACCGAGACCAGAGTTTTTCCACTGTCCCCCGAAGTTCCAGCAACAATTAATCTTGGGCGGTGGAGTTTCATTCCAGACTCCTATTAAAATAAACAAATGGGCTCCATTAATGGAGCCCATTCATAACGAAATCAGTCGTTCTGAGCACCCTCTCTATGGGGTATTTCGAGGAAGCTTCCGCCAAAATATGTATAAACCAACCTACCGGAATTGACCAATTCCCTAATTGCTTCTTTGCAAAGATTTTTATCGCAGCGTTCCTCGCCAAATAGTTCTATAGCAGCTTTTTGCAAATCGGATGCTTTCCACTTCTTCAATCCCATAGTATCCTTTACCATTTTATACATTGCCTCGGCAACTTCCTCGACACTAACTTTCTCTGCCATAACTCCTCCTAATATGTTAAATGAACAGAAGTCTTATAAGTTAATCCTGCATGTTTAAAGTCATCGATATGCTGTTTTGTAAATTCGATTCCAGTCAATTTAAAGAACTTAGGCCAGCCAATCCTTTCAATCCATTCACCAACTCTCTCGTGTTTGTGTGCATTGGCAGCCCAAACTTCAACTATTTTCTTAACTGTTTGAACAACCTCGGGCCAGCGCGGTGGATTATTTGGTAAATATGGAACCGCAAGTTTGGAAAACATTGGTTCAGTTCTCGCATTCGAAACCTTACCACCTACCCAAATCGAAATTCCATCGGTTTCCGCATTATTCAATGGCATCGCGGGACACACAGTATAACAATTAGCACAGTACATACATTTATCTTCTTCGACCTCAACACTTGGCTTCCCCTGGTATGTAGAAGGTCTAATTGCAGCGGTAGGACAGGAAGCAACAACATTTGGAATTTCACAAACCTTTGGTAGAAGTTCGTGATTGACTTTTGGAGGTCGAGTATGAATACCAAGTATTGCTATATCCGAACAATGAACAGCACCGCACATATTCAAACAGCACGCAAGGGCTAATCTAATCTTTGCAGGTAACTTCATAGTTTTAAAGTAGTCTATCAATTCATCCATTACAGCTTTAACTATTCCCGATGCGTCTGTTGCAGCAGAATGGCAATGTATCCATCCTTGGGTATGCACCATACTCGAAATTGCGTTTCCAGTTCCACCAACAGGATGTCCAAGTGCTTCTAACTCTTGAATCAAAGGGTCAATTTTCGATGGGTCGGTAAGTAAAAACTCAACATTATGTCGAGAAGTAAACCTCAAATACCCGTCGGAGTACTTTTCGGCAAGTTCAGCGTACTTCCGAATTTTGTTTGTACTAAGTAAACGAGGTGAACCTGCTCGAACCGTATATAATTTGGCACCACTTTCTGAAGTATGAACAATCACCCCCGGTCTTGGGATTTCGTGATATTTCCATTTACCATAGTTTTCTTTTATGATTGGTGGTAAAAATTTTTCGTAATGTGGTGGTCCAATATCTGTTATCCTTTTTTGAACTGTATCAGCCATTTTTTTCTCCTTTTTATTTAACAAAATTAAAAATTATTCTTCTTCGAAATAATTTTCATAGAAAACATATGGATTAGTTCGAGGATGTTTAATCATTTCAGGCTGAGGATCCAAGCCTATTGCCTCGAGGAAATTCCCAAGCCCAACCCTTTGGACAAATTCTCCTACACGTTCTCGATTCTTTCCTTCCTCGATCCAAGGCTCAAGAATAGCATCAATTAGTTCAACTATATCATTGTAAGATTCTTCATCATCAAGTTTAACAAAAGGTACAATAACAGAAGAAAGTATTGCACCTTCGATAATGGGGGCTTTTGAACCTAATAAAATACAGGCTCCACGGTCTTTACCCGGGGCAAGTGCTTTTGGCATAACATTTATGCAGTGCATACAATGTCGGCAACTACTATTATCAATTTTCAATTCATTGCCATCCCAGTCAATACATTTGCCGGGGCACATTTGGACGATTTCTTTATTAATATCAATCCCATTTTTAGCATATTCCCTCACCATTTCCTGATCAATTTGGATTTCGTCGCGCCAAGTTCCAATGATGGAAAAGTCGGCGCGGGCAATAGCTGCAACACAATCGTTGGGGCACCCCGAAGCTTTGATTTTGAACTTATAAGGAAAAGCAGGACGATGAATTTCATCTTGATAATGTTGGGTCAGGAAATATGTTAATTTCATTGTATCATAGCAAGCCCATTCGCAGCGAGCCATTCCACAACAGCAACTTGGGGTACGAATATCAGAACCTGAACCACCGAGGTCGAACCCCGCCTGAGTTAATTCGGCAAAAGTTGGTTCGAGCTCTTCTGTACGAGTCCCTAAAAAGATAATATCGCCTGTAGAACCGTGGAAATTAGTCAATCCTGAACCATGGCGGTCCCAGATATCTGCAAGAGTGCGAAGTGCTTCGGCTGTGTAGAACCAGCCAGCAGGCTGATTAATACGCATAGTATGAAAATGCGAAACCTGAGGGAAATCTTCGGGCAAGTCTGTATATCGCCCTATAACGCCACCTCCATATCCCATAACTCCAACGATACCACCGTGTTTCCAGTGTCCTATCCTCTCACGGTAAGAACGCTCAAGCAAACCCAGAAGATCATTTGCCATCGGGTTCCATTCAGCCGCTGCTTTAATTTCTTTCACGAAACTTGGCCAAGGTCCTTTCTCCAGCTCATCGAGTAAAGGAGTTTCATACTTTTTCATTTGCTCTGCCATATTTACACCTAAAATTAAATAAACATAATTAGTTGATTGAGTAAAAGCGACTTAAATTTTTATTCTCTCGACCATACATTTTCAAAAATATTAAACCTAAAAAGCGATAAACCATATGTGCAAATTTTGAATAAGGCATATACCACAAAAGGAAATAGACTAATATCAAATGAACAAAATATGTTGGAAACCCAAGAATTGCCGTGTGACTTAACCGAAAAACCACACAAAGCAAGCCAGTAAATGCCACACCCCAAACAACCCACAAAAAGAGCATATCGCTGTAACTGGATCTCCCGTGTTGGAGATTAGTTTTGTATCTCCTCAATAAAGCCATTAAACTTCCAATTACTATCAATAAACCAGAAAAAATACCGAAAAGTTTGGTAATTAATCCAGCAAATTCACGAAGTTCATCAGGATTATTAACATCGAAGCCCGCAAGCATTCTTATCGGGAGGTTCATATCTTCTGGAAGGATTTTTCCAAAAATTCCTAAAATATTTATAACAACAACTCCCGTGGCTAACATCGCACCAATAAAGCCATAAAAAATGAAAAGGTGTCCCCAAAATCTTGTGCTATTTGTTGAACAACTTCTGAATTTACGATGCAAAATTAAATCGACTAAAACCTGCCAAGCAGCCTGCCAGAAATTTAACACTTTGGGCTTATTCAACTTACACCTTAAGTTTTCCCAATATTTTTTATAACCCCAGAAAGTAAAGGCAAATATCAATATATTACCCGAAATGAACAAGGCTTCAATAGGTCCGTGTGCAATAAATTCTTTATATCGGAAAGGTCCCTGTTTAATTGGGAAGAGATTATTCAAATTCCAATCCTGAGTAATCAAAACTAAAATGGAAATCAACACTATAGGTAGCAAAAATAGAAATGGAAGATATTTGGGCGAAGCAAGGGCTTTGCCCATAAATTTTGGCACAGCAAAACTCTTGTAAACATAATCTCGTATTGCAGACAACAAATCGGCAGGACGAGCACCACGAGGACATTTTTCGCTACACTCCATACATCCGTGGCAAAGCCAAATATCGGGGTCCGAAAGTAGTTCATCTTTCATTCCCCAGCTTGCCCAAATCATTTCTTTGCGAGGGAAAGCGTTTTCCACCGGTGATAAATCGCAAACAACAGAGCAAGTTGCACACTGATAGCATTTTTTTAAAGTCTCGCCCCCCCGTTTTTTTAATTCTTTTATAAACTCTATGTCGTTTTGAATCTCAATAACGTCCCGCATATATCACCTAACTTTACTGAACTTTATGTTTGTCTAGATCGAGATAATCTTTTCTTAAAGAAAAAATTTTTTCACCAAATATGCTAAACCGCAACCATTCAAAACCAAAGCGAATCAATTCTTCGTCGTCACTTTTAATTCTTTCCTTTCTTTCGTCGGGTACCTCGAATCTTTTAAAAAATGTGCTTTCAAAAAGAAATTCACGGAATCTATCTATGTCGTAGCAAACCATATAGAACATCTCGAGTTTAACAGGTTCGATTGTTCGGGATGTTACAAAAAATTTGTGTAATGAAATTTCTTTAAACAATTCCCCAAATTCACGATACTTATCTATTCCTTGATCAACAAACCACTCATCAATTGTCCATTCTCGTTTCTGCTCGAAACCTTTACAAATATCTTCTTTGATTAAGAAATAAAACTCCTCGCCGTTGTTGAGCCTTTCGGCTTCGTTTGGAGAGGCAATTCCAACAGGGAACATTCTGCAACTCCAAGGCCTGTCTTCGTAAACTGAACAACCCTGTGGAGTTAAGAATGGACAGTTAAGTGTTTTCTCATCCATTCGCAACATAACGATTGGATGACGCAAATTCGTTGCAATTGGCAAAATTGTATATTTTTGCAGAAATTCAGTCGAACTTATCCCCAAAGCACTACGCAATCGGGCAATATCATATGGTGTTAAAAATATATTTACATCATTACAACATTTATTGAAGCATTCTACTTTCGGGTTACATTCGAAGCAGAACTTTTCATTCCGATTTATTTTAGGATAAATCTCGAGTAAATCAGAGTTTAACACTCTTGCATTTTTATCAAACATAATTTTCCTTCCTATCTTGCCACATAAGCATATTTAATGTCGTTCTCTTTTGTAACTGGGTAAGGTCCTTGATATCCAGTAAATGGATTAACCATAAACCTATAAGAAGCGTGAACATGATAGTTGTTCCACATCCAATCCCAACCCCTTTGAAAATATCCGCATTCATCATTCAAACAAACATATAAATATTCTACGCCCCAATCTGAATCCACTGGCAAATAGACTTTCTTAGTCTCGCTTCCACAATATTTACAATAAAATTTCTCTTCCATTTTCCACCCGATTTTGTTAAAAAAAATTCGGGATAGAAAGGCAGAATTAAAATGTTTATTTTCATCTTAATCCTGCTTTTCTTCTCCCAATTTTCAAAAAGCGAGGTGTCCCGGGTTGCCCCGGGACACCTGAAGATTAGAATATATGAATAATGTCTCGTGTAAACACATTCCAGGTATCGGTCTTGCGATCATATGTCATATTCACGAATTTTTCCCAGTTAGGATCGAGCGTAGGCTTGTCTGCACGGAAGTAATAACCAGGCCAACGAGTTTCTTCGCGGAATAAAATTGCTCGAATATGGGCTTCGGCTTGATACATACGATGAATATTTTCCCAGCAACGCATCAATTCATGAAGATCAGCAGCAGCCAACTTTTCGGAATCTTCCTTCAGGAATTGCAATAGTTGCAACCCTTTCTCGAGCAAAGGCTTGCTGGTCTTGAATTGAGAGGAAACTCCGCCGGCATATTCATCCATTATCTTTTGTAATCGGAACATAAACATCTTTGGTCGGATATAATTCGGATTAATATCGGGGTCTGTGGTCTCTTTGTAGTGTGCCTCGTAAACTTCCAGTGGCCTATAAATTCTCTTCTTCAATTCTTCGATTTGATTTGCATCATAATTCAGTTGTGGATTTTCCTTGACAATATACTCAATTGCACCCTTTGCAGCTATACGACCTTCGGCGTGGGAACCCGAAGAGAATTTGTGGCTCGAAGCCCCTGAAGCATCGCCAGCGCAGAATAATCCCTTAACGGTAGACATATTTGGATAGCCCCAGAAGTATTCCGGCGGTGCAAGGTCTTTTGGTCCGCTAACCCAGGCTCCCGAGGCACCAGAGTGTGAACCAATAAAGTACGGCTCGGCAGCAGCAATTTCCGAAGGAGCTTGCTCGGGGAATGTATTGGTTGCTGCCCAAAGAATTGCCTGCGAAATAGTCATATCGAGGAAGTCTTCCCAGGCTTCTTCTTCCAATTCCTTCATCTTCTTCTTGTATGCTTTTGGATCGTCTTTATATTGCTCAGCAATTTTTTGAATTGCTTCCTCGGTTCGCATATAGATTGGTCCTTTGCCTTCCATTGTATCGAGCATACCTAACCAGTTACGCAAGTTCGCTGGTATCGGTTTAACTTTACCATAAGGTAGCCATTTCTCGAGTTCATCGGTTCGTTCGACCATATAGTCGCCACCAAATGCATTTGTCGCACGGGATTTAAATAACAAGAACCAAGCTCCAACGGGTCCGTAGGCATCCTTGAATCGGACAGGAATGAATCGGACTTCTTGGCAGGTCATTTCTGCTCCTGCCATAATCGTAAAGTATGCACTGGAACCAGCGTTCCAAGGTGGATACCAAGCTCTTCCTAAACCTTCGCCAGTTGAACGAGGTCGGAACACGTGAACTGCGCCACCCATTGCAACCAATGTGGCTTTGGCTTTGAAAACATAGAACTTATTTTCTCGAACGCTGAAACCAACAGCACCAGCGCAGCGGTCTCCATCCATCAATGGCTCAACTATAAATATTCTTTCGTAAATATTTTCAATTCCAAGAGCATTTTTTGCTGCTTCGGCAACAACGACTTTGTAGGATTCCCCATTGATCATCAATTGCCAGCGACCTTCGTGAACGTAGTTCCCATTTTCGTCCTTCCAAATTGGTAAGCCCCATTTTTCGAATAAGTGAACTGTGGAGTCGACGTGTCGGGCAATATTTGCAACCAAATCCTCACGGGTAATACCCATAAGGTCGTTGCGAACATAATCGACATAATCTTTTACAGTGTTCTTACCGGAGTTCAAATCAACATACAAATTAATAGCGGAAAGACCCATAGCGACAGCACCGCTACGGTCTAAAGCAGCTTTGTCGACCAATGTAACTTTCAATCCGTATTTTTTTGCCCAATACGCTGCTTCGACTGCTGCCCCGCAAGCAGCCATTCCACCACCGACAATCAATAAATCAGTGTTGACTTCTACTGTTTCAAATGGTCCCATTTCTTTCTCCCTTTTGTCCAACAAAAATTACTTATTAAGTGTAAATAATGAATCCATTTTAAGCGAGCCAGGTTCGGTGAAAAGCAGAGGGCTCGAAATGTCATCGGTAGCAGTTTCCCAACCGCCATCGGGAACAGCAGAGCCTTCCGGGGTTGTACGGATTGGGAACTTGAATCGTTTAAGTTCTCCATTTCTGAACTTTACAGTCCACATAATTGAATCTGAACTTCGCATCGGGGTTACTTGCGCTCCAAGAGGCACGAAATCTGCGTAACCACGCACTTCAATTGCTTGGTTTGGGCAGATTTTTACGCAATTGTAGCATTCCCAGCACAACTCTGGCTCACGATTGTAAGCCTTCATTGTTTCTTTGTTTAACACCATTAAATCGTTTGGACAAATGTACTGGCAGGCAGTTTTGTCCAATGCCTTGCAACCATCACATTTGTCGACTATTACGTAGCTTGGCATTTCAGTACTCCTTTAAATTGTTAAACAAAAACCAGTTTGTTAATAAATAGAATTTCATTACTATTCTCCCGTTGCTGCTCGATGCAGCTTAATCTCGACTTTCTCTTGTAAACCTGAGTAATATTCACGCAAAATAGCAAGAACTTCGGGTCTCGAAAATTCTCTTGGAACTTCCTGACCTTCGGATAAGGCTTTACGCAGCATCGTCCCGCTAAGCAACAGACGGTCCTCTTTCGAATGTGGGCAAGTTTTCATCGAAGCCATACCTTCGCACTTATAGCAATAGAATGTCCAATCAATCTTCAACGGCTGGCAAAGCAGAGCACCATCCCAAAGTTCATCGAATATTTCTTGTGCCTCGAATGGTCCATAGTAATTGCCAACTCCAGCGTGGTCGCGCCCAATAATCATATGAGTGCAACCATAATTTTGGCGGAACAATGCATGAAGCAACGCTTCACGAGGTCCAGCATAACGCATATCCAACGGATAACCGCCTTGAACTACCGTATCCTTGACAAAATAGTTTTGGACAAGGACATCAATGCAACGGACTCGAACCTCTGCCGGGATATCGCCGGGTTTTAACTTGCCAACTAATTGATGGATGTATAATCCATCGGAAACTTCCAGAGCAATTTTTGCAAGATATTCGTGCGAACGATGCATTGGGTTCCTCAATTGCAAAGCTGCAATTGTTTTCCAGCCACGCTCGGCAAAAATCTTTCGTGATTCCTCGGGGCGCTGGTAAATTCCTTTGAATTGCTCGGGGAATGGACCTTCGCTTAAGACTTTAACCGGCCCAGCAAGATTAATCTCGGCTTGGTCCATAACCATTTTCACTCCGGGATGCTCAATATCGGTTGTCTTGTAAACATTCTTGCACTCAAATTCCTTGTCGATTTTGTACTTCTCTTCAACTTTCATCGTAGCCATTATTTCACCGTATTCGTCGGAAAAAAGGGCAATCTCATCGCCGATCTTGATTCTGTCTGCAGTTTCTTTATCCGTCGAAACTGTGATGGGTATTGGCCAGAACAATCCGTTCTTGCTTGGCATTTTCATCTCTTGGCAAACACTTTTCCAGTCGTCATAGCCCATAAATCCAGTAAGCGGAGTAAATCCACCAATTCCCATCATAATTAGGTCGCCTGTTTCGCGGCTTGTAATTGGAACTTTGAGCAGGGTTTCTGCCTTTCGTTTTTCCTCGGCAAGTTCTTCACCTTCGAGCAGCAGCTTAATCAAAGTCGGGCTTCCATGGGGACTAATCAGTTCACCTGCCTTTTTTGCCATTACTCTCCTCCTTTTACATCAATTGTTCTACAAACTCAATTGCAATATTAGATTAGGTTTTGATTATCAACAACTTATTTAGGTTTTTTGTATTTACAATGTAGTTTTAGGTTTGTTTAAAATTTATTTTTGCATCTGAAAGTGCTTTTAATTCAATAATCTTAGAATGGCTTTTTAATGAAGGAAATTATTAACAACAAATTGGTTACAGTCGCTTTGTTTCTTTTTTTACTATTTCTATCAGCTCCTGTTTTGCTTTTTCCAGTTCATCATTAATAATTACATAATCAAATTTATCTTTCAACGAAAGCTCCATTTCTATTCTTTTTAGCCTTTTTTCCAATACCTCGGGGCTTTCTGTTCCCCGAGAAATTAGCCTCTGCTTTAAAACCTCGACCGATGGTGGGGCAATGAAAATCAAAAGCGATTTTTCGGGATAAAAATTCTTTATTGATAACGCACCCTTAACATCTATATCGAAAACAATAGTTTCACCATTACTTATACTTTTCTCGACCTGAGATTTTAAAGTGCCGTAGTAATTATCGAATATTTGCTCGTATTCAACAAGTTCGTTTTTTTCTATTAACTCTTTGAACTCTTCGATGGAGAGAAAGAAATAGTCTTTGCCGTGAACTTCGTTTTCTCGTGGTTTTCGCGTCGTTGCAGAAATAGAGAATTTTAAGTCGGGGAACGCCGAGAGCAAAAATTGAGCAAGCGTAGTTTTGCCCCCTCCACTTGGTGCTGATAAAACAATTAGTTGCTTCTTTTTCTCCATTTCAAATCTCTTTTTTCGATATTAATCCTTCTTTAATAAACCTCTTCAAAAAAGTATCGAGAAGTCCATTCACAAAAATTCCACTTTTGTCGGTAGAATACTGCTTTGCTACCTCGATTGCTTCGTTGATTGTAATTTTGGGCGAAATATCAGGAAAACTCAACAATTCCGCTATTGCCATTTCCAGAATTATCCTGTCAATTATAGTTATTCTATCGAACTCCCAGTTCTCTATTGTTTGTTTAATTGACTCAACGGCAAAAGTTTTTGTTCGAAGTGTATGCTTTATCAATTCTCGGGCAAATTCGATGTCTTCTTCATCCCATTCAATAGGAATATCTGCTTCAAGTTCATATATTTCCTCTCTAGTTAACAACTTATGCTCTTTTGGCTCCTCCGATTCAAATTTAAAAATCCTAAAGAAAATATGTTGAAACAATTCCTCGACATCTTCGCCACTTACTTCGTGGGCAAAGAGAACTTCGAGAACCTTGCCTCGAACCATACTTCGAGTGCCTTTTACCTTTGTTTTCTTACTCAGATAGAATGCCTCTTTTTCGAGCTCAAGATTCCTATCCTCTTTTACATCCTTCTTCTTTTTGCTCATTACCTCATCGTCAATAATTTTTCTTTAATTTGTATTTGTCCTATGTTAATACATTTGCAAAACTATGAAAGAAAAAGGATTAAATTATTATGTTTACGAAGTTGTGAATGAAAAAGGCATTCTCAAATTCTTGCAACCCATTACTCTTAAGAACCTTCACCAATATGATAAAATTAAGCCCTTTGGTAAGACTTTTTCAAACATCAGGCGATTAGAACTGGATTTTTCCGACGTAAAATCTTTCGATTCTTCGGTGGTCTTGTTAGTTAATGACTTGCGATTTTGGGCAAAATCTGCCCAAATTGAACTTTTGATGACGGGGATGACACCTCAATTGACCAATTTTTTGCAAAAATTTTCCGTGTTCTCTATTTTCGAAAGTAAAGGGACAAGCCAAGAATCACACTTCATAGCATACTTTTCTTCGATTGGTGACCGCATCGTTCGGTTTTTCTGGGACTACGTTTACTTCTTCGAATTTTTTGGAGAAGTGCTTGTCAAATCTTTTTTTTCCATTATTGGTCTACGGAAAATTCGTTGGCAGGATTTTCCACTCTTATTTTTGAAAAATGGCGTAAATGCTCTACCTATTGTTTCTTTAATACTTCTGCTAATTGGTATAATTTCGGGCTATCAAGGTGCAATACAACTTAAACAATTCGGTGCAGACATTTATATCGCCGACCTAATTGGTGTATCAATTACCCGAGAACTCGGACCTTTGATGACCGCAATAATTGTTGCAGGTCGCTCGGGTTCAGCATTCGCAGCAGAAATCGGTACAATGAAAGTTTCGGAAGAAATTGATGCACTTCGTTCGATGGGCTTCGACCCATATACTTTTCTGATTATTCCAAGGGTACTCGCTGTTGCTTTTTCCATTCCGCTTCTAACTATGTTCGGGAATCTGGCCGGAATACTTGGCGGTCTCATATCTGGTTTGGCGATGCTGGATATAACTACAGTTGGTTATTTTACGCAACTTCAGATTGCAGTCGATTTAGGCGATGTCTTCTCTGGGATTTTCAAAAGCATTATTTTTGGCTTTTTGATTGCAACTTTAGGCTGTTTTCGCGGTATGCAAGTTCGCGGAGGTGCCGATAGCGTTGGAACCTACACAACAATTTCGGTCGTCAGCGGTATATTTGCCATTATTGTTGCCGATACAATATTCACATTTATTTTCGATGCGATTGGACTTTGATTAACCTCGTGGAGGAACCCAACCTTTACGGTTCCATTTAATAAGTTCAATATTTATACTGCCAACATATACATTCATTTTTGCTTTAATTGGTATGCTTGCGTCATCGTCGCTAAACCATCCTTCGAAATAACCAGTTAAACCATAGATTCCTGTCCATTCTGCTTTGCCATTGAACCATACGGTTCGCACTGGATAACTAATGCTGGATATTTTTACATTTTCTCTTTTCCCGACAAAATTAATGTAGGTAAAAACTGTATCAACATCTATAACCGTGGGTATTTTAATATTTTTCTTCGATTTTACGAACTCACGGGCAAGAAAAAAAATCGAGAGACCATCGTTCCATTTTTTGCTTGTTTCAATAATCCTTAAACGATACCTAACATTCTTTTTAAATTTCTCCGCAATAATCTTTTTATTCTCATAATCGAAAATAGTTTGGTCATAAAGCCAGTAATCCTGTTCCTTGGTACTTCCCGTAAACTTGTAAGAAAAAGTAGCCGATGGATCCATCCAGCTTTGAAAAACGGCATGCAAATCTACAAATGGAATACCTGAATAGGAGTCGATATATGCCTTGGTCTTAACTACTTTTTTATTTTTTAATGTTTCATAACCTTCGGTAACAATTCTAATTGTGCCAAGTTTTATTCCCAAAAAAGAAACTTCATATAATAAATCTTCCGAAGGAAATATCATTTTCGAGCTTTGTCCGAAACCTACACTTGCAACTAAAAGCTGAATAATCAATAGAAAAAGAGTCTTTTTCATATTTCTTAGCTTTAGAAAACTTTAAAACGGAAAAAATCAAAAATATTGCAACTACCCTTTTGGGGATTAATAAAGATTAAATATTTGGTATTTAATTTTTTTAACTTTCAGGTTCTAACTCTAAATGAATTAATTTCGCTTTCACACTTTTAAGTAAATTTAACTTCCTTGCCAATTCTTCGTGCTTTTCTCTATCACCAACCATTTCGCAAATGATCAACCCTTCTTCGGAACAATTTTCCAATACCCCATCGTGAATACCCAACCGAGTTTTAATCATACAGCCCCAACCAGTTAGCAATTTTTGAACATTAACTGCTGCTTCGTTTCGTTTACCTACAAGAATTACAAGTATCGACTTCCCCATACAAACCTCAATGATTAAACAATTTATCTGAAATTTCCAGTACAACTGGACAGTGATCTGAACCAAATTCCATCGGAAGCATATAACAATTTTTTATGTAATCGACAAGCTCTTTGGCAACAAAGTGGTAATCGACTCGCCAGCCAACGTTGTTTTCGCGAGCTCTTCCCCTTTGGCTCCACCACGAATAGTGTCCGCCCTCTTTAGTGAACAATCGAAAAGCGTCGACAAAACCCATTTCGACAAGTTCATCTAGTTTAGCTCGCTCAATTGGCAAAAAGCCCGAAACATTCTCGTTTTCTTTTGGTCTTGCTAAATCAATTTCAGTGTGGGCAGTATTGTAATCCCCAGAAACAATGATATTTTGCATTTGCTGTTTTAATCTTCGCAGATAATCGTAAACAGCATCATAAAATCTCATTTTGAAGTCGAGTCGCTCGTGGTCGGTGTAGCCTTTGGGAAAATATATGTTCAACAGAACAAAATTATCAAAATCAAGCCTAATAAAACGACCCTCTAAATCGAACTCTTCGATGCCTAATTCAAACGAAACATCCTTCGGTTGAATTTTGGTAAAAACCGCAACTCCGCTGTATCCTTTCCTTATTTTACAGGTATTATAAAATGGAATGTATCCTTTGGGAGCACGAAGCTCAGGGTCGATTTGCTCAACATCGGCTTTTATCTCCTGCAAACAAACTACTGCTGGGTCGACCCGCTGAATAAAATCGAAAAGTTTATTTTCGCGAAAAACTTTATCATACCTACGTGATGGGTTCTGACCAACTATGGAACGATAGCCGTTGACATTCCAGGTTACAATTTTCATAATGAAAATAGATAAACAAATAGCAAAATTAAAAATTTAAATTACAAAACAGGGCTTCAGGTCATTATCATCCTCCTAAAACTTTAATGTAAACTTGAAATGATAACAGGTGTGTCACTATAGTGGTTGCGACACACCTTATTTCCCCCTACCATATCCACAATGGTTGAACGATGCAGTTGTTCCCAGAGCAGAGCTGAACAAAGAATAACCCGCTGCCAAACCGCTTCGCATCGAAATGTATCTTCATCCCCTTTCGCTCGAATTCACCCTCCGTCGTTTCGATGCTCCTCCCAAGCATATCCATTATCCTTAACCTGTATTGATTTCCAGCTTCCCCTTCTAACCGCACCATAAACTTATCCCCAGCAGGATTCGGTACAATTTCCAACTTCATCGGGTTTAACATCTCCACCTGACTCAACTCGGGCTGACATACCCCAATTACCCTCAACGCCCCATCCACCTCCTCTACTTCGTACCACTCCCCAAAATCAAAATTCCGCAAGTCTATCGCCACTACTTTCCTTCGCGGTAACATCATATCCCCACAAATCCTGCCTATCTCCCGCATAAGTGTATCCATCGATACGAATCCTCCTACCCCGAATACCCTCTCCTCCCCTTCTATCCTTCCTTCGCTTGTGTGTATCAATCCCTTCTCAATTCCTACTTCTCCACTCCATTCTACAACCGTATCTCGCTCTCCAACTATCACTTTACTATATATCGGTATGCAAAAACCCCTGCTCCCTACTACTACTACACTATCGATTGTCCATACCCTTACCATCCCTCGCCCTTCTTCCTTCATCTCAATACCCCACTCCCTCACACACGGACTATCCACTGTTACAATTACTTTACCCCTCGCCCTTCCTATCCCACTCGGCTTATACTTTATCAACAAATCTATTGAGTCTCCTCCCCTTATAAACACCTGACCCTGTGGCTCAACAGATATCTCTTCCGTCCCTTCATAAGCAATCCTACCTATGATATCCCTTCTATTTC
>Ga0197142_1001402_pt1 | contig 22108 bp, 15 predicted proteins | sample GBS60_MetaG_FD_148614 | JGI IMG/M metagenome (GOLD analysis project Ga0197142, IMG submission 148614) | Sediment microbial communities from Great Boiling Springs, Gerlach, Nevada, United States - GBS 60_MetaG | ecosystem: Environmental > Aquatic > Thermal springs > Hot (42-90C) > Sediment... | reverse complement strand
GGTGGCCCAGCCCGACTGCCAGGCGGCGGTGAGCGAGCCGGCTATGGTGATCCAGAGCATGTGCAGGTAGATCCTCCGGACGGCTCGCCGGTAGAAGAGCTCGTCGGCGGCAGGCGCTTCAGTCACCGGTATCGCGCTGCACCTCCCGAATGAGCTCGATGAAGCCGGCGGCAATGCCCACGAGCAGGAAGATGATGTACAGGAAGGAGGTGCCGAAGAGCCGGTCCAGCAGGTAGCCGATGAGGTAGCCCACCACGACGCAGGCCGGCAGGACGAAGGCGAGCGACGTATAGCGGCCGACCGCCGCCCAGACGCTGCGCTTGGTGTTGGTCATCCAATGGGATTCTAGCGTGCCCGGCCGGTTGAAGGGGCGGGAGGCGCGGCGGTGGGATATGATACGGGTTTGGGTTAAAAGAGGATGAAACGATCAAGTTATCTTGGTAGGAGGCAATTCTTGGCCGTCTCGGGCGGCGCCTCCTCGCTTGCCTGCGCGCGGGCCGGGCGTCGGTGGCGCTTCTTCACCGACGAGGAGGCGGCCACGGCCGCCGCCATTTGCGACCGGATCATTCCCCCGGATGAAGATCCCGGCGCGGTGGAAACCGGCGCGGTCGAGTTCCTCGACCGCCAGCTCAAGGGTCACTACCGGCACTGGCAGCAGACCTATCGCCGGGGCTTGCGGGAGATCGACGAGGCTGCGCGGGCCAGCTACGGCCGGGCGTTCGCCGCGCTCGACGAAGCCGAGCAGCTGGCGATGCTGCGCGAGCGCGAGAAGACGCCCTTCTTCCGGCTGATCACCGACCACACGATGCAGAGCTTCTACGGCGACCCGCGCCACGGCGGCAATCGCGACTTCGCAAGCTGGCGCATGCTCGGCATCGCCAATCCGCCGGTGCGAGGCCGCCAGCAGTACGACCTGCGGGCGTCGAAGTAGGGGGACGCCGTGGCGCTCCGGCATGTGGACGCGGTGGTGATCGGCTCTGGGGCCGGCGGCGGCATCGTCGCCAAGGAGTTGGCGGCGGCCGGTATGACGGTCGTGCTCTTGGAGCGCGGCCGCTGGATCTCGCCCTATGAGTGCGCCAAGGACGATCTGCGCAACCAGCGGACCTCCGTGCTCGGCGCCTCCTTCGGACCGGAGGACGAAGGCAACCCGCGGGTGAAGGTCAACCGGGACGGCAGCGAGGAGATCGTCTACCCGAGCCGGGGCGCCTATCACAACAATGCCATGTGCGTGGGCGGCGGGACGGCAAGCTACGGCGCGATGGCGTGGCGCTTCATGGCCCAGGACTTTCGCATGCGTTCGATTTACGGCGCCGTCGAGGGCAGCACGCTCGAGGACTGGCCGATCAGCTATGACGACCTAGAGCCGTACTACGAGAAGGCCGAGTACGAGCTCGGCGTCTCGGGCGACGTCGAACCGGATCCGTTCAAGGCGCCGCGGCGCAAGCCGCTGCCGATGCCGCCGCTTCCGCCGAACCTCGAATACCGGATCCTGAAGCCGGCGGCGTTGCGGCTCGGCCTGCATCCGTTCGACATCCCCATGCTGCGCAACAGCGTGCCGTATGACGGGCGCGGGGTCTGTATGAGGTGCCGCTGGTGCGTGGGCTTCGCCTGCGAGGTCAACGCCAAGAACGGCACCCAGAACACGGTGATCCCCAAAGCGCTCGCCACCGGGCGCTGCGAGTTACGGACGCGGGCGGTGGCCAGGGAGATTCTGCTCACCGCCCAAGGCAAGGCGCGCGGCGTGGCCTACATCGATGCGAATGACCGGCTCCAGGAGCAAACGGCGGATCTGGTGGTGGTCTCCTGCGGCGCGATCGAATCGGCGCGCCTGCTGCTGAACTCCAAAAGCCGCCTGTTCCCTCGCGGCATCGGCAACAACTACGACTGGGTGGGCCGCAACCTCCAGGGGCACACCTACACCGGCGCCAACGGCCTGCTGCCGTTTGACTGCTACGACGACCTCGGTCCGGGGGCGGGCATCGCCATCTGCGACTACGCCCACGGCAATCCGGGCCTCGTGGGCGGCGGGATGCTGTGCAACGAATTCATCCGGCTGCCCTATCAGTACTTGGGCCGCATGCCGCCGTGGGTGCCCGCCTGGGGCAGGGAGCACAAGGATTTCGTCCGGAAATGGTACCGCCGGACGATCAACGTCCAGGGTCCGGTGCAGGAGTTGCCGGTCTTCGACTCGCGCGTTGAGCTCGATCCCAAGGTGAAGGACCGCTGGGGCATCCCGGTGGCGCGGCTGTCGGGCTACAAGCACCGGCACACGCTCGAAATCGCCGACTTTCTTTCTCGGCGAGCCGAGGAGTGGGTGAAGGAGGCCGGAGCAATCCGCACCTGGCGGCGAGTTCCCAACGATGAGCTGAGCGCGGGCCAGCACCAGGCGGGCACCTGCCGGATGGGCGACGATCCGAAGACCTCGGTGGTGGACCGCTACTGCCGAGTCCACGAAGTCGAGAACCTCTATGTGGTGGATGCGAGCGTCCATGTGACCAACGGCGCGTTCAACCCGGTCCTGACGATCATGGCGATCGCCTACTGGGCCTCGGCCCACATCTTGCGCACCCGGAGCTGACGATGAAGGCGCTGCGAGGAGTGACGTGGGCGGCTGCCGGCGCGGTGGTAGTGCTCGCGGTAGCGACGGGCGGCGGCTTGCTCTATTACGAAGCGGCGGGGGGCGAGGCTTGCGCCCGCTGCCACGAGATCCGGCCGGCGGTCGAGGAATGGGCCGCTTCCACGCACCGCTCGGTCGCCTGCTCGGCGTGCCACGGTGGACCGCTCACACCCGACTTCGGCTTTCATGCGGGCAACTTGCGGCGCCTGGTGCGGCACCTGAGGGATGAGGTGCCCGGGCAGATCCTCGTGAGCGCCTGGCGCGACATCGAACGCATCACCGAGCGATGCCGGACTTGCCACCAGGAGGAATATGCGGCCTGGCTCGCCGGGCCGCACTCGACCACCTATGCCGACATTTTCCTCGACGCGGAACACAACGCCAAGCGCCTGCTCATGGACGACTGCCTGCGCTGTCACGGCATGCACTTTCCGGGGAGCATCGAGGATCTGGTGGCGCCGATTTCAACGACCGGCCCGTGGCGTCTGGTGGTGCCCGAACTCGCCGGCCAGCCGGCCATCCCGTGCATCGCCTGCCACGAGATGCACCGCCGGGGCACGCCGGGCGCCCGGCGCCTCGGGCGGCGCGAGCGCCCGGCGGCTCTCACAGAGGCGATCGCACCGGCCTCGCTGGCGCTCCTGGATCGTCGCACGAAAGTCCACCTGGCGGTGATGGGCATGCCTCTACCGGAGATCCTCGAGGGCGGGCGGCGCGTCGAGATGAGTCCTGACCGGCGGCAGGCGCTCTGCTACCAGTGCCACGCGCCGGAGGCGGACGCTGCGGCCTGGTCCGGGGACGACCGCACCGGGCTCGGCGTGCATGAGGGAATCAGTTGCCTGGCCTGCCACGCCACCCACACCCAACGGACCCGGGCTTCCTGCGCCGGCTGTCATCCCCGCTGGTCCAATTGCGGTCTGGATGTGGAGACGATGGACACCACCTTCAAGGATCCAAAGAGCCGGCACAACATCCACACGGTGAAGTGCGCCGACTGCCACCCCAAGGGAATCCCGGCAAAGAAAAGGACGGCGAGGGCTGCCGCCGACTGAGGACGCCTACGGCTCGACCGGCGGGCGGCGCAGCGCCAGCTCATCGCCGGCGTTGACCCCGGAGAGCACGGCGACTTCCGTATGGTTGCGGAAGCCCAGCTCGACGGGCCGTTTCTCGAACTTTTCACCGCGCTTGAGGAACACGTAGGTCGCTCCGGCCTCCTCGAAGACGGCGGCGCGAGGCACGCGAACGACCCCCTCCACCCTATCAACCAGAATATCGGCGTAGGCCGACAGGTCCGGAATGAGCCGCTCGTCGGCGCGGTCGATTTCGATCCGGACGGGAATTTTTCGGACGTAGTTACCCTGGAAACCGGTCACCCGGGCCAGCGCGCCGATGCTCGAAACGCGCCCCTCGTAGAAGGCTTCGGGAAAGGCGTCGAGTCCGATGCGCGCCCTTTGTCCGATGCGGACGAGGTGACTTTCCGCCTGATTGATCTCGGCCTCGACCTGCATCCGCGACGTGTCCATGATTTTCAGAAAGAGCCGGCCTGGGAAGAGCTGGTCTCCCTCTCGGACGAGGCTCATTTCGCCTCCCCGCCAGATCGCCTGGCGCACCACCATGCCGTCCATGGGGGCCACCATGGCATACCGCTCCAGGTCATAGACGTGGCGGTCGCGGTGCCGTTTGTGCCGCTCGGCCGTCAGCTCCAGGATGCGCAGTTCGGCGGCGTGGGCGACCTTCTTGGCGTTCAAGTCGGCGAGCTTCTGCTTGTAGGCGGCTTGCGCCTCCTCGACGGCGAGCCGGATGATTTCCCGGTCGATCACGGTGCGGATCTCGGCGGCGCCGGCCTCCAGGGTCCAGCCGTCGAGATCGGCCTTGGCCAGCCGGACGTCCTGCTGGAGGTTCTCCCAGTCGATGGCCTGCTCAGCCTGGCGTTTCTTGACGTCGGCCAGGGCGGCGAGCACCGTCGAGTGAACGTCGTCGATGTGGTCTTTGAGACCCTGGCCGTCGATGCGCGCCACCACCTCCCCTTTGCGCACCCGGGCGCCGGACTCTTTCAATTCGAGCAGCACCAGCGAGCTGCGTTCGGGTCCGCGCTGCTCCGGAGCCCGGATGTTGACGAAATTGATGGACGACGTCGTTCCGGAGACTCGAACGACGCGCTCGAGCGGCCCCAGCGTCGCCTTCGCCGTGGGAATGGCGGCAGGAAGTAACTTGGCGGTCTGGCTGGGTTTCAGCCACACCTGATAGGCCACGACGGCGGCCACAGCGCCGGCAAGCAAGACGAGTGCAAGCTTCCAGCGCCTCGGTCTCGGGGGAGCGGGCCGGCTTGCCGGGGGCGGAACAAGCTCCGTCTCTTGGACAGGTCGCGGAGAGGGGCTGGTGATGGCCGACATGGCGCTCTTCCGGGGGGCACCTCCAGCATACACGAGGAACATCCCCTAACGCTATGGCGTAGAAAGCCTGCGAAGGGGTTACACGCACCGGACGCGCCCGGGTCGGAAATCGCGATTTCGCCCCCCGCAAGCCGTCGCCGCAATCTAATAAAGCGATGGCGCGACTTTTAAACTTGGTGATGGTGCTGATGGCTCCCGTCGCCCTTTCGGCTGCGGCGATTCCGCCCCTCGAGGCCGAAACCCTGACGGGGGAGAAGGTGAAACTGCCGGAGTTATGGACCGGGCGGCCGAGCGTCGTCATCTGGAGCTTTTCAAAGGAGGCCGGCGAGGGAGTTCGGGCCTGGATGGCGGCGCTCGAACAGGCGGGCGTCGATGCCTGGGGCGCCGCCGTGCTCGAGAAGGCGCCTCGCTTCGTACGGCCCATGATTCGCCGGGGCATGCGAGGCGACTTTCCGAAGCAGCTTCATAGCCGAACTTTCTGCGTTTACCGCGGCGACAAGGAGTTGCGCGAAGCGCTCGGCGTCGTCGATGATCGATTGCCATTCGTCGTGATGCTTGACGCCACCGGCGCAACCGTCTGGAAACATTCCGGGGTCTACGAGGAAGCGGCGCACAGCGAATTGATCGAGCGTTGGCGGCGGCTCTTGTCGGGTTCAAATCCGTAACTCGGGGCCCCATGCAGAGGCGCGCAGAACCGTTGCCGGCGGCTCCTTCCTTGCTCCCGGCCGCCTGGAGCCGCCTCGGACGTTTGTAGTTCGGTCGGTGGTTCAAAATGAGAAGGGCGTGCGATTACGTTGTGGGTCCAAACGCGTTTCCAGTCTGGCGACTGCCGGGCTTTTGCTGGTCTGCGCCTCCCTTGATGCGCAGGAACGCACCTTTCCTAGCCCGCGCGTCGAGCCGCTTCTAGAGCCGGAGGGGTTCGACGACGAGCCGGCGCTCGCCCAAGCCGGAGACGGCAGTCTGTACGTCGCTTGGATCAGCTTTCGGGACGGCGCGGAGTCGCTTCAGGTGGCGCGGTACGGCTTTGACGGCGCCCGCTTTTCGCGGCTCAACGGCTGGCAGATTGCCGGGGGGCGCCTCAACGGCGTGCTCGGCCCGAAGGTGATCGCCGCGGGCGATCGGGTCTGGGTCGTCTACGCCGCCGAGCGGAAAGGGAACTGGGACATCTGGACGGTGGAGTGCTCGGCGCGCGGCTGCGCCAAGCCCCTGGCGATCAGCTCCAGTCCCGGCGCTGACGTCAATCCGGCCGCCGCCTGGCACGACGGGGAGCTCTGGGTGGTTTGGGAGGCCAGTCGCGGCGGCGCGCGGCGGATTCTGGCGGCTTCTGTGGCGGGCGGCAAGGTTTCTCCCGAAGAGCCGGTCAGCGAAGGCGGCAACTCCAATTACAACCCTTCCGTCGCCATCGACCCGGCGGGAACGCTCGCCGTCGCCTGGCACCGGTTCGCCGACAACAACTATGACATCTATCTGCGCCGCCGGCCTCGAGGAGGGTCCTGGCAGCCGGAGCGGCGCTTGACGCGGGCGCCGGGCATCGACCGCCATGCTCTTTTGTTCACCCGCGGCGAGGAGCTTTGGATCGCTTACGAAAACGCCCAGATGGAGCGCTACTTTACCGGCCGTACGAGCCGGCGCCGGGTGATCGTGGCCGAGATTTCGCCGCGCGGCCTGGAGTCGTTTGCCGACCTTGGCTCGCCCGCCCATCTCTGGGAGCGCGCCGAGGCGCCCGCTGCCGGCTTCGACGGCGAGGGCCGGCTTTGGGTGGCCTATCTCAAGCCGCGCCTGCCGCGCGGGGGCTGGGAGGTGCATCTGGCGGCGCACAACGGCGAGAAGTGGATCGGCCAGACGGCCGTCTCGCGCCGCAAGGGGATGGATCGGCGACCGGCGCTGGTCGTGAGGGGCCGGAGGGCGTTTCTCGCCTTCCAGGCCGACGATCTGCCGGAGACGTGGGCGCAGGACGACCCGGCGGCGACCAGCCAGGCGCGCAGCCGTATTCTGCTAGCCGCCGTCGATCTGGACCGGGCGCCGGCCAAAGCGGTCCCTTTCCGGGTTGAGCCGCTGGCGGAGCCGCTCGAAGACTTCGAGGCCGCGCGCTTGCGTCTCCACTACGGCGAGGATCTTCCGACGCCCGAAACCGACTACCGGGGCAAGAGGCTGCGGTTGTGGTTCGGCGACCTGCACACCCACTCCGACATCTCGGTGTGCAACCGCACGGCCGACCAGTCGATCGAGGAGAACTTTCAGGTCCGGCGCGACATCAACCGGCTGGACTTCGCTGCGGTGACCGACCACGACTACAACCTGGTCCCATATCTGTGGCATCGGTCGGCAAAGCTGGTGCGCGCCTGCGAGGACCCGGGGAGATTCCTTACCTTCCTCGGGCAAGAGTGGACCTCATCGTTTGAGATCTACACGGAGGAGAATCCGCACGGCTACTACGGTCACCGGAACCTGATTCACCAGGATCCGTACTTTCCGCGCTGGTGGAACGCCCACTTGGGCGGGACGCCAGCCGAACTCTGGGCGGCGCTGCGCAGGATGAAGGCGAGCTTCGTCACCATCCCGCATCAGCTCGCCGACACGGGCAATGTCCCCGTGGACTGGAGCTTCACCGACGAAGAGGCGCAGCCGGTGGCCGAGATCTTTCAGGTGCGCGGCTCCTACGAAGGATTAGGCGCCCCCCGGCAGGCCCAGCGCTCGATCCAGGCGCCGGGCCGCTACCTGCGCGACGCCTGGGCGGCAGGCAAGATCATCGGCGTCATCGCCAGCCCGGATCACGGCGGCGGCTACGGCAAAGCCGCCGTGTGGGCCGAGGAGCTGTCGCGGGCCTCGATCATCGAGGCCATCCGCGCGCGGCGCACCTATGGCACGACGGCGCCGCGGCTCGTGCTGGATGTGAGAGTCAACGGCCACATGATGGGGGAGAAGGTCCGTGAGCCGGCCGGCGGGCGGGTGGAGGTGAAGATTCGCGCCCGGGCGCCGTCACGCATCACCACCGTCGAGGTCTGCCGCAACGGGGAGTTTATCTATGTGCACGAGGCCGATGACCGCGAGCTGGATCTCACCTTCCTGGACGCCTCGCCGCCTGCCGGGCGCGTCTACTACTATGTCCGCGTTTTCCAGCAAGACTACGAGATCGCCTGGAGCAGCCCGGTGTGGCTAGGAGCCGATTGAAACCTCCAGGCGCGTGACGCGCAGCCTGAGGCCGTCGGCCGCGACGACGCGCACCCGCTCGTTCGGCGCGATGGGCCTGGCCTCCGGCGCCGCCTCGGCCAGCCACAACTCGCCGCGCAATTCGACGTAACCGGCGGGATCGAGCCGCTCCCGCGCCACGCCGGCCAAGCCGATGAGCGCCTCGGCGCCGGATTTCACCTGCGTCTCATAAGCGCGGCGCAGGAACGGGTAGAGCAAGAAGTCTTTGGCCACCAGAACCGCCATCACGCCGATGACGGTCCAAGGGGGCAAGTCGAACCGCTCCTCGAGCGCATAGAGGATGATCCCGGCCAGCAGCCAGCCGGGCACTTGCAGGAGCACGTAGCGTCCAAACACCTGCATGGAAGCGCTGCGCCGCCGGAGACCGCTCGGGGGCTTTCTTTTTATAGTAAGGAAGGGGACGACCAAGCCTGCGTCCCTTCCGTCGTGCCGGAAAAGAACCGATCGAAGCTGCCAGGGAGGTCCACGAGGCATGTCGAGAGCGAATCCGCTTGCTTGGCTGAGTGAGGAGATTGCGAGCTGGAAGAGGGAGGGCACTTATCAGCGCCTGCGCGTGCTCGAGTCGGCCTGCGAGCCGGTGGCGCGCTTTGACGGCCGCGAGGTCATCAATCTGGCTTCGAACAACTATCTCGGGCTGGCCAATCACCCGAAGCTGGTGGAGGCCGCCATCGATGCGACGCGGAGGTACGGCGCCGGCTCGGGAGCGGTGCGCACGATCGCCGGCACGATGACGCTGCACATGGAGCTGGAACGGCGCATCGCCGAGTTCAAGAACGTCGAAGCTTGCGTCGTCTTCCAATCCGGCTTCACCGCCAACGCGGGCACGGTGGCGGCTATTCTCGGGCCGGAGGACACCATCATCTCCGACGAGCTCAATCACGCCAGCATCATCGACGGTTGCCGCCTGTCGAAGGCGAAGATCCGCATCTTCCCGCATCGGGACGCGGCCGCCGCCGGGCGCATCCTGGCCGAGCTCGACGGCACGCCCGGCCGCAAGCTTCTGATCACCGACGGCGTTTTTTCGATGGACGGCGACATTGCGCCCTTGCCGGAGCTGGTCGAGCTGGCCGAACGTCACGGCGCCATCATGATGGTCGACGACGCCCACGCCTCCGGCGTACTCGGCCGCTGCGGTCGGGGCACCATCGACCATTTCGGACTCCACGGCCGGGTGGATATTCAGGTCGGCACCCTGTCGAAGGCGATCGGCTGCCTGGGCGGATACATCTGCGGCAGCCGCGATTTGATCGAATACCTCTACCACCGCGGCCGGCCGTTCCTGTTCTCCACCTCGCACCCGCCCGCGGTGGCGGCGGCATGTCTGGCGGCTTTCGATCTGCTCGAACAGGAGCCGGAGCGGATCGAGCGGCTGTGGGAGAATACTCGCTACTTCAAACAGATGCTGCGCGCAGAGGGTTTCGATACGGGCATCAGCGAAACGCCGATCACGCCCATCATGGTGGGCGATGCGGCCCTGGCGCATGCCTTCTCGCGAGAGCTGTTCGAAGACGGGGTGATGGCGACCGGGGTCGGCTACCCCACGGTGCCGCGCGGCAAGGCCCGCATCCGCACGATCGTCACCGCCGTTCACACCCGCGATCATCTGGACCGCGCGCTTGAGGCCTTGGTCCGGGTAGGCAAGCGGATGGGAATTGGGCAAAAGGTGTGAGGCCTGCGACGGAGTTCTCCGGCTCGGCAGGCGCGGGCTCCACAGCTCTGTATGGCAAGAAGCCGCGGGCGGACTCAGTCGACCGGAACGCGCCGGAACCCCTGATAGCTTTTGATGAGGACGTACGGATCCTGGGGCCGATGGAGAATCACGGCGTCGCCGGGCAGCGCCCGGCCTTCGGCTTGCGCGAGCGCCGCATGCAAGAGCCGCAGGGTGTGCCGTACATCCACAAATACCTCGTTTGAGTAAAAGCCGGCCCACTTGCCGTATTCGGCGCGGCGAAGCGCCCGGAGCACCGCCTCGGTCTCGCCGACGGCGGCGCGCAGCGGCGCGATGCGGCCTTCCGGCTGAGGGCTTGCATAGGCTTGCGCCACCTGGCTCAGCATGCGATTGGAGTGTTCATGGATATCGAGCTGTGTTTCGACGTGACCGGCGAAAAACGCCCGCCTGGCAGCCGGTACAACTCGTGCGGCTCTCTCGGCCAGTGAGCGCACCTGGCGCCACCGAGGCTCGGCCTCTCGGGCGGCGCCGCCGACGCGCCGGACGAACTCGGAGAACTCCGTATCGGGGCTAAAGTGGCGCAGAGGAATGTGCCGATTGCCCGAGATGAGCGACACCAGCATGTAGCGGGCGAAGGTGTGATAGGCGTTGTCGGCCAACGTCTGGTGCTCGGCATCACCGTAGCGGCCGGGGGCGGCGAAGTAAGCCTGGTAGTAGTCCGCCAGATTGGGCGCGGCCGCAGAGCCGAACTGGCGCGCGCACCATCTCTCCAGATAGCGTCGCGCAGCGCCTGAATCTTCAAGCCAGGGTTTGGCATTCCAGGCCAGCTCCATGGCCGCTTGCGTCGTCAGCGGCACAGGCCGCAAATCGCTCATGTTGACGAGGAGATACTCCGTGGCGCCGGCTCGAGCCGCCCGGCCGAGCTCGCGCTGGATCCGCTCCAGGGGAACCATCTCGGTAAGTTGGTTGGCGGCGAAATTCAGCATCGCCGTATGGTAGTAGACGCCCTGACCGGCCGCGATCGCGCCCTCGTCGCGAATAATGCCGTGGCCGTTGTCCGGCCAGACCAGGGTCACGCCCGCAGGAAGCTTCAACAGACCGGCGCGGAGCAAGGGCACGGCCTCTTGCCAGGCGTTCATCAACTTATATGCGCCCGGCCGTTCCGCTTCCAGCAACTCAATCTGCTTATCGATGGCCGCGCGAATGACCCGGGCGCGCTCGGCGTCGGTCGGTCCGACGCTCGGATCGTCCTGCCAGAATGGCCAGTCGTGTTTGCCGCGGTAGCCGAGCGTCCAGATCACCTCTTGATGCTTCGGGTAACCGCGAATTGCGTTCCTCCAGGCGTTGATGAGAAGGGTGGGGTGCAAGCCGAAGCTGTAAGGCTTGTCCTCGGGCCACCGGTAGGTGTTCGTGCCGACCACCTCGATATGGTGCTGTGTGATGATGAGACCTCGTTCGCCGGCGGCGCGTACCTGCGGCTCGTCCGGGAAAATGAACGTGCCGGGAATGATCATGTTACCTTTCAGGCGCAGAAGCGCCTCGAAGATCCTGTCCCAGCACTCCAAAGCGATGCCCGTGCCATCCTTGCCGCCGGGCCTCCAGCCGCTTAACAAGTCTTCGTCGTTGACGAACCAGCCCCGATAGCGGAAAGTCGGCGGCCCTTGGGTGACCTCCTCGGAGACGACCACCCTGCTTTGCCTGGCCGGCTCCTGGTCGACCCAGTAGTGCAAGGGTTCGACGCCGAGGTAGCGTTCGGCAAACTCATAGACGGCATAGATGGCCCCGCGCAAATCCGATCCGGTAAGTACGACCGCGTTCGCGGCGGGGCTGATGCGAAGGACTTCCGTTCCCGAGGGCCGGCTGACGGGCTCCGGACACGGTCTCTCGAAGCAGATCTGCACGTGGGGCACGCTCGGCGCGGCAGCGACGAGCGGCGAGGGCTTGCCGAGGACGCGTTCGAGATCGGCCGCCAGGTCGCGCGCCGCCTTCTGCAGCGGCAGCGGTTCGGCGGGATCGATCACCACGCGTGTCCCCGGCGTCAGGCTCACCTGCGCCAGGGCGGGCGCGGCGCCCAGGACGAGGATGGCGAGCCACTGCGTCATGCCCGGCGCCGGTAGAAGCCTAGAAACGGTACTTCAGCGCCAATTGAATCACTCGCGGATCCCCGGCGCCGAGAATGCGCCCGAAGTTCACGCTGTTCTGGGCCGCCACCGGAGTGGCGAGGTTCGGCCGGTTGAACAGATTGAAGAACTCTGCGCGAAATTCCACTTGATGCGATTCGCGGATGGGGATCGCCTTGATCAGGCCGAGGTCGAAGTTCGCCAGGCCGGGCGCATCCAGAATGTTAATCCCGGCGGTGCCGACTGTATGGGGCGCATTGCGGACGAACGCCGCGGTATTGAAGAATCGCGCGACCAGCTCGCCGCGGGGCCGGCCGGGATCCAGATACGGATTGCCGACCAGATCCGCCGTGTCGCCTCCGATGCCGAAATAGGAATTGTCTACCCCGGATCGAACCGTAAAGGGCAAGCCGCTTTGCAGCGTCAAGATGCCGGTGGCCTCCCAGCCAGCCAGGAGGTGAAATAGCGGTGTGCCCTTGAGCGCCGACTCGCCCGGCAGGCGCCATACGAAGCTGTTGACGAAACGGTGCCGCACATCGCTCGCCATCCGGCCCTTGTCCAGGTTCCGGTTGAGGGGGTGCCGCGGCCCTTGACTACCCTCGGTCTGCGCGGCGGTCAGACCCACGTCTTTGGCGAAGGTGTAGTTGGCGAGCAAAGTGAACCCGCGCGAAAAACGCTTGTTCAGGCTGATCTGCATCGAATGGTACTGGGAGTAACCGTCCGTCGCCTCTTCCTCGAGAATGATGAAATCCCGGTAGGGCCGTCGTGCCTGAATGTTCGCCGGACTGGCGTCCTCCCGCGGAAGAGCGGGGTTGATGTTTCGCGACATGAACAGCTTGGAACTCTTGGAGCCGACATAGGCCAGAGTGAACACATAGTCCCGGACCGGCTCGAACTGTATGTTGAAATTCCACTGCTGGGCGTACGGCGAGACGAAGTCATGGTTGAAGCTGTTGAAACTGGTTGGGGAGACGAACTGCTTGGCGCGCCGCTCCTCGGGGGTTCGAGGCGTCGTGTACGGGAAAGGGCTCCGGCCGACGAACGGATCGCGGACATCGACGTCGTTGACCGTGACGTCCAGCACGAAAGGCTGAACCAGCGGGAAGCGGTTCAAGTTGATGCTGCGGATATGGTCGAAATAGACGCCGTAACCTCCACGGACGGCGAACCGGCTCGTGCGGAGCGGCGTCCAGGCAAACCCGAATCGTGGGGCGAAATTGTTCACGTCGTTGCCCGTGATCGTCCTGGGAATGCCGGGATCGCCCGGATAGACCATGCCCGGCAAGGCATTGGGGTAGACTTGGGAACGCTGTCCGGGCCGGAACGCCGACAAGCGATCCTCAGTATCGGAGTAGCCCAGCCATGGATCCCAACGCAGGCCCAGATTCAGCGTCAGGCGGCTGGTCACCTTCCAGTCGTCCTGAATGTAAACCGCGTACGCGTTCTGGCGCAGGGCGTTCTTCAGCGGCGAACCTTGGCGGAAGCTGAACAGACGTCCCAGCAGGAAGTCTCCGGCGCTCTCCCCAGTGAACTGCCCGGAAAAGACGAGCGAGCCGCCGGTCATGAACGTGTTCAGCTGATCGGTGTGGTGCCGCATGAACTGCCCCCCGATTTTCAGAAAGTGACTGCCGCGGACCATGGAGTAGGAGTCGCTCGCTTCCCAGCTATCCCGAGTATGGAAAAAGCCCCAACCGGTGCCGGCCGTGAACCGGCCGGTCATCTGAATCTGGGTGACATAGCCTTCGGGAATCGTCGGAATGTTTGCCCCCAGATCCTTCCAGTAAAAGCGAAGCTTGGTGTCCTGTTCAAAGCCGGTGCGGTTCCAGGTGAATACGAGGTTGTTGAGATCGGTAGGGGAAACAGTCTTGGTGTAGTTTGCCGTGTAGCTCTTCCGCGGGTATGGACCGCCGCGGCACCAGTTCGTCAACACGGCGGCGCAGATGATGTCCTCCTCGGTCTGGATGTAGCGTGTCGAAAGCCGGTCGCGGTCGGTGAGCAGCCAGTCGACTTTCCCGAGAAACTGGTCCCGGTTGCGGCCCGGCTTCAAGGCGGTCGTGTAGGTGTTGTTCGGGCCGTTGGGCAACGGCAGGAAGCGCTCCATCCACTGCCGGGTGACAGTGCTCATGCGCGTCGCCGGAATCCGGTTTCCCGGAAACGGTTGTCGGGTCGAGGGGTCCGTCAGCACGCGCGGGAGCGCGCTGAAATCGCCGGTCCGTTCGGCCGGGCTGAGCACCGTAATGGTGGAGACGCCCGGCGTGCCGCTCTGGCGATAGGATTCCCACGAGCCGAAATAGAAGAGGCGGTTCTTTCGGATCGGCCCGCCAAGAAATGCGCCGAACTGGTTCTGGTGGAAAGGCGACACCCGGGCGGCGAAGAAGTTCCGCGCGTTCAGGTGCGTATTCCGGAAGAAATGGAACAGCCCGCCGTGCAGTTCGTTGGTCCCGGATCGGGTTACCGCCGCCACGACGCCGCTCCGGTTGCGCCCGTACTCGGCGCTCGAGGCGTTGGTCTGGATCGTGAACTCTTGGAGGGCGTCCGGATTGGGGAAAAACTGAGGTGCGTTGAAATAAGGATCGATGAAGCTGCCGCCGTCCAGGAAGTAATTGTTCGAGCCGGTGATCCCTCCGTTGATCGCGTAACCGGCGAGGCCGCCGACATGCTCGACGGTTCCGGCCGGCACGACGCCGGGCAGAAGCGCCTGGAGCTGGAGAACGTTTCGCCCGTTCAGCGGCAAGGATTCGATCCGTTGCCGGTCAACAACCTCCCGGATCGTGCCGGAGACGGTATCGACCCGGGTTACGTTGGCTTCCACTGTGATGGTTTCCTGGACAGGCCCGAGCTCGAGCTCGATGTTGAGGGCGGCCCGCTGATTCACCTGCAAGGTGATCCCGCGCTGCGCGAACACCTTAAAGCCGGGCGCCCGCACCGTGACCGTGTAAGAACCGACCGGCAGCGCCTCGAGCACGAACAAGCCGGCTGCATTCGATTCGGTATGGCGGAGGTATCCTGTGGCTTCGTGAACCGCCTCCACTGCGGCGCCGGCGACCGCGGCTCCCGAGGGATCGACCAAAGTGCCCGAAATCGTAGCAGTTGCCTGGGCTCGGAGAAGACCCTCCGAGAAAAGCAACGCCAAGGTAAGGTACGCAACCCGAGCGCCACTGAGCGACGCGTTCATGTTCGCCTCCCGTCGACTCGTCCGTTGATGGCTGTCCTGTGTTCAGTTCCCAGATATCGTGGGGATGCAAACAAATTTACATCAAGACTCCACCAGGGTCAAGCCAAATTGCGCCGCACGAGCCTGCCGCCCCGCCGAGCTAGAAGCCCAGGGCGTGGCAGAAGTGGCAGTCGTTGGAGACTTCGCGCGCGGCGTGGCAGCTCATGCACGCGGTCATGCTGGTGGAAACTTCTTTGGCGAGCACGTCGCGCTCGGCCACGGGGCCGTGACAGGTCTCGCAATCGATGCCCGCCCCCGTATGGCTGGCATGGCTGAAGAAGACGAACTCCGGCACCTGATAGACCCGCACCCAGGGGATCCGCCCGCCTTTCTTCTCAAATGCACCCAGCTTGCGCACCTCCGGGTGATCCGGCACGATCGTGCGGTGACAGGCCAGGCAGCGCGAGGCCGCCGGCAGACCGGCGCGCTCTTTGCTTGTCGCGCCCGGGTGGCAATCGGCACACGCAAGCTTGGCTGCGGCGTGCTGCTTGTGACTGAAAGCCACCGGCTGCGGCCCGACCTCGAGGGGGAGTTTCTCTTCTTTGCCCTGATACTGCCGGGGCGCTTGCGCAACCAGCAGAAAGGCGGCCAGAAACGCTGCGGCGACTCTCATGGCAGCGAGAAGGCGATCAGCTTCCCCGTAAATATGGAATCGTACTTGTTTCCGCCGCCGGCCGCGACGACGACGAACTGTTTGCCCGTTCGCTTGCCCAGATAGGTCACCGGCGTGGCCATTGCGCTGGCGGGCAGGCGCGTCACCCAAAGCTCCTCGCCGGAGTCCTTGTCGAAGGCGCGAAACTTGCGGTCATTGGTGGCGCCGATGAAGACCAGTCCTCCGGCGGTGACGATCGGCCCGCCCAGATTCGGGGCGCCGGTCTTCGGAATGCCCCGCGCAGTGAGCTCGTCGAATTCGCCCAGCGTAACGCGCCAGCGGAACTCGCCCGAATCGAGATCGATCGCCGTGAGCGTGCCCCAGGGCGGCTTCTGGCACGGGTAGCGGTTGGAATCCCAGAAAAACTCGTGCTTGACGGCGCGCAACCGGTACGGGAGCGTCGACCCTTCGGGCCGGCGCACCATGCGAAACAGGCCGCCCACGTCCATCGAATTGATAAAGAGCGTGCGCGTGGCGGGGTCGAAGGCGACTCCGCCCCAGTTGGCCCCTCCGTTCAAGCCCGGGAACAGGACCATCGGCTGCTCCGTCCAGGGCCGGAACAGGGAGTCGCCGAACAGCGCGCCGCGGCTCATTTCCAGGCACTCGGCGCGCGACTCCGGAGTCACATCGGTAAGCTCGTCTTCGCGCATGGCCTGGCGGGCAAACGGCGGAGGCTTGAGCGGGAACGGCTGCGTGGGCCAGGCCTGCTCGCCTTCCAGCGTACTCGGCGGCACGGGGCGCTCCTCCACCTCAAACAGCGGCTTGCCCGTCAGGCGGTCAAGCAGGAAAAGGAAGCCCTGTTTGGTGACTTGCGCGACGGCGGGCACGTCGCGGCCGCGGCGCCGCACGGTGACCAGCGCCGGTTGGGCAGGCAGGTCCCAGTCCCAGAGATCGTGATGAATGATCTGGAAGTGCCAGATGCGCCGCCCGGTGCGGCAGTCCAGCGCGACGACGCTGTTGCCGAACAGATTGGCGCCCTTACGATCCCCTCCGTAGAAATCATAGGCGGGCGACGTCAGCGGCAGAAAGACCATGCGGCGCCGTTCGTCCACGCTCATGACGCTCCAGGCGTTGGCGCCGCCGCGGCGCTCGGTCGAGCCCGGCTCCCAGGTCTCGTAGCCGAACTCGCCGGGGCGCGGCACGACATGAAAGCGCCAGAGCGGGCGCCCCGTACGGACGTCGAACGCGCGCACGTCGCCGCTCGGACCCTGAGGCTCGCCGTCAGGAACCAGGCCGCCGGCCACGATGACGTCGCCGCAAACGGCCACAGGCGAGGTCAGCCGGTAGTAGCCGCGTTCGAAGCCCTCGATCATTTCCGCGGCCAGATCGAGCACGCCGCCTTCTCCGAAGGACGCGTCGGGCTTGCCGGTGAGCGCGTCGAGAGAAAACAGCCGCCCTTCAAGATCCCCCAGCAGGATCCGTTTGCGCCGGCCGTCGCTCCAGTAGGCCACGCCGCGGTTGACGAACAGATTGACTCGCATCGTGCGGTCGATTTTCGGATCGAAATCCCAGAGCAGCCTGCCGGTTTCGGCATCGAGCGCGAACAGGTGCGAGAAGGGGCTGGTGACGTAAAGGACGTTGTCGATCACAAGCGGCGTGGCCTCGAAGGCCGAGCGGCTGGGGTACACGCTGCCGTCGCTCCACTCCTTCGTGTCGAATTCCCAGGCCGGACGCAAGCGCGCGACGTTGCTTTTGTCGATCTGCCGGAGCGGGGAATACTTCGCGCCGCCCGGATCGCCGCCCCAGGAGCGCCACTCGGCGGCCTGGACCGCTGCCACCGCCAGCATCAGCAACCCCGTCGCCCTCCGTCGCCAATTCGTGTTCACGTGCGCCTCCAGGCATTGTAGCCTCGCAGCCGCCTCCGGCTTTGACAGCCCGCCGGCCGGCGTGATAGTTTCTTTGCGTCATGCGCTGCCTTTGGACGGTTGCCTTGTCGCTTGCCGTATCGCTCGCCGCGGGCTGCCGGCGCGAGCCGCCCGCAGCACCCACGACGCGGGAGATCTCCCTGGAGCAGTTGCAGGACAAGATCCGCGGCGGCTGGGCCGGCCAGATGATCGGCGTCAGCTACGGCGCCCCGACCGAGTTCCGCTGGCGCAGCGAGATCATTCCCGAGGAGAAGCTCCCGGAGTGGAAACCGGAGATGATCGAGGGCGCGCTCGATCAGGACGACATCTACGTGGATATGACCTTCGCCCAGGTGCTCGAGGAGAAAGGGCTCGACGCCACCACCGAGGACTTCGGCGAGATGTTCAAGAAGTCCCAATACCGGCTCTGGCATGCGAACCTGGCGGCCCGCCGGGCGCTGCGGCGCGGCGTGCCGGCTACCGAGTCCGGCACGCCGAAGTACAACATCCACGCCAACGACATCGACTTTCAGATCGAGTCGGACTTCATCGGCCTGATGTGCCCCGGGATGCCGCAGAGCGCTATCGATTACTCGCTGCGTGCCGGGCGCGTGATGAACTACGGCGACGGCATCTACGGCGGCGTCTTCGTATCCTGCATGTACGCGGCGGCGTTCTTCGAGTCCGACCCGCGCAAGATCGTCGAGGCGGGCCTGGCCTGCCTGCCGCCGGAGAGTCCTTACGCGAAACTGATCGCCGACACGCTTCGCTGGTCGCAGGAGAACCCGGACGACTGGGTGCGCACCTGGCGGTTGATCGAAGAGAAGTGGAACCGGCGCGATCCATGTCCGAGCGGCGCCCTCACCCCGTTCAACATCGACGCCAAGCTCAACGGGGCCTACATTGCGCTGGGGCTTCTTTACGGGCGCGGGGATTTCGAGCAGACGCTCAAGGTAGCCACGCGCTGCGGTCAGGACTCCGATTGCAACCCGTCGAACGCTGTCGGCATTTTGGGCGTGGTCCTCGGCTACGAGGGGATTCCCGAAATCTACCGCTCCGGCATTCCCGCGATCGCGGAGAAGAACTTCAGCTTCACCAAACACAGCTTCCGCACCATCGTCGAAAGCACCACCCAGCAGGCGGTGGCGCTGGCCCAGCGGCGGGGCGGCCGCTTCTTGGGCGACAGGCTCGTGATCGCCGTCCAGCAGCCGGTCCCGCCGCCGCTCGAGGTTTGGGACGATTACGGCGAGCCGGTGGAGCGCATCCCGCACACCGACGCGCGGTTCACTTGGAAAGGCCAGTGGTCCGAGCACGGCAAGGGCACCGCCCGCCGCTCCTCGCAGAAGGGCGCCGAGGTGAGCGTGACCTTCGAGGGTACAGGCTTCATCCTTGTCGGCTCCTACCTGCCGAGCGGAGGCAAGGCGGAGATTTCCGTAGACGGCGGCGCGCCCGAGACCATCGACGTGTATGAAGACCAGGAGCGGGCCCTCGAGAGCCTGGCTCACCGCTTCAAGCTCGAACCGGGGCGGCACACGGTGCGGCTGGTGGTGCGCGGGGAGCCCTACGAGGGCAACCCCGCGGAGAAAAAAGGCCGCGATGTCGTGGTCCGGGACCTGATCGTATTTCGCTGAGGCCGCCTGCTCCGGCGATCCGGCAACCGCACTGCGCCGCCTCCTCGCACGCGCGGCAGGCGGATGATATAGTCCGAAAGGCAGGAGAAAAACCATGACCGGAGTCACACGACGTGCTCTGCTCGCCTCAGCCGCCGCAGCGCCGCTTGCCGGCGTACCCGCCTCGGCTGCCGGCCGCCAAGAGCGGCTGCGCATCACCAAGGTCGAGACCTTCCGCGTGGTGGTGCCGATGAAGCCGGATTCGACCACCGACCCGGAAACGGCCGAAGACAGCCGCTTCGACCTGGTTCCCAAGACCATCCTCAGGATTCACACCGACTCGGGCATTGTCGGCATCGGCGAGAGCGGCCGAGGCGAAGATTACCAGGCCATCCGCCGCAACGCCGAGTTCTTGCGCGGCAAGAACGCTTTCGACCTGAATCTGGCGTATCTGGAGCTGCCCGAACGCGCCGGCTACGCCGCCTTTGAGATGGCGCTGTATGACGCCGTCGGCAAGGCGCTCGGCTGGCCCGTCTACAAACTTCTCGGCGGGCTGGCGCAGCGCAAGGTGCTCGTCAGCTACTGGACGGGGCGGCGCACGCCCGCCGGGATGCGCCGCGTGGCCGAGCGGGCGCTGGCCGGCGGGTTCACCTCGATCAAGATGAAGGCCAAACAGGGCGACCCGGTGGTGGAGTCGGTGGCCGAGATCGCCAAAGTGGCGCCTCACATCAAGGTGATCCTCGATCCGAACACGCGCTACAAGAGCTACGCCGACTTCCTCCCCGTGGCGCAGGAGCTCGAGAAGATCGGCAATGTGCTCGTCTATGAGGACCCGTTCGACAAGTCGGACTTTGAGGGCTACCGCAAGCTGCGGCGCCAGGTGAAAGGACACGTGGTGCTGCACCTCAACGATCCCCGCGCGATGATCCGCGCCATCCGCGAGGACGCCTGCTCGGCCTTCAATACCGGCGGCAACCCGGGAATGGCGAGCTTCGTCGCCAACAGCTACCTGGCCGGGGCGGCCGGCATGCCGGTCTGGCACGGCTCGGGCAACGATTGCGGCATCGTGGACGCGTCCTACCTGCACTCCTGCGCCGCCGCGCCCAACTGCACGCTGCCGAGCGACATTTTGAGTTTCTTGCGGGAGGATGATCTGATCGTCGAGCCGATCGAAATCCGCGCCAGTTATGCCATCGTCTCCGACAAACCCGGCCTCGGCGTCGAGCTCGACGAGGACGCTCTTCGCCGCTATGAGGTCAAGGGGTAGCGGATGACGCGGAACCGACTCGGCGGAACGGCCTTTACCGCGCTCCTGATTGCGGCGCTTGTCGCCGCCGGCTGCGCGCGCCAGCGCTATGACCTGATCCTTCGCGGCGGAACGATTTATGACGGCTCGGGCGGCCCGCCGTTTGTCGCCGACCTCGCCGTCACAGGCGACCGGATCGCCGCCATCGGCGATCTGTCCGAGGCGCGGGCCGCGACCGAAATCGACGTCAAGGGCCTGGCGGTGGCGCCGGGCTTCATCAACATGATGAGCTGGGCCAACGAGTCCCTGATCGAAGACGGCCGTTCGATGAGCGACATCAAGCAGGGCATCACGCTCGAGGTCATGGGCGAGGGCAACTCGATGGGCCCGTTGAACGAGGCCATGAAGGAGAGGATGCGAGCCGCCCAGGGCGACATCAAATACGAGATCGAATGGACGACGCTCGGCGAGTATCTGGAGTATCTCGAACGAAGGGGCGTCTCGCCGAACGTCGCCTCCTTCATCGGGGCCGCCACGCCGCGCGTCTACGTTCTGGGCTACGAGGACCGGGCGCCGACGCCGGAGGAGCTCGAAACCATGCGGGGGTTGGTGCGGCAGGCTATGGAGGAGGGCGCGCTCGGCGTGGCTTCCTCGCTCGTTTACCCGCCCGGCTTTTTCGCCAAGACCGAGGAGCTGATTGCACTGGCGCGCGTCGCCGCAGAATACGGCGGCCTCTACGTCTCCCACCTGCGGAGCGAGGGCGAGCAACTGATCGAGGCGGTCGAGGAGTTCCTCACCATTGTGCGCCAGGCGGGCGTGCGCGGAGAGATCTACCATCTCAAGGCCGCCGGCAAGGACAATTGGGCCAAGTTCGACCGCGTGATCGAAATGATCGAGAAGGCCCGCGCCGAGGGCCTCGAAGTGACCGCGGACATCTACACCTATCCGGCGGGCGCCACCGGCCTGGATTCCTCGATGCCGCCGTGGGCGCAGGAGGGAGGTTTCGAAAAGTTCATCGAGCGACTGAAGAACCCGGCCATCCGGCGCCGGATCGCGCGCGAGATGCGCCAGTCCCGGCGCGGCTGGGAGAACATGTATCTGCAAGCCGGCTCGCCCGATCGCATCCTGCTGGTCGGCTTCAAAAACGAAAAGCTCAAGCCGCTCACGGGCAAGACGCTCGCCGAAATCGCCCGCATGCGGGGGAAATCGCCGGAGGAGACGGCGATGGACCTGATCATCGAGGATGACAGCCGGATCGGCGCGATCTACTTCAGTCAGTCCGAGGACAATGTGCGCAAGGCGGTGCGCCTGCCCTGGGTGAGCTTCTGTACCGATTCGGCCTCGGTGGCCGCCGAGGGCGTGTTCCTGAAATCGAACCCGCACCCGCGCGCCTACGGCAGCTTCGCGCGTCTGCTCGCCAAATACGTTCGCGAGGAGAAGCTGATTCCGCTTGAGGAGGCGATCCGCCGGATGGCGGCCCTGCCGGCTGAAGTCTTGCGGCTGGACGGGCGCGGCATGCTCCGCAACGGCTATTAC
>Ga0197142_1001401_pt1 | contig 22128 bp, 13 predicted proteins | sample GBS60_MetaG_FD_148614 | JGI IMG/M metagenome (GOLD analysis project Ga0197142, IMG submission 148614) | Sediment microbial communities from Great Boiling Springs, Gerlach, Nevada, United States - GBS 60_MetaG | ecosystem: Environmental > Aquatic > Thermal springs > Hot (42-90C) > Sediment... | reverse complement strand
AGCAAAGTCTGGCATTTGAGGTGACGGCGCGCCACTCTACGGTTGGTAATGGCACCGGATCAGGGACAACCATTGCCTCTGTCGTGGTTCCCAGTGGTGTGCCATCCAACTGTAATGACGGTGATATGGGCGGTTTCAGGGTCGTGCCCCGTCTTGAAGTAGCAAAGTATTCAGAAGCAGACAGGAGTGGGACGACCTACATTGCCCGTAACAATCAGCCATTCCAGTATATTATCTCGCTCACAAACAACGGATCAAGCCAAATGACGGGGATAGAGGTTCACGATCTGTTACCGAGCGGGAATCAGGCTGATTTCACGTATGTGGCCAATAGTGCTACGATTGATGACGGTAACCCTGACAATGCAACACCTTTTGAGCCGACGATCAGTTCAACCTCTTCTGGATCAACAGTGCGTACAACTCTGAGCTGGATCGACATTACATTAGCGCCAGGAGAATCGCGCTACATTCGTTACAACGTGATCACCCGCGGTGAGTTGTTGACCCGAATCTACTGTAATGACCTCGACAAAGAGCGGATGCAGAATGCACTGATTAATCCTGACACCGATCAGCCAGGAGAAGAAATCACGTTTACAAGTGCTCGCGCTTGTGTGAGGATCACTCCTAACATCCAGGTTAGTAAGGTCTTTAGCGATCAGAACGGTGCAAATCTGGGCGCTACCCGCATCATTAGTGGTCCAGTGCCAACAGGTGGGCAGACACTCTACTTCACCCTCACTATTACGAATGCTGAGACAACGGCCACTTACACCGCTGGCTTAGTTGATTTCGCTCCACCAGAACTGGCATTTCAGGCAGTCGAGTTTAGTAACCTGCCCCCGGACAAACGTTTACCGGACATCATTGGGAATAATCCCTGGACGTGGCCAATGCTGACGATCGCACCTGGTCAAAGCTACACGGTTCGCATTCGTACCCTCTTCAACCCACTATGTATCACCGCCAAGTACAGAAATGAAGTTGGATACTCGTTCTTTGATCCTTCAAGTAATCGCACAATAACAGTATCATTCCGTCCACCAATCGAGGCAATTATTGATTATCGTTGTGGAAGTAATCGGCTCGATTTCGATATTAAAGCCGAACGAACGACGTTAGGTCTACGTGATCGCGGCCTCTTTACGCTGACAGTGCGTAATCTGAACACCTCTGGGCCGCTGAGTAATGTCAGTGCCTATGCAATTCTGCCGCCACGCTACCTGTACAGTGAAACGATTAGCAGTTCTCTGTACACTTTCGTCGGTCAACGTTCACTGCCCGATGGTCGGACTGAGGTACGATGGAACGTTGCAACCATCCCAGCAAGCGGCAGTGTTGAGATTCGCTTCCGTGCTGCCGCATCTGATACTATTAGCACATCCGATGTTTATGCACGGGCGACTGCCGATAATCTCCTCTCGGCCACATGCCGAACGCCGAGTCGCTGTACAACATACACGATAGACTCACAAACTCATACAGTCGCCTGGGAAAGAGTTACGACGCAACCACTCCACACGTACACGCCGCGTATTGATAATGTTAGCCAATGTGCTTCGGCAGGCGAAGAACGGGTTTACACGCTGACGATGTTAAACACGAACGTTATTCCCTATCGTGATACGGTTGTTACCCTGACCCTGCCGATCGGTTTGAGTTATCTCCGTCCTGATACTGGTATGCCAGCGCCAAACAGTGTTATCCCAATTACTAGTGGTCCGCAGGCCGGCTCAACCCAACTGGTCTGGCGCAATCTGACTGTACCGGCCAAACCATCTGGTGGTAACGTCAGTGAGTTGTCTTTGGCTATCTGGTTGCGTGTTGGTCAGGTTTGGAGTGATCAAGGAACAAATGTTGAAGTAACAAGTCCCGATGGGATTATTCCGATCACTGACGGTGAAGTCAATCCAACAGTACGTATCTGTGTTAGCGGGCCAGCAGTCGCTAAGACAGCGAGTATTACTTCGATACCTCCAATCAACCCAGGTGACCCCAACCCCACCTTCTTCTACCAGATAGAGGTCGTTAATCCAACGGCGAACGACTTTACAATAACATTGCGTGATGTCTTACCGGCCGGATTGACGTACAATGCTATGATTAGTGGTTCAGCACCACAAATCGGTAGCAGCAGTGGTCGTACTGTGTTAACATGGAACAATCTCACCGTACCTGCGCAAAGCGGCGATACACCCGGACGACGCACATTGCTCTTCCGAGTGACAGTTAATCCGAACCAGGTGACTGGCAGCCTGACGAATACGGTCGAGATTGTCAATAGTTCGGTCACTATTGAAACGCAATTACTCGAAGCGCCAGTTTCAATCAGTGCACCGCGATTGTGGGTACCGCTGGTTGTACGCTAATCGTGACGGGGATGCGTTGTCAGACGCATCCCCGCAATGGTGGAGTCAACGATGAACTGCTGGCATTGCAATCGTCCTGCCCACGGCACCTGCATCTTCTGTGGGCGGGCCATCTGTCGCGATCACGCGCAAGAGATGCCCCATATTGTGGCGCTCTTTGCAGACCGCAAAGGTGGTCATAAAGCTATCGTCACTGCCCGTGCGCTCTTTTGCGGCCTGTGTGAACCGCGTGAAGACCCGATTGAATTACCTGAGTTGCGATAGTTCGGCAGGTGTTTCAGTTTTTACCGGTGTTAATCCAGGAATGATAGGTGTCGCGGGTTCGTTGTGTCTCCTTACCGAGGGAATGGGCTGTTCCAAAGACATTCGGCGACTTTCGCGTCGTCGCGTGCATAGAGTGTGAGGCTTGCGCCGTTCACCGCGCTCAGAAAGTGTCTGCATAATGCTTCCCTTATCCAGGATCGCGGGTCTCTGGCCCGCATCTGCGCTGGCAATCGCGGAACTCGCATCCGTCTCAAGAACACGTTATTGGAGCGAATTTGGAACCCCGCCCCTCCCCCTTGCTCCTAAACGCACGTAAAGAACGTTGAAAAGCCCTAGCTCCATCTTCACGAGCAAGGAAGAGGGATTCTAGCAGTGGCAAGAGCATATTCCATCCCTTGCCGGGCGTAATCGTTCTGATCGCCTGAACTCTGTCCCATACTCATCCTCTATGACCCGGTAGACGTGAACGGAAGCCCAATAACCGCATCCCATTCAGCGTCACCAACAACGAGGCGCCAACGTCTGCCAACACGGCCATCCACATCGTGCCAAGGCCGGCCAGAACCAGACCGATGAAGAGGAGTTTAATGCCGATGCTGAATGTAACATTCACGGCGATCGTGCGCATTGTCTGGCGGCTGAGTTCAATGGCAAACGGTAACTGACGGAGATCACCACTGAGGAGCGTTATATCGGCAGTCTCCATCGCTTGCGTCGTACCACCAGCCTGCTTACCAATCGCAATCCCTACATCGGCAGTCGCCAGTGCTGGCGCATCATTGATTCCATCACCGACCATCGCTACTGCACCGTCAGGTTGACGTAATGCACTGACTGCCGCAGCTTTGGCTTCAGGGAGTAATCCAGCCCGAACCTCATCCACTCCAATGTCGTCGGCAATGCGCTGCGCAGTGGCCGGCTCGTCACCGGTGAGCATCACGACCCGCAAACCTTGGGCGCGCAGAGCAGCCACGGCGTTCCGACTCTCTTCACGAATCGTGTCAGATACGGTAATTGTGCCACGGTATTTACCATCAACACCAACCAGGAGAGGTGTATAGCCGGCCTGGCTGTCACGTTGCGCTGCCAGACAATGCTGTTCATCGTGAGTTAATGTCTGATCAAATACGCGATGACTCCCGATCAAAACCTCATTACCATTCACAACCCCCAATACCCCTTGGCCAGTCAATGCCCGCACGTTTTCGGCAGTTGGGAGAGCGAGGCCGCGCATAGTCGCAGCCTGCACAATGGCATGCGCCAGCGGGTGTTCCGAACGGCGCTCAACTGCTCCTGCCAACGTCAATAGCTCATCGCAGGTCTGACAGTGACCAACCGGTACCGCATCATTGGCCATACATCCCAATACCCGCAGCCCCACCACCGATGGTTTTCCGGTGGTCAAGGTACCGGTCTTATCAATGGCAACAGTGCGAACGCGAGCGAGTGTTTCGAGATACGCTCCACCTTTGATCAACACCCCGTTGCGGGCAGCCGTGCTTAAGGCGCTCACAATACTCACCGGTGTGCTGATAACCAGCGCACACGGGCATGCAACAACGAGGAGCGCTAGACCGCGGTAGAGCCAGCCAAATGTTTCGGGATCGGGGTTCCAAAATGGTTGACCAAACAAAAGCGGAGGAATACTGGCAACTAGAACGGCCAGAATGACTACCGCAGGCGTGTAGACACGCGCAAAGCGATCAACAAAGCGCTGAACCGGAGCACGACGCTCTTGCGCTTCCTGAACGAGATGTATCATCCGCGCCACCATACTCTCGGCAGCGGGTCGGTCAACGATCAGCTCAAGACTCCCGTCACCATTGATGGTTCCCGCAAAGAGTGGATCACCGGACCCACGCTCAATGAACCGACTTTCACCAGTAATCGCGGCCTGATTCACCAGCGAATGACCGGCGACAATTGTACCGTCCACCGGTATTCGCTCTCCTGGTTTGATGAGAATGCGATCACCCACCTGTAATTCGGCAACCGGTACAGTCTCTTCGCCGGTAGGCCCAAGACGTGTTGCCGTCGGTGGAGTCAATTCAAGCAGGCTGCGGATTGCATGACGGGCACGATCGGCTGTATATTCCTCTAACGCCTCGCCAATCGCGTAGAGCACCATCACCAGCCCGGCTTCAACATACGTTCCGATAATGACAGCGCCAATAGCGGCGATAGTCATCAAAGCATCGATATTCAGCTCACGATTTGTACGGAACGTGCGCCAGGCGTTTTGAGCAATCTTTGGCCCCACGAGGCCAAGGGCAACGAGTGCTAGTCCATCAATCCAGAAGGCATCCCAACCAAGCAATTCATGCAGGATAATACCCGGTAGAACGAGCACAAGACCAACCAGCGCGAACAGATGTTGACGACGGCGGCGTATAAAGCCGAACAGGGTTGGTGGATTCTCGTCAGCCACTGTCGTTGCCGACTGAATTTCGTAGCCTAAATCTCGTACACGGTTGACGATAGCTGTCGGATCTGCATCACCGGTAACGTGTAATTGAGCGGTGGTGAAATTCACTTCACAGGTCCGCACTCCCGGAAGCCGCGCTACACCCCGTTCGATAGTACGTGCACAATCAGGACAATCCATCCCGCTAATTGTAAACTGCTGTTTGTTCATCGTGATCTTCCCTCAGCAGAATGAGTATGTGCGTTTCATGCCCTCACTTTACCCCATTCAAGTATAAAGTCAAGAGGTTTACTTGAAAATGAAACTATGTCTTATTTGCATTTTTCAGTAGTGAAAATGCTATCTTATTCCGAGACACTATCTTAATAGACCTGGATCGCGGGCCGCTGGCCCGCCTCCGCTGGTGAGTGTGCTGTTATGAGTCGGGAGGAGGCTCGTTGGCATGCATCCTGCGATGGGCGGTGAAAACTATTGCCCGTTGCATCAACACTCCATCTGGGGTGAGTTCCCAACCTACCCCTACCGATGCGGTGACAGGCATACTCAACACCATCTCTTCCGGGCAGGGAAGATGCAGGCGCGCTCTTCACTAATTATGCGTGACTCTGTGATATACTTGCGTGTGCAACCATATTGCTATCCGCCAGAAGAGGCGAGGGATACAATGACACATCCAACAATCCGTATCGGAGTACTGACGAGCGGTGGTGATGCGCCTGGGATGAACGCTGCGGTGCGTGCTGTAGTACGTACTGGCATCAGTCGTGGCTGTGAAGTCTTTGCGATCTATGAGGGCTATCAAGGTCTGATTGAGGGGGGAAAGTTCATCCGGCGTATGGATTGGAGTTCGGTGGGGGGGATTATTCATCGCGGTGGCACGATCATCGGTACCGCACGGAGTAGTGCCTTCCGCACTCGTGAAGGTCGGCGGCGGGCGGCGGCTAATTTACTGACCCATGGCATTGACCGCCTGGTTGTCATTGGTGGTGATGGTAGTCTGACCGGAGCTGATCTCTTTCGCCGTGAATGGCCGGAGTTGCTGGCCGAATTGGTTGCGGCAGGTGAAATCAGTGCTGAACAGGCGGCGGCCCATCCTAACCTGCTGATTGCCGGAATTGTTGGCAGTATCGACAATGACTTTTGTGGCACTGATATGACGATTGGTGCCGATACTGCACTTCATCGCATTACCGAGGCGATTGATGCTATCAGTTCAACGGCTGCCAGCCATCAGCGCACCTTCGTCATCGAGGTGATGGGCCGTAATTGTGGGTATCTGGCATTGATGGGGGCAATTGCTGGTGGTGCGGATTGGGTGTTTATTCCTGAAATGCCTCCCCAGATGGACGATTGGGAGCAGCATATGTGCGATGTGCTGCGGATCGGGCGTGAGCAAGGCCGACGCGATAGCATTGTTGTGGTCGCTGAGGGTGCTCGCGACCGGCATGGTAAACCTATCACCGCATCGTATATCAAGAAGGTGCTGGAAGAGCGACTAGGGGAAGATACCAGAGTCACCATTCTCGGCCACGTTCAGCGTGGTGGTGCACCAAGTGCATTTGATCGCTGGATGAGTTCATTGTTGGGCGCAACGGCAGTCGAAGAGCTGTTAACTGCTAGTCCCGATGCGGAACCGAAATTGATCGGTTTGCGTGAGAATCGGGTGGTGCGCTTGCCACTGCTAACCTGCGTTAAAGATACGCATCAAGTTGCCGAAGCTATCGCGCAGCACGATTACGAGCGAGCGTTGACGATGCGGGGCAATAGTTTTGTGGAAGCGTACCGGACGCTTGGCACCCTTATTCAATCGCAGCCCTCGCCACCCGACCGCTTACGGCGTGGTTATCGCTTTGCTGTGGTGCATAGTGGTGGGCCAGCACCCGGTATGAATACGGCTGTGCGGGCGGCAGTACGTATTGGCATCGACCGTGGTCACACGATGCTTGGTGTGCGCAATGGATTCCAGGGATTGATCGATGGTGACATCGTTGAGATGGATTGGATGAGCGTCAGTGGTTGGGCGACGATGGGAGGGGCCGAACTGGGTACTAATCGCAAGATTCCGCAGGGCAGCGAACTGTACCAGATTGCGCGTAACATTGAGCGTTTTGGGATAGATGGCATCCTCATGATCGGTGGCTTGAGTGGGTATCAGGCAGCGTACAAACTCTACAGCGAGCGCCAGATCTTTCCAGCGTTTCATATTCCGATCATCTGCCTGCCGGCAACCATCGACAACAACCTGCCCGGTTCTGAACTGAGTTTAGGGGCTGATACAGCACTGAATAGTATTGTCCAGGCCATTGATCGCATCAAACAATCGGCAGTGGCGTCACGCCGCTGTTTTATCGTCGAGGTCATGGGTCGTGATTGCGGCTATCTGGCTCTGATGAGCGGATTGGCAACCGGCGCCGAGCGGGTCTATCTTCCCGAAGAAGGGATTAGTCTGCGCAAACTACAGGCCGATCTGGAAGAGATGATGTATTGGTTTCGGGCCGGGAAACGGTTAAGTCTGATCGTGCGTAACGAAAAGGCGAATCCGGTCTATACGACATCGTTCATCTGTTCACTCTTTGAAGAGGAGGGGAATAAGTTGTTCGAGGTACGGCAGGCGATCCTTGGTCATTTGCAGCAAGGTGGTGATCCATCGCCGTTCGACCGTATTCAGGCAACGCGGTTAGCGGTTCGCTGTATCGAATTTCTGATCGAGCACGCCGATCGCCGTGAGCCGGTTGGGGCGTTTATTGGTTATCGCGGCGGGAAAGTTCAATTTCATCAGCTCGACGATATGCCCCGCTTGATGGATCCCGTCCACGCCCGACCACGTGAGCAGTGGTGGCTGGCGTTGCGTCAGATGGCCGATTTGCTGACGACGCCACCCTCCAAAGGTGAATCAGTACGGTGATCCTGCTAGGTCAGCGGGACTCTGGCCCACCAACAAGCCGAGCGTTTCGTTGACAAATAAGACAGGACGGTATCCGAAGCACAGCCCAGCTCAGTGTGTGACCGATGCTTGTGGTCTCGCTTGCCCGCTTCCTCGCTTGTCAGATGTGGAGTGGGGCTATAGCTTCATAGATGCTGTCACGTCCAGGATGAGCTTATTGGCCTATAGCTAAGAGACTGATCAAAAACCCGGATTTCTCATCGGGCACGTACCGTACCTGTGCAACCATTTAGGAGGTTGCCAATATGCTTTCGCTCCCGATCCCACGTTCCCCCTTCCTCTCCCACATGGGGAGAGGAAGGGGGCTAGGGGGAAGGTAAGGGGGCACCAGGCGTGCTCTGCAGCACAGGCCCTGAACCTGTTAAAAACCTCAGATATCTATTCGCCAGACCACTGCCGCCAACCTGGCCATTTCGCGTTGACGGGCAGCCAGTCGCTCTGGCGTCCATTCCTCTTCCTGCGCCAGTTGTTGGGTTAAGCGAAAGCGACTTTCTTGATAGATCACGCGCTTTTGTGCGAATGATTTGTTTCCTGCCTCTCTATTCCGGCTGCTCTCAATAATCGTCATGTTCCCTAAACGATAGACAAATTCCTCTAGATCGCGGTCACTAAAAGCCTCCCATCCGGCTTCAGGCGACTGAGGCAAGATATGTTCAATGGTATAGGCAGGAGAATCGTAATCAAACTCAACGCCGCCTACCTGTTGTTCGAGTTTGCTGAGAATGTAACGTACAATTCGTGCATTTCTGCTCTGGGTCGTTTTGATCGACTTTTCACTAAAATCGGCCTTAAACGCGGCATCACTTCGATAGATAGGGCGTAGCGTCTGCACGGCGAGCGTGTAATTATTGATTGTTCCCTCGTGTATCTTCTTCGCCACTTCATGATATAGCCGTTCGGACTCACCGGTGTGGAGCGAACCAATGACATTGTAACGAAACGATATAACAACGGTTGCCCGTAACAGTCTAGCAAAATCATCGTCGGCTAAGCGGCGTTTGGCTGCCATAAGCATCGGGTATGGCTGGCGAACCGAAAAGAGCCGTAGTTCTTGAGCATAGACCTTCCAATCTGATGGCCAACTTGAACCTTCGGGTTGGTTGAGTGCTAGATATGTATCAACATCCTCGTCCATTTCACGCAGCAGCCCGAACACGGCTTCACGGTTTTGGATTCGATTCCGAATCGCTTTGAACAGCTCGGATTGGCGGGCAAAACTGTGTCGGCTATTCCAGTGCATCCGAAGAAAATCCGGCAGACTCTCGCTCCCTAACCGGCTAACCAGCGTATCCCACCGACGTTCCAGCTCTTTTAGCTCCACTTCCGATTGTGAATGGCGAGCCAGGACTGCAAAGAGATAGTTCTTAAGCAGATCGGTGGCCGACAAACGAACTCCACGGGCATTGAGCGTCTCGAAGACACGGTAGGCGTTTAGTTCATCAGACACAGTGATAACGGTGAAGAAGAGCTTATCACTCATCGTCTCGATAAACTGCGCTAACGCCCGACCCTGATCGCGTTGCGTGCTGGTATACTCATTGAGACGACGCTCAAACCATTCAAATGCCTTTCGCATAGTGTTGGTTGAAGCCGGAAATCCGCGCTGCGGGAGTGGATCGGTCAACGTGACCAGATACTGACGGTAATACGGATCATTCTGGCGGTTCAGCGAGAGTTTATTTTGCGTGATGAGAGTCACCGGATCGAGGTAACCGATGTAGCTTGTCCGTAGCTGTCCTAGCCGCATCTGATTGGCTTCGGCGGCAATACCGTTATCGATCAGGCGTTTGAGCAGGCGCATCGCCGCCAGAACAATCAGACTCAACGTGGTGAGGCGCTGTTGACCGTCGATAACCTCAAATACCCGGTTATCAACCGTTTGGAGCACCAGATACCCCATATAGTGCGCAGGTTCGCCATCGGCAGAAAGTGTGCCCTGAATATCGAGCCATAAATCCTCCCACTCTTCTTCATCCCAGGCGTAATCGCTCTGAAATGGTGGAATCCGGTAGGTCAGCCCATTGCCCATCAACTGGCGGTAGGTTCGGTTGTCTGTACTAAAAAAATTTGGTGGCCGTCATACATACCTCAACCGTTGTGCTGTCGGCATTGCAAACGCTCAGGTTGCCCATATGCCGGTTGTTACATCCGCTCAGGCGCCTTGATCCCCAGCAATGCCAATCCATTCTGCAACGCATTCGCCGTTGCCGCAACCAACCGGAGGCGCGCTGCCCGTAACGTGGGTGGCTCGGCGCGCAAGACCGGACATTGCTCAAAGAAGATACCAAATTCGCGGGCCGTAGTGTAACACCAGTCGGCGATGACGAATGGTGCATAGCGTGCAGCGGCCTCGCGGACTGCTTCGGGTAGTCGGGCTAGGTGGCGGATGAGACGTTGCTCGCTCGAATGGGTCAGGAGGGTAAGGTCAGGGGTCGCCGATTCCACCCCCTCTTCGGCTGCTCGGCGCAAAATTGAACGACAGCGAGCGTGCGAATATTGCAGGTAGGCTGCGCTGTTGCCCTCAATCGAGAGCATGCGATCCCAATCGAGGGTAATATTTCGGCGCGGGTCTTGATAGAGATCGTTGTAGATCACGGCGCCGATACCAACAGCTTCGGCAATTGCTGCGCGTTCTTCAGGCGAAAGATCGGGGCTTTTCGCATCAACCAGGGCACGTGCCCGTGCTACAGCCTCATCAAGTAAGGCTTCAAGATAGACCATGTTGCCTTTTTTGGTCGAAAGCGGCTGACCATCGGGAGTAGTAATAACTCCAAAAGGAACATGAACCAGCTCTACATCGTGCGCATAGCCCATCGCCCGCACAATAGCGAAGAGTTGTCTGAAGTGCAATTCCTGTCGTGCGTCTACCACGTAAATAATGTGTGAAGGGTTGAACTCCTGGATCCGAAACTTAATTGTGGCGATGTCGCGCGTCATGTAGACGGTACCACCATCGCTGCGCTGGATGATAAACCTAGGCAGTTTATCAAGTTCGGCCACAACAGCGCCATCGACATCACGGAATGCGGCTTCCGAGCGTAAGGCTTCTTCGATAACACCGGGCAGCATCGACTCGTAGAAACTCTCGCCGTAAGCATAATCAAAACGAATACCTAGCCGGTCGTAGTTGCGCTGCGCAGCCCGTAATGACAGATCAACACACCATTGCCAGAGCGCACGTGCCGTCGGGTCACCCTGTTCGAGAGCCAGCGACCAGCGCCGGGCCTCCTCCTCAAGGGCCGGATCGTCCTTCATCTCGGCATTGTAGCGCGCATAAAGCGCCTCAAGCTCGGCCATAGCCGCTTCGCCTTCATTCTGCGGTCGTCCGTAGCGCTGCATTGCAGCTAAAATAATGCCAAACTGAGTACCCCAATCGCCAAGATGGTTATCACCGATCACCCGATAGCCAAGGGCGCGAAAGATATGCACGAGCGACTGTCCGATGATCGTCGAGCGGATATGCCCTACATGCATCCGCTTAGCAATGTTGGGCGAAGAGTAATCGATCACTACCGTTCGACCGGCACCATCCGTCAATGTCCCGTATGCCGTACCGCTTGCCATAATCTCTTCGAGCACGGTAGCAGCCAGACGTTGCGGGTGCAAGGAAAAGTTGAGGAACGGGCCGCTGGCCGACACTTCACCAATCAGCGAATCTGGTGGGAGAGTCAACGTTGCAGCCAGATCGGCAGCCAAACGATTCGGATCAATACCAAGCGCCTTTGCTGCTTTGAACGTAACAAAAGTACGATCAGCAGGAATATTGGGTTTGGGGGTTGTAATTTCGATCAAATCAGCCGGTACCTTACCGGTAGCCAGAATAGCATCTTTGATTTCAGCAATAAACCGTTCGAGCGCATAGCGCATAGACTTCTCCTCAGGGCGTGTCTGAAAATCTCTCTTAACTTCCGCATATTGCCGTGTGTCTCCCGCGTCTATCGGTGAGAGAGAACGAGAGGTGTCATCCGGCTACTAGCGCTGTGTTTTTCAGACACACTCGCTATCTTTTCTTCTGTTCCTTAGTATACCGCATATCGAAGAGGCAGCGAGGCAAACCAGATCAAGTGATAGGCATTTTCACCCGCGCCGCGATGTCGTGCGCATTCGTAGAGGTACGGCGTGCGGCGCCCTTCTGTCGCAGGGAGAAATCACTCCAGCAGATAGATTAGGAAACCGCCCCTCCCGCTCACGCCTCTCATGCAGGTAGCTGCGAACGTTCGGGCGAACGTTCGCTTTTTCCGCTTGACAACTCAACCTACAGGGTGTATGATAAAGGCGAACGTTCGCCTAGAGAGATCGATACGCCTATGACAGCCACCAAAGTTACGCTCAAAGATGTAGCGGCGCGCGCTGGGGTTAGTTACCAGACTGTCTCCAAGGTGCTGAACGGCGATATGCAAGTTGCGCCCGAAACGATGGAGCGGATTCAGGCAGCGGTACGGGAATTGGGCTATCGACCTAATCGTATCGCCCGCAACATGCGAGCCGGGCGGAGTTTTATGATCGGGTATTCGTGGACGCAAACCGAACCCGGTCAAGTCAATCACATTCTCGATCAGTTTCTGAGCAGTATGGTGCGCGAGGCAAGCGCAGTTGGTTACTATGTCTTGCCCTTCCCCTTTCAAGAGGGTAGCGCGCAGGTGGATGCGTACCGTGATTTGATTCGGAGTGGCAATGTTGACGGATTCGTACTCTCAAGCGTTAACTACAACGATCCACGGATTCAATTTTTGCTGAAACAGAAATTCCCCTTCGTGGCTTTTGGTCGTTCCAACCCCGACTGGGATTTTGCCTGGGTTGATATTGATGGTGCAGCCGGAACCAGACAGGCCGTCGAGTATCTCATCGGGCGCGGTCACCGGCGAATTGCAATCCTCGCCTGGCCAGAAGACTCACGAGTCGGGAATGACCGCCTGCAAGGGTATCTGGACGCGATGCAGGCAGCTCAGATTGGTATCGAGCCGGGGTATGTGTTGCGCGGGGAAGGTACGTTTGAGGTTGGGCGGGCAATGACCCTGCACTTGCTTGATCTGCCATCCGAACAGCGACCGACCGCGATTATGGCCCTGAACGATACGATGGCTATTGGGGCGATGGCCGCTGCCCGCGAACGCGGCCTAGAGATCGGCACCGACCTGGCGATTATCGGCTTTGATGATGCACCGATGGTCCAGTACCTCTTCCCGCCGCTAACAAGTGTGCGCCAGCCAATTGCCGAGGCCGGTCATAAATGCGTTGAGTTGCTGGTGGCGTTAGTGGAAGGGCAACCGGTAGCGCAGAAACATGTTCTTCTTCAACCTTCGCTGATCATTCGCGCTTCTGCCTGATACAGTACGCCAATATTTGTTCCCGATCATTGCCCGTTGATGGTCGGGTGGTCGGTTGTTATTTCAAAAAGGAGGGTAAAAAATGATCTAACTATGCAATCTTTTTACGGTCGTTGGTTCTTATGTTTTCTTTAGTCTTTGAAAGGAGAAGCTATGAATCGCCTGATCAAGCTCCTACTCGTTCTGACTGTGCTGGCACTGGGTTTGAGCGCCTGTGGCCAGACCACTACTCAACAGACTCAACCGACGCCGCAGACGGTGCGTGAAACGGTAACGGTGCGCGAGACAGTCACGGTGCGCGAGACGGTTGTCGTCCCAGCGGAAAAGATTACGGTGCGTCTCTCTGGATGGGCTTCCAGCCCGGCTGAGACGGCTCTGCTCGAATCGCTGCTGTACAAGTTTTCGGTAGAAAATCCCGATATTCTGGTCAAGTACGAGCCGATTACCGGTGATTACAAGCAGGTGCTCCTGACATCGATTGCTTCGGGTACTGAGCCTGACATCTTCTACGTCGATATTTTCTGGTGGCTTGAGCTGGCGGCGAACAATGCGCTGCTCCCGCTCGATGATCTGATGGCGACTAGTGGTGTGTCGCGTAATGATTTCATCCCGGCGCTGATCGATGCTTTTACCTACGAAGGCAAGACCTACGGTATTCCAAAGGACTTCAACACGCTTGGTATGTTCTACAACAAAGCATTGTTTGACAAGGCTGGTCTTGCCTATCCAACCGACGATTGGACATGGGATGATCTGCGGGCGGCTGCCGAAAAGCTGACCGACCTCAGCGATCCCAATCGTCCGGTCTACGGTTTCTGCACACCGCCTGATCCAGGTCGATTCCCGGTCTTTGTCTTCCAAAATGGCGGGATGGTGATGAAGGACGACTATAGCGACACGATGCTCGATAGTGAAGCGGCGGTGAAGGCCGCCGAGTTCTACACCTCGTTCCGCACTGCCAAGATTGGCGCGTTGCCTTCAGATCTCGGCGAAGGCTGGCAGGGCACCCTCTTCGGCAAAGGTCAGTGTGCAATGGTGTACGAAGGTGGCTGGTTGATCCCCTATTTGCGCGATCAATTCCCGAATACGCAGTACGGTGTGGTGATGCCGCCGGCCGGGCCGGGTGGTGAAGGCAACCTGATCTTTACCGTCGCCTGGGGTATCTCGGCCAATACCAAGAATCCAGACGCGGCGTGGAAGGTGGTGAACTTCCTAACCAGTGAAGCTAGCCAGAAGACAGTGCTCGAAAGTGGATTTGCGCTGCCATCGCGGAAATCGTTGCAGAACAGTGACTATCTGAAGAATAATCCTAACTCGGCAGCGATCTTCAACGGTTCCTTCTTCGGTGCACGTCCGTTCTTCTGGGGCGCTGTCGGTTCCGATGTCAACGATCAAATGGCGAAAGCCCTGGAGCGCATCTTCAAGGAAAACCAGCCGGTACCAGATGCGATGAAGCAAGCGGCGGATTCAATTCGGAAGGCATTACGGTAGTTGCTGCGCGCAGCGACCGGTCAACTCCGGTCGCTGCGCCCCACCAAACGACGGGAGTATGATATGCGAGCGAGAACTGACCGCCGCAAGATTGTTGAAGCGTTAAACGGGTATCTATTTATTTCGCCATGGCTGATCATCTTCATTATTTTTAGCCTGATCTCTCTCGGTTACGCGGTCTATCTCTCGTTCACCGAATACAACTTGCTCCGACCGCCGCGCTGGTGGGGATTAGAGGGGTATCAGCGTGTGCTGGAAGATGAACTCTTTCTGGCAAAAGCGCTGCCCAATACCTTCAAATATGTGCTGATCGTCGTGCCGATCCAGACCTTTCTTAGTCTGGTGCTGGCCTTTGCCATGGATCAGAATCTGCGATTTCAGCGCTTTTTCCGCACTATTTTCTATTTGCCCTCGGTGACATCATCGGTCGTGATTTCGCTGATCTTTATCTGGATTTTTGCGCCGCAGGGGATTTTCAATCAGATCACCGGTCTGACGATCAACTGGCTCGATGATCCACGTACCGCATTTTATGTGATTATGGGAATGAACATCTTCACAACGAGCGGTACGTTGATGCTGATTTTCCTGGCCGGTTTGCAAGATATTCCCCTAGCAGTGTATGAAGCAGCCGAAATCGATGGCGCCAACGGTATCCAGAAATTCTTTTACATTACCATTCCGATGTTACGACCGGTGATCTTCTTTGTCGTAACTGTAGGGGTCATCGGCTGTTTTCAGGTCTTCGACCAGATTTATGTGATGACTGCTGGGGGGCCCCTCGATAGTACAACCACCATTACCTACCTAATCTACAAGTGGGCTTTCCGTGATACCCGAATCCAGATGGGTCAGGCATCGGCATTAGCGGTCATCCTGACGCTCATTATCCTGGCGGTTACCCTATTGCAACGAAAAGTGATAGAGGGCAGCGGCAGCGGCACCGAGCGCTAGAAAGGCAATATCGATGGCAGTAACAACACAAGCACAGACTCGGGTTTACGAACAGACCGTCTTCTTCGACCGGCTGCGTAAATACCTTTTCTTCGCCATGCTGGCCTTCTGGGCTGTCCTTTCGGTGGCGCCGCTCTATTTCACGCTGGTCTTCTCGTTTAAGCCGGTGGCCGACATCTACACACCACCGATCTGGGCACCGATTCCCTTTACGCTCGAAAACTACCAGACGATCCTGGGCACCTTTCAGCTCTTCCCGCGTTGGGTGTGGAATAGTGTCTTTATCTCGGTCATCGTCACGATCTTCCGCGTGCTCTTCTGTGCAATGGCTGGTTACGCCTTCGCCCGTATTGAGTTTCCGCTTAAGAATTTCTGGTTTAATCTACTGCTGATTTCGATGATGATGCCCGGCGTTGTCACACTTATCCCCTCTTTCCTTATCATCGGGCCGGGTCTCATTCGCGGTGGGATTGATTTGGGGATGTTCAAGCTCCCGACCGGTTTTGGCCTCATCGACAATCCCTGGGGAGTCATCTTACCCGGCATGGCCGATGCTTTCGGTGTCTTTATGATGACCCAGTTCTATAAGTCGTTCCCCAAAGAATTGGAAGAGGCTGCGATGATGGATGGATCAGGGCGATGGGGGACATTCTTCCGCATTGTGCTGCCAATTAGCCAGACCCAGTTGATCACCCTCGCCCTGCTGACGTTTCAAGGGGCCTGGAACAACTTTATGTGGCCCCTGCTGGTTCTCCGTTCACCCGAACAGTTTACGCTGCCAATCGGCTTGCAATGGTTCCGTGGTGAGTACTATACGCTTTACTCGGTGATTCTGGCCGGATCGATCTTCAATACGCTCCCAATTTTGATCATCTTCTTCGTCTTCCAGCAGTATTTCGTGCGGAGTATTGCTGCTACCGGTTCAAAAGAAGGATAGGGCACGTGCACGCTGGAATGTGAGTAACACCATACAACCAGGTAATGGGCAGCGCATGGATGCGCACGATCGCGTCTCGGCTGCCCAGATCGTTTTCGCCGTTTCACAAGACAAGAGAACAGGTATGTGGATACTATCTGAGACATCATTCGACCCAGCCAAACAACATCACAAGGAGACTATCTTCACGATTGGGAATGGCTATCTCTCAACCCGAGGGGCCTTTGAGGAAGGGTATCCCAACGACCGACGGGCTACATTTATTCACGGTGTCTTTGATGATGCGCCGGTTGTGGTGACTGAACTCGCCAATACACCCGACTGGCTGGCTACGCAGGTGGTGATCGACGGCGAGAAGTTTTCGTTGGCAACCGGAACCATCCTGGCTTACCGACGTGATCTTGATTTACAGACCGGCGTTCTGCGCCGCGAGGTGCGCTGGCAATCGCCAAACGGCCGCGTAGCGACTCTGATTTTTACTCGCTTCGCTTCATTAGCGAACGAACACCTGCAGGCGTTACGCTGTGAGATCATCCCCGAATTTGATGGTCAGATCGAGCTACGAAGCGCACTTAATGGTCAGACCGACAATGAGGGACTTCTCCACTGGCGCCATGTTGCCCAGGGGCAGCTTGCCGATGGCGCTGTCTTCTTACGCACCCGCACCCGCAAAAGTGGGATTGAGCTGGCGCTGGTGATGCGTCTGGTGGGTGATGCTGCACTCACCACCACATTCTGGGATGTTGAGAATGTGCCGACTCTCCAACAGGTCTATCAGGCCAGGTCTGGTACGCCGATTGTCGTGAATAAGTTTGTCGGCGTTGCCACTTCACGCGATACCGGCAACCCACTGGAACTGGCTCATCATCATCTCCAGCGTGTGACAGACTGGGATCAGGAGCTAACTGCGCAACAGCAGGCCTGGGCGCACGAATGGGAACGCTGTAATGTCGTCATAGAAGGTGACGAAGAGGCCGATCTAGCCGTGCGCTTCAGTATCTTCCAACTCCTGATTGCTGCACCACGCCACGATCAGCGTGTCAATATTGGCGCCAAGACTCTCTCTGGATTTGGTTATCGCGGGCATGCCTTCTGGGATACCGAAATCTTCATGCTTCCCCTCTTCATCTACACCATGCCCGAAGTGGCTCGCAACCTGCTTGATTATCGTTACCTGACGTTGCCGGCAGCTCGTGCTAAGGCTCGTGCCGCTGGTTATGAAGGGGCGTGGTATGCGTGGGAGAGTGCCGATACCGGTGAGGAGGTAACGCCTACCTGGGTGCCAGATTTTCACGATAAGAAGAAGCTGGCTCGGGTCTGGACAGGTGATTTGGCAATCCACATCTCTTCCGATGTTGCTTACGCCGTTCAACAATATTGGCAAGCGACCGGTGATGATGCGTGGTATATCGAACGTGGCGCTGAAATCGTGTTGGATACAGCCAAATTCTGCGCGTCGCGTGCCGAATGGTTGGCCGACCGGGGCTGCTATGGCTACACCGACGTCATTGGCCCCGATGAATACCACGATCACGTGAACAACAATGCCTACACTAATCTGTTGGCGCAATGGAATCTGCGTGCCGGTTTAGAGACGTTAGCCTGGCTCGAACAACACGCACCGCAGAAAGCTGCCGAACTGCGGCAGACGCTTGATCTGACTGCTGAACGTCTACAACACTGGCAGACGGTCGCCGAAAAGATGTGCGTGAACATCGCGGCTAACGGCCTGATCGAACAGTTCGATGGCTTTTTCAAGCTTAAAGATGTCAATCTGGCTGATTATGAACCACGCACAAAATCGATGCACGAGATTTTCGGGATCGAAGGTGCTAACGAATATCAGGCCATCAAGCAACCCGATGTCTTGATGTTGCAATTCCTGCTACGCGAACACTACAGCGACAGCCAGATTCGGGTTAACTACGATTATTACACCCCACGCACCGATCATACCTACGGCTCATCGCTCGGCCCGCCAATCCAGGCTATTGTCGCCTGTCAGATGGGTGATGTTGACGAGGCGTATGAGCACTTCATTCGTGCAGCGCGTGCCGATCTCCGTGATGTGCGCGGAAATGCCGGTGATGGTATTCACGCCGCGTCAGCGGGTGGTGTCTGGCAGGCTGTCGTCTTTGGGTTCGGTGGTTTGCGCATCCATCCAGACGGTACTTGGGAGGTGCATCCACGTTTGCCCAAACACTGGCAACAGCTCACCTTCCGTTTTACCTTGCGTGGTGTCATGCATATCGTGACCTGCTACCCCGACGGTCGTGCTATCGCTGCGTAACCAACGAGCGGGTGCAACCGAAATCGTTGCATCCGCTCCCTTGCCCAAAACCCAATGCAGCACATTCAAGGTTTAGAAGTACACAGAACGTTCGTGCTGACCTGGTATCGCACTGAGTCTATCCCCTGCTCTCTGCGCGTGCAGGGTGCCTGGAAGCGATAACGTACCGATACTGCGCCAGCGGTCGGTTGCACAAAATAAATGGACACAACAGGAACCAGAGTATGCCAATTCAGGGTTTCATTTTTGATCTCGACGGTGTCATCACCGATACCGCTGAATACCACTATCGAGCCTGGAAACGGCTGGCCGACGAGTTAGGAATTCCGTTTACACGCGAAGAGAACGAGGCACTACGCGGTATTCCGCGCCGTGAGTCGCTTCTACTGATGCTCAAAGGCAGGTCCTATCCTGAAGATGTGCTTACTGAGCTAATGGAGCGGAAAAACGGCTACTACCTTGAATTTATCCGCGAAATATCACCGTGTGACCTCTTGCCGGGCGCCCGTGAATTGCTGCACGAGATTCGCGCCGCCGGACTCAAAATTGCACTCGGCTCGGCGAGCAAAAATGCCCGCGAGGTGCTCGAACGGTTAGGGATTACCGACCTATTTGATGCCATTGCCGACGGTTACAGTGTCACGCGCCAGAAACCAGCGCCTGCTCTCTTTTTATACGCTGCGCAACTGCTCAATCTCCTCCCAAGTGCATGTGTTGTCGTAGAAGATGCGACTGCCGGTGTTGAAGCTGCATTAGCCGGGGGATTTTATGTGGTTGGGATTGGCCCGCAAGAACGGGTTGGCCGGGCACACCTGGTTCTCCCGAATCTGTCTGGAATACGCTTGCAGGACATTTGCCGTCGGTTAGAACAGTAGCAGTGTCGGTGCGACGATAATGATCCTGCGCCGGAACGTCATCGCGTGCTGGGAACGACCGGTTTCGACATAGCAACGTGACGGACGGCTGATGAACCGTTATTGTGGGGCGGGTTCTCAACCCGTCCCTATCGATTCTCTGTACCTCTCTTTCTGTTCTCGCTTCCCTGGTTCAGATACACTATTCAGACCATGCCAATGACTGGAGTGTGGTATACAATGTATGCGGAGTGCGTAGAATGAACATCTTCTGTGCGGAGATTGCCTTCCCCAAGAGAAGAGGGGAAGATGATGGCCGCAAGGTACGCGATGGCTCGATGTTCGCGGTGCGTTTATGCTCATGACCGGTTTACCACGATTGTAACGAAACAAGAGGAAAAGAGACAATGTCAGAACCACTTGTTATTACCCCTGAACCTGCCCCTATGCGGCGACCAGGTATCTGGCTTGCCGGGGTTGGCCTCTACATCCTTCTGCTGAGTATCGGTACTGCTATTGGTGGCGAGATCGGGAATTTCACCTCGGCCAGTCTCAGTGCCTTACCCTTTGTTGGTCTGGCAATTCTGGCCTACTTTGCCGGTACATCTTTCAATTGGGCCTGGATCGCTACCGGTGTGTGGCTCACCATCCTCATCGGTTTGTCTGCCGCGTATGCGTTTAGTTTGGGTGTGGTAAATATCGTTGAAATACCACCGGGCGGATTTGATCCGAACAATCCGCCGACCTTTCAACCAGGGGCCTTTCTCACAATGTTTGCCCTCATTCTCGGCATCTTCGGCAGCATTGGGATCGGTCTGTTAACGCTGCTTCCGCCGATACGTCGATGGTTAGCACAATTTCTGCCGCTCGATCCAACGTCATTCGTGCATAGCGTGGCCCTGGCAGCGATTGTCACCATCACGTTGCTTATGGTCATGCCGCTGTTGGTGACCGGGCAGCCACCACTATTGACCCTTGTGCGAATAATTGGCAGCGAGGAATTGAATGCTGGTGATCTCGGCTCCGATGCGCAGTTGCGTAGCCAGATTTATGGCCTAATCTGGACAATTCCGGCTGCGTTTCTCGCAGTTGGCTTTGGTATTCGGCGCAATCTGTCAGCGACCATGCTACGGTTAGGTCTGGTACGTCCGACCTTCAATCAGGTTATCAGCGGACTCGGTATTGGACTAGGGCTGGCCGGTTTGATAACGCTCATTTTGCCATTGATGGATTCAATCTGGCAGACATTCGGTTGGCCCACCACCGATCATGAGGCGTTTAGTGAATTGATGGCCTTTGCGATCAGTCCAATTGGGGCGCTGGTGATTGGTGTTACTGCCGGATTAGGTGAAGAGCTGGCAGTGCGCGGGGTTCTCCAACCTCGCCTGGGTATCTTGCTCTCAAATCTTTTCTTCGTCAGCCTGCATGCTTTCCAATATCACTGGGACGGGCTTTTAGTAGTTTTTGCCGTAGGTATGATTTGTGGTCTGGTGAGAAAATATACCAACACAACCACCGCTGCTATCGTGCATGGTGTGTACAATTTTGTGTTAATAATGCTCGAAGTCATTGCCGGTTGATACCAGGTTTGGATACGCGACCTGGCTCGCCTGGACATCCATGGGTATGCAGGCGACCAGGTTGATGGCAGGGCAGCAGGTATAGCAATGCTCTGCCGTATCATTGATGTGCTGCCTCGATCACCTGGCGTCAGGGTACCTGATAAGAACTCACCAGCCGCCCTTGCGCATCGAACAATTGCGCCGTATCTCCTTGCCGCCAGACCGGTGCCGAAAGCCCCCAATAGAAATCGCCTACGCCTAAATTATTTGTACCGCTACCTGTATACAGGTAAATCTCAGTTTCAGGCGCCAGCACAAAGTTCGGAAAAACAAATGTAGGCCGTTCAGGACGTGAAATGTTGATGATCCGCCAGCCGCCGATTGCGAGGTCGTTCTCCTCATTACTTACCAATATCACGTATTCATCGTTAAGCGAAGTTGATGTATCTGGGTCGTAAGCAACAATTTCGAGCGTTACCGAAATGCCGGCCGGTACTGGGGTCGGTGTAACGCCTGGTACGCCGCTGGAGGTTGGTGTAGGAGTAAAGGTACTTTGGGGCGTTCTTGTCGTTTGAACGGTTGGTGTCGTGGTGATGGTAAGCTGGGGTGTTGCCGTGACTTGACCTGGCGGTGTTGTTGTGCGGGTTGCTTGTGGTATCGTTGGCAGTGCAGTTGTGGGGCGCGGAACTGACGTTGGCGTTGGTGAAG
>Ga0197142_1001400_pt1 | contig 22146 bp, 23 predicted proteins | sample GBS60_MetaG_FD_148614 | JGI IMG/M metagenome (GOLD analysis project Ga0197142, IMG submission 148614) | Sediment microbial communities from Great Boiling Springs, Gerlach, Nevada, United States - GBS 60_MetaG | ecosystem: Environmental > Aquatic > Thermal springs > Hot (42-90C) > Sediment... | reverse complement strand
ATAAAGTTAGAATAAAGAGTATAGCAAAATTTCCCAGAAGAAATATCTGATTGCGAAAATCTGAAAAAATTGGCAGTGAAAAAGCAAATTTAAAAAAATCTATTTTGCGATTAGATATTCCCAGGGAGATGAGTGACAGAAAATTCTCTATTGATAAGGAATCAAAATGGATTGCCAGCTTTAATTTATTGTATTGCTCGGCTAAATTTTTTGCTTCTTTTGCTTCCCACCTCAATACTCCAGAAAGGTAAAAATTTCTCGGCATAGAAATATCCTTTAAAAATGAATCAACCTTTGTATCATTGGTTTTGATACGCCAGAACCAGAGTATGAGCGGGTCATCTTTATATTCAATAATCTTTGTTTTATCATGCATAAGACTGACAAATATTGATTCGCTTTTTGGCGAGTTTATGAAATTCTGAAATTCATCATTAAAACTCAAAAGAAAAGGTAAAATAAAAACCATATTAGATTATATAATAATTATCTCAACTGTCAACTACTGGGATGACTTCTTCGCCATCATACTTAGATAGGCATATATAAAATCATCGATCTCTCCATCCATTACTTTTTCTATCTGGGTTGTCTCATAACCGGTTCTGTGGTCTTTGACAAGTTTGTAAGGATGGAATACATAGGAACGAATCTGGTGACCCCAGGCAATCTCGGTTTTTTGTGCCTCAAGTTTGTTTAATTTTTCTTCTTCTAATCTCTTATAATAATCATATAATCGTGATTTCAAGATTTTCAAAGCTGTTGTTTTATTCAAATATTGGGAACGTTCATTCTGGCATTGCACGGTAATTCCTGTTGGTATATGAATGATCCTGACCGCAGAAGAGACTTTGTTAACATTCTGACCACCATGTCCACCTGCCCTGAATGTTTCAATCTTTAAATCATCATCCTTTATTTCAAAATTTACTTCTTCAACCTCGGGATAGACAAAGACCGAAGCAAACGAGGTATGTCTTTTTTGATTGGCATCAAATGGTGAGATCCGGACCAGGCGATGGATCCCGGTCTCTGCCTTTAACAATCCGTAGGCAAACTTTCCTTTCACTTCAATCGTCGCATCCTTGATTCCGGCAACATCACCAGGGAGCAGGTCTATTATTCGGTAAGAAAATTTTTTTGCCTGGATGTATCGGGTATACATTCTGAAAAGCATCTCTGCCCAATCACAGGATTCTGTTCCTCCTGCCCCTGGGTGGATTGTGAGGAGGCAATTTTTTGTATCATCCTCTTTACCAAGCAATAGCTGAATTTCTAAGTCTTTTATTTTTTGATTTATGCTTTTTAATTCCTGGTTTGCGCCCTTGAGTGTTTCATCATCGATATCACTTAACTGGAGAAGTTCATTTAAGAAGGTAATCCCGTTGTTTATTTCGTTTAAGGCATCAAGGTAGTGTTGCTTCTGGTCAATTTCAGCCATTATCTTCTGAGCCCGTTCTTTATTATTCCAGAAATCGGGTTGACTTGTCTCCTGCTGGAGTTTTTTTAACTGGGTGCTAAGTTTTATCGGGTCAAAGATACTCCCTTAGATTATCATACTTCTTTTTCAACTCTTTCACTTCATTGATTGTGACAGAAACGAGTTGTTCTGATTTTTTCATCCCTTAAATTACTCCGCTTTTTTCTTTGATGAGGGTTTTGATTTTTGCTGATATTTTTTTACAAATTTTTCAACCCTGCCTGCAGAATCAATGATCTTTTGTTTACCTGTGAAGAACGGGTGGCATCGAGAACATATATCTACGGAAATCTTTTCTTTTGTAGAGTATGTCTCGATACGATTACCACAGGCACAGGTTATCACGCAGGGTATATATTTAGGATGGATTCCTTTCTTCATTTTCAAACCTCCTTCTATATTGCATCACTCATAGATTCCAGGAATTCTTTATTGTTTTTTGTCCTTTGCATACGGTCAACGATGAATTCCATCTGTTCAATGGTATTCATCTCGGATAGGAGTTTTCTCAATATCCAGAGACGATTTATTTCAAATTCGGTAAGGAGTAATTCTTCTTTTCTCGTCCCTGATTTGTAAAGGTCAAGTGCAGGAAAGATTCTACGGTCTGAAAGCCGGCGGTCAAGTATCATTTCTAAGTTACCCGTTCCCTTAAATTCTTCAAATATAACTTCATCCATTCTGCTCCCGGTATCAATGAGGGCAGTGGCAATAATGGTCAGACTTCCACCCTCTTCAATCTTTCTTGCTGAACCAAAGAACTTTTTGGGTTTTTGCAGGGCAGTAGAATCAAGACCACCAGAAAGGGTCTTACCAGAATGAGGAACTATTGCATTATACGCCCGTGCAAGACGGGTGAGACTATCTAAGAGTATTACCACATCCTTTTTTGATTCCACAAGGCGTTTTGCCCTTTCCAGGATTATCTCTGCAACCTCGGTATGACGTTCAGGGGTTTCATCAAATGTGGATGAAATGACCTCTGCCTGGACCGACCTTTCAAAATCGGTTACCTCCTCAGGACGTTCATCGATCAACAAGACAATAAGTTTTATTTCTGGATGGTTAACCGTGATTGAATTTGCAATCTTCTGAAGAATTATAGTCTTACCTGCCCTGGGTGGTGATACGATCAATCCCCTCTGTCCTTTTCCGATAGGTGTAAAAAGGTCTATCACGCGCATTGAAAGATCACTTTTTTCTTCAATCTCAAGATGGATTCTTTCATTGGGGTATAGAGGTGTAAGATTATCAAAAAGGATCCTCTCTGTGAATTCAGCAAGTGGTATATCATTTACATATTCAATCTTTATCATTGCAAAGTAACGTTCACCTTCTCTTGGTGGTCGGGCAAGTCCGCGTATGCTATCACCAACCTTTAAATTGAATTTTCGAATCTGGGAAATGGAGAGATAGATATCATCAGGACTCTGAAGGTAATTAAAATTTGGTGAACGCAGGAAACCATACCCTTCAGGATGAATTTGAAGCACACCTTCTACAGGCACGAGTTCGGTCCTTTTTGTCTCAGCCTCAATAATTGCATGAATCAAATCCTGCTTTTTCAGGTCCGTATAATTGCTCAACCCCAGTTCTTTTGCAATCTGATGCAATTCAGAAACCTTTTTCTTTTTAAGTTCGGTTATCTCCATAAATTAAAAGCCTCCTTTGCAAAAATTTTGCTTTTTAATCAATTCTGCTATTGAGAATCGGTCATTAAGGTTATGGCAGAACCATATTACTTATCTTTCGAAATTTTATAAATTATATTCAATATTTGATTTGTGTCAAGGGGTTATTTAAACCCTCACCATTCTTTCAATGGCATTAAGCGCCTTTAACCTTATTTCTTCATCCACAGTGATCTTGTATTCCATATCTTCCAGTGCCCAGAGAATCTTTTCCAGAGTTGTCAATTTCATATTTGGACATAGGGCATTGGGATTTCCCGGGATAAATTCTTTTTCCGGATTTTCTTTTTTCAGTCTATGCAATAACCCTATTTCAGTACATATTATAAACTGTTTATCCGGACTATTTTTGGCATATGTTATCATCTGGGATGTAGAACAAATTGCATCTGCGATCTCCTGCACTTCAATTCTACATTCAGGATGGACAAGAATTTTTGCTTCTGGATGTTTTTCTTTAAGTTTATAAATTCCTTCCTTTGTAAATAGCATATGGGTAGGACAATATCCATTATAGAGATAGAATCTTTTATCCGGCACCTGACGTGCAACATAACTTCCAAGGTATTTATCTGGAACAAATATAATCTCTTTTTTATCAATTGCCCTTGCTATCTTTACCCCATTTGCAGATGTGCAGCAGATATCTGAAAGTGCCTTTACTTCAGCAGTTGAATTGATATAGGTGATAACCCCAGCTTCAGGATATTTTTCTTTTTCTTTATTCAACCTGATAGGGTCTATCATATTTGCCATTGGACATCCAGCATGTATATCAGGCATCAAAACGGTTTTTTCAGGGTTGAATATCTTTGCGGTCTCAGCCATAAAATGGACACCACAAAAGACAATCACCTCAGCAGAGATGCCCTTAGAGAATTTAGCCAGTTCCAGGGAATCACCCACATAGTCTCCGATATCCTGGACTTCAGGCAACTGATAATTATGGACGAGAATGACTGCATTCCTTTTCTTTTTCAATTCCTCAATCTTTTTTATTATATCACTCATTTGCTACAATACCCCGGGACATTATATAATCAAGGGGATTGACCGGGATTCCATCAATCCGTATTTCATAATGGAGATGTGGACCTGTGGTCTTTCCACTCATTCCTACATAGGCGATAACATCCCCTCTCTTTATCAACTGCCCCTGTCTCACTGCTGGATTCTGACAATGGGCATAGAATGTTTCAATCCCTTCGCTGTGGCTTATTTCTATGACAATACCAAAATCTTTTGTATTCTGAATCTTTTTTACAACTCCATCCGCAGATGCAATAATAGGACTACCAGCAGGTGCAGCAATATCAACACCTTCGTGCATCCTAACCGTACCTGTAAATGGGTCAAGAGCATAACCAAAACCCCTCATAAACCAGCCATTTACCGGAGGTATTGATGGAATTACATCTTTTAATCTTTCTTTTTTATTCAGGTAGTCCACTATTGCCCTGGTGTTTGAATACTGTTGTTCAACCTTGATGAGCAGTTTATCAAGATTATCTGATAATTTATTATCGGTTTCTATTCTTCCTTTTGCCTTCTCCAAGATCATTCCATTAATGAAATCCTCAATCGGTATCAGTCCGGAAAAGTGATTGAGGACTGTATCTCTATTTGCCAGACTATCAATCAAAATATTTAATGTTTTAATCTCTGATTCCAGGTATTCAATATCCCTCTGAATGATGGTGTTTTCCTTTGTCAACTGATTCAGTTTCTTATAATCAACCCTGCCCCGTGCGAAATTTATAATCCCATAGATAAAAAGGACTATAATCGCGATTATAAAAAGAATTATGAGGCTGATAACGCTCCAGTTAATAAAATAGTTAAAAGTCTTATTCTTCTGTTCATTGACAACAATTATTTCCAAGCGAACTCCTCGCTATATTATAACCTCAATCCCAATAAAGTCAAGGATAATTTAGCCATTGACTTTATCAATAACTCTGATATAATATTAGGATATATGGTTATTTCAAGGTGTATTTATGTCCAGAAACTTTATTAAAAAGGAGGTATAAATGGTTGAAGGAATGGAAAAGACCTTGAATCCAGGTGAAGTTTTATTCAATGAAGGAGATAAAGGCGATGTAATGTATTTAATTAAAGAAGGACAGATAAAGATTACTAAAGGTAAGGGTCCGGATGAGCGTGTTCTTGCGGTATTGAAAGAAGGCGATTTCTTTGGTGAAATGGCAATAATTGATGGTTCACCCCGCTCAGCAACCGCGATTGCTATTTCAAAGACAGCGCTACTTGTCATTGATAAAGAGACATTCCGGTCAAAGATCCGTGAAAATCCATTGATCGAATATATCCTTGAAACCCTGACCAAACGTTTACGTAATGCTGATGAACAGATCAAACTTCTGACAATAAAAAGTGAAGAGCGCAGGGTTGTCGCCTATATCATCACCAAGGCGAAGGAACTTGGAAAAAGCACAGCCGAGGGTATTGAAATCACTCCATTCTCATTTGAGAGTATGGCATTAACTACCGGTATTGAATTGAGTAAGGTTAAAGATTATGTTGATAAACTCTGCCAGGTCAACCTTGTATCATTAAAGAATAATAGCCTGGTCATAAGGGCGGTTGAAGATCTTGATGATTATCTCCGTTATATCGCACTCAAGGAGAAGTTTGAAAAAGTATAATTAAAATGTCACAGACCCTGATCGACCGTAAAGCAAAAGAGGCAGAATTAAAAAAACTCCAGGATTTACTCAGCTCGGGTGAAGTGTTAAAAAATCCGAAGGAATATGCGAGTATCTCTAAACAATACAAAAAAATCCAGCAATTACTTCAGAAATATGAAGAGCACGAAAAAATTACAAAGGAAATAAAAGATATTGAAGAATTATTAAAAAGCGATAATTCTGAACTGCGTGAACTTGCGGAGATGGAACTTGCTAATCTTAAGAATAAATTAGAGAATCTTGAACAGGATATAGATAATTTCCTGAATCCATTTTACGAAGAATATCAGAAAAATTGTATTATTGAGATTCGTGCGGGTGCGGGTGGTAATGAAGCGACTCTTTTTGCTGCCGATGTTTTCAGAATGTATACAAAATACATTGAAAAGAAAAAGATGAAGTATGAAATCCTTTCATCCCATCCGAGTGACCTGGGTGGATTTAAGGAGATCATCTTTCTTGTTTCAGGTGAAAATGCCTATGGTCTATTCAGATTTGAGAGTGGCGTGCATCGGGTTCAACGAGTTCCTGTAACTGAAGCGAGTGGCAGGATTCATACTTCAACAATAACAGTTGCAGTCCTTCCAGAAATAGAGGAATCACAGATTGAAATCTCACCAGACGACTTAAAGATTGATACATTCAGGGCTGGTGGGCACGGTGGCCAGAATGTCAATAAAGTCTCATCAGCAGTAAGAATAACTCATATCCCCACAGGGATTACGGTTGCCTGCCAGGATGAACGCTCTCAGTATCAAAATCGGGAAAAGGCAATGAAAATTCTCAGGGCAAGACTCCATGCGATAGAGTCAGAAAAAAAATTTCGCGAGATTGAAAATCAGCGGCGACGTCAGATTGGCACCGGTGAAAGGAGTGAAAAAATAAGAACATACAATTTCCCCCAGAACCGTGTTACAGACCACCGCATTGGTCTGAATCTATACAATCTTCAAGGTATCCTTGATGGAGATCTTGATGAGTTGATAAATTCACTTAAAAGATATGAAAGAGATAATAAAGAGACTAAGTAAAGAATTTGAACTGAGTATTGAAGAGACTGAATTGCTTGCCTCAAGATTATTAAAAAGACCAAGGTTTGAAATTTATTTTCGTCAGGATTATGACCCGATGATTGATAAAAGTCTGAGATGGAAATTTGCGTTAATAAAAAATGGTGTGCCAATTGAATATATTACAAAACAGGTGCAGTTTCTTAAATACAATCTTGCACTATATCCCGGTGTCTTTATACCAAGACTGGAAACCGAATATTTTGTAGAACAAATTTGTAAGTTGATTGAAATTAAACCCCAAAGAATATGCGAGATTGGAACCGGATGCGGTGCGATATCCATTGCCCTTGCCGAATTTTTTAATGAAACAGAAATAATTGCCACTGATATCTGTGAACTGTCCCTGCACAATGCACAGGAAAATATTCTAAAATATAATTTAGAAGAACGGATTAAATTGATCAGAACCGATTTATTTATACCTTTTAAAATAGGGATTTTTGATTTGATTGTATGCAATCCACCATATATCCCGAGGCAGAGGATAAACACATTACCAAAAAGTGTTAGGGATTTTGAACCGAGGAAGGCATTGGATGGGGGTGAAGGGGGAACTGAATTTATAAAAAAGTTGATCGATCAGGGAAGGTTATATTTGAGAAATTCAATTAATATTGCCCTTGAGATTGACGAAGATGAAATGGAAGAACTCAATTCTTACCTCAAAGAGCGGTGTAAAGATTATTTCTTTCTTAGAGATCTATTTGGTAGAATCCGTTATCTATTCATCGGGAGATTCAGTAAATGCAGAAAGTAAGATTAGCAATAAATAAAAAAAAGCCTGATGCTGATAAGAATTTAAAACTTGCCCAAAAGATTTTAAATGAAAAGGGTTTTAAAATATCAAATAAACCGGATTTTATAATAGCATTTGGTGGAGATGGAACATTACTTTCAGCAGTAGCGGATTATGCCCATTATGATGTGCCAATTCTGGGTGTAAATTTAGGTGGACTTGGATTCCTCACTGATGTAAAATTTTCGCAGTTTAGAAAGATTCTTGATGAAATCAAAAGGAATCGCTTTCGTATAGAAAACAGGATGATGGTATGTGCTGAATTAAAAAATGGTATTTTATATGCACTAAATGATATTACAATCTGCACAAATACACCTGGAAGGGTGGTTGAATTCTCGGCAAAGATAGATGGTGAATATATTTGCAGATTTGTGGCTGATGGTATAATAATTGCCACACCAACAGGCTCAACTGCTTATTCCCTTGCTACAGGTGGTCCGATATTACTGCCAGACAGTGAGGCAATAATTATGACTCCAATTGCACCACATACACTCTCAGTGCGACCGATTGTTCTACCTTCAGATTGTAAGATCGAGATCCAGATTGGAAGAAAAGGGAAAGCAATAATTGTTGCTGATGGCCAGAGAAGCAAAATTTTGCGAACTGGTGAAAATATAAAGTTTTATAAAGCACCATATTATGTAAAACTGATAAAACCGATCAATTCAACCTTTTTCAAGACCCTGAAAGAAAAATTGAAATGGGGCGGAAGAGAAAATGCTTAAATTCTTGAGGGTAAAGAATTTTGCCCTGATGGAAGAACTCGCATTGAATTTTGAATCTGGGTTGACTGTGATCACGGGTGAGACTGGTGCTGGCAAGTCAATGATCGTTGAGGCAATTGCGGCGCTCTGCGGCGAAAAATTGGATGAGGTTTTAATAAGAACTGGTAAAGATTATGCAGAAATCACAGGGATTTTTGAACCAACCCCTGAAGTTCTTGACCTGTTGAAAAAATATAACATTGAAATGAATGAAGAAATTATTATCAGAAGAAGGATTGAAAAGGGTAAGAGACAGTTTGCGTATGTCAATGACCAGATTGTAAGTTTGTCGCGTTTAAAAGAGATTACGACAGTTTTAATCGACCTTGTTGGTCAATATGAAAATCAATCACTTTTCAATATATCAAATCATTTAAGATTTTTAGACCGTTTTGCAAAAGTGGAAGATAAACTTATAGAGTATCAGAATCTATTTGATGAACATAAAAAATGCCTTTTAGAACTCAAAGAACTTGAGTCTTTACAAAATGAAAAGAATCAAAAATTAGAAAACCTCAAGTTTGAGATTGAAGAGATTGAAAAGGCAAATCTAAAACCAAACGAAGAAGAGAATCTAATCGAAGAAAAAAACCTTTTACAGACCGGTGAAAAACGCGCAAGTTTGATTGACGAAATAATACCACGCCTTTATGAAGCAGAATCCTCGGCTTATGAAAACCTTGCCTCATTAACCCGTTTAATTGAGGAATTGAGCAATTTAGATCCCAGGGTTGAGACAAAAGGCTTAAAGTCAATCATTGAAAATACCATTAGTAATATTGAGGAGGTCTACCGACAATTGATTGATTATCGTGAACACATAGATTTTTCAAGGGAAAGGTTTGAGGAAGTGATGGAAAGGCTCGACTTGATTGGAAGATTGAAAAAGAAATATCGAAAGGGTATAAATGAATTGATTGAATATCTCAGGATTGCCCGTGAAGAAATAGAAAGACTTGAGAAAAGCGATATTGAAGTTGAAAAACTCCACCAGAAATTAAACACGCTTGCCAGTGATTTAAAAAACATTGCCGGTGAGTTATCAAAAAAAAGAAAAATGGCAGCAAAAATAATGGAAAAGGAGATTATTAAAATCCTCAGTCGATTGGGAATGGAAAGGGCAAAATTTCAAATACATTTTTCAGAAAAATCCCTTGGTGAAACCGGTATAGATGATGTTGAATTTTATATATCTACAAATCCAGGCGAAGAATTGAAACCTTTGAACAAGGTTGGTTCGGGCGGCGAGATATCAAGGATGGTCCTGGGTTTAAAAACAATTCTTTCTGAAGCAGACCATATACCCATAATAATATTTGATGAGGTTGATACAGGTATCGGCGGCAGGATCGCTGAGGCAGTTGGTGAACTTCTCTTTAATCTCAGCAAAAACCACCAGGTGATTTGTATCACACATCTTCCTCAGATATCAATATTTGCTGATAATCACATCCTGGTCAAAAAAGAGATTAATAAGGAAATAACACAGGTGCATGTCCAAAAACTTGATGAAGAGATGCGTAAGATGGAGATCGCGCGTATGCTCGGCGGGAAAGAGATTACAAAGAAAACAATAGAGCATGCTGAAGAGATACTCCAGAAACGGAGAAGAAGTGGATAAAAAATTTACGGTCTCAAATGCCATTACACTTTTCAGATTTTTACTCCTTCCCTTTATTATATATTTTCTCGTAAAAAAAGAGCGGATCATTGCGTTTACAATAATGCTCATTGCGCTCTTTTCGGATGTGATTGATGGATATATTGCAAGAAAATTCCATCAGGAGAGTGAACTGGGAAAGGTTCTCGATCCACTTTGTGATAAGGTTTCTCTTGCGATTATACTTTTGACTCTTTTGCTGATCAATTCTGTTCCGCTCTGGGCTGTAATTGTAATCGCCTTAAGGGATATATTAATACTTGCTGGAAGTTATATCCTGTTCCGGCAAAAACAGACCGTATACAAATCAAATATCTTTGGTAAGGTAACTGGTTTTCTATTTGGCTTGATGATTCTGGCATTTACCCTGAATCATCAAAAGATAGGAATGATTGTCCTTCATATTTCTATACCATTTATGCTTGGCGCATTCATCACATACTGTCAGAGATTTATTTTGGCTATCCGTCAAATTAATTAAGGAGGAAAATAAATGAAACCAATCTTTTTTACAAAAATGGAAGGCACAGGGAATGATTTTGTTTTGATTGATAATCGTGAAGAACAATTCAGCAATGTAGTAAGTAAGACAGAGTTAAAGGATACCATTGTCAAAATGCTTGATCGCCATTACGGAATCGGTGGAGATGGTTTGATTCTCATTGAAAATTTCAAAGGTTATTTTTTCAATATGAGATATTTTAATCGGGATGGAAGTGAGGCAGATACCTGTTTCAATGGTGCAAGATGTGCTGTGAAATTCGCCCAGCGCCTGGGTATTATAGAAGACAAAGGTAAATTTTTAACCCCGGCTGGACCAATCGGTTTTGCATACCAGCCCGATAATATCAGTATTGAAGTCCTTCCACCAATGGACATAAAACTAAATTTTAATCTGATAATTGCCCGTAAGAAATACAAACTTTCCTACCTCAAACTCGGTGTCCCACATACAATAATGTTTGTTGATTCCTATGATGATATAAACATTGTTGAACTTGGTCGAACAATTCGCAATCACAAGGATTTTCAACCCAATGGAACAAATGTTGATTTTGTAAAAGCAGACAAAGATGGAGTTTTTGTGCGCACCTATGAACGGGGTGTTGAAGACGAAACCCTTTCCTGTGGAAGTGGTGTGGTTGCCTCTGCTTATATTGCGGTGAAGCTCTTTATGGCAGAATCACCGGTCAAGGTAATGACCAGGGGTGGAGAGCTAACCGTGACTTTAAAAGAAAAATTGTATCTTGAAGGACCAGCTAATGTAATCTACGATGGAACATATTACATATAGATTTTTACTTATGAACACAAAATCTTTTTAATTCGCAACAGTGCCCATTTTAGTTCTTCCTTTTTGATGACAAGTGGTGGTGCAAATCTAACTACATAATTGTGTGTATCCTTTGCAAGGATACCCTGTTTCATCAGTGCCTCACAATATGTTCTCGCCTTTTTTGTTAATTCTACACCAATGAGCAGACCCTTACCCCGAACCTCTTTTATCAAAGGGCTATAAATATTTTTTAATTCATTTATAAACCAGTTCCCGAGTTCAAATGCCCTCTGGGCAAGATTTTCTTTAATAATGATATCAAGCGCAGCGATTCCGATTGCTGAGGCAAGCGGATTCCCACCAAAGGTTGAGCCATGGTCTCCGGGTTTGAATACCTCCATTATTTCATTATCACAAAGTATTGCTGATACTGGATAGAAACCACCACTCAATGCCTTGCCCACGATCAAAATATCGGGTTTAATATCTTCATATTCAAAGGCAAATAACTTGCCGGTCCTGCCCAGACCAGTCTGAATCTCATCGGCAATAAAAAGAACATCGTTCTCTTTGCAGATTTTGTAGCATTCATTAAGATAACCATCATCAGGAACAATGACACCACCTTCACCCTGTATTGGTTCAACGAGAAATCCAACTGTATTTCTATTTATTGCCTTTCTCAATGCCCTTGTATCATTATACGGAATCATTTTGAAATTTGGGGTGAAAGGACCAAATCCATCCCGATATTGAGATTCTGAAGAAAAGCCAACGATTGTGATAGTCCTACCATGGAAATTATTTTCGCAGACAATGATCTCTGCCCTATCTTTCTTCACACGCTTTTTATAATATCCCCATTTTCTTGCTGCCTTTATTGCGGTCTCAACCGCCTCTGCACCAGAGTTCATTGGCAATGCCTTCTGGTATCCTGTAATCTGACATAGTTTTTTCAAGAATAAGCCAAGTTTATCATTGTGGAATGCCCTTGATGTGAGAGTGAGGTTTTGAATCTGTTTTCTCACTGCCTTGATTATTTCAGGATGACAATGTCCCTGATTCAATGCCGAGTATCCGCTTAGCATATCAAGGAACCTTCTTCCTTCTACATCCCAGACCCATACACCCCTGCCTTTTTTTAATACTACCGGGAGCGGATGATAATTGTGTGCGCCAAATTTTTCTGTAATTTTAATGATTTCTTTGCTCTTCATAAAACTCCTTTCATTTTATCAGTCCCAGCCAGGGACCGAGTATAAATTGTATACGGCCTATTAAAAGACTCACTCTTGCCATAACTGTATAACCAAATGATGCACCAAATCCTAACATAATAAAGACTATTCCAAGGCGTGAACCAAATTTCAATAAACCCCTATGTTCAGTTGAGAAAAAGAAATAAATGACCGTGCAGATGACACCAATTAGTATCACCAACGACCAGAGCCCTTCCCAGCCCATATTGAATGATTCTGGTGTTACAATCGTTCCTTCAATCTGTTTGAATATAAATGCCTGAATATTTGCCGGAATTGAGATACCTGCACCCCAGCCAATCATAAATCCTAAAGGTAAACGAACCAGCCAGCCAATCTTTGGAATGAATCTGGTAAAATACAATAATCCAAGTAAAAGTGGAACGATATATATAAATTCACCTGCCTTTAAGGGTTCATATAGATTGGGTTTCAATGCCTGATGCCAGTAGAATACAATGTAGTATCCATTTGCAACACCAACAAATAGATGCTCAGCAAATTTATAGAATGGATTGTCTTTATAAAGAAAAGAGAATATCATCAAGGTGAGAAATCCAGCAATCCAGATCCAGGGATCAAAACTCATACTGGTAAATGGTTAAATTCTTTTTCTGTCGTATATAATATTCTTGCCGTTTTCATAAATTTAACCATTTTGTTTTTTGACCGATTGTCTTCTTGTCGCAACATATCCTATATTTCCAATGATGATCAAGATTATTATCAATAAGTGGATAAGGGTTTGTGAATTCATTCCTATCTCTGCCTTGCCGGTTTTTTCTGTATATCCCGCAGTTAACAAAAGATTCTCATACTCTGCAGCACCTTTCATTCCTGACATCATTCCTGATAACTGCCCGGTCTGTAAAAATGGATAATATTTTGGTGCCATAACTGCAGTCAGGCCCGCACCGAGTTTCAATCCATACCTTGCCTGGGCATACATAAGCCATTCCTGAGGATAATCCGCTGCTGCAAGAATGATGGCGATTGAAACATCGCGATAATTCTTTATTCTCTCCATTAATGGAAGTGAATCTGTATAATTGTTATAGTAATCCCTGGGAAAGACAGTACTTATCTTTTCACCCATTTCCATAAGTGCTGCAATCCTTCCTGATTTCCAGCCCAGATATACATAATCCCTACCATAGATTATTGAATCGTCATTTGTTTCTGCCCTGGCATTCAGATTATTTATAACTGTATTAAATGCCTCAATCGCAAGTCCTGGTGCCTGGGGATCAAATGATACACCGAGTACAGGGATTTTCTTTTTAAAGCAATGGGTCAGAATGCTTATTGCCATTGGATGGCATTCAGGCATAGTCTGGGGCGTGTAGTCAATTGAGAGCAGGACTGCTTTATTATCCTCAGGACTTAACCGCTCAATGAAATCAAATAGTTTTTTTGTCTGGGGCATTATATTCTGGGGGATACTAAATTTCAAAAAGAATGGAAGTATAACCAGGGCCGTCAGCACAAGATAAATCAATCTTCTGTCAATTTTTGTAAGGGTATAAAAGAATTTCATTTTATTCCTTTCCACCAAGCCAGGACCGTTCAATACCAAGAATAATCTTGAGTGCAGTAGCAACAGAACCAAATGCAACACCGAGTAATATGCCGCGCTGGGATGCCATATTAGGAATTCTCATCAACCACTCAGCAAAATCTGGAAAATAAGGATGGATGAATTGTCCTATAGGCATAAAACCAATCATAACAACAAATGCTGCCCCTAATAATAATCCGGCTTCAAGGCTTCTTGCCCGGAATGCACGGTATGCTGCGGATGTCATATAATATGCAAGCAGGGCAAACATTGTAGCACCCAATGGCGTAAGGATATTAAGATAGATTTTTTGATAGAGTGATTTTTCATCTATCCCGAAGAAAAGTCCAATTATCGCCATTCCAAACATACTCAATAAAGTTACAAGACTATAAACCCAATCAGATTTCTTTCTCTTAATAATTGTAATATGGTGGCTTGTAAGATTTCCAATTCCCAAGACAAGGGCGAATGCAGATAAAACAACAACCCATTTATTTATTGTGGTATTGAATTTTGTAGAAACAGGATGGGGAATGAAAAACTGACAGACCATTGAGATACCGATAATCAGGCATAAGAGCAGGGGGATTCTCTTTTTCATTGCACCTTTAATATGGGTAAAAGATTTATCTTAAAGAAAGAAAGGATTGTGAATATTATTAGAATTATGAGTGTCAGAAATTTTCCGGTATCCTGCGCCTTTAAAGAAGCAACCAGAACCGGTTCTTTTGTCAAATAGGCAGATGCTGCGTAGACCTCCTCACCGAGCAGGGTATAATCACACGCCGTGACAAAGAAGGGCAATTGTAAAACCTGGTCTGTGCCGGCAATCTGAACTGCACCAATCTGGTTTCCGGTCTCAGCCATTAAAAGTGATTCAGCAAAAAAAGGACCGATGAAAAAATTTGTTGCTGGCCGTTCCCTTAAAATGATTCCATTTATCGCTGCTGCATAACCAAACTGGGATTCAGTAAGATAACGCACATAATCATCTTTGAATTTATCAATCTTACCCTGGCTTGTGAATGCCTGTTTAACCACTTCACGGGCAACCGTATAGACAACCGGATAGCAATTTACTACGATCAAAGGATTTTCATAGATTGCAACTTTTTTTGCAAGTTCAGCAAGGATATTCATTGAGGCAATTGTTGAAGGGAAGTCTATATCACCAAGCCCTGGCACATAGAGTATGGGTTTGCCCATTTCTGTTGCCCTGCCCACTGCCTCTTCTACTGCCTCAAGTCCGGCAATCTTTCGGATAAATAGTTTTGCACCCTTTCTTGCCCGTGCCATAAAGTATATTAAGAATAGGGTGAAGAGAACGATTGCAATGAAAATATTCAACCTGCCTTTATGAAAAATCTGCGGTGATGACTGGACAACATCGCTCATTGTGTGTAAATAAAGGGAATTGCCTTTCTGGACTGCGATCTGGTATATATATTTTATTGAATCCTGGACTGTATTATCTAAAAAATCAGAGGAAAATCTACCTGTAAAGCCAATTTTTTGAAATGCAGAATCATTAATAGAACGACGGTATATTGCATATCCATCTATTAAAGTGTCATCAACTCCTTTCCAGGAGAGATAAATAGAATTTCCACCATCATTCGGTCTATCCTGGACAATAAAATTTTCTATTGAGATGGAACATAGCAAAAATAGCCACACACCTTATTTTAGTCAAAATTTCTTCCCTGTCAATGAAATTTTGTATATCATTTCAACCTTATTGGTATCTGTGGTGTTTAAAAAACTTTTTTCCTGCACCTTGACATAAGGATAAATTTTTGTAGAATTACAGTGTGGATTTACATTATTTAAAAAAGAAAAATAAATCTCTGATAACTGCATTGCTTTTTCTTGCAATGGGTTTGCTGGTCTGCATAAAGCAGCCAACTTATCCGGATATTGACCGGCATGATAAATTACCACCTGATATTGTGAAACGAACCCCTGAAACTGACCATTATCCACCAATCCTTTATTCAGATGATTATGAGCCACCGGTTCCGCTCGGTCCAGGGGTCAATACATCCGGTGCTGAAGACTCTCCATTTATCCTGCCTGATGGCAAGACACTCTATTTTGTTTTTACGCCTGATGTCAGGGTCCCGGTTGAGAAACAACTCCTTGATAGTGTTACAGGTGTATGGGTATCATACAAAATAGACAATACCTGGACCGATGCCGAGAGGGTCTGGCTACAGTCACCCGGAAAATTGTCTTTAGACGGAGCAGTTGCAATACAGGATACAGAAATGTGGTTTGCTTCAGCAAGAGAAGGATATACCGGTGTGAATATGTTCACAGCAACCCTTGTTGATAGTAAATGGGTTAATTGGACTTATTGCGGTGATCGGTTAATGAAAGAGATAAAAATTGGTGAAGTCCACATTCATGGCGATGACCTCTATTTTCATTCAGACCGGCCTGGCACTCATGGTGGTTATGATATCTGGGTTACAACCAGGAGTGGTAATAATTGGTCAGACCCGATAAATATTACAGTAGTTAATACTCCAGAAACAGATGGCTGGCCATATATTTCATCAGATGGCAAAGAACTCTGGTTTACGAGATTTTATCAGGGAAGCCCAGCAATCTTTAGATCGGTTAAAGCAGGAAATGAATGGGGACCGCCTGAACTGATATTGTCACAATTTGCTGGAGAGCCTTCCTTAGATGATGAAGGTAACATTTACTTTGTCCATCATTTCTATGAAAATGGTGTAATGATAGAGGCGGATATCTATGTAGCATATAGAAAAAATCCTTTAAAACGTAATATGACAAATAATTAAGAAAATGTTCAATAAATAATGTCAGAAAATAAAAAGTTCATTACTATTGAGGTAATCAAAGAATTATGGTCAAAGACATATAATTCAAAAGGTAAACCTGATTGGTCACACATTCTTCCTTTTTACGACAAAAATATATATTTTAAAGATTCCATTCAAGAAATACACGGAATAAAAGAATTCAAGTCAATGACTGAACGTCTAACAAGGCGTTCAAAAGACCTGAAGATGAAAATTGTTAATGCGGTTATGGAAGGGAATATAATATTTATTGAATGGGAAATGACCATAAGCTATAAAAAATATCCAGGTTCTATATTGTATGGTATAAGTCGGCTTACGATAAATAAAGAGGGAAAGATAATTGAACAGAGAGATTATTATGATTTATGGGGTGATATTTTTGACAATATTCCGGTCTTTGGTAAAATTTATAGAAAATTTATGAAAAAGAAATTTGGGTAATATCGAATGAGAAAAAGAAATAAAAAATTTTTTCAGTACTTTAAAGAATATCAATGGTCTAATATATTGGCAATGATTAGAAACAGTAGATTGCCTCCGAAAACTTGCAATGAAGATTTTAAAAATAAATTTGTTGTTATTACCGGGACTACATCGGGGATTGGTTATTATACTGTTAGAAAATATGCCGCCAATGGAGCAGAACTTTTTTGTATAAATCGGAATATACAGAAATCTGAAAATGTGTGCAGGGAGATTGAAAAAATTTTTGGTATAAAGTGTGACCATTTTATTGCTGATTTGAGCATAATAAATGATATTTATCGAGTAGCAAGAGAACTTTCAAGACTTAACAGAACGATCGATGTTTTGATTCACAACGCTGGTATCTATTCAACCAAAAGGGAATTGACTCCTGACGGATTAGAAAAAGTCTTCGTGGTTAATTATCTTTCATCATTTATTATTAATTATATTTTAATGGATAAACTAAAATCTCAGCAAAAAGCCCGAATCTTAATGGTTGGGTCTGAGGGCCATCGTTTTGCAGTCTGGGGTATAAGACTTGATGATTTAAACTGGGAAAAAAGGAGGTATTCGGGTTTAAAAAGTTATGGTTCAGCAAAGACAGCCCAACTTTTATCAATGATTGTGTTTAATGAACATTTTAAGAACTCAGGTGTGACGATTAATACAGTCCATCCAGGGGCAGTTAAAACAGACTCAGGAATGGAAAATGGACCGTTTTACTGCTGGTTTAAGAGAAATTTTTTAGACAGGATGCTAAAGTCGCCTGAAATTTCTGCTGATGCTTTGTATTATCTTGGGGTCGCAAAAGAAATGGAAGGTGTCAGTGGAAAATACTTTAATCTAACTACTGAAGAAGAGCCTGCACCACCTGCTCGGGACAGGGAGGTTGCATACAAGCTCTGGGATAAGAGTATGGAACTGGCAGGTTTAAAATTTTAAATTAGAATGAAAGCCATTGCAATTATAATTAACCAAAGGGATGGATATGTCTGGAACCTCTTATGATACGATAATTGTTGGAGGTGGTATTGCCGGGCTTACTTCTGGTGTCTATCTTGCTCGCACCGGGCAAAAGATATTATTGATTGAGAAGAATAAAGAATGTGGAGGACTTGTTAATACCTTATCTCATAACGGCTTTTATTTTGACGCCGGGGTAAGAGCCCTTTTAGATGCAGGTATTATTTTTCCAATGTTAAAAGATTTAAATATACACCTTGAAGTAGTAAAGAGCCCTGTTTCAATTGGTATAGAAAAAGAAATCATAAATATTGAAACTGTGGATGGCTTAATTAAATATCAGGAGATTCTTGTAAAATTATATCCGGAGAGTAAAGAAGAAATAGATGAAGTTATCAAGATCATAAAAAAGATAATGAAACATATGGATGTCTTATATGGTATTGAAAATCCTGTTTTTAAAGATTTAAAGCGTGACATAAATTTTATATTTAAAAAACTCTTACCCTGGTTCCCAAAGTTTATCTTTACTATAAGGAAGATAAACCAAATGAGTCTGCCTGTTGAGGAATATCTTATGAAGATAGTAAAAAATCCATCGCTCCGGGATATTATCGCGCAGCATTTTTTCAGGAACACACCGGCATTCTTCGCGTTGAGTTACTTCTCTCTCTATCTTGATTATTTCTACCCAAAGGGCGGAATGGGAAAACTATCTGAGGCTTTAAAAAACAAAATATTAGAATATGGGGGAGAAATAAAAACAGAAACAAAGGTTGTTGAAGTTAGGGCAGACAAAAAAATTATAAAAGATGATAAAAATATAAGTTACAGGTATGAAAATCTTATCTGGGCAGCTGATTTAAAAACATTCTATAGGATTACACATATTGACGGATTATCTAATAGAATAAAGACAAAATTCGAGACAACAAAAAATATTATGCTACAAAATCGGGGTGGGGATTCGGTTTTTTCACTCTTTTTGGAAATAGATGAACCACTCGAAAGTTTCAGGAAAATTGCTTATGGCCATTTCTTTTATACTCCTTCAAAAATTGGTTTAGGTGAGACCCATAGAAAAGAACTTGATTATCTATTGGCAAATTTTGAAAAAATTGGAAAGAAACAAATATTAACCTGGCTTGAAAAATTTATTAAATTGAACACCTATGAAATTTCAATACCTGGTCTTAAAGACCCTGATATGTGTCCACCAGGTAAAACCGGTATGATTATCAGCTTCCTTGCTGAATACGATTTGTTTCATAAGATTCAAAAAGCGGGCTGGCTTGATGAGTTCGTTATGGAAATTGAAAAAAGATTATTAGATGTAATAACAGACTCTGTCTATCCGATCCTGAAAAATAAAGTTATCTCACGCTTTTCTTTTACACCCCTCAGTATTGAAAATCGTATAGGCAGTTCTGAAGGTGCCATCACGGGCTGGGCTTTTCAAAAATCTATGCCGGTTATAAACAAAATCCAGTCTGCAGGTCGTTCAGTTCTCACTCCAATCCCATCAGTTTATCAAGCAGGACAATGGGTATACAGTCCTGCAGGTGTGCCAATGTCAATACTAACCGGTAAATTAGCCGCTGATAGAATTATAAAAAAAATGCGTATATGATTCTTTAAACTTAAAAACTCTTTCTCATTGCGTTCTTGAGGCTTTTATAGCAATTTTTGTATTATTATTTTGATCCATACTTGCAGTCATCTTTATTAGCAAATAGATATTTTATGAAAAACTTATACCTTATGTTCAAAAGTCAACAATTCGCGCACAGTCTGAAAAATATTACTTTATTGATATTTGAGCACCTCTGATTTTATTTAAATTTCTGTAATTGTAAAGTGGAGGGATAGGATTTTTTCAGATTCGCTTGGCTATAGTTTTCATAAACTACATCATCTCTTTGTAAAAATTGTGATTGGTTGGCGAAGCCAATTGATAAAGTTCGGCCATTTTTGGCTCTTTTAGATAATACACCCTTGCATATGCAATCTTTTGCTTAAATTCACGACCTTCTGCCAGTTGAGTAAGAAATTTAACGATTTTACCGGAAGACATAAGATGATAGCAAGCATTACACACACTATTTTTTATATAACGTTTGGGAAGATACTGAGTCAATCCTGCTTCTTTGATTATAGAAATTAGCTTTCTGGGTCCCCAAATCCTTATGGCATGTAAGATCGGATTCAACTCGCTTTTATCAAGGATTTTGTTCAAAGAGTTTTCATGCAGATTTCCCAAAAGCAAAGGATGAGAAGATGATAGATCAATCACTGGTCCAATGCAAGCAATTACCCTTCCATCAGGAAAAATTATCGGAGAACTAGCAGCTGAGCAAGCTGATAAAGGAGGATCATCTGTTGTCTGATATCTCAACAAACCAATTTTTTTAAGTGCTCTTCCAGCAGGAAAAGTAACAGCAGTATTAATATTATCTATTTCTGTTAATTCAAGTAATTTATTTAATATCTCCTTATATCCTTCATTATTTTCATTTTCAGTACAAATATGAATATTGTAAGGAATGCCACACTCTTTAGCTGCCAATATTGCATTTTTTACCCTTTTAAATGGTATAGCCTCTTGATGATATACATCTGCACTAATAGCAAGCATTTTAATTGCTGAAAGTTCTTGAAGTATTTTAACTGCTTCCTTTGGGGTATAAGCCCAAAAGGCATTTGTTACAACAGAAACTATTAAACCATTCTCTTTTCCAAAAATAACTAATTTTTTCAGTTTCTCTATGTCATAAAAGGGTTCCCCTCCTGTTAATGAAAGCACTTTAATGTAACCATTTCTGTATTTAGCAATTTGTTTAATCCATTCTAATGCATCGTGAAGCATCATTTCTTCTTTTCTATGAGGTCCAGCCTCAATGATACAGTGGGGACAAGCAACCTGACATTTATATGTCACAATTAGCCCAATGTTTCGTAAAAAAGGCATCTCTAAAATCTCGTCATACGACATATCTAACTCCTCCAAAATAACTTTTATATTTAGACACAAGGGCACTATTCAAGTGCCCTTGTGTGTCTTTCTTGCCTATTATCACTGAAGTTGTTTTGGGGTGATAATTATATCGAAGTCTTTAAGACCCCTAAGCACTTCAGGTTTCAATCGTTCTGGAACAGGTATACCAACAATCCAAGGATGTCTAATAACCACCCTTAATTCCTTTGCAAACTCTTTAATAAGTACCTCAGGTATTAGAAAAGATATTTCCTTTTCTTTACCTACTAATGTGACTTTCTCGATATCCATGATTTAACCTCCTTCGTAAATTTGTTAGTTGTTCAAAAATTTAGAAGCACCCTGTTTCTCATTATTTTATAGAATCCCGCTTTTTCATTGACTCCCAGCATTTGCATCCACCCCGTCCCTGGTCGGTGGCACCATTTATTCCTTTAAGCCCGGAATGGCGGGTTATTTTCTTGCTTGTTCACCTCCTTCTTTTTGCACCATATTTGCTGCCTTTTATCTAAAATAAAATCCTTTTAGTTCCACAAGTTTTTTATTCTTTCTCCCTTAATCCTTCACCTTTTCTATTTAATCCGCCCCGCCGGGAGGAAAAACAGCGGGGCG
>Ga0197142_1001398_pt1 | contig 22152 bp, 18 predicted proteins | sample GBS60_MetaG_FD_148614 | JGI IMG/M metagenome (GOLD analysis project Ga0197142, IMG submission 148614) | Sediment microbial communities from Great Boiling Springs, Gerlach, Nevada, United States - GBS 60_MetaG | ecosystem: Environmental > Aquatic > Thermal springs > Hot (42-90C) > Sediment... | reverse complement strand
CCAACTGGTAGACTGATTAATAAAAGACCTGCTTATGAGATTGATATTGATGAAATTATTGAATATGCCAAAAAAACAAAGACAATTTTGGAAATTAACTCTTATCCTGATAGACTTGACTTAAAAGACGAGCACATTAGAAAATGTGTTGAAAAAAAAGTAAAGATGGTAATTAATACCGATGCTCATTCAATATTACATTTAAGTTTTCTAGATCTAGGTGTTTCTCAGGCAAGAAGGGGCTGGGCTACCAAAGAAAATGTTTTAAATACACTACCGGTTGAAAAATTTTTAAAATTTTTAAAATAAAAAATTTAAAATATTGAGTTAAAATTATTTCAATGAAAAAAATTCTTATGATAGGATGGGAGTTACCACCTTTTAATAGTGGTGGCTTGGGTGTAGCGTGTTATTATATTGCTTCTTATTTGTCAAAAAAAACAAAATTAACATTTTGCTTACCCAAAAAACTTCCTATAAATAAGGTATATTTTGATCTAATTTTTGCAGAAGAAGAAATAAAAATTTTAAAAGGATACAATGATTTAAAAAAATATGTACCATTAGAAATGTTTGAGGAAGTGTTATCTTATGGTCCTCGTCTTTTAGCAAAAATTAAAAAAGAAAATATAGAATTTGAAATAATTCATGCTCATGATTGGTTAAGTGGCTTGTCAGGTGTTTATCTAAAAGAAAATCTTAATAAACCATTAATAATACATATCCACTCCACTGAAATAGAAAGAACAGGAAACAATCCTAATATGGTAATTTATCATATAGAAAAAGAAATTTTACAAAAAGCAGATCTGGTTATTTCTGTTAGCAATTTAACCAAAAATATAATAAATAAATATTATGAAATTCCTAATGATAAAATTTATACCTTGTATAATGGAATTGATTTAAATCCTACCGAATGTGAACTTATTCCTTATATTTTAAAATTAAAAAAAGAAAAATATAAAATTATACTTTTTGTTGGTAGGTTAGTTTTACAAAAGGGACCAGATTATTTGCTTTCTACTATTAAATATGTAATTAATTATTATCCTAGGGTTAAATATATATTTGCTGGAAGCGGAGAAATGCTTGAAGAACTTATAAAGAAAGCTTATTATGAAAATCTTTTGGATTATGTAATATTTACTGGGTTTCTTAGAGATAAAAATTTATGGAGTCTTTATAGTTTAAGTGATGTTTTAGTAATGCCCTCAGTATTTGACCCATTTGGATTGGTTGCTTTAGAAGCTGTTAAATTTAAATTACCAATAATAATTTCAAAAACATCGGGAGTAGGTGAAAATCTAAATAATTGTTTAAAAACTGATTATTGGGATATTATGAAAATGGCTAATTATATAATAGGAATCTTAAAATATGAACCACTAAAAAATGAACTTACTAACAATGCTTTTAATGAACTTAGTAAGTTTAATTGGGAAGACAGAGTTAATCGATTATTAGAGATATATCAAAAAATATAAAATGCCATCGGTTTGTTTTTATTTTAAGGTTCACCAACCCTTTAGATTAAAAAATTTCACCGTTTTTGACATTAATAAAAACATAGATTATTTTGATCAAGAAAAAAATAAATTTTATCTTGATAGAATAGTTAAAAAGTGTTATATACCAACCCTAAGTATTATAGACGAGTTAATAAAAGAAACCAATTATAGATTTAAGGCTTCTTTAGGAATTACTGGTACTTTAATTGAGCAATTATCTTTATGGCATCCAGAAGTAATAGAAAAATTAAAAAAAATAGTTTCAACTGGCAATATAGAGCTAACTGGTGAAACCTATTATCATTCTTTATCATCAATTTATTCAAAAAAAGAATTTGAACTTCAAATAAAAAAACACAAAAAATTAATTAATGATTTATTTGGGCAAAATCCGAAAGTATTTTCAAATACAGAACTTATATATTTTGATGAATTAGAAGATATATTAAAAGAATTAGATTTCCAGGGCATAATTACAGAAGGAGTAGATAGAATTTTAGATTGGCGTTCGCCAAATTTTATATACTCTTCCCCTCAGGGTAAGTTAAAAATTTTATTAAGAAATTATCGATTGTCAGATGATATAAGTTTTAGATTTTCTTTTAAAGAATGGAACGAGTGGCCCTTAACAGCTGAAAAATTTTCTTATTGGTTAGAACAATTTAATGGAAATGGGGAAGTTATTAACTTATTTATGGACTTTGAAACTTTTGGAGAACATCAATGGCCAGAAACTGGTATATTTGACTTTTTAATAAATGTAGTTTTTGAAATTTTAAAAATTAAAGATTTTAATTTTCTTACCCTAAGTGAAGCAATAAAAACTTACCCTATAAGAGGACAATTTTCTTCTCCTTATCCGATAACCTGGGCAGATACAGAGCGAGATTTAACAGCTTGGATAGGAAACGAAATGCAAAAAGATGCTATTGAAAGATTGTATAGTTTAGAGAATAAAATAAAATCTTTAGGAAATGATAATATAATTGAAATATGGAGAAAATTGCAAACAGCTGATCATTTTTATTATATGTGCACTAAGTGGTTTTCAGATGGCGATGTTCATAAATATTTTAACCCCTATGAAAATCCTTATGTAGCTTATCTTAATTTTAGAAATGTTTTAGAAGATATATATTTAAAAATTAAGAATTTTTAAAATAAAATGACTTTAGAAGATTTAAAAAACAAAATAAATTTTGAGATTTCAAAAGACATCGAAAATATATCTTTAATTGAGATAGTTAATTACATACTAATTTATGGTTTTAAATCTCGAGCTTCAGACATACATATTCAACCCATGGAAAACAAAATAAATATAAGATATAGAATAGATGGAATATTATACACGCTATTTGAATTTCCTAAATATATTCACGAAGAATTAATATCCAGAATCAAGGTATTATCAGGATTAAGAACAGACGAACATAATTCACCCCAAGACGGTAGATTTAAGTTTAAAATTCCAGATGAAAGCTTAGATTTTGATGTTAGAGTATCTATTATGCCCACGTATTATGGAGAAAATTCAGTTTTAAGATTATTAGTACAAAAAGAAGAGATATTTAGTTTAGAAAAACTTGGTTTTTCTGAAAATGATTTAAAAAAAGTTTATAAAGCACTAAAAAAACCATATGGAATGATATTAGTAACAGGACCTACTGGCTCAGGTAAAAGTACAACTTTATACTCAATATTAAAGTATTTAAACTCTCCTGGTGTATCTATAATTACACTAGAAGACCCAATTGAATACTCTGTAGAAAACATTACCCAAATTCAAGTAAACCCACAAGTTGGATTAATCTTTAGTAAGGGGTTAAGAGCAATTTTAAGACAAGACCCAAATATTATTATGGTAGGAGAAATAAGAGATCAAGAAACAGCAGATATTGCTATTAATGCTGCCTTAACAGGACATTTGCTTTTATCTACCTTACACACCAACGATGCTGCTACTACGCTTCCTAGATTATTAGAAATGAATGTTGAACCATTTTTAATAGCTTCTACAATAAACTTAGTTATTGCCCAAAGGCTAGTAAGAAAATTATGTGAAAAATGTAAAAAACCTAAAAAATTAACTCAAGCAGAAGCAACTTCATTACTTGAGGGGATTGGAGAAGATTTAACAATAGAAAATATAAAAAAAATAAAAAATTATAAAGTTTATGAACAACAGGGTTGTCCTGAATGTAATCATATTGGTTTTTCGGGAAGATTGGGAATTTTCGAAATTTTAGAAATTTCTCCAAAAATAAAACAAATGATCATCAAAAGAGAAAACAGTGAAGAAATAAAAAAAGTAGCTATACAAGAAGGAATGTCTACTATGATTAGAGACGGATTTAATAAGGTAATAATGGGATTAACAACAATTGAAGAAGTTCTAAGAGTTATCCATGAATAAAAAACCATTAATTTTAAAACTAAGTTTAGCTGATAAAATTTTATTTTTAAAAAATTTATCTCTTTTATTAAAAAGTGGTCTGAGTTTGACAGAGTCACTATCAACAATAAACAATAATACAAAATCTTCTACCCTTAAGTATATCCTAACAAATTCAATAGATGCAGTAGAAAGAGGAAAATTTTTGGCAAATAGTCTTAGTGATTATGGTAATATTCTAGGAAGCTTAACTATTTCAATTATAAAAGTAGGAGAATTAACCGGAAACCTTATAGAAAATTTAGAAACTCTTTCAGAAGAATTGAAGAAGATTGAAAGAATTAGAAGAAAACTTATAACTACTATGATATATCCAACTTTTCTTATATCAATAATGATTGTCATTTCTCTTTTAATTATATACTTTTTATTTCCAAAACTTTTGCCCATTTTTGAAAACTTAGGGGTAGATTTACCTTTTACAACTGTTGTATTTATATCTATAGTAAAATTTCTTTCTCAATATGGTTTATACATTCTTTTAATACTTATTTTTTTAACTTTAAACATATTATTGGGTTTGCGCAACAAAAAATTTAAATATTTTTTTGACCTTTTTTTATTAAGGGTTCCTTTATTGTCTGGTTTAATAAAAAAATACAATTTAGTTCAATTTTCAAGATCCATGGGATTATTATTAAAAAGTGGCATAAAAATTATAGAAGCCTTAGATTTAGCAGCTCAAAGTTTGGGTAATTTAGTATTTCAAAAAATAATAAAAGGTGCATCTAATTTTGTAATTGAAGGACATAGTATAAGCGAATATCTATCAAAATATCAATGGCTTTTCCCTTTTAATTATATAAAATTAATAGAAGTAGGAGAACAAACTGGAAATTTAGAAAATAATTTTTTTTATTTAAGCAATAATTATGAAGAAGAGTTAGATAGTGAAATTGAAAGATTTGTAAATTCATTAGAGCCTATTATATTAATTATAATGTCAATAATTGTTGGGTTTATGGCTATTTCAATTATAATGCCCATCTATGAAATCTCTGATAAATTACAAGGGTAAAAGTTTTACTTTAATAGAAATTTTAATAAGCATATTTTACATATCAATTCTTTCTGGATTAATATTAATAACATTTTGGAATTTATTAAAAACTATAATTATTGGTAGACTAAGTTTACAAATATTGTCATTATTAGAAGATGAAATGGAATATATAAAAGTTGTAAATTATGAGGATATAGGTACTACTAATGGTTGGCCAAGGGGAATTTTTCCAAGCGAAAAAATAGTAAACTTAAATGGTTTAAATATTAAAATAAAATATTTTATAAGAAATATAGATAACCCACTTGATGGAACTGTAAACAGCACACCTAGAGATAGTGCGCCTGCTGATCAAAAATTAGTTGAACTTGAAGGAGAATGTCTAAATTGTTCTTTAAAAATTAAAAAACAAACACTTACTTTTATAATCGCTCCTAAAACCGTAGAAAGTTCTACAAGAAATGGCTCAATGTTTATAAGAGTAATAAATTCAAGTGGTAATCCTGTTAGTTATGCTAATATTTCCGTAATAAATAATAGAATTAGTCCACCAATTGTAATAAATGATCTATCAAATATAAATGGAGAACTTCAGTTAATTGATATTCCAACAGGCACTCATGCCTATGAAATTTTAGCAACTAAAGAAAATTATTCTTCTGAGAAAACTTATCCCCCAAGAGATCCTCAAGATCCAAATAGTTTTAATCCCATAATTCCTCATCAAAACATTATTGAGGGAGGGTTAACAATTGTAACCTTTGTTATTGATAAATTATCAAATTTAAAAATACAAACAATAGATAATTTCTGTAAACCCATGGCCAATATTCCAGTTATTTTAGAAGGCGAAAATAAGATAATAGGTTATTATCAAGATGGTACTCCAGTAAAAAAAACAATTATTTCTACAACTACAGATCAAAATGGTATTAAAGAAATAAAAATAGAATGGGATAATTATTTTTATAAAACAGATTCAAGTATATTTAGTCTTATAGGCTATAATTCTTCATCACCATTAAATATATTACCAGATAAAAATTATTATTTAAGATTAAATATGACCACCTCATCTCCTCGAGAGTTGCTTGTGACAGTTAAAGATATAAATAATGAACCAATTAAAGATGCTGAGGTAGAAATAAGAAATAATAATTTTCAAAAAAAGCTTTTCACAAATCAAATGGAAATTAGAAATGCTTCTTGGACTAATTATTTTTTTGATTATAGTGAAAATATTTTGTTAACCGAAGAAAGGGTTACTCTTAAAAGTTACAACAATTTATATCCAACAAATACACAAGATTGGTTAATATTGCCCACCATAGATATTGGTACTTCTTCTAATAGTAAAATAATATCTTTTGGGTGGGAACCTATTTCTCAACCACCTAATACAGATATTAAATTTCAAATAGCTTTTAATAATGACAATAGTTCATGGAATTTTATAGGCCCAGATGGTACTTCTAATTCTTATTTTACTTCTTCACCTGTTAATCTTTCTATTCTTACCAATGGCTATAGATATTTTAGATTTAAGGTATATTTAAATACCAATGATGAAAATCAAACACCAGTTTTAGAAAAAATGTATATTAATTTCACCTCTAATTGTTTATCACCCAATCAAGTAATTTTTCAAAAATTATCACAAGACGATTATACCTTAAATATCTCAAAACCAGGCTATCGATCAACAACTACTCAAATATATATTAATAAAATTTATCAAGAAATTGAAATAATTTTACAGCCACAATGATCAAAAAAATAATTCTATTAATTTTGTTAATATTTTTTCCACTTATAATTACAAAAGCTGAGGTTTATAAATTTTTTGAATTTTTACCTGATATGGGCGTAAAATTCAATTTAACTCCAGATATTTATTATCAACAAAAATTTATACCTTTTAACGATCATTTAAGTCTGATATCCATATTAGTAAACAATTCAAGCACTAATATAACAAATATGTTTTTAGAACTATATGATTTTAGAAATAATTTAATTTCAAGAAAAAATATAACTGTTCCCCCTCTTCCATACAAAAGAACTGGTAATATATTTAATATACCACTTGAAAGAAACTATCAAATTGAAAGCGGCAGAGAGTATAAATTTTCTTTATATACAAATGAAAGTAATAATATAGAAATATTAGGATTTAATTTAATAGACCTACTTCAACATACCGAATCAAACATTTATTTACCTGAAACAATCAGACCTTTATTTATTAATGATCAGGAAACAGATAAAGCTTTAAAATTCTCTTTGTATGAAGGAAATGAAAATATCCCGCCGGTTATAAGCAATATTACAACTTCAATAGATTTTGAAAATAAAATAACCTTTATTACCTTTAATTCAAACGAGCCTATAAAATACAAAATTTTATATTGGACAAATAATGAAGCAACTAAGACTAAAGAAATAAACTATTTTGAATCCTGTCCTTTAAATATAAGAAACTGCGAGATAAATTTTTCTATTATCTTAAATAGAGACTATTATTTTAATTTAATAGCTTCAGATTATTGGCTAAACACTTCCTCTTATTATGGAAATTTTAATACATATGTAAGCGAAGAAGAAAGAAGTAACGAACAAGTTTTTGAAAATAATAAAAATATAAGAGAAAGCAATCAAACTACATATTCAAATTTTAATCAAAATAATATTGTTCAAAATGGATCTCAAGAACAAAGAAAAATAAAAATTGAAAAATATAATCTCAAAAAAAATATATATAATAATCAAGAAAATAAAAAAATAAAAATTGAAAAAATAAAAGAAGATGAACAAAAAGAGAAAATAAATATTGAAAGTCAAGAAAATAAAAAAGAAGAAAGAACAAAAGAAAGCGATGTATTAATAACTCAGAAACAAGAAGAAACAATTGTATCTAAAACTGAAAAACAAAATCAAAATTATAATAACAACAATAACAAATCTCAAATTACACAAAAAAATTATTTAAAAATTTTTGCTTTAGTCATAGCATTATTAATTTTAATTGAATTATTAATATTATTATTTTATAAAAAGAAGAAATAAATGAAGGCATTTAAATTAATAGAAATTTTACTTGCTCTTTTTATATTTTCTTTTTTGATGACTACAATAATTTTATTAATCATAAACTTAAGTAATTTTAATGTTAATTTAGTATTTTTAATAGGACCACAAAGAGATTTGATTCTTGTTTCAGAAATTATAAAGAAAGAACTAAGAAAAATGGAAACATCAAATTTAGGATCTTATCCTATTGAACAAGCTACAAATAATGAAATTATTTTTTATAGCAATATAGATGAAGATATTTTAGTTGAAAAGATAAGATATTTTTTTGACTCTGATTTATTAAAAAAGGGGGTAACTAAACCAAGTGGTCATCCTTTGTCATACAATGCTTCTCAAGAACAAATTAAGATTGTATTAAATAACTTAAAAAGAGATGAGAGCTTTTTTGAATATTTTAATAAGAATTATCAACCAAATAATGATATAAGTTATATTAAAATAATTAAGATTAATTTATCTATATATGATAGCAAAAAACAAAAAACATATAAACAAACTTCAGTTGTAGTGCCAAGGAATTTAAGATACAAAAATGAATAGAAAAACAAAGACTTATATTTTAATATATGTCTTAATTTATAGTACCGTTTCTATTATAATCTTATCCGGGGCCTTAGTTTGGTCTTATTCTTTTTATTTATCTATAAATAGGCAAATAAAAGCTAAAAAGGCTTTTTCAATCGCAGAATCAGGTACAGAAATTTATAGATGGTATCTAAATCACTTTAGAGAAGATTATCAAGGAATATCAGGTGAATATAACTTTAAAAATAGATTAGAAGAAACAATAGGAAAATATAAATTGGAAGTTACTCCTCCTTTAAGTGGATCAACTATAGTAAAAATAAAATCTACAGGCAATTTATTAAATGATAATATTGAAAAAATAATTGAAATTACCTTAGGAATACCTTCTTTAGCTAAATATTCAGTTGTCTCAAATAGTAATATTAGGTTTGGAGAAGGTACGGTTGTTTATGGAGAAATTCATTCAAATGGAGGTATTAGATTTGATGGCGTAGCCAATAATTTAATCTCCAGCGCTCTTGAAACCTATGATGATCCTGATCATGATGGTCCAAACGAATGGGCAGTTCACACTCATAGATCTCCTATTGACCCACTTCCTCCAACAGAATGGAATAATAGACCTGAAGTTTTTAAAGCTGGTAGAAGAAGAGGTGTTCCTCAAATTGATTTTATAGGTATTTCGTATAATTTGGCTGAATTAAAAAATTTAGCTTCGACTACAGGTGTTTATGTAGGATTTTCAGGAAACAACAGATGGGGTTATGAAATAATTTTTAAAGAAAACGGTACTTTTGATTTATACAGAGTTAATTCAGTTTTTTCTCATAGTAATTGTTCTTTTTATGATATAGGCAGGGTAGGCTATACTAATGTAAATGAAAGATATTTTAGAAACACATGGAGCATTACAAATAAAACATTTATCTCAAATTATAACATTCCTACAAGTGGCATAATCTTTGTAGAAGATAATGTTTGGGTGAGTGGGAAAATAAAAGATAAAAGAATAATAGTTGCTTCAGCAAAATTTCCTGATAATCCCAATGAAAGAACAAACATTATTATAAACAATGATCTAAGTTATACTCATTATGACGGTAAAGATGTTATTGGTTTAATAGCTCAAAGAAATATTTACGTAGGCTTAAAAAGTGAGGATGATTTAAGAATAGATGCTGCTTTAATTGCGCAAAATGGTAGAGTAGGAAGAATTCATTATACAAGTGGTTGTGGGCCAGAATATATAAGAGCTACAATTACTGTGTATGGAATGATAGGATCAAATATAAGATATGGGTTTGCCTGGACAGATGGTACTGGTTATAGAAATAGAATTCTAATATACGATTATAATTTACTTTATGGACCTCCACCACGTTTTCCTCTTGCCTCAGAATTTTATGAAATTTTAAAATTTAGAGAAATTAAATAATTATTTATCCACAATATTTTAAAAATTTTTTAAATTATATTTTATAATTTATAGTGAGAAAAACTTTAAAATATATATAAATTAATAAATTAGGTCGAGTTTATCAATTAAATTAAATTATTAAAAAAATAAATATTAATATTAAAAAAATGAATAAAAAAGCATTTACTTTAATAGAAATTTTATTGGTCATCGGTTTAATAGTTATTTTAGCAGGAGCATTAATAGTAGCCATTAACCCTGGAAGACAGCTAGCAAGAGCTAGAGATACAAAAAGAGCAAATGATGTGGCACAAATATTAAATGCTATCTTAGATAACGTAACTACCAATGGTAGATTTGTATGTAGCACCACAAATCCCAATGATACACTTCCAACAACTGTTGCTACTATAACTATTACAAATGATGATGCTCCCGAAGGTTATGTAAGTTTAGGATGTTTAATACCTGATTATACTTCTCAAATACCAGTTGATCCATTATTACCACAAGATTCTGCTACCACAGGTTATACTTTAATATACGATCCAAATACTAGGCTTCATACTATTTGTGCTCCTTTAACAGAAGTTGCCCCACAAACTATATGTAAGAGAAATTAAAATTAAATAATATTAATCTTTAATTAGATTTTTAAAATATAAAAAAGCATTTATAGGATCAGCGCTGTTAAAAATGGCTGATCCTATAATTATTTTATCAGGAGAAAATTTTATAATTTGATTTATATTATCTTTATTTATCCCACCATCTACATATAATTTTAATTTGTATTTATTTCTTATAGAATTTACATATTCTAAAAGCTCATAAGTTTTTTCAATAAATTTTTGCCCAGAAAGACCAGGATTTACGCCTAAAATTAAAACACCATCAATAAATTTGAAATATTTTTCAAAATCTTTAATATTTAGTTGTGTAGAAATAGCTATAAACAATTTTTTTTTAGTTCTTTTTGCCATTCTTAACAAGCCATCAGGAAGTGTACTAAACTCTAAATGTAAAATGAAACTCTTTATCTTATCTTTATTCCACTTTAAAATATCATGGGGCCTTAAAGATATCATTAAGTGGATGTCCAAGTAAATCTTATAAATGATTTTATCTAAAAGATGAGGTTCTTGCCATGTTTCAAAATTAGTATACTCTTTGGATGAAATATCTAAATGGAATTCTTTTATTAAGGGATATAAAATTTTAATTCTTTTTATTGTTTCTTCAAATGTTTGTGTGTTTAATGCCGGAATTATTTTCATTTATTTTTCCTAGCAAGATCATAAACTAATGGTACTGCTAAACAAATAGAAGAATACGTACCTATTATTATTCCAATAATTACAATAATAATAAGCGGAGTTAAAATTTTAAGCATAAAAAGTAAAGGTAAAACTGCTAAAATAGTAGTAACTGAAGTATTTATTGATCTTACTATTGTTTCTTTTATGCTAAGATCAAAAATTTCTTCAGTTAAACGGCCAAATTGATTAATTTTTTCTCTTAATCTGTCAAAAACAACTATAGTATCATGAACAGAAAAACCAGCTATTAAAATTAAGGCTATTATAGTTATGGTAGAAAATTCAAAGTTAAAAATATTTGATAAAAATATATAAATGCCGAAGGTTGCAACTACATCATGAAACAAGGTTAATATTACTATTAAGCCAAAAAGCCAAGAAGAAATAAGCTTCTTTTTATTGTAAAAAACTATACTAATATAAGAACCAATTATCACTAAAACCCAAAAAACAGCCCAGGTAGATTTTTTTGTTAATTCTCTGCTTAAAGAAGGGCTAACTTCTTCATATCTTATAAGCTCAATGTCTTTAAATTCTTTTTTTAGATTATCAATTATCTCATATGGATTTATATTTTTACTCCTTATTATTAAAGAGTCTTTTTGTTTAATTATTTGTGCTTCTATTTTTAAGTCTTTAATTTTATTTTTTAATCTTTCTAAATCATTTGATTTTAATTCTATAATTTGTCCTCCCTTAATATCTATCCCAAAATTAACGTTAAGCAAATTAGGAGCTAAACCACCCCATAAAAGAAGCGTTATTGATAAGAGATAAAAATAAAATCTATATTTGATCATTTTTTAATTTTTCTAATAATATATTTTTTGTTAATTCAATATCAACTTGACCTTTTGTTTCCTTTATTATTTGACCTATTAAGAATTGAATAGCTGTTTCTTTACCATTTTTATAATCTTTAACTGCTTTTTGATTATTATTTATTATTTTAACAACGACTTCCTCAATAAATTTTAAATCTATAATTTTTCTTTTTGACTTTAGCAAAGATTCGATAGATACATTTTTTTCTATTGTTTCTTGTAATATATCCTTAACACCTTTTATATTAATATTTCCATTAAAATATTCATAAATTAAATGTGATAATGAATAAGGATTTAAATCTATATCAATTAATTCTTTATTATACTTTTTTAATAAACCAAAAATATCATTAGTTAATAAATTAAATAAAAATTTTATATTATCAAAATTTTTTTGCAAAGATTTTAATTCTGAAATTGTTTTCTCAAAAAAGGAAACAATATTTTTATCATATAACAAAATATTTATTTCCTCAAGTGTAAGCCCATACTCATTAATAAATCTTTCTCTTATATTTTGAGGTAATTCAGGTAAAATGATATTGTCTATCTCTTCTTGGGTTAATTCTAAAAAAGGAAGATCAGGTTCTGGAAAATATCTATAATCTTCTGAGGTTTCTTTATATCTTTGGCTAAAAGTAATTCTCTTTTTTTCATCAAAACCTCTTGTTTCTTGAACTATTTGTTTATTTTCTTTAATTAACCCAAATTGTCTTTCTATTTCATAATCAATAGCATCTTTTAAAGATCTTAAAGAGCTTAAATTTTTAATCTCCACTTTAGTGCCTAATTTATTTTCCTTTTTTAAGCTAATATTTGCTTCAAATCTAATTTGTCCTTTTTCAGGATTAGCCTCTGATATTCCTAAATACTTTAATAATAATATTAGTTCTTCAACAAATATCTTTGCCTCATCAGAAGAATTGATATCAGGTTCAGTAACTAACTCTAATAATGGCCTTCCTGCCCTGTTAAAATCTATTAAAGAATAATCTTTATGATGAATTAATTTTCCTGTATCTTCTTCAAGGTGTATTCTTCTAATTCTAATTTTCTTTTTTTCGTTTTTAATAAATATATATAACTTTCCATCTACTGCCAAAGGAAGATTATATTGAGATATCTGATAATTTTTGGGTAGATCTGGGTAAAAATAATTTTTTCTAGCAAAATAACTTTTTAGATTTATTTTAGAATTTAAAGCTTTGGCAAGTATCAAGGTATAAATAACTGCTTGTTTATTAACTGTAGGCAAAACACCTGGTTGCCCAGTACATATTGGACAAATATTAGTATTGGGATGAATTTCATCAGCTTCATTTGGACAACTACAAAACATTTTACTTTTTGTAGATAATTCTATATGTATTTCTAAACCAATAATTGGTTCGTATTGCATTTTTTAATTGTTACAATTTTATTTTATTAATAATAGATTGATTCACTGCGTTAATTTCTTGATTAGAATTTATGATATGCCATTTAAATTTTTTAGCAAAATAAATATATCCTTTTCGCACTTTTTTTAAAAATTTAACTTTTTCAAATTTTTTTATTAAGCTTTTATTTTTTTTTAAAGTTAATCTCGTGTAAGCAGCTTGTGGATCAATATCTAAAATAAAAACATAATGAGGTTTTATATTTTTTTGACTTATTTTATTTAAAAATAAAATTATATTTTCTGGAATTTTATTTTTTAAATAAGTTGCATACCATTGATAAGACAAAGTAGAAGGAAAAGATCTGTCGCAGATTACAAAATGAAATTCTTTTAACCATTTTTTTATCAAATCATAATGAAGATGTCTATCTAAATTGAATAGATACAAATCTATAAGTGGATCATTTTTTTGTTTTATTATGTTAATAATTTTTTTGTTATAGGGTTCTTTGGTAAGTTTAACTTTATATTTTTTATTTTTTAAATTTTTATATAATAAAAATGACTGGGTGGTTGTTCCACTGCCATCTATACCTTCTATAATAATTAATTTCCCCCTCATTTTGCTTTTATTTTAAAATTGATAAAAAATCAAAAATATATAAAATATTTTTTTAATAAAAAATAAATTTTAAATAATAAATATATTTTTATCAATTTTAAAAAAATTATAAAAATAAATATAAAAATATGTTAAAATTTTTATATTAAATTTTTATATATTAATTTAAATATTTTTAAGTAAGCGTTCAAAAAATTAATATAAAAAATTATTAAAATGGAAAGATTTTTAGATATTTTTCTAATATTTATAAGTATTATTCTTATAGTATTAATTATTTTGCAACAAAGAGGTGGTAGTTATGGAAGCTTTTTTGGTTCTTTATCAAATTTTTCTTTCAGCCAAAGAAGAGGGATAGAAAAATATATTTTTCAACTTACTTGGTTTTTTGTTGGTTTATTTTTGTTTATCTCTTACTTTAGAATTCTAGTATTAAAATGAGGAAATTTTTCATTTTGTTATATAAATTTATTACTTCATTAAATAAATTAGAAATTTTACTCATAACAATTGGTATTGCTATTTCAATATTTTTATTAAGCTTTTTTAGCGTCTATTCATTTGAAAAAATTATTTTTAAAAATAACAAAATAAAAGAAGGCGGTATCTTAATAGAAGGTTTATACAAAGAGATAGAAACATTAAATCCATTTTTTATAAATAATAATACTGAAAAAACTATAGTTAACTTAATTTTCGATAGCTTAGTAAGAACTGATGGCAGGGGTAAATATGAATTTGAGTTAGCCAAGAATATAGTAGAATTAGACAGAGGCTTAAGGTATGAAGTTGAACTAAGAGATGATATATACTGGAATAATGGTGATAGAATTACAAGCGAAGATGTAATAGATACTTTTGAATATTTAAATAAATTATCTATAAATTACGTAGCAGATTATTTTTCTGCTGTTAAAATAGAAAAAATAGATAATAGAAAAATTTTATTTATTCTTCCCAAAAAAGATAACTTATTTATACAAAAATTAGCTGAAATAAAAATTATTCCTAGTAAAATATGGTCAAAATATAAAATTGAGGATCTTAAAAGTGAAAAAGAATTGATTAAAATAAGTAGCGGTCCTTATTTTTTAAGTAATGAATATGTTAAAGATAATTTTGTTATCTACGAATTTATAAAAAATAAATTTTATTACCCACAGCCACATTTAGAAAAAATCTATATTTATGTATTTAAAGATATAAAAAATGCTTATTATGCCTTAAAAACAAAAAAAATAAACGCTATAGGAGGATTGCAGCCTAATTATTTTGAAAATAACTTAAGCAAAGAATTCAAAGTTAATATTGTTAAATTGCCAAGGGTTGTAGGAATTTTTTTTAATAAAAATAAAATACCTTCAAATTTAAATGTAGAAGATTTGAATAAATCTTTAAATAAAGATGAATTGATAGAAGAAGTTTTTGGTAAATATGCAGAAAAAACAGATTATTTCTTTTCTCCCTCAATACAAAATTTGTTCATAAATTTTTTAAAAGAAAATAATAATCAAAAAATAGATTATCAAAAAATATCTAATAAAGATTATAAAGATGGAAAACAATACAAAAAAGATATTAAATTTGAAAATATAGAAATTATAGTTCCTGATTCTTTTTTGTTTAACAAAATGGCCAATTATCTTCAATCTAATTTGGGATTAAAAATAAAATTAAAATCAATTTCAGAAATAAATAAAAAAATAATTCCCAATAAAGAATATCAAGCTATTTTATATGGAATTTCTTTTAATTTAAATCCCAATTTAAGATTTTTTTTTGAAGAAAATTCTTTATTTAATTTAACAAACTCAAACAATAATGAAATAATACAAACCATACAAGAAATAGAAATAGGTGATAAAAATGAAATTTATAAAAACTATTTAAAGCTAAATGAACAAATTATGAAATTACCGATCGTTTTTTTGGCCAATAACTACTATGTTTATATTACTCCTAAAAACCTAAATATTCCAATAGAGTATTTAAATGACTCGAGTGAAAAATTTGTTAAAATTGAAGATTGGTATTTTGAATAATGATAAAAAATAAATTATTTTTTTCAAAAAAAGAAATTTTTTTGTTTGTATCTCATAATAATCTAACATGGGTTGTTGTTTCTAAACATAAAAATAAATATAACATAATAGAAAAAGATGAATATAATGGTCAAATTTTTTTTAATTCATCAATTAAAAAAGAGAATGTTAAAGAATTTTTAAAAACAAAACATAAATTATATCAAGGAGAAACAATAAATATCATATTAAATTTTTCCTATTTTTTTGCACAAAAAATAAATGTCTCTAATCCCGAAAAAATAAAAGATAGTGAAATAATAGAAAATATAATAAAACAAGAAATTCCAATAAATTTAGAAAAATATCATTGGCAATGGTTTACCCTTCCAACTAATTATGATAATGTTATGATTATTTTTCAAGAAAAAGATATAATTAATAATCTCATAGAACAAATACTTTCCTTTAATTTTATACCTTCTAATATCGAGTATTTATTTTATAAATTAATAAATTTTATAAAACAAAAATATGCTCTATCTTATGACAAAAGTTATTTAATAGTAAGTTATGAAAAAAATCTATTAACTATTGTTACTTATGATTTGGGATTTATTAATAACATATATAATGAGTATATAGGGTCTGAAAATATTGAAGAAACAATTAAAAGAATAATAAATTTTTCTATTAGAAAAATAAATAATCCTTTAGATTTTATTTTTGTATTTTCTCAATATAATATTTCAGAAATTTTAATTAATAATTTTCAAAATATAAAAATAATAGATATTTGTAAAGATATAAATTTAAGCACTTTTGAGATAGTGTCTTTATTATCAAAATCTAACTTAAATAAAGAAAGAAACAAGTTATCAATAAATTTATACAATTTTGAGAAGGAAAAGATTTTATATTCTTTAAATAAAAATTTAAATATATGGTTATCTGTTTCTTTGTTTTTATTGGTATTATTGTTAATATCTACATCAGCTTTTTATTTTTACTTAAAAAACCAAATCGATAACCAAATAAAACAAACTGATGCTTTAATGCCTAAAAATATAGATATTTATTTTACTCAAGATAAAATAGATTTTATTATAGGATACTTAAAAAATATGAATAAACAAAAAGATGGTTTTAATAATATAAAATATTTAAACAATATTATAACTTCTTTAAAAGATTTTGATTTAGTTGATCTTAATTCTGACAGTAATAAAATTAATATAGTATTTAGAAAACCTAAAAACAAAAAAGATGAAGATGTTTTGAATATTCTTAAAAATAATTTAAAATTAAATAATATATCTATAGAAGGGGAAATGGTAAAAATTAATTTAAACATAAAAAATGAGTAAAATTAATTTATTATCCAAAAAAGAAAAAAAACAAACAATAGATTCCAAAAGTTGTTTAATTTGTGGTAAAAGAAGAATGAAGGTAACAAAAAGAGTAAAAACAAGGAGTAAATTTAATCCTACTAAAAGTTATTTTCAATACCCAAACTTACAGTGGCTGAAATTGAAAAATGGTAAAAGAATAAAAGTATGTACGAAATGTAGAAAAAAACTTATAAACGAAAATTTATTACTCAAAATATAATTCATCCCCAACATTATGAGACAGTATAAGCGAGGGATTTTCTACTCCTTTTTGTAAATTAGATATTATTTCTTCAAATAAGTCGTCAAATTCTGTAGGCAATCTTTTTCTTTTATATGGATTTGACCAAGAAATTATTTGATTGTAAAGATACGGATGCCATCTACCCATTTCTTTTATCCTTTCAGCTATATTTTTCACCAAATCATTGGCTATGATAATTTTCTCTGCTCTTTTATTTCTTATTTCAATGGCTTCACTTAATTTTATATCAAGAAAAAAATCACATTTTTTTAATATAGCCTCAAAAGAACTTCCTGTTAACTTTTCTGTTTTTTCATAGGCTATACCAAGACTTACATAATAAGCTTGTTCAATAGAATCTATTATTTCTGGCGATGATTCTAATAAATCAGGGTCTTTATCTAAATATTCTCTATAAACTGCTAAACCCACAAAAGATTTTTCTCTTATATTTAATTCTTTTTCAATATTAAAATTCATCATTAAACGGGAGAGTTTTTGTGGAACTACTATTACAGGTAGTTTGTTAATGCCCAATTCTTTTGCAGCTAAAAACCTATGTTGTCCATCTATTATTAAATAATTATCCTCGTTTTCTCTAACTGCTATTACAGGTACTATAAAACCTAATCTTTCGATTGAATTTATAAGATGTTTAACATGATATTGGCTTGGTTTTCGTTGATGAGGAATAACATTAAACTTATCGATATCAACAATTCCTAATTCTAAATCGTTCCCTTTATAAGGATCTTCAAAGGAAAAGAATTTTTCTTTTGTCTGAGATTTCTTAATTTTCATTATTATTATAATTATAAAATTCTTTTAATTAATAAAGCAAAATTTAATATTAAATATAATATAATTATAAAATTCTTTAATTAATAAAGCAAAATTTAATATTAATGAATAGTCCATTGATAAGATATTTAAAAATATGTCCTATTGATAAAAATGAGGCTGATATAAAAGAAATATGGGATTATAAATTGTGTTCTAAAGATTTTTCTCGTTTAGGTAAAAAATTTGATGATTTAATAAAAGAAAAAGATTGTAGTAGATTATATTTGAGTAAGTATATTTGTGAGATAGAAAAACAAATTGAAGAATTTGCTATTTTTTTTAAGAAAATAACAAATCACACACCTTTTAGCTTACAAATCTATTGGATAAAAAGATTTTTAAAAAAAGAAAGTTTCAGTATAGTAGCACCTACAGGATTTGGTAAATCAACTTTTGGTATTATTTTATCTTTATTTTTGGCTACCAAAAATAAAAGAATATATTATTTAATACCAACAAAAATTCTATTAAAAGAAGTAGAACAAAAATTCTTGTCATATAAAAAAGATTTAGATATAAATATTATCACCATTAAAGAAAGTAAAGATAAGCTTGATTTAAATAATAGTAATTTTGATATTTTAATTACTACCTCTCAGTTTTTGCATAAAAATTTTGATTTAATAAACAAATACAATTTTGATTTATTATATATAGATGATGCTGATTCAATGATTAGACAACCTAAAAATATCGATAAGGTCTTAAATTTAATAGGATTTAGCAATCAAGAAATTGAATTAACCTTAGAGATCGTAGATAAAAAAAGAAAAAAAGATTATTTAACTGCCTCTGAAATTAAAAATGAATTAAATTTAAACAATAAAGGGCAAGTAATAGCCGCTTCAGCCACACTTACGCCTCGCACTAAAAGAATAAATTTATTCAGAGAATTATTAAATTTTGAAATTAGTACTTCTTCGACATTTTTAAGAAACATAATTGATATCTTTAACTATGTAGGGAAAGAAAAAAATCTTTTATTTGGTGAATCTTTAAGTTGGATAAAAAAATTAGGAAGCGGTGGATTAATTTTTCTTTCAGATGAATTTACAAAAGAAGATATTGTAAATTATATTTCTTTTCTAGAAAAAAATAAAATAAAAGCAATTTCTTATGAAAAATTTAATCAAAAAAATAAAAAACTCTTTAATAAAGGAGATATTAAAATAATAATTGGCTTTTCTAACATAAGAAATCCATTAACTAGAGGGATAGATTTACCTGATGTTATAAGATATTCGTTATTTATTGGAGTACCTAAATTTAAAATTATATTAGAACCAACATATTCTCCTAGGCAACTACTTCTTTTGTATTTAACATTAAAGGAATATTTATCTAAAAATAAATATTTTTTTAACGATTTAAAATTTTTAAAAAAATATAATTTTTTAAAAGAAGAACAAATAATAAATAACGAAAGACTTAAAATTAAAATAGAAAAAATAAGAGAAAATATAAACAGTTTAATAAAAGAAAAAGATTTTTTAACAAAAGTTAAAGAAAATAAAAATTTAAATATCATAGAAAAAGAGGGAAAACTGTTTTTAATTGTGGCTGATCCAAGAGGATATATTCAAGCAAGTGGAAGAACTTCAAGGTTGTATCCTCTAGGATTAACACAAGGTTTAAGTATTTTATTGATAGACGATGAAAAAGCTTTTGAAAATTTAAAATATAAATTAAAAATTATAGGATACGATTTAGATTTTAAAAATTACCATACTCAACACCCAAAAATAGATAAAATAATAAAAAAAATAGATAAAGATAGAAAAATAGTAAAAAATATTTTGGAAGGCAAAGAATATAAATTGAAAAATCCAGTTAAAACTTCTTTAATTATAGTTGAATCTCCAACTAAGGCAAAGACAATTTCAAATTTTTTTGGAAAACCTACCAGAAGAAGTTTCGGTGGTTTTTGGGTTTATGAAGTAAGTATAGGTAATTATTTAATAAACATAATAGCAACATTGGGACATTTTGTTGATTTAATAAGCGGAAAATATTATTATGGAGTCATAAAAGACGATGAAAATAAATTTATTCCAGTTTTTGAGCCTCTTAAAATATGCCAAAATTGCCTTAAGCATATTCCTATAGATCAAAAAGTTTGTGAAATATGCAAGCAACAAAATTTTTTCAATAAAGAAATTTTAATAGATTTATTAAGAAAATTAGCCAATGAAAATGAAGAAATATATCTGGCTACAGATCCAGACACTGAAGGAGAGAAAATAGCTTTTGACTTATTTGCTTACTTATATCCTTTTAATCAAAAAATATATAGAATAAAATTGCATGAAATTACCAAAGAAGAATTTCTAAAACAATTTCATAATCCTCAAGATATCAATTTAAGTTTAGTTTGTGCTCAGCTAACAAGAAGGATAGCTGATAGATGGGTTGGTTTTTATTTAAGCCAAGATCTTCAAAAAAAAATGGAAAATTTAAATTTATCAGCAGGAAGGGTGCAAACTCCAGTACTTAAATGGATAATTAAAAGAGAAGAAACAAGAAAAAAAGAAAAATATTATCTGATAAGAATTGAGTTAGAAAATAAAACTTATATAGAATTTAATATAGAAAATATAGATAAAAAAATAATTAATGATTTAAGAAATAAAAAAAGAGATTTTTTTATTAAATTTAATTTAATTAAAGAATATGAAGAAGAAATAAAACCTCCTCCTCCGTTTGAAACTAGTGATCTTTTAAAAACATCCTGGCAAATTTTAAAATTTGATGCCAACCTAACAATGAATTTAGCTCAAAATCTATTTGAAAGAGGTTTTATTACTTATCACCGAACAGATTCTTATTACATATCAAATTACGGAAGAAATATAGCTAAAGAATTATTCAAAAAATTAAATAAAGAAAATATATTAATGATAAAAAGCTGGGGGGAACCAGGAAGTCATGAAGCAATAAGGCCCACTAAATCATTAACATATGAGGAAATTTTAGAAAAAGAAATTTTAAATAAAGAGGAGTTATTATCTAAAAAACATTTAAGCCTATACAACTTAATATTAAATAGATTTTTAGCTTCTCAATCTAAAAATTCAAAAATAAAAAAAAGTTTGTTTAATATAGAATTATTGTCTGATAATAAAGAGGTTGTTTTTAAAATGGAAAAAGAAATTGTAAGTGATATAATTTATCAAGGCTTCCAAGAATTTTATAAAATATATTATCCTTTGAAAATAGAAAAAAATTTATTAAAAATAGAAAAAATAAAGATCAAAAAATTTCCTAAAAATCCTCCTTTTACTGTTGGCAGCTTAATCGAAGAAATGAAAAACAAAAATTTAGGAAGACCTTCTACTTATGCTACTATAATACAAACTATTTTTGATAGAAAATATGCCATAAACAATAAAGGTTTTATAATCCCAACAACATTAGGGAAAACAATATATCAATATTTACAAAAGAAATATAACCATCTTATAGATGAAGAGTTTACTAAAGATTTAGAAATTAATATG
>Ga0197142_1001397_pt1 | contig 22158 bp, 22 predicted proteins | sample GBS60_MetaG_FD_148614 | JGI IMG/M metagenome (GOLD analysis project Ga0197142, IMG submission 148614) | Sediment microbial communities from Great Boiling Springs, Gerlach, Nevada, United States - GBS 60_MetaG | ecosystem: Environmental > Aquatic > Thermal springs > Hot (42-90C) > Sediment... | reverse complement strand
GCGCTAGGAAAAGAAAAGAGCGAGCAACACGCCCGCTTTCGAGCAATCAGGTTCGCTTGGAGCGGGAAACGGGATTCGAACCCGCGACTTCGACCTTGGCAAGGTCGCACTCTACCACTGAGTTATTCCCGCTCGGCCCGCTGACCGGGCACCGTCACTATAACAAGCTGGAAGGCCAGGGTCAAGGAGGGGGTATGGTCTTCCAGCGGGTGCCGCCGGAAAGATGGGGCGCCCCAGCTCGGACGGGAATGCGGCCGCTGCCGGTAGCGTTGAACTTTCCGGGGCATAAGTGTGCCTGGGTATTGCGTGGCCACTGGAGCAGGCCCGAGGTGGCACGTATGGTACACTTGGCGGCCTGAAAGGAGGCAGCATGAAAGGGTTGAAGGCTTTGGCGTTGACGTTGCTTTTGGCTGTGGTGGCCTGGCCGGCCATGGCGGGCGGGGTGTGCTGCAGCAAAGACCAGGGGGTGACCCGGCAGGTGGAAAACCTCCCCAACGGGGTGCGCATCACCATCACCGCCAAGGACCCCCAGATGGTGGCCAAGCTCCAAAGCCACGAGGGAAACTGCGGGTCCGGGTGCAAGGAGTGCCCGATGCACGCCCAGGGGGTGGAGCGCAAGGTGGAAAAGACCGAAGCCGGTGTGGTGATCACCGCCACCGCCAGCGACTCCAAGCAGGTGGAGGCGCTGCAAAAGCACGCTGCGGCCATGGGCACCGCCAGCTGTCAGAAGGAAAGGGCGAGAGCCGCCGGCTGCGCCAAGGGTGAAGCCAAGGCTTCCTGCTGCTCCAAGGGGGAAGCCAAAGGCGCGGGGTGCAGCAAAGGGGCCCATGCCCACGCCCATCCTCGCAGCTGAAAGCCCGCAAAGCTTTCGAGCAAAGGCCCGGACGGTCCGGGCCTTTGCTCTTTTCCCCCAAGAAACCCCTCCGAACCGGCGCCACCATGCCCACTGCCAGCGCCCAGTGTGTGTTGCGCGGCGCATCCAGCCCGGCCCGGCGTCTCAGCTACAATAGCTGGCGATGGCGGAAAAACCCCGCGATTTGCGGGATTCCGTGGAGTTCCCCATGATTGTGCCACCAGCCGGGGGCAAAGGTGGGCTTTTTTCTTACATCCGCTCCCGGCTGGTGACCGGTGCCCTGGTGGCGTTCCCCCTGGTAGTGACGCTGTTCTTCGGCCGCTTCCTGTTCAACCTCTTGGATCGCTGGTTCTACCCCTGGAGCATGCGGTTTTTCGGCCGCCCGGTGCCGGGGCTGGGGGCAGCGATCGCTTTCGTGCTCATGTTTTTCCTGGGGGTGGCGGCACACAACGTGCTGGGCCGGCGCCTGCTCCGCTTGGGGGAAGGGCTGCTCACGAGGATCCCCATCCTCCGGCCGGTGTACCTCGGGGCCCGAGAGGTCTCCCGGGCGTTTTCCCGGGACCGAACCCAAGGGTTTCGGCGGGTGGTGCTGATCCCGTTCCCTTGCCCCGGGGCGTGGTGCGTGGCGTTCCAAACTGGGGAGTTCCAAGTGGCCAGCGAGGAGGGACCCAAGACCATGGTGACGGTGTTCATGCCCACCACCCCAAACCCCACCACCGGGTTTTTCCTCGCCTACCCAAAAGAGGCGGTGCGCCAAACGGACCTCTCGGTGGAGGAGGCGGTGAAAACCGTCATTTCCGGCGGCCTGGCCGCCACTGACCTACCGCGTCTTTTTGCCGGGAGTAAGGAATGAACGAGGCGCTCCATCAGCAAGCCCGCAAGATCGAGGAGCTCCTCGCCCAAGCCTACCCGGACGCTGGATGCGAGCTTTTTTTTCGTAACCCTTACGAGCTACTGGTGGCCACGATCCTTTCGGCCCAGTGCACCGATGCCCGGGTGAACCAAGTGACCCCGGCGTTCTTTGCCCGCTTTCCCAACCCTCAAGCTTTGGCGGCGGCCTCCCCAGAGGAAGTGGAGCAGCTCATCAAACCCACCGGTTTTTACCGCAACAAGGCAAAAGCCCTCCTGGGGATGGCCAGGGCGCTGGTGGAGCGCCACGGGGGGGAAGTACCCAAGGAGATGGAGGCGTTGGTGCAGCTGCCCGGGGTGGGGCGAAAAACCGCCAACGTGGTGCTGGGCACGGCTTTCGGCCTGGCCACGGGGATCGTGGTGGATACCCACGTGGCCCGGGTGAGCCGTCGTTTGGGACTTACCACCGCCCGAGACCCGGAGAAGATCGAGGCCGAACTGATGGCCCTGTTTCCCCCCGAGAGCTGGGTTGCCCTAGGCCACCGCCTCATCCTGCATGGACGGTACGTGTGCCAGGCCCGCAAGCCGAACTGCACCGCCTGCCCGCTCTCCACGCTTTGCCCCCGGTTGGGGGTAGGTTGATGTACCGCGTGCCTGCCTCCGGCTGGATTGAGGTGATTACCGGCTGCATGTTTTCCGGCAAGTCCGAGGAGCTCATTCGTCGGCTGCGCCGGGCGATCATCGCGCGGCAGCGGGTCCAGGTGTTCAAGCCCGCCCTGGACAACCGGTACGCCGCGAACCAAGTGGTCTCCCATTCCCGGTGGCGCTTGGAGGCGGAGCGGGTGGGGCACGCCAAGGAAATCCTCCAGCGCCTGGACCCCCGCACCGAGGTGGTAGGCATCGATGAGGCGCAGTTTTTCGACGAGAGCCTGCCGGAGGTTTGCTCGCACCTGGCGAACCTGGGCAAGCGAGTGATCGTGGCGGGGTTGGACATGGACTTCCGCGGTAAGCCCTTTGGCCCCATGCCAGAGCTGTTGGCCATAGCTGAGGACGTGGAAAAAATGCACGCGATTTGCGCTCGCTGTGGCGCACCGGCTTCCTACACCCAGCGGCTCACCGCAGACCAGGAGCAGGTACTGGTGGGAGCTGGGGATACCTACGAGGCCCGCTGCCGCCGCTGCTTTGATCCTGGCGGGCCGGCGCAACAGCCGCCGCTCTTCCCGCCCGAGCCGGAAGAGCTCTGAGCGTCAACCGCAGGGGGGCGCAGCTGCCGCCGGGGCAAAGGGACCGACGTGAGCCCGGGAAAGCTTACGAAGCAGCAAGGGAGTTTTCCAGGCTTATGACAGCGGCAGCTGGCGGGAGGTTTTCGGCCAGCTGAAAAAGGGGCTTGCCGCAGCGTACCTGACGGAGTATGGGCCGCAGCTCGTGAGCCTCGCGGTCTTTGGCTCGGTGGCCCCGGGGCACGGCTAAGCCAGCGTCCGCTTGGATCTGCTGCTGGTGGCGGTGCAGCTCCCCCGGGGCAGAGGAGCCGGGTTCGGGGGTGTTTCGCCGTGGACCAACGCGTGAAGGTGGCACTCGGGACGGCTGCCTCCCAAGGGGTACACACCTACCTGGCGTTGGTGTTCCGAACCCCGGAGGAAGCAGTTGGGGGTTGGGTGCTGTTTTGCGACATGACCCAGGAAGTGCACGTCCTTTATGATCCACAGGGCTTTCTAGAAAACCCGCTGGCCCAGCTCCGGGGCAAGCTACAAGCCCTGGGGGCCAAGCGGATTCCCGTGGCAACTGGCAACCTCTGGGTTTGAAGCCGGAGTTTCTGCCCGAGGAGCAGTTGGAGCTTTGACCAACCGCACCTTGGCCGAAGCGTAGGTAATCAAGGCCGAAAAGCGCCTGAAAGCGCTTCAGTTGCTTTCCTAGGGAGTGGCTTGCTCCGACGTAGTGCGTAAGGCCCAGGAGCTCGTGGAGCTTTCCCTGAAAGCCATGCTTTGGTGGGGTGGTTTTCCCCCGCTGGCGTGACGTGGGCCGCACGCTCTTTAAGCTGGCCGAGCGGTTCCCCTTTTGGACTCAGCCGCTCTTGCCGGGGCTGGCGCGCATTTCCCATCGCCTGGGGCAAGAGCGCGAGACCGCCCTTTAGGGTGACCACAATCTGATCCCCACTGAGGAGTACCACCAAGCCTCCGCCGCCCAGGCCATGGAAGAGGCGCAGAAAGTGGTGAGATGCGCTCAACAGCCCGTGCCGCTGGAAAAAAAAAAGCCGGCCGAAGCCGGCTCTGGCAAAGCTAAGCGCCCCTTACTCGTCCCCGTCGTCGCCGATGGCTTCCACCGGGCAGGAGGCCTTGGCCTCCTGGCACTGGGCTTCCTCTTCCGGAGTTTCCGGCTGCTTGTACACGTAGGAATACCCCTCGTCCTCGTTGGCCCGGAAGTTGTTGGGCGCGGTAGTGCGGCACACGTCGCAGTCAATGCAAGAGGTGTCTACGTACCACTTCCCTGGAACGTTCAATGGGACCTTGTCATCCTTGTTCGCCATCGTTCACCCCTTTCTTCGGGCTCACGGCCCACGGGCCTCGCATAGTAACACAAGCTCACGTGGAAACATTCCAATGGCGCCTTACGGGTGCGGAGGGGGGAGCGGCCGGGGGCGCAGCAGCACGCCTGCCGCCGCGGCAAGCCCTTGGGAGCTGCAATTGCCGTTGAACACGCAGTCCCAGGGGAACTCCTTGGTGAAGGTTTGCTCCAGGTACACCGCATCGTTGGTGGTGTTGTCGATCCGGGAGGCGTAGGCGATAAGCGCTGGCGTGGGCTCCGCGGCCGTGGAGCGCCAAGCCCTCACCGAGATCTCCAGCGTACCAAAGGGAAGGTCCTGCTCCAAACGGAAAAGACCTCCTTTGACCGCCTGGTCGAACTGCTCGTGGGCCAAAGGGTTGAGGAGAACCCCCAGGTCCTTGAGCTTGGTGCCGTCGGGGCCGTAAAGCACCAGCTGCACCTCCAAGGTGGTGAGCCGGTCCGAGAGGTTCACTAGCCCCACGTTGGTACGGTAGGCGGTATCCTCCCGGATGCCAGAGAAGACGACCTTGTTGAGCCCTCTGGCCTGCTGGTGCGGGTCGATGTAGTAGTACCAGGGCAAGCCGGGGATGGATTGGCCAAAGGTGGAAACGGCGTTGTTTTCCCCGGTCTTCCGATTGTAGGTGCGGCTCCACACCAGGATCTTCCGCGGCTCCCCCCCAGGTGGGGTGGTTTGGGTGAAGCTCCCCGCCCTGTAAGCCCAAATGAGCAGCGCGCCCACGGCGTTGGAGCCCCAATGGGCTTCGATGAGGTTTTCCAAAAGCACGCTGCGCCCGGGTTGGATGTCCTTCAGCTTGGGGTCCACCTTGGAAAACCCGTCCTCCTCCCGGCCCCCGAGGTGGTTGGCGAAGTTGTCGAAGTTGTAGGTGTTGTTGATGTTGCCGGTGGGCAGGAATACGATCATCACGTCCACCGGCACCTCATCCACGTTCATGATCTCCAAGTCGGTGCGCCAGGTGGCGTTCTGCAACCCGGGTGCCGCAGCAGCGGCAGGGACGATCACAAAATCGGCGGCTCGAAAGCTGCCCCAGGCCAGGGGGGCCGTGCAAAAAACGCTCACCACAACGAGAAGCTTCCTCATGCTGTTCCTCCACCGAAAGTGTACACGGCCTCCGGGGGGCTGGGCAGAAGGATTCTGGCAGCAAGCCCTGTGGGCTTGCGGTTTCTCAGCACCAGCTGCCCGCCGTGAGCGACCACGATGCGTTCGGCGATGGCAAGCCCCAACCCCGTGCCCCCTTTGCGCCCGGAGTAAAAGGCTTCCTTCACCTTGGCAAGCTCGGCTTCGGGGATGCCCGGTCCGGTATCCTCCACCGCAAGCACCCACCGTCCATCCTCCTGCGAGGCGCGGAGCACCAACTGCTTCGCAGCTGCGTGCTCCATAGCCTGGATCGCGTTAAGGCCAAGGTTCAGGAGCACCTGGGTCAGCTGGCCCCGGTCGGCAAACACCTTCCCGGCGTCGGTCTCCACGGTAAGGGTCACCCCTGCCCGCTCGCACTCCGGCCCCAGCAGCGCTTGCACGTCCGCCAACAGGCTTGCCAGCTCCACCGGCTCCCGCTGGGGGGGAGCAGGGCGGGCGTACTGCAAAAAGTCCGTCACCAGCTTCTGAAGCCGGCCCACTTCTTTTTTCGCCAACACCACCGCATCGGAGCTGCTCCCCTGGGCGTGAAGGTCTTCCGCCACCAGGTCTAGGTGGATAGAAAGCGCGTTCAACGGGTTGCGGATCTCGTGGGCGAGGTTGGCGGCCAGCACCCCTAAGGCTGCCAGCTCTCGGTCCCGCAAGCGTCGAGCCTCCAACTCCGAATTGCGCTTCAAAAGATGCCCGATGAAGACGAAAGCCCCCACCATCATGGTGAGGGTCACACCCCCAGCCAGCACGGTGCGGTAGAGTAAGCGCTTGCGTAAAAGGGCGATGCGCTGCTCCAGCACGGGCTTGGAGATGGAGAGCACCACCGAGGCAAAGTCCTCCACGGGCACCCGAATCTGGTAGGAGGCTTGGCTTTCGGTGACGTGCTCCCCTTGTGGCAACGGTAAGAACTCGCTCCCGGGCTCCGGAAACCCCCCCGGTACCCCCTCGCTGCGGGTGGTGGTGTGCCACACCAGGCGGCCTCGCTCGTCGTAAACCTCCACCGACTCAACCACCTCTTTTCTCGCCAGCGCCGCCGTAAGCCGTTGGAGCGCCTCCCGCTTGCGCTCCACCACCTGGTACAGTGGGGCGTCACCCTTGAGCTGGCGGGCGAGCTCTTCCGCCTGGGCACGGCCAGTGAGGAGCACGTCCTCCAAGTATGACCGGGAAAGCTGGGAAATCGTGAGCTGGGCGAACAGGGCAAAGGCCAAAACGAAAAGCAAGGCGAAAGCCACTGCCCCGGCCAAGTACTGCCGCTGCCAGCCCAAGGTTTCCCGCGTCACGGCTGCATTGTACGCGCCTGGCCCCAACTTGCTACCATAGCCAGGGGAAAAAGCGATGGAAGTCCGAGATAAAAAGATGCTCGCGGCAGCGTTTCTCCTGGTGCTGCTGGTGGGCTGCCGACGCCAGGGTCCCTCCCCCGCGGTACAAGGCGCGGGGCCAATCCACGGTGGTGAGGTGGTGGTGGCCCTAGCCCAGGACCTGTCCAGCTTCAACGAATACACCGGCTTCTCCGAATCTACCGAAACGCTCATCCTCGATTTGCTTTTCCCTTCCTTGCTTGTAGAGCAGCCCGATTATCAGCTCCACCCCCCTTCTTTTGCCCCCAACCTTGCCAAAGCTTGGGAGTTCTCTGAAGATAACCGCACCCTGACGTTGTACTTGCGCGACAACGCCCGGTGGTCCGACGGCAGGCCTGTGACGGCCGAAGATGTGGCGTTCACCTTTAGGGTGCAAAAAGACCGTCGTCTTGGTTGGCACGGCCTCGAGATCAAAGACTTCATCGAGGCCGTTGAGGTGGTTTCTCCTACCGTGGTGAGGTTTCGCTACTCCCGGGTTTACCCCTACCAGCTCATGGATGCCAACGACGGGCACATCGTGCCAGCCCATGTCTGGGGAGAAGTGCCCCTGGAGGAATGGCCGCATACGGACTTCTCCAAGCTGCTAGTAACCTCTGGTCCCTTCCGGGTGGCAACCCACCTGCCGAACCAAACGTTGGTCTTAGCCCGGGATCCCAACTACTGGGACCAGCCCAAGCCCTACCTGGACCGGGTGGTGTTCCGAATTCTGCCCGACGTGAGCCAACAGCTGGCCCAGCTTTTTGCCGGGCAGGTGGACCTGGTGCTCATGGTCCCCCCGCGGGAAGCCGCAAGCGTGAAACAAGACCCGAAGCTGGAGCTCGTGGAGATCCCCTCCCGGGTGTGGGGGTACGTGGGGTGGAACAACCGCCGCCCGCCGCTTAACGATCGGAGGGTGCGGAGGGCGTTGAGCTTGGCCATTAACCGCAAAGCACTGGTGGAGACCGTGTACTGGGGCTATGCTCGACTTGCCAACGGTCCCATCCCCTCCACCATGTGGGCGTACAACAGGAACCTTCCGGTGCTCCCCTACGACCCGCAACAAGCCCAGGCCCTACTTGACGCTGCTGGTGTCCGGGACATGAACGGCGACGGGGTGCGGGAGTGGCAGGGCAAGCCGTTCACCATCGAGCTGCTTTACCCCGGGGTTAACCCGTTGCGCGCCCAAGCGGCGGTGCTGATTCAAGCGGACCTAGCCAAAGTGGGGGTTGCGGTCCGCCCAACTCCCATGGAGTTCACCGCGATGATGGCGCGGCAAGAGGCGGGCAACTTCGACGCGGTGCTCAGTGCCTGGGAAGAAGCCACGAAGGTGGACCTTACCTCGCTCTGGGTTACTCCTTCACCCACCACCGGCAGCTACAACTTCATTGGGTACTCTAACCCCGAAGTGGATCACCTAGCAGCCCAGGCCCGGGAAGAGGCAGATCTCGCAAAGGTTAAGCTTTTCCTCGACCGAGCCCAGGAGCTCATCGTGGAGGACCAGCCGGTGACCTTTCTCTACGAGGGCATCCAGCTGGTGGGGATATCTCGCCGCATCAAGGGGGCCGACATCAACCCATCCTCCGTGTTTTTCAACCTCCCCGAGTGGTACGTGGTGCCGTGACCGGTCGGCTTGTTCGCAGGCTTCTCGCAAGCCTTTTGGTGGTTTGGGCGGTAGCCACCGCTACTTTTTTCCTGGTCTCCCTGGCCCCCGGCGACCTAGCCACGAAGCTCACCGACCCGCGCATTGCCCCCGCAGCCCGGGAACGGCTGCGCCAGCACTATGGCTTAGACCGCCCCTTGGCGAAACGCTACCTCGCATGGCTTTCCGGGGTGGTCTTGGGAGATTTTGGGGATTCGTTTCTTTACCGCAGGCCGGTGCGGGAGGTGCTGGCTCAAGCGCTGCCCAACACCCTGCTTTTAGCCACTGTGGGCCTCTGCCTGGAGTTGATCCTGGGCGTGGTGCTTGGGCTGGTACAGGTGCGCCGCCCTCACGGTTTCTGGGACCGGGCACTTTCCGCCTTTTCCCTCACCGCCTATGCCTTACCCACCTTTCTCGTGGCTGCAGGCCTTATTTGGCTCTTCGCCTACCGCTGGCCCCTCTTCCCCCCCTCCCATATGACGGGCCTCTTGGCCCCTGCAGATCCTTGGACCACCATCAAGGACCGCCTCTGGCACCTAGCGCTGCCTGCCATCACCGTGGGCCTCACCGGTTGCGGTGCCGTGGCCCGGTACCTCCGTGGGGCGCTTTTGGATGAACAAGCCCAAACCTATATCTTGGGCGCTCTCGCCCGCGGAGCAAGCCGAAGTCGAGTAGTTTTGGTCCATGCGCTGCCTAACGCGGCTCTCCCACTGATCACGCTGCTCGGCCTTAGCCTGCCGTTTTTAGTTTCCGGGGCGCTCGTTATTGAGGTGCTGTTCTCCTGGCCAGGAATGGGCCAGGTGTTTTACAGCGCCGTCACCGCGAGGGACATTCCGCTCATTCAAGCAGTCACGATCCTCGTCACCGCCGCCGTGGTGGTGGGGAACTGGCTCGCGGACGTTGCCTACGCATTGGCCGATCCAAGGATCCGGCGATGAGATCGGCCCTGCCCCGCCGACTTCGTTTTGGTCTAGCCCTTTTAGCCGCTGGCTTTGTAGCCGCGGTTGCCGGTCCTGTTTTTTTACCCGACCCCAACGCGATTCTCGACCCCCGGGGCGCGGGGTTGCTGCCGCCTCTTGCCCGGGTTTTCGTGGTGCAGCTCGCCGATGGGACGCTGCTGGCCGGCGAGGCCGTGCACCGCAGCGGCGACAAGCTGATGCTTTGGCGCGCTGGCACCTGGCAAGAGCTAAGGCTTGCTGAGGTTCAGGGAGTAACCAGGCGGTTATTCGTGGCGGGCACCGACGGGCTTGGCAGGGACGTGGCGGCACGCCTCGTAGCCGCAGGGCGCATTTCCCTCGCTATAGGGTTTTTAGCCCTTGCTTTGGCCGTGCTGCTGGGCACCGTTGTGGGGCTGTTGGCGGGTTTGGGGCCCGGGCCGTTGGACCGAGCCCTCATGGCGGTGGTAGATGCAGCACTGGCGATCCCGCTCCTGTTTGTGCTCCTGGCAGTCAGTGCCTTCCTAGGTCAGCAAACTACCACCGTGGTGCTCCTCCTGGGTTTTTCTTCCTGGATGGGGGTGGCACGGTTAGTACGCGGCCTGACACTCCAGGTGCGGCAACAGCCGTGGTTCCTCGCGGCAAAAGGGTTGGGGCTCCCCCCCTGGCGGCTGGCAGTGGTGCATGTGCTACCCCACTTGGCCACCCCCCTCCTTCAGGACGCCACCTTGCGCCTGGGGGACCTGATCCTCCTGGAGGCGTCGTTGAGCTTTTTGGGGTTCGGGGTGCCACCGCCGGTGCCCTCCTGGGGGAGCATGGCCGCCGAGGGGTTCGAGGTGTGGCGCCTTGCCTGGTGGCTGCCGATCCTCCCCGGGATGGCGGTGGCGTTGGTGGTGCTGGCCTTCGCTCTGGTGGCGGAAGGGCTGGGGGAGCTGGCCCGGGGCGAGGCGTAGTAGCATGCCGATCATGGCCCGGGCGGTGGCGCTTCCGGTGCTGGTGGTGGAGGACGATTCGGAGCTACGGGGCACGCTGGTCCAGCTGCTTCAGTCCCAGGGAATCCCTACCTTGGCCGCGGGGTGCGGCAAGGAGGCTCGGCAGCGGCTGGAGGAAACTGAGGCGGGGCTCATCCTCCTGGATCTCGGGCTTCCGGATGTGGACGGCCTGGAGCTTTTGGTCGAGCTCAAGGCCCAGGAGGACACCCCGGTGGTGGTCCTTACCGGCCGCAGCGACATTGCCACGGTTGTGGAAGCCATGAAGCGGGGCGCCGACAACTTCCTGGTGAAGCCCACCGAGGCAAGCCAGGTGCTGGCCACGGTACAAAAGGAACTTGCCCGGCACCTCTTGCGCCGACAAATGGAAAGCCAAGCCGCCCGGATCAAGGCTTCCGGGATGCTCGTGCCGGTGGGCCAAAGCCGGGCTTTGCGCCACGTCCTCCAGTTGGCAGAGCGGGTGGCGGGAACCGATGCGTCCGTGGTGCTCTTGGGGGAGTCCGGGACCGGGAAAGGGATGATCGCCCGTCTCATCCACAGGCTCTCCCGCCGCCGAGAAGGCCCTTTTTTGGACGTGAACTGCGCGGCCCTCGCTCCCCAGCTTTTGGAATCCGAGCTCTTTGGCCACGAGCGGGGGGCCTTCACCGACGCCCGGGAGCGGAAACTTGGGCTTTTAGAGGCGGCGCACGGGGGTACGGTTTTCTTGGACGAGGTGGCGGACATGGACCTAGCAGTCCAGTCGAAGCTCTTGAAGGCCATTGAGGACCGCCGCTTCCGACGGCTCGGTGGTGTGAGGGAGATTCAGGTGGACGTGCGCCTCATCGCCGCCACCCACCGGGACTTAAAGCAGGAGGTTGCCGCCGGCCGCTTTCGCCAGGACCTTTACTACCGCCTGAACGTGTTCCAAATCGCCCTACCCCCCCTGCGGGAGCGGGTGGAGGACATCGTGCCCATCGCTGAGGCCTTCATCGCCGAGTTGAACCCGGTGCTGGGAAGGAAGGTTCAGGGACTTTCCCCGGAGGCGGTGCAGATCCTGGAGGCGTATCCATGGCCCGGCAACATCCGGGAGCTGCGCAACGTCATCGAGCGAGCCATGATCCTGGCCCGGGGGGACCTCATCCGGGCTGACCACCTACCTCGGGAAATTCGTCCTCAGCGCCCTGGAGCATCGGGCCCACTCACCCTGGCCGAGGTTGAGGCGGCGCACATTCGCAAGGTGGTGGAGCAGTGCAACGGCAACCTGAAGGCAGCCGCCAAGCTTCTGGGTATCGCCCGCTCCACCCTTTATCAAAAGCTGGCCCGCTACAACATCCGGCTACCCCGGCCCTGAACTTTTCAAACCGTGCTAAAATGGGGCTGTGGGCAGGGGCAAGTCGCGGCGGTCGGTGGGGGATTACTTCATGGCCGCAGTAGGTGTGGGGCTTTTGTTGTTCATCCTGGCCATTGTCCTCACCCCGGGTTCCTGCCAGGTGCGGTTGGACCTGGACGCTGACAAACCCTGGGTCACGCCCACACCGCTGCGCTGAGGCTCGCTGCCCAAGGAGGTTGCAATGACGAACTGGTTTAAGACCGTGCTGTTGTTCGGCCTTTTGACTGGCCTGCTTTTGGCCATGGGCGATCTGTTGGGGGGCCGGCAAGGCTTGGTCCTAGCGCTGGCGCTCTCAGCCATCATGAACTTTGTGGGCTTTTTCTTTTCTGACCGCATTGCCCTTGCGATGCACCGCGCCCAACCGGTAGAGGAGCGGGAAGCTCCCGAGCTTTACTCGATGGTGGCCGGGCTGGCCCAAAGGGCCCAAATCCCTATGCCGCGGCTTTACTTGATCCCTGAAATGCAGCCCAACGCCTTTGCCACCGGTCGCTCCCCACGGCATGCGGCAGTGGCGGTGACCGAAGGGCTTTTGCGCACCATGAACCGGGAAGAGCTCGCAGGGGTATTGGCTCACGAGCTGGCCCATGTGAAAAACCGTGACATCCTCACGGCCTCGGTGGCAGCAACCTTGGCTGGAGCCATTACCGTGCTGGCCAGAATGCTGGGATACGCGCTGATGTTCGGCAGCCGCGACCGGGAGGAAGGCGGCGGTGCTTGGGGCGGGCTGTTCCTTTTGATCGTGGCCCCCATCGCCGCGCTGGTGATTCAGCTGGCGATCTCCCGGTCGCGGGAGTACGCCGCAGACGCGCAAGCGGCACGAATCACCGGCAACCCCCTGGGCTTAGCTTCCGCGCTCCGCAAGCTGGCAGCGCTGACGCAGCGAGTACCTATGGAAACCGCGCAGCCGGCCACCGCTTCGCTGATGATCGCAAGCCCGTTCTCCGGCGGGGGGCTCATGCGGCTGTTCTCCACCCACCCACCCATCGAGGATCGTATTGCTCGCCTCGAGGCGATGGTGGGGCGCCTGTAAAGGCCTAGCTCACAAGGCGCTCGGCTTCCTGGTCCCAGCGCTCCCGAAGCAGCTCGGTGAGCGCCTGCACCACTTTGGGGTCGAACTGGGTGCCGGAGCAGCGCCACAGCTCCGCCACCGCCTCCTCCCGGGTACGCGCCGGGCGCCAGGGTTTGGGGTGGGTCATGGCGTCGTAGGCCCGCACTGCAGCAATGATTCGGGCCGCAAGGGGGATCTTTTCCCCTCTAAGCCCTAACCTACCGGCGAACTCCCCCGTGGTACTACCATCCCACCGCTCCCCCACCGCCTCCACCACCGCCATGACCTCTTCCAACAGGTCCACCCGACGCAGCACTGCCAGGTTCTTTGCCAGCTGCTTACGCAGCAGATCCTTGGCATCCGGGGGCAGCTCCGTGGGTTGGTTGAGTACCGCCTCCGCCACCCCCACCTTCCCCACGTCGTGGAGCAGCGCTGCCCGGCGCAGCACCTTCAGTTCATCGGGACCAAGCCCCAGGCTTTCCCCCACCCGTACCGCAAGCGCCGCCACCCGCTGGGCATGACCCCGACTTGCCCGTTCTTTAGACTCCAGCGCTTGGGCGAGGAGCGCAGCAATTTGATCCACCGCCTCCTCTAAAGCCGTGGACTGACGCTGCACTTGGGCCAAAAGCTGGCGGTTTGCCGCCGCCTGGGAGCCCAAAAGCCAAGCCATGGCTGTGAGCAAAAACAGGTTGCCGTAGGCGGTCACCAGCTCCCCAGTCACCGCTGGGACCTGGGAGCGGTCAAAGCTCACCACCAGAACGAGGTAACACGCCGCCACCAGGCCGTTGGCCACCAGCGCCGCACCGGTGCCACCGCGAAAAGCCGCCACCGCCAAGGCCGGGAGGAAAAACAGCACAAACCAATGGGGCTTGCCTTTCACCCAAAAAGCCAAAACCCCCACCAAGGCAAAAGCTCCCAACGCGAGGCCCACCATTTGCGCCCAGTTTCCCAGCTGGGCCTGCCAACGGCGAAACACCGCAAGCTCTTCGGCAACCAAAAGCGCTTGGGGCCGCAGCAGCACCATCCCGAAAAGCCCCAGGGAACTCGCTGCCGCCAAGTCGGAAAGCCACCAGGAGATAAACCCCAAAAACGGCCGGGCCTCCACTCCCGGGGGGGCCGGTGCAGGGAAAAGCTGCAGCAGCACGGCGCCCACGCTGGCGCTGGCTAGGGTCCCTAGGGCTAAACCGTGGACCGCCACGTGCAACAGCTTGAGCCGGCTGCGTCGTTCCGCCTGGCGCAGCGCCACCACCACCAGCAAGCAAAAAGCCACCTCGGAAAGACCAAAGAGCCCGGTGCGCCAGGGGCCAGTGGCTGCTCCCCAGGGGAAAAAGAAGTTTCCAATCCACACCGCCACAGCAGCCCAAGGGCCGAGCGCCGCGGCCGCTGCCGCGGTGAGCGCCGCGGCGGGGAAGAAAAACGAAACCCCAGGGATAAACTCGAAAAAGCTCGCCAGCCGGTTGAGGGTTGCCCAAGCGAGGGTTACGGCCGCGAACGCAAGCCCCCGCTGGCCGAAGCGCCGAAGCCTACCGCCGTCGATCACTGCTTTTATTCTAGCGCGCTGGCCAGCCGCTGCAACGCAGCTTCCCCGGGGAGGGCAAGCTCCACCACCTTGTTCCGGGAACTTCCCCCGCGCACCAGCTGGAGACGGCTTTTCGCCAACCCGAAGGTGGCCGCCAGGACCTCCAGCAGCTCCCGGTTGGCCTCCCCTCTTTCCGGCGGGGCAGCCACTGCCACCTTCAAAGCGTCGCCAACAACCCCGAGGATGCCGGTTCTCTTGGCCTTGGGCACCACCTTGACCCGCAGCAGGCATCGTTCCGGGGCGAGCTGGGCAAAGCACCCGGCCATGGAAGAGGGCTGGGTGGAGGGAGGTGGCGCGCCTCGCTCCTTACCCCCGGGCAAGGATTACCCCTCGCTGGGAGCTACGAATAAAGGCCAAGAGCAAAACCACGTCCTGCTGGTTTCCTAGCTCCACCTCAATACGCGCTAGAGCCTCCGAGGTAGTGAGCTTGGGGTTGTGGAGCACACGCCATGCTTTTTTCAGCGCTTCCCGCCGCTCCGGCGAAAACCCCTTGCGCTCCAGCCCAATGGTGTTGGGACCAAAACAGCGCGCAGGCCTAGCCCCCACCGTCTTCATGAACGGCAAACAATCCTTGGTGGCCACCGTAAACCCTCCAAGGAAAGCGTAAGGCCCAACCCGGCAGAACTGGTGCACCGCGGAAAACGCACCAATCGTGGCAAAGTCCCCTACCTCCACGTGCCCGGCCAGCGTGCCCCCGTTGGCGAAAATCACGTGGCTGCCTACTTGACAGTCGTGGGCCACGTGGGCGTAGGCCATGAACAGCCCGTACCCTCCAATGCGGGTGACCCCTCCTCCCTTCTCGGTCCCCCGATGCACGGTCACGAACTCCCGGAACAGGTTTTGGGGACCGATTTCCAAGCGGGTGGGTTCTCCGCCGTAGGAGAGATCCTGGGGGGGTGCACCGATCGAGCAGTAGGCAACGAAGCGGTTGCCCTCGGCAATAACTGCCGGGCCCTCCAGGCGGCAAAAGGGCCCGACCACGCACCCCGGTCCGAGCTTCACCTCACCCTCAATGACCACGTAAGGCCCAATGGTCACGTCCTCGGCTAACTCCGCCCGAGGATCCACGATTGCGGTCGGATGGATGTTCGCCATCCTGAAAGCCCCTACCGATCCACCATCGCAGAAGAGAGCTGGGCCTCGGCCACCAGCTCCCCGCCCACTTTGGCGAGCCCCTCCAGCACCGCAAAACGAGCGCGCTTTTTCAGCACCCGCACCTCGAAAATCACCTGGTCCCCCGGAACCACCGGCCGGCGGAAGCGGCAGCGGTCGATTCCTGTGAAGTAAATGAGCTTGTTCTGGCGGTCGAGCACGTCCCGAAGCATGAGAACCCCCCCTGCTTGGGCCATGGCTTCCACCAAAAGCACCCCAGGCATCACCGGGACCTCAGGGAAGTGCCCCTGGAAGTACGGTTCGTTGTAGGTGACGTTTTTCAGAGCGACAATGTAATCCTCACCGATCTCCAGCACCCTGTCCACCAGCAGGAACGGGTAACGGTGCGGCAGGATCTCCATGATCTGTCTTATGTCCAGCATAGGCTTCCTCCAGCTTGGCTAGCCGCCTCTCAAGCTGCTCAAGACGCGCCACGAGCCTTTCCAAACGATACAGTCTCGCTTGGGCAGCCAGCCACTCCCGGTGCGGGCGGGCAGGCATCCCCGACACCATGCTCCCCGGGGGCACGTCCTCCATCGCCCCGGCCTTGGCGGTCACCACTGCACCATCCCCAACCGTGATGTGCCCCGTTACCCCTGCTTGCCCCGCGAGGATCACCCCGCGCCCTAGCTCGCTGGAGCCAGCAATCCCGGTTTGCGCCACCAAGAGGCAGCCCTCGCCAATAATCACGTTGTGGCCAATTTGCACCAGGTTATCCACCTTCGTGCCGCGACCAATGCGCGTTTCCCCCAAAGTGGCCCGGTCCACGCACACGTTCGCCCCCAGCTCCACGTCGTCCTCGATCACCACCCGCCCCACTTGAGGCACCTTGTGATGCACGCCCCCGGAGGTGGCAAAGCCAAAACCGTCCGAACCCACAACCACCCCGGCGTGAAGGATGCATCGAGCGCCCACCTGGCACCCCGGTTCCAACACCACCCCCGGGTGCAGCACGGTGTCCTCGCCTACTCGGCAACCCTCGCCAATCACGCAGCAAGGGCCTACCACCACCCGATCCCCCAGCACCGCGTGCTCCCCCACCACGGCACAGGGGCCAACGCTGACCCCTTTCCCCAGCCGGGCCGTGGGCGCCACCACCGCCGTGGGGTGCAGCCCCGTCTCCGGGCGACGTTGCGGTACCACGACCTCGAGGATCTTGGCCAAGGCCAGGTACGGCTCGGGGTGCACCAAGAGGTTGCGGCCGGGGAACGGCGCCGGGTCTCGCACCAGAAGCGCTCCGGCTCGAGAGGCTTGCGCCGCGGCGAGGTACTTGCGATTGTGGTAGAAGGAGAGGTGCTCGGGACCTGCCTCATCCAAGGGCCGCACCCCTACCAGGCGCAGGGAAGGGTTTCCCAGAACCTGCCCTCCCACAAGACTGGCAAGCTCAGCGAGCGTCCAGCTCCTCCCTTGGGTTTGCTCAGCCACGTTACTTGGTGAGCTTGGTGTTGAACCGGCGCAAGACCTCGTCGGTGATGTCCACCGCGTCGTCGGCGTAAACCAGCCCGGACTGGAACTTGTTAAAGATCAGCGCGAGCTTCCTCTCCCTGCCAATCTCGTTGATGATGGGCATGATCTGCTTTTCCAGGGCAGAAAGCTCCTTGTTCTTTGCCTCCTCGAGCTCGCTCTGGGCATCGTCTTGGAACCGCTGGAGTTCCACCTGCTTGTCCTCGATTTGCTTTTGCAGCTCAGCGATCTTGACCTCGGTGAGCGTTACCCTTTGGGTTTCCAGCTGACGGCGCAAGGAAGCGAGCTCTTCCGCAAGCTTTCGTCCCTGGGCCACTTTTTCATCCTGGAGCTTGCGCAGCCGGCTCATAGCCTCCCGCCCCGCCGCCGACTCCTCCACCACCCGTTGGACATCAATCACCGCTACTGGCCAAGGGGGTTGCTGCGCCAGAGCAGCCGAGGCCACCGCCAGCACGAACGGCATCCACGCTTTCCCCTTCATGCGACCCTCCTGCTCCCGCCTGGGCGGGGCCGCCATTCTACCATCCCTATCAGGTCCTTTCGGGACAAACCTTGCCGAAAAGGGGGCGGCTGGGGAAAATGCCCCCGGAGGTGGTATGGCACGCTTTAGAGAACCCGACCATCAAGCAGTTACCGCGCTACGAGTGCTGGCCATCGATCAAGTGGAACAAGCAGCTTCGGGGCACCCTGGGCTTCCCCTGGGCGCAGCTCCCATGGCCTACGTGCTCTTTTCCCGCTTCCTGCGCTTCGATCCCCAGGCTCCGGACTGGCCGAACCGGGACCGGTTTGTGCTTTCCGCAGGCCACGGCTCCGCGCTGCTCTACGCTCTTCTCCACCTTTTCGGTTACGACCTGCCCCTGGAGCAGCTGCGGCGGTTTCGCCAGTGGGGCTCCAAGACCCCAGGACACCCCGAGCACGGCCTCACCCCCGGGGTGGAGAGCACCACCGGTCCCCTGGGTCAGGGGCTTGCCACCGCGGTAGGCATGGCCTTGGCGGAACGGCACCTGGCCGCCCATTTCAACCGAGAGCACTTCCCGGTGGTGGACCACCGCACCTTCGTCCTGGCTTCCGATGGCGACCTCATGGAGGGTATCTCCCACGAAGCGGCCGCCCTAGCGGGCCATTGGCGGCTGGGGAAACTGGTGGTTTTGTACGACGACAACCGCATCACCATCGAAGGCCCCACCTCCCTGGCTTGGTCCGAGGACGTGGAGGCCCGCTTTGCCTCTTACGGGTTCCTCACCCTGGCGGTGGAGGACGGCAACGACTTGGAAGCCATTGCCGCTGCGCTGGAGCAGGCCACATCCCAACACGAGCGGCCGGTGCTCATCCGGGTGCGCACCCACATTGGCTACGGATCCCCCCACAAACAGGACACCGCCGAGGTCCACGGCGCTCCCCTGGGCCCGGAGGAGCACCGCGCCACCCGTCGCAATCTGGGCTGGCCCCACGAGGAGCTGTTCTTCGTCCCCGAGCCGCTGCGGGAGTTCTGCCGGGAAAAGGCCCGGGAGCGAGCCCAGAGCCGGCACCAGTGGCTTGCCCTCTGGTCCCGCTACCGGAAGGCTTACCCGGAGCTCGCCCAGGAGCTGTCCCGAAGACTCCAAAGGACGCTTCCCGAGAGCTGGGACCGGGGGCTACCGGTTTTCGGGCAGGAGAAGCCCCTGGCGACGCGGGAGGCCTCCGGCAAAGTCCTGAATGCCCTTGCTAAAAGCGTGCCGGAGCTTATGGGAGGCTCAGCAGATCTTGCCCCCTCCAACAACACGCTGCTTGCCGGGGAGCCCTCGTTTCAAGCTGCCACCCCCGCTGGTCGCAACCTGCGCTTCGGGGTGCGGGAACACGCCATGGCCGCCATCGCCAACGGCCTGAGCCTCCACGGGGGGGTGCGCCCCTACGTAGCCACCTTCCTTGTCTTCGCCGACTACCTGCGCCCCGCCTTGCGCCTTTCTGCGCTCATGGAGCAGCCGGTGGTGTACATCTTCACCCACGACTCCATCGGCTTGGGGGAAGACGGCCCCACCCATCAGCCGGTGGAGCACCTGCCGGCGCTGCGGGCCATCCCCAACCTTTGGGTGTTGCGCCCCGCCGATGCCAACGAAACCACCGTTTGCTGGCGTCTGGCCCTGGCCCGGCGGGAAGGCCCTACGGCGCTGGTGCTCAGCCGGCAGAAGCTCCCGGTGCTGCCGCCTGCCAATCCCGACCGGGTGGCGCGGGGAGCGTACGTATTGGAGGAAGCCAGCGGCGGCGTGCCGGCGGTGGTGCTCTGGGCCACGGGGTCTGAAGTACACCTGGCCCTGGCGGTGCGCAAGCTCCTGGAGCAAAGACACGTTCCGACTCGCGTGGTGTCAGCTCCCTGCCTGGAGCTTTTCGAGCAACAACCTGAAAGCTACCGCGCCGCGGTCCGGGGACCGAGCTGGGCGCTTCCAGTGGCCCTGGAGGCGGCCAGGGGCGTGAGCTTCCGGGCGCTTTTGGGGGGCAAGGCGCTGATTTTTTCCATTGAACGCTTCGGCGCTTCCGCCCCGGGGCCCACGCTGTTCCGCGAGCTGGGGTTCGACCCCGAAGGCGTGGCCAGCGCCGTGGAGCGGGCGCTCGCTGAGCGGCGCCCCACCCCCCCAGTTTGGTCGCCGGAGCGCCCGGGGGAGGCGGAGGCATTGGTGGAAAAGCTCGCCACCGCGGCGCTGCCGCGGCTTTCTTCCCGAGACGCCACGCTCTGGGGGCAGCAGCACGCCGCAAGCGTTGCCCGGCGGCTTGGCTTTTTGGACCTGCCCCACCGCACCCTGGGGGAGCTCCCGGCGCTTGCCAGGGTGGTAGCCCGCTGGGTTGAGGAGGGGCTAACAGAGCTCTACCTGTTGGGCATGGGAGGCTCGAGCCTCGCCCCCCAGGTGCTTGCCAGCATGCTCCCCGGCCCTTCGGGTCGCAAGCTCACGGTGGTGGACACCACTGACCCGGTCACCGTAGGCAACCTCTTGCAACAGCTCAACCCAGCCCGAGCCGCGGTTATGGCGGTTTCGAAATCCGGTACCACCGTGGAAACCGCAAGCCTCTTGGCAATTTTCTGGCACCACCTCGCCGCGGTGCTCCCTAACCCCTCCGAGCGCTTTGCGGTCCTCACCGAGCCAGGCACCCCCCTCTGGCAGCAGGCCCATGAGCAGGGTTTCGCTGCGGCGTTGCCCCACCCGGTGGACGTAGGGGGGAGGTTTTCAGCGCTGGGGGCGGTGGGGATCTTCCCGGCCCTTTGGCTCGGCCTTGCCGCAGAAAAGCTTTTGGAGCAAGCCATCCAAACCCTCACCCTCACCCCCAACCATCCCGCCCTGGAGCTGGCCGCAGGCGTTGCAGCCCGCTGCGAAGTGGGTTGGGGACGCCTTTTGGTTTTCCCCGAGTCCACCTGGCGCCCCTTCGCCCTTTGGCTCGAGCAGCTCTTAGCGGAAAGCACTGGCAAGGAGGGGAAGGGAGTGCTGCCGATCGTGCCGGAGATTTCCCAAGGGCTGGAACGACTCCCAGGGACGTTGGCCTTGGCCCTGGGGGAGGGCGCTAGCCTTCCCTTTTACGGTGCGAAGCTGCCACTTTCCCCGGAACAGCTGGGAGAAGCCTTTGCGCTTTGGGAGCTGGTTACCCCGCTTTTGGGCTTCCTCTTGGGGGTTAACCCCTTCGACGAGCCCGATGTAGCCGAGGCCAAAGCCAGGGCCAAGGCGGCGCTCGCCCGGGGGGTGGTGGCGCCGCCCCTAACCCCCGAGCCCGCCCAGCGCTTGGCGGCGCACCTTGCGGCAGTGGATTCCCACCAGGCTGTGGTGCTTTTGAGCTACCTCCCAGAAACGCCGGCGGTGGCCACAGCCATGGCCCAGCTGGCCACCAGCTTGCAGCAAAAGCTCAGCACCACTGTGGCATGGGCGTTTGGGCCTCGGTACCTGCACTCCACGGGTCAGCTCCACAAAGGGGGACCAGCCAAGGTGGTGCCGGTGGTGCTCACAGCTCAAGACGCACCGGTGTTGCCCATTCCTGGCCAAACACACAGCCTGGGGGAGCTGCGCCTGGCCCAAGCCTTGGGCGACCTGGAGGCCTTGGCCGCTGCGGGCAAGAGGGTGTTGCACCTCCACTTGCCAGGGGATGGCACTGAATCGCTTGCGGTGCTGGTGGCCAGCTTGGCTAAAGCTTGAAACTCGCCAGGATGGGCGCGTGGTCCGAGGGTTTCTCCCCCTTGCGGGCCTCGCGGTCCACCACCACTTCTTGGCAGCGCTCGGCCAAGGGAGCGGTGGCCAGAATGTGGTCCAAGCGCATCCCCCACCCCCGGTGGAACGCCCCCTGGCGGTAGTCCCACCAGGTGTAGATGCGCGCCGCGGGGTAGAGGCGGCGCAGGCAGTCCTCGAGGCCCCAAGCCAAAAGCTGCTGGAACGCCTCCTTTTCCGGCTCAGAGAACAGGATCTTGCCCCGCCACAACTCCGGGTCCCAAACATCCAGGTCCGAGGGAGCCACGTTGAAATCGCCACAAAGCAAAAGCGGCTGATCAGGCGCAAAGCGCTGGGCAAGAAACTCCCGCAGCTTGGCCATCCACTGGAGCTTAAAGGCGTAAGCCGGAGCACCCACCTCCTGCCCGTTGGGCACGTACACCGAGATCACCGGAACGCCCTGTACCGCCGCTGCCAGCAAACGAGCTTGCCCACTCTCATCCCCTGGCAGGCCCCGCTGAAGCTCCTCCAAAGGGTAAAAGCTCGCGATGGCCACGCCGTTGTAAGTTTTTTGCCCAAAGGCCAGCACCCGATAGCCCAGCTGAGCCAGCTGTTCTTGGGGAAACTCCTCGTCCACCACCTTGGTTTCCTGAAGACACACCACATCTGGCTTTTTGGCTTTGAGCCAATCCAGCAGCCGGGGCAGCCGAGCCCGAATCGAATTCACGTTCCAGCTGGCAATCCACATAAGCGCCTCCCCATGCAAACTCCTGCGCATTGCTTTGCACCGCGCGTGCTGGCCTTCCTAAGCCACCTCACCGGCCACCACCTCCACCTCTTCCGCCCCTGAAGGCAGCTGCGACAGCAAAACCTCCACGGGGAAGAAAGCCTTCACCACCTCAATCACCGTCCTAGCGTGGAGCGACAGCGGCAAAGTGCGAAAACGTCCTCCCCCTGCCAGTGCCAGGTAAGGCAACAGCTGATCCGCCAGGTGCTCCCCCACCGGCACCTCCAAGGTGAGAAACCGCGCCATGGCCTCCGCCGCTTCCCTGGCCACCTCCTCCGCCGGCACCCCCCGTCGGCCAAAGGCGGTAACCAC
>Ga0197142_1001395_pt1 | contig 22171 bp, 24 predicted proteins | sample GBS60_MetaG_FD_148614 | JGI IMG/M metagenome (GOLD analysis project Ga0197142, IMG submission 148614) | Sediment microbial communities from Great Boiling Springs, Gerlach, Nevada, United States - GBS 60_MetaG | ecosystem: Environmental > Aquatic > Thermal springs > Hot (42-90C) > Sediment... | reverse complement strand
ATCGCACACCATATGTAACACGTATAACAGGTAGCGATGCGGAAACTATCTGATTAGCGTCTATCCGAATAACTCATCTTTACTCCAATCACGATCCTGATACCGGTGGTGGTATCTATCGGTTATTGCTGGAGCAAGCGCCTTTCCCCGACAACAACAATCTGACAGCATTGGGATTAGTATTCCCGCAGCAACGTTCCGCATCCGTATACCTTATCCATAATTCCGTTATCGCGTAAGGCCATCCACCATGTTGCCGCATTGATCGCAATAACCGGTTTACCTAGCCAGCGTTCGGCCTCGTCGGCAAGGCTGACCATGCTCAAGTTTGTGCCAACCTGTACCAGTGCATCAGCATCTTTATTGACCTCTATCAGCGCACGGCGCAATTCATCCTGGGTTACGTGAGCGATAGAGACTGCTGTTGGACAGCGAAGTCCCTTAATGGCTGTCACTTCAAAGCCCAGATCATTGAAAAATCGCACGACGTTGTTGTCACCGATTGGTTGATACGGGGTTACGACGCCGATCTTCTTTGCACCGAATACTTTAAGTGCACGCTCACAGGCTTCGGCGCCGGTGGCTACGGGCAAGCCGCCAGCCCAGTCGGAAATCATTTTGGTAAACCTGCGATTCCCTTCGATACCATCCCAGAACGTTTCGGCGCTCATGCCCATTACCAGGTAATCCGGTTCGGCGGTTAACACACGCTCTATGGCGTACTTGATTTCCATGCGAATTTGCTTCAGTAGATTCACGAAAGCTTCGTCACTACTCAAATTCTGATCGCGAATGTGAATTCGTGCAACATGCGCCGTCACCCCCGGCACTGTCATACGGTAAAAATCAGGCTCCACGATTGTATTCGTGCTGGGAATGATCACTCCAAACTTTTTGCGATAACCGAGTTGGTCTGGCATCGTAGAATCTCCTTTCTGCACATACAATTGCCGCGAACCAGACGTGGACTATGTCTTGACAAGGTCGTTCAAATGTTATAACATTATAACATATAGATCGATCCCAAAGCCATATTCACTCTACTCACAGCGTAACATCAGGCAGGCCAACGGGTCATTCACTGACGAGAGGTAGTCGTGCTCGTTCGCTAGCTGTCTTTATATTGCGCTCTATAATGTTATAACATTATAACGTTTCGAGTGTAAAAATGTCAACTATTCGCAACGGCTATGCCGATACACTACACGGGCAAATCCATTACCGACAACTCAGGCAGGTAGATCAACCCGTGCTGATACTGTTGCATCAAACAGCCAGCTCAGGGCAAATGTTTGAACGTTTGATGACCTTGCTTGCCAGAGATTTCCATACGATTGCACCCGATACACCCGGATTTGGAAATTCATTTCTTCCACCCGAGGGCTTCACTATTGAATTTCTTGCCTCTTCACTTTACGCAGCACTAAAAGCCCTGGGTTTTACCTCTTGCTACATATTCGGTCATCACACGGGAGCAGCGATTGCCGTCCAGATGGCATATACGCAGCCCGAATTTGTCCAGAAGGTAGTGCTTTCCGGCCCTCCGTTGCTCAATGAAGCTCAAAAGGATCGGCTAAAAGCCAGTCTGAAACCAATAGAACTTGTTGAAGATGGAGCTCACCTGACAGCCGTTTGGCATCGCATTCGTCAGCGCGACCCTTCCCTACCACTTGAGATTGTGCATCGTGAGGTATTGCTTACCCAGATGGCGCACAGAGTGGCTCAGCGAGCTTATCAGGCGGTTTTTGAGCAACCAATTGGCCAGCAGTTATCTGCTCTACAACAACCTACTCTGATTATAAGCGGTGAATACGATACACTTCGGGATTCAGCAGAACCTGCCTATTCGCTCCTGGAAAACGGACAAATTTGTATGATTCCGGGCGCGGGTCCCTATCTTTGCGATCAAAATGCCTCAGAAGTTGCACAAATCCTTCGCACTTTTCTGATAGAAACTGTGGAGTGATCGCACCTCCAGGGAGAGAACAAAATGCTGACGTTACTTTATTTCATTATCGTATTGGTCTTTGTCTATTTTACTTGGCAGGCTCTACAGGTCTATCGTCACGGACGAACTTCGTATATCTTGTTGTTGATCATCGTCCTTGCCGGATTGGCTTACGATACCCTGATCATTTTCCTGGGACGCTTTATCGGAGAAGGTGCGCTCCTGAAGACGCTCAACGCCGGGCGATACTTAGTGCACGGGATAGCCACACCTTTTTTGATCATTTTTGGCTTTGGTATCCTGCGCCAGGCTGGAGTAAGTTGGACACAAGGAAGAATGTTTCACGCTACTATCTGCATTCTTACCACCTTGCTTATAGGAGTGGGGATTTATGAAGATGTTCTAGCGCTCGATCTACAGCCGCGTGCGGTGATGGACACGTTACGTTATACAAACGAAGGTGGGTTAAGAGGTCCTCCCATTCCGGCAATGTTGACAATACTCCTGCTTACATTGTGGGGAGTTGTTCTGTGGCGCAAGTCTGGTTGGTGGGGGCTGGCAGCTGGCGCCTTGTTGATGTTCATCGCTGCCGGGCTGGGTATGGGTGACACTTTTTATGTCGGCAATCTAGGCGAAGTTATGCTTGGCCTGGCTAGTGTGCTGACGGCGCGAAAGTTTTTTGGTCAGACGAACAACGATAGGGGATTGGGATGGAAACCTACACTCTCTCCTTAGCGCTTGTAGACTTCTTGCCGGTTCTGTTTGCAGCCATCGGCCTGTACTTCATAGTACAGATGGTAGCGCACGTTAATTCACATCAGGGACGAGTGGCGGCAGTAGGAGTCTTGCTTACGGTCGCAGGGGGGCTGTCGAAGGCCAGTTGGAAACTAGTTATGGCGCTCTCGCAAGGTCAGGTTAATCTGACCGTGCTTGATGACGCATTGTTTGTTCTGATGGCGCCAGGCTACACACTTATTGCCTGGAGCGTCTGGCAGACCTCTCGCATGGTACGTCAGCAGAAGACGTTCCATACGTGGTTTCCTCCAGTCACGCTGATTGCCCTGACCTTTGCGGGCTCCATCGCTCTTTACGTAGCATACCCATCTTCTCCTGCCTGGGAGCGTCTCCTGCTGAGCGTTATGGTGCTAGCAACCACTGTGACATGTGTCCTGTTGATCATCTTTGCCTTTCGCCAAAACTTGCCGTTGGCGGGTTGGCTGCTGATCCTTAACTTGCTCGGTGTTTTTACTCTCAATGGCATGGCTCGCATGGAGCAGACTATAATGTTACAATGGTTCGAGCAATCCATTAACGCTCTTTCCTGGCTGGTGTTTTGGTTCGCAACGTCCAGAATGTATTGGTATGTGCGTGACAACTTCAGTGTGGGCTCTATGCGCACTGTTCAGGCTGTTTCGGCATAAAATCAGCTTGTCAGAGGCTCAACCATAAGCTAGCTGGTTTTTGGAGAAAAACGAGAATTGTTATGAAAGCCTTGCATGGAATTCGCGTTCTCGACCTAACCCACATGCTCAGTGGCCCGTATGCTGGGATGATGCTCGCCGATCTCGGTGCAGAGACGATTAAGGTTGAACCGCCCATTACAGGTGAAGGAACCCGTCGCTTACTAGAGAAAGATCCCAAAAATAGCCTGAATGGCTTTGGGGCTTATTTTATGACGCTCAACCGGAACAAGAAAAGTATCACCCTGAACTTAAAAAGCGAGCAGGGGCTACACATTTTTTATGAACTGGTCAAAGTATCTGATATTGTACTCAATAATTTCAGTGCAGGGGTTCCTGAACGGCTAAAGATAGATTACGCTCACCTATCGCAAATCAACCCAAGAATTATTACCTGTTCAATTACCGGTTTCGGCGAAACAGGTCCTGACCGACATCTGCCGGCCTTCGATATAGTTGCTCAAGCGATGGGAGGCGGCATGAGCATTACCGGCCAACCGGATGGCCCGCCTACGCGATCCGGAATTCCCATCGGTGATCTAGGTGGTGGATTGATGGCAGTGATCGGCGTACTGGCCGCTTTGCAAGCCCGTCACGTGACCGGTCGTGGACAGCACGTTGACATTTCTATGCTCGATGCGCAAATAAGTTTACTAAACTATATGGCTACTATGTATTTTCTCTCCGGCGAAATTCCCGATAAGCTCGGAAATGCCCATTTTGTCCATGTACCCTACGATACCTTTCGCTGCTCTGATGGATATATCATTGTTGCAGTGATCACCGATAACTTTTGGAATGCCCTCGTAGAAGTTGTGGATGCTCCGGATCTCGATACTGAGGAAAACAAAGAGCAACTGGGGCGCTGGAGGAATAGAGTTCTCATCAACCAGCGATTAAATGAAATTTTTTCCACCAATACCAGAAAGTACTGGCTTGAACGGCTGCGGAGCAAACGCATTCCCTGTGCACCGGTTAATAATCTGGCCCAGGCGCTATCGGAGCCACAGGTTACTGCGCGCAACATGGTCATTGAAGTAGAGCATCCACTCGGTGGTTCTACTAAAATGCCAGGTAATCCCATTAAGCTTTCAGATACTTACGAGGATTGTTACACGCCGCCACCTTTACTTGGTCAGCACAATAAAGAGATTTATCAAATTTTACTTGGTAAAAGTGACGAAGAACTAGAATTTCTCCGAGAAAAAGGTGTTATTTGAAATTAAACAATTACCACAGATAAAATCACTTCGGAAGTGGCAATGTTCATTCGGAAGAACCGACTCAAACCAAAGTTGAGATCAGGTCAGGTGGCTGCAAGTATCATCTCTTCTTCCGATGATGCGCAACTGGCAGAGCTGTTTGGCCTGGCAGGTTTTGACAATTGCATCCTTGATGCTGAGCATAGCTTGTTGCATCTCGATCGGTCGGTCAGTGTTATTCGTGCTTGCGAACTAACCGGCATGACCCCCTGGTACGAATCGGTTCTAAAGACCCAAAGTTGGTTTTGCAATATCTTGATGCCAGTATGATGGGTGTCATGATGCCAGATCTACGAAGCAAGACTGAAGTAGAAATGCTCATCGCGGCCGTCAAGTACCCACCTGTTGGAAAGCGGGGTATTGGTGTATCGAGGGATTCCAGATATATGGCTTACAGTGGGGAAGCATCTCAATACGTTGAATTTGCCAACGAACAGACAATGGTTATTTTGCAGTTTGAAGAAATGTACTCCAAAACTTTGAAGCAATGATTTCCCGACCTTGGGTAGATGCTGTTGTGATTGGGCCGCGTGAACTCGCGCTCAAGATGGGTTTTGCCGATGGCGCGCACCATCCCGAAGTTCAAGCAAAGATAGATGAAGTCATCGCCATCTGTAAACAGGTTGGGATCGCTGTAGGAATCACGGCTACGACAAAGGTTGAAGTGGAAAAACAGATCGCTCGCGGTGCTACCATGATTTTAGGAGTTGCCCAAACTCTGGTGCTGAACGGGGCGAAAGATTTTCTTGGAAAGGAAAAGTAAGGAAGCCTCCCGGCATGATTTCGCTTGCTCACATCAATACACGGGCGATACGGGTATTCATGGGAACGTTGACGGAAGGCGAGTCCTTGCATACTGCCTTTGCGAGGATTGCGCAACAAGAACAAATCTTTGCAGCAACGCTGGATCTGCTCGGTGGATTGACGGAAGTAGAGTTCATCGAATACGACTTTATCCGCAAAATCCGCAAACCGCCTCTTATTTTTGCCCGTCCAATGGAGATCGTGGCAGGTCATGGAACAATTTCATGGCTTGACTCCGAGCCACATGTCCACATCCATCTTGTTTTATCATTTCGTGATGAAACCGTACCCAACGGTATTTCCCTCATCGGTGGTCATGCTGCTCGTGCTACTGCATTTGCTGTCGAATTTACTTTAGCTGCTTACGATGGCGTACCTGTCCGGCGTGCGATGCACAAAGCGACAGGTCTGTCTCTCTGGAAATTACCCTCTTTCAATTTGTCAACATCGTCAGGAGACCATGAGGCTGCTGGAGCATAGTTCCCCAGAAACGGAGCGCTAAGTAATTACCGTTAGGTTGGTATTTTTCAGTGCAATGTGCTCTTGAACCTTGAAAAATCCAGTTGAATTTATAGACCCTGCCTTGTGGTCTGTTCCTTCCTTGTACGAACGTCGGCAAACATCTGACTATTTCCTTTGCTCTCCGCGAGACCGACTTACATAGGCATAGGGCTTTTCAGATTTCTCAGTTTCTGGTCGTATTCGATGACCGATTTGCTCAGAACAACGGAGAGATCTAACGAATGTCAGCCGCTTTTACGGTGGTCCTCAACGCACACCGTTTGCCCAGAAGCGTAGACCGCTGGCCTGCATTCTACAGTAGAAGGCTGGAACTATCGATTACGGCATCAACGCACTGTCCGGGTCGGCTCGGGAACCCGGCCCTATCGCTCATTCCTATCTCATCTTTCCTATTTTCGCTTTCCTATCACCCAGGGGACACCTTGAAAAGCCCTGCTATGTGTCTGCAAGACCTTGACATATACTTTTATTTCATGTATTATTGTTATAATGTTATAACATTTAAGGAGAGCGTTATGACATCTATTGACCGTACATCGTTATTGCCGCTGCGCTATCAGCTTAAACAAATCCTCCTTGAGAAAATCGAGAAAGGGGAATGGAAGCCGAATGATTTGATACCCTCCGAACAGGAACTACAAAAAATGTTTGGGCTGAGCCGTATTACCGTTCGCCAAGCGCTCAGTGACCTGGTTCACGAGGGCTTGCTCTTGCGTGAACGTGGACGAGGAACATTCGTGGCCCCGCCCAAAATGACGCACAGTCCCCAAGCACGACATACGTTAACCGAATTCATGCTCTCCATGGGTATTCGCCCTGGTTGGCGGGTTATTGAGAAGTATTTTACGGAAGCTCCCAGGGAAATAGCAACCCAACTTAATGTGCTACCAGACACTCGTGTTTTTTGTATTCGGCGTCTACGTCTGGCTGACGATGAGCCTATCGGACACCATATTGCGTTCTTGCCTGAAACGCTTGCCGCAAAAATTAACGAAAACGCCCTTCTTGAAGGAGGTTCGCTCAATTACATCAGTCATTTGCCGCAAATGCAGAATAGCCGCGCCCTGCGTACCATTGAAGCAGTGGCTGCTTCAGAGCTAGATGAGCAGTTACTTCAAATACCGCTTGGTAGTCCAATACTGATGATTCAACGCACAGTCTTCAGTTCTAGCGGTGAACCTATCGAATTTCTGCAAGCGCGCTATCGCGGTGATCGCTTCAAGTATCAAATTAGCACTTAAACAGGAGATACACCATTTTCAGGTGCGAGGAACATATGAGTGTGAAAAATTACGGTGACCCCTCTTCAACCATTCCCTATCAATGCTTTATGGGACGCTGGGAAGGTTTATGCAAGACTTTTAGCCCAAGGGGAGAGTTTATCGAAGCCGCTGCGGTTCACATGGACGTGTACTGGAATGAGGTTGGCAGGTCATGGCATCTGATGGAGGATTTTGAGAACCTGTATGAGGTTGGTAAGACCGTCTTTCACACCGACATCTTCGTAGAAGGAAAATATTGCTGGGCAGTCAATGACCAGCTTAGCTTGGAAGGTACAGAACTGACTCCTTTTAACTACGTCTTTGTGATTGACAGTAAAGTCTCAAATACTTTAGTTTTCAATAACCACTACTTTCTAGACCCTAATACCCGACGGATTATCACTCACAAGTTGCAGAATGGAAAGACTTACGTCTTTCAAATCCAGGATTTCGTGAGAATCCAACAACCTTGGCGCATATAGGTTCTCCTTTGATTTGATTCGTGAGAGTGAAAGCTCGACTATGATAGTTCAATCTGCGCCACCTGGTCTTCCTCACTTTGTTATCGAGCAAATTGACCATGCTCGTACTTGTGGTCAACTTGCTCGTGCGTTCGGCAATTCGGAGTTCAGGTCTCCGGTTCCTCGCGATCTGGTTATCTATGTTGCTGAGCATCATGACGAAGGTTGGGCTGCGATTGACTCCCGGTGTGAGCAATCACCTAACACCGGTTTGCCGTATCACCTTACTGAAACGCCCTTGCCCTATCTAATTCAAACCGGTCAGGGTTCACCAGATTTCAATGAGGCATATCATCCTTTTTGTGGCTTGCTCTCCTCAATGCACACGTATGGTCTATACAACGGGCGTTATGGGCTTTCAGATTTTATCTTTATTGACAAGATTCCTCCTGAGTACAAACCTGCTGCCGATACTATGCTGGTTGGAGAACTGAAGCGGCAGAATCGTCTCAAGGAGATTCTGCGCGCTGATCCTGTGTCGAGGCCTTGGGTTGAAGACAAGGCGCTGCTCGATAACTACAAACTTTTGCAGTTCTTCGATACGTTAGCTCTCTACTTCCAGACAACCCATCCAGAGGCGCGAACCGAAGGCAGATTCCTGAATGTTCCTGATGGTAAAGGGAGAGACCATACGATTAGCATTACGCCGCGTTCTGATGGGACATACGTTCTCACACCGTGGGTGTTTGCAACAGCCACTCTCGAGATCTTCGTCGAAGGACGTTACATTGCGCCCCAGCCACCCGGTACCAATCTCAAGGTTCTTTTTGAAAGCACTCCTAAGCAAAAACAGTTTTGTAGGCTGACGCAGGGTTAACTATTAGTGGCTATGCCAGGCAGACTATGCAATTTCAGGGTTTCGGGCGATGGGTAGGTAACGCTGAGGTATTTGATTCGTTTGGTAGGTTCCTCGGTAATGGATCTGACTACCGCCATGTGCAATTGATGAGCGATGGGCGGATACGTATTAATGTCTCCTTCATTGGGCCATTCAAGCATAGTGGTCATTACTTCATTGAACAGCGTGATAGGTATCGTTTGTACGAGGGACCGGCGAATATCGGCTATGCGGAAGTTCTCAGCGAGAATCTGGTCGATGCCAACGCCTACTGGCCTGCTCTAGGATTAAGCCAACGATTTTTCTTGATGATCGTTGGCGACCAATTGCAGCTATCTTTAGCCCAAATGTCGCGTGGTGAGCATCTAATGTATGTTGTCGTCGGGCAAAACGATCGCGTGCCAGAGAATATGCCCAACCCACAGCCTACACTGGTCAGCGGAACACACTACGATCTAAGTGAGGATCCGACCGGTGGTCGTGGCGAAATATTTTTGCATCGTTCAGGTATCTGGCGCGGTGTACTGACTGCCCTTGATCAGGTGGGTCAGCTATTAGGCGAATTTGAATATTCTCAGGCGCTGGAGTCACGTAGCAATCATATTCATATGCGGATAGCAGGCAGTGCATTCAATGATTACCCACACAGCGCTTGTTTCTTAACGAATCAATGGCAGGCATGGGCAACCGAAGAATCGGCAATCGTCGGTAGCTATTCGCTTAGTGGTGGTCGCGCTTTGAGCGGTCAGTTCTACTATCGTGCAGCTCATCTGCGCTGCTGGCAGCGTGAAGTAACAACACTAGACGGGAAACGAAAGGCAATACTTCAGCATTGGTATCGCGGCGGACAGCGAATCGGCTCACAGTTTGGGGTGCTGGAATTCGAGCCAGCAGGCGAACATGCAACCTGATAGCAAATTCTGTCAAGTGTTATGTATCAGATGTTAGAACCAACAATGAATGGATTACCTTCCTTCATTGGAGATTGGCTCGTGAGTGAATATCTATACACCCCAGCGGGTGAATATGTAGGTGTGATCTATCAGCGCCGCCGGTTACAACCGCAAGGGGATGTGATTCGCGTTGTTCAAATATGCGAACCCGTGCAGATTGCAGCGGGAGTTTCGCCCCAGGCCCAGGAAGTTGTCTCGATAATGAATAGGCGCGTTGGTGAATTTGTGTTCGATTTGAGGCTGGCAGGCAGATCCCGTCACTACCTCGGGCAAGATGTTATTGGCGGTGGATTTTTGTGGTGTGAGGGGGTTCTCACTGCACGTGGAATGTGGCCGCGTTTCGGCTGTAATTTTACCTCTTTCTCGATCCTGCTCAATCCCAGGCGTCAGGTAACGGGCGGAAAATTCTTTCTAGCCAATCAACAGATCGCTACGTTACTTGGTGTTGCCGGTCCTGTTTCTGAAGGATTTCCGGTAATCGAGCCAATATCCTCTCCGCAATGTTTTCGCGGCTGCTGTCAAGTGATCTCGCCAGCAGGCGAATTGTTAGAGAACTTCTCGGTAACTCATGAAGATATCGATTCCATCCGTAGTCGAATGCGAGGTAATGTAAAACGTTATGGCGCTCTGACCGAGTGGGAAGCTGTAGCCGACTCAGGGCAAATCGTTTCGGCTATAGAAATTAGTGACCAAGTTAGTGGGCAGATTGCGGGTCTTTGGAAGATAGTTCAGGATGAAAAACTTTATCAGGTGTGGGTTTATATGTTGACAGACCATCGCTTCGTCGATGGTGAAAATCGCTCTCGTGTTGGTTGTGAATAACCAGAGGAAGCTATGATTCGCTCGCTGTACTGCGCCGTCACTTTACCAAATGCCAGTCAACCTTTCAACGTGCTATACCTGAAAGTATACTACCGTGCTAGCTGTACTGGTAGTGAAGCGGAGGCCATGACGGGCGTAGTACCAGCAGATCTGTCTCATGCACCTATGCCAATCGTACTCTTCTTCAACGGTATCAACATTGGTATCGAAAGTTATCATTGGCTGGCGCTCAAACTGGCACATGCTAATCTGGTGACAGTCCTTTACACGTATATTGCAGAGACCCTGCCCGGTGTCATTGGTCTTACTCCTGGTATTGACTTATCAAAAGTGAGACCCGACACGTATGGCAGTGCTCCCACATGCCCTGCCATTCAACCGATTTTGGATTACCTAAACAGACTCAACCAGGATGAGAAAAGCCCTCTCTATTGCGCATTAGATCTAGACAATATCATTCTGGGAGGCCATTCTGCAGGTGGTACAGTAGCCCTCCAAAACGGACAATTCTTTGATCAAGTCAAGGCTGTTTTTTCGTATGCAGGTCACACAATGGTTTCCACGATGCTTGGCTTTGCCGCAGGAACCGTGTTGAAAATTGCCAGCAAGCCTACTCTGCTCTTACGTGGTGATCGAGATGGTGTCATGACTGCTAGTCGTATCAGATACGGAATAGAGGAGCGAGAAGACGATCCGGTGGCGAAAACATTTGACGAAGCGTATCAGGAGTCTTCAGAAAGTTATGCGTATGATGTGCTGATTCACGGTGCAAATCATTTCTCTATTGCACATCCGCTAGATAGTACAACTGGTCGTTCTTTTTTAGATATGCCGATGTCTCGCCCCGCTTTTCAGATTCGCTCGCAGATCGCCAGATTGATTCTGGCATTTCTGCAGAAAAAGCCACTGGATGGAAAGCACATAGTTGTTCGGCGGAAGTAACAGCAGGCGAATCTAAGAAAGGAGAAAATCCCATGCTCATGAATTTCTGGTGGCCTTTAGAATTCTCACATATCGTAAAAGACAAGCCAGTTCGTGTAACGGCTTTAGAGCAGGAATTTGTCATCTATCGCACTTCGGATGGCAAAGCTCACGTGCTGAGCGATTTGTGTGTGCATCGTGGTGGTGCGCTTTCAGACGGTTGGGTCAATGGTGATTGCATTGTCTGTCCATACCATGGCTGGGAATACAGGGCAGATGGTGCGTGTGCAAAAATTCCCGCCCATCCTGACCTGGTCCCCCCAAAGAAAGCACGGGTTGATGCGTACCCAACGGTTGAGCGATATGGCTATATCTGGGCGTTTTTAGGTGATCTGCCTGAAGCAGAACGTCCACCTCTGCCTGAATTACCGTATTTTGACGACTCGCGCTTTAAGGTCATCCGTGGGAAGTTCGAATGGCCGGTCTATTACGAGCGGGCCTTAGAGAATAGTCTTGATATAGCACACGCACCATTTGTACATGGTGGTTCGTTTGGCAATCGCGAGGAGCCAGAAGTTCCTGATTATGAAGTCATCCTTCATCCCTACGGTGCAGAGGCAACGGTTACCCTAAAACCACCCAAACGTAACATGAAGGGATTGTGGAATTTCCTTTACAAGAAAGATCTTCCCGCTGTGAAAACGCGCACCGGTTTCTGGATGCCATGCATCACTTTATTGGAAGTAAATCTGCCGATGGGAGTAATGGTGTTATTCAACTGCCATATACCGGTTGACGAATATACCACTATTACCAAGTGGACGCAAATGCGTACTTTTTTCAAGGGTAACTGGGCTGACAGTGATGCTTTAAAGCGTGTGCTGAAAATTTTCAATCAGGACTATCCTGTTGTTCTGGCTCAACGTCCTGAATTATTGCCTTACGACATTGGCGCTGAGCTTTCTGTGAGATCCGATGCCATTCAAATTGCCTATCGCCGCATGCGTCAGAAATATATCGATCAAGGATGGCAGATTGATGTCCGTCGTATCAAGCAAGAATACGGTCGGCAACGTGCAGTTGTGATCCCTTCTCCAGCTCGTCGTGAAGTGCCCGAACTGGCTCATGCTTGGGTGATGAAGACAGTGCCAACTGTGCAGTCCAGGAAGAGTAATGAGAGGTAGGTAGCCAATGTTGGAGCCAAGGAGAGAACGATGTCACTACCACAACAGCTTTCGCTCAATGCCTTAGAGAAGATACGAACTCGTTGCAACATGACCGAAATTGGCGCACCGTACATCAGCCTTTCTTCGCCAATAAGCCCGGTTCCGGTCGGTGCACTTCGTTTGTTTCGCGGAGAGAACGTGCGCAAGATGGTTTATATTGGGCTAATCGTGCCACCTATCGGTCTAGATTCCCATATGATCTTTGCCTTCACTGCACCGGAAAGTCCCATTCCACATTTCACGCTTGATTCAGTTCTAGCAGGCCCACATTTCGCATTTCACCTCGACTTGATCCCACGTGCTGACCTGGGCGCCAACCTAGCCTATATGAATGCTGTTTTTGATGCACTGACCCCCGTCTTTGAACATGCCAAGCAAATCGAAGGACTGACCCCTGCGCAGCTTACACCAAAGCAGTACGCTCTTATGTCGCCCTGGATGTTAGCCTACCGAGCGAACGAGTCAGCATTCGAGTGCATTCAGGAACCGGTCAATGCGTATTTAGAGCACTGGTTCCATCTGGTAGAAAATGGGCTGCCTGCCGATGCTTTACCTAACGGTAATTTGGTCGAGCGTGACCGTCTGAACCGGGCCGCCATCTTCAATCCCAACGTGGATAAAGTTTGGGCACAAGTCGAACGATTGGTAGGGGCAGAGATGGGTGAGAGAATGCGCAGGATTTTGTGCAGTCAGAGTATTGAAGAGTAAATCCAGGTTTCTGTAGAGGAGCGCAATATGGCTCAACCTTCAAACTGGCAAAAGATCATTGAGGGTGAATGGTACGGACTTCCTTCGGTTTTCGATGCGGAGGGCAATCATATTGGATATAACAAGGTCTCTCGAGCTTCGGTGTTCGATCCAGAAACCGGGAAGACCACTTACATCATGAATACTTGCTTGCAAGATGCTGTCGGTCCGTTAGCAGCACGCTTCGAAGTTTCAGATACATTTGCCTTTGGCGTCATCGACTCGGATCGAGATCGCATCTACCTGGGTCCCGACTTTATCGGTGCTGGTCATCCTTACGGTATGCTGGTTGACGCTCATTACTATTCTCCACTTTGGACGGCTGACTTGCGCACAATGGTTCACATTTTGCCCGATATGCAAACACAGGTGTACTCATCACTTCTTTACGATGGACCTAAGATTTGCGCTGTCTTTAACGGTATCTACAAGGTTGCTCACGATTATTCCACGAATTCCGAGACTCGGAATCGTATAGATGCCTTTTGTGAGATGGAACGAGTGAGCGGACGTAAACCGCATATATTGCCTTCCAAGAAGAGTGGTGAATGGAGCGGTCAAATGATGGTCTATGGCCCTGACCAGCAAGCGCTCGGTGTGAACCAGGTGCATATTGATTATCACCCTCTCGATTTGCTTCGGTCTGAGATGATTGTCTCGATAAGCGGTGTATTTGAGAAAAAATATAAATTCAACCGTTATCGCAATCTCAATCGCCACTTCTTTGAAGGTCCTGATGTATTTGGTAACAGTTTCGGTTACGGGCGAGCACTGTATACCAGCCAGCATTTTTATGGTGAAGCCTTAAAAATTCAGGGTCGCGAATTTCTTATTGATGACAATTTCACCCTAAGCGTTGTCTGGAAGTTTTATCAATCTGATCGAATGAAATACACTACCTTTGGTGTATTAACCTGGCGTGAGAAATAATGGTCAAAACCATATGCCAAATTGGTATCATGAGGAGATACGAATGGACGTTAACATTCAAGATTTTAAACGTGCAATGTCACAATTTGCATCAGGTGTGACAATTGTGACGACCAGGTATAACCAGATGCCTTTGGGGGTAACCGTAAGCTCATTCAGTAGCCTCAGCCTGGATCCCCCTTTAGTAATGGTCGCACTAAATAAGAAGTTGTTCACTCATAACGCGATTGCAGAAAGCGGTGTTTTTGCCGTTAATGTGCTCTCGGTTCAGCAACTGGAAATTGCCATTCGCTTCGCCGGCATGCGATCTGGAGTTACAGACCGCTTTACCGGATTAAAGACCCAAACAGCGGTTACTGGTAGTCCGTTATTTCCCGATTCCCTGGCGTGGGTGGATTGTACTGTTTGGGCGACGTATGAGGGCGGCGATCACACCATTTTCGTCGGTGAAGTACGTGATTTGTTTGTCTCTGATCGCGACATGCCACTTCTGTATTACAAGCGGCTATGGCGGCGCAGTGAGTCGTTACAGGTACCCACAGTCCCACTCCAGGCCACCCTGATCGAAGTAGGCTTACGTGATGGTATTCAGCGCGAAGAGAAGTTCATTCCAACTGAGATGAAAGTTGAATTTGCTATACGGCTGGCCGATGCCGGCTTGAAACATATACAGGTTACGTCGTTTGTTAATCCTAAAATCGTACCACAGATGGCCGATGCTGAAGAGGTGTTCGCCCGTCTTCCTGATCGTAGGGATGTGACGTTCAGTGCTCTTGTACTGAACAAAAAAGGTCTGGAACGGGCAATTGCAGCAGGTGTCAAGCAGGTGGAAATGGGCGTACCTGCCAGTGCAGCTCTGGCTCGGAAAAACGCCAACACTACTATCGAGGAGGGTATGGCCGAAGTTGCCGAGATGGTCAACATAGCGCATGCACACGGGCTGCGTGTACGCGCAGGGGTACAGGCAGCGTTTGGCTGTCCGTATGAAGGCAAGATCGACTCCGCCAAAGTGGTTTCGATGGCGCGGCGCTTTTTGGCGATGGGGATTGATGAACTCTCGCTGGCCGACTCAGCAGGATTGGGTAATCCACAGTCAGTGCGCCGAATGGTTCAGGAGGTGTTGCCACTGGCGGGAGATATTCCACTGGTCTTACACCTGCACGATACACGTGGTCAAGGGCTCGCGAACCTGCTCTCAGCTCTCAAGTCAGGTGTGACGATGTTTGACACTTCCTTCGGCGGTCTGGGTGGCTGTCCGTTCATTCCCTCAGCCAAAGGAAATGTCCCTACAGAAGATACTGCTCACATGTTGCACGAAATGGGCATCCATACCGGCATCAACATTTCTGCTGTCGCCGCTCTCTCGCGCCGCATGGAGGTGTTCTTGGGCAAAGACCTCCCTGCCAAAATGCACAAATTGCTCGAACCTATGCCTCAGTTTGAGAAGCGTCTATGAAACAAACCGTTACTGGAAGAATCATCCCCATCCACCGAATTATTCGGGCTTTAATACTTGCTATTAAGTGGATTTTATGACAATTCAAACCCTTGCTTCCATTCGTGTTCTTGAGTTTACTCACGCCGTCCTTGGCCCAGCTTGTGGTCTGATTCTGGCCGAACTGGGCGCAGAGGTGATTCGTGTCGAACCGCCTTCGGGGGATCCTACTCGTGAACTCAAAGGTTTTGGCACAGGTTACTATCCCTTCTTCAACCGAAACAAGAAGAGTATAGCTGTTGATATTAAGACAAAAGCGGGTCGTCAAATTATCTTCAAACTGCTTGAACGTACCGATGTGCTCATTGAAAACTTTGCCCCTGGTACAATGGAACGACTGGGATTAGGCTATGCAACACTTTCAGCTATATTTCCTCATCTCATCTACTGCTCACTTAAGGGATTCTTTCCAGGCCCGTATGCCAATCGGCTGGCGCTAGATGAAGTCGTCCAGATGATGAGTGGTCTGGCTTACATGACCGGCCCGCGCGGGCAGCCCCTCCGAGCAGGTGCATCTGTCATTGACATCGCAACCGGTATGATGGGCGCTGTAGGGGTTTTGGCTGCCTTGCGCGAACGTGATCGAACTGGTAAAGGACAGATGGTTGGTAGCGCTTTATTTGAGACGGCTGCTTTTATAATGGGACATCACATGGCCTATGCTGCCCTAAACCAGCAACCCATACCGCCCATGCCTGAACGTATGAGTGCCTGGGCGATTTACCGCACCTTCACGACCGCTGAAGGCGACCTGGTTTTTATCGGTGTCACGAGCGATAAGCAATGGGTCCGATTCTGCGAAGCATTTGAGCGGCCTGACTGGCTGGCAGATGAACGACTATCCACCAATAACAAGCGTATTGCTCAACGTGATTGGTTGTTACCTGCGATAGAAAACATGATTGCACGGTATCCCAAAGCTGACGTGATCAGGCGTTGCGAACAAGCTGATATTCCGTTCTCACCAGTGGCTAAACCAGAGGATTTGTTTACCGACCCACAGCTCATTGAAGGTGGTAGCCTGCTTCCAGTCATTTTGCCCAACGGTGAACAGACATATCTTCCTCGTTTGCCATTACTTCTAGCTGGAACAGGCGCAAGCCTAAACCTTCATCCTCCCAGGCCGGGTGAGCACACACGAGCTATCCTGGAAGATATAGGGTTACATCAAGCGGAAATCGAGCAATTGATAACATCGGGTGTAATTGCTGCCGAATGAAGTTGTTCCGTTTAACGAAGCTGATTTTCAAACACGCTGACACCATTTGGAGGGAGGTATGTACGATTTACTTATCAAAAACGCCCAAATTGTGCGTCCTAACCGAACTGATGTGCCTACGGCAGATATTGCTGTTCATCAGGGGAAGATTGTCAAAATTGCTCCCGACATCCCAGCGGAGCACGCTACGCAAATCCACGATGCTAAGGGGTTACTCGCTTTTCCCGGTCTAGTTGATGCCCACATGCACGTTGGCATCTACTCGCCGTTAGAAATGGATGCGGTGACAGAATCGAAAGCTGCGGCAATGGGTGGAGTGACAACCACCATCACATACTTTCGGACTGGTCAGTACTATCTCAACAAAGGTGGCCCATATCGCGAATTTTTTCCCGAAGTGCTGAAGCGTTCAGAAGGCAACTATTGGGTAGATTACGCCTACCATCTCGCTCCTATCAATCGAGTTCATATTGACGAAATGCCCTTCTTGTTTCGGGAATTTGGCGTGTCTTCTTTCAAAATTTTCATGTTTTATGGTGGTCATGGATTACATGGTAAATCGGATCAACAGCGAAGTTTTTTGAAACTGGAGGAGGACGAAAAATATGATTTTGCACATTTCGAGTTTATCATGCGTAAGCTGAGCGACATGATAGAGGCAAATCCAGAACATGCCCCCTATCTTAGTTTGAGTCTGCACTGCGAAATCGCTGATATTCTGGATGCCTATACAACGATCGTCCAGAAAGAGGGGAGGCTGAAGGGTTTACACGCCTATCACGCTGCTCGACCACCGCATAGCGAGGGACTGGCAGTCTTCATTGCAGCGTATCTGGCCTATGAAACACGCTGTATAAATATTAATCTCCTACATTTAAGTTCGCGCAAAGCACTTGAAGCCGCGTTGATGATGCGTGATCTGTTCCCCCACATTAACTTCAAGCGTGAGGTAACAATCGGTCACCTCCTGCTCGATGTAGACGAACCCAGTGGTGTGCTGGCAAAAGTAAATCCACCAATTCGCCCCCGTGAAGATGTAGAGTTCTTGTGGGAGAAGCTGCTAAGTGGAGAGGTAGACTGGGTAGTAAGCGATCACGCCTGCTGTGCGGCAGAACTAAAGTATAACGCCCAACATCCTGATGACATTTGGATGGCGAAATCAGGATTCGGCGGTACAGAGTATCTGCTTTCAGGATTATATAGTGAAGGTAGAAAGCGTGGCTTATCTCTCAATCGAATGGCTGAACTGGTTTGCTGGAATCCTGCCCAACGTTACGGTCTGCTGTCAAAAGGTGATCTAGCTGAAGGGTTCGATGCTGACATAGTTCTGTTTGACCCTAACGAGACGTTTGTCGTTCGTGCTGCTGACTCCTTCTCGGCGCAGGGTTATACGCCGTTTGAGGGGCATGAGCTTACTGGACGTGTCAAGGTCACTTTTTTGCGTGGTCAAAAGGTGTTCGAGAACGGACATATCGTCGGGGTTCCTCGAGGACAATACCTGCGAAGACCGACAACATTGCAGGCGACCACCTGAAACCAGCAGTTTGTTAGCTCAGCCTCAAGCATGGAGGGAACAATGACTCAATTGACTGCCGAGTTTCTATTTGACGATCTCACGTCTGCTGAAAGAGCACGGGCTGAGCGTGTGGAGTCGATTTTACCTGAGTTACGCGCTCATGCCGAAGAAGCAGACGCAAGTGGGCGATTTTATGAGCCACACCGTGAAACGCTGGCGAATGCAGGGCTGCTCGGCTTGATCATCCCTGCTGAGTTCGGCGGACTGGGTGGCGGTTTACGCGATCTCGCAGCAGCAACATTTGCGATGGGAACCGCTTGTCCCTCAACTGCGCTGGCTTATTTTTTTCACTGCTCGACGGCCTCACGTGGACTTTTGGCGCTCGAAGCTATCGAAGAAGGCAAATTCAGCTCTGAAGAAATCCCAACGGTGCGACGTTTTGCTGAGAATTTGCTGCACCGCATGGGTACCAAGAAACAGCTTTTGGGCAACTTTGCCAGCGAAACGGTCAAATCTTCACAAAGTGCCGTGCTGGTTTCCACTGAAGCCGAACAAGTCGAAGGTGGTTGGGTTCTTAACGGGGTTAAATCGTTCGGTTGTAACACAGGGGTGGCAGATGCGTATCTGGTAGTGGCAAAGCGTAAGGATTTCAATACGGCAGCAGGTCTAGGAATGTTCTTTGTGACGCGCAATGCGCCAGGCGTAAGAGAACGGCCACCGTGGGATGCGTTGGGGATGCGCGCCACTGCTTCGCATGGCATTATTCTGGAAAATGTCTTCGTGCCGGCTGAAGAAGCTCTGGCTCTTCCCAATGCGTTTGTCAAGTTAATGGAGACCAGCCGGGGATCGCTCATGGGTAATCAACCGGCTATTTCAGCGATCTACTTGGGGGCGGCAAAGGCCGCTTATGACTACGCTCTGGAAAAAACGATGCGTATGAAGTTTGAAGATACCGGCATGCCGATTGCCACCAGTCCATTCCATCAGGAATTAATTGGGAACATGGCGGCCAAACTGGAGACAGCTCGGTTGTGGTTACGTCGCCAAATTGAGTTAGAGACGAGCGATCCGCCGATTGCATCAAAAACTGAAGTCATACGGCACTGGCGCCTGGCGAAGGGCATGATTTCTGAATGCGCCTTTGAAGTTACTAAAATAGCCTTGAAGATGACCGGCACTAGTGGTACCGCCAATCGTGGTTTGATTGCCCGCATGTTCCGTGATGTTGCTATGAGTCTGGTCATGGGATTTCCTGCTGAGCGCGGACGGCTTGAGGCTGCGAGAAGTATCGTTGAAGGAGAAGAGACCAAAACGTTTGTTGTGCGGTAAGCCGGTTAGTGCTTGTGATGGTAAGTACGACATCTGAATAGATTTCTGTCATGTGTAAGGAGCACCTATGAATCCTTCGGAAATCAGAGTTCCCTCCTCAGAGGAGATTAAAAAACGTCTGATCCTGTTCGACTACATAGATGGGGAACGGACTACTCCGACAGTCGAGTTGGATTCGTTTGTGTATAACCCCAGCACGGGCGAACCGATTGCTCTCCAAAAAGCAACTAGCCCAGAGCAATTGGAGCGAGCCTTGCAAACTGCACATCGGTTGCATCAAACTGGTGTGTGGGCAAACACCCCACCTGAAGCGCGTGCAGAAATTCTTGAGCATGCCGCTAACCATCTGATGACGCTTGTACCTGAGATCGCCGCCGTAGAGTCCTACACGAACGGCGTTGTTATCAGTACGACTCAGTTCGTCAATGCCATTGTATGGCTGGCGTTCAAGGCAGCAGCGGGTGTTCTTCGTCAGGGATATACAATTAGCAAAGTTCCAGGTCCATATGGTGACGTAGAAATTCTACGGAAGCCGATCGGGGTAGCGGTAGCGATCGTGCCATGGAACTCACCTGCTGCGCTCGCTGCTCATAAAGTTGCAAACGCCTTAGCTGCCGGTTGTCCGGTTATTCTTAAGCCGAGCGAGTGGATGCCCTATTCCTGCTTGTTGCTAGCTGAAGGACTTGAAGCTGCCGGTTTGCCCAGAGGACTTTTCCAGATTGTGAACGGTGGTGCTGAAGTTGGGCAACGATTAGTAAATGATCCACGCACACGCGCCGTTTCATTCACTGGCGGTCTCCAGGGCGGTCGTGCTGTAGCTGCGGCATGTGCGCACGATTTCAAGTCTGTTCAACTAGAACTTGGCGGCAATAATGCAATGATTGTCTTAGCTGATGCCGATATGGAAAAAACAGTGGACGGAATTGTCGCTGGCCTGATTACACTCAATGGTCAGTGGTGTCGTGCACTTGGACGGTTGCTTATTCACGAAACGATTTACGAACCTGTGCTGGAGCTAACCTTACAAAAGTTGAAAGCCTTGCGTGTAGGGGATGCCCTCCATCCTGAAACCCAACTTGGACCGTTAGCCAACCCGGTTCACAAGGCTCGTGTAGAAGCTGCCGTTCGTGAACTGGAAGCCAAGGGGGCGCGCATTCATGTCACTGCCTCCGTTCCGAGCCATGGTTTCTATTTTTCTCCTACGCTCTTAACGAATGCCAATCCGCAGGATACTCTGGATGAAATTTTTGGTCCCGTTGCCGCAGTACATCCCTTCCAAACAGATGAAGAAGCTATCGAACTTGCCAATCAGTCGCCATACGGATTAGGCGGATATGTCTTCTCAGCAGATGAAGAACATGCTTTCCGAATCGCTCGTAAACTACGCACAGGCGGGGTGAAGATTAACGGCGTTAGTCTGCTCGAACTCAACGTTGACGCACCACGTCCAGCCTGGGGTTTGAGTGGTTTTGGTGAAGAAGGTACGTTTGAAACGTTCGACGTATTTTGCGGTAAGTCGGTTGTAGGTGTCGCTGCGCGCTAGATGAGCATCACTCTACGGAGTCTAACGATGATCACTGTTCGCAAGGGGGCTTTCAAAGTGGGCGATATCTTCGTCACCTTGCTCGGAGACGAAGTACAGGTTGGAGATATTGCTCCCGAGTTTACTGTTCATGCTGCTGATTGGTCACCTGTAAATCCCCTACAGGAATCCAAGGGTAAGGTTATTATCCTCTCCGCAGTTCCTTCACTCGATACGAATGTCTGCGATCGCGAGACGAGACGTTTCAATGAAGAGGCAGCCAAATTGAGTGATGAGATAATCATTTACACCATCAGCACCGATTTTCCGATGACCCAAAAGCGTTGGTGTGGCGCAGCAGGCATTGACAGGGTAAAGGTGCTCTCCGATGTGGTCGAGACCGAATTCGGCTTGAAATACGGCCTGCTTATTAAGGAGCGTCGTTATCTACGGCGTGCTGTCTTTATCGTTGGTCGTGACGGTAAACTCACCTACGTCAACTATTTACCATCTTTAGGAGACGAACCAGACTACGATGAAGTGATTGCTGAAGCCAGGAAAGCATTAGGGTAAGTGAGGTATGGCGCGATCTGGATAGGGTTGGCGAAGGGGGGATGGTATGCCTTGCCTCTTCACATCGCGGAGTGTGATGACCGCATAAAGTGTTGCTTAACAGGTGAGGCAAAACCTACCCTTCTGAATATGAAACGCTGACACAAGCTGAAGAATATGTTCAGACCCTCTCTGTCAAAAAAGCACGGGAGTGTCACTGCTGAAGATATTCAAGGTATGTTCAAGGAAAGAAATCACTACACACAATATCCGTTTGAAAGATCACATTCTCTAGCGACTGTCCCCCTGTAACTGAAAACTG
>Ga0197142_1001394_pt1 | contig 22171 bp, 25 predicted proteins | sample GBS60_MetaG_FD_148614 | JGI IMG/M metagenome (GOLD analysis project Ga0197142, IMG submission 148614) | Sediment microbial communities from Great Boiling Springs, Gerlach, Nevada, United States - GBS 60_MetaG | ecosystem: Environmental > Aquatic > Thermal springs > Hot (42-90C) > Sediment... | reverse complement strand
ATAGACAGCCATCTCAAAAGGAGACAGGCTGGCTATGGCAGGGGCGGAAGGATGAAGATTGAGTCCGACCATGCTGAGATTCTTTCAGGCGTAAGGCATGGCCTTACCACAGGTGCACCCATTACCCTCTGGATAGAAAACAAAGACTGGAAGAACTGGCAGGAATTGATGTCTGTTGAACCTGTAATTGGAGAGGTCAAAAAGGTTACAAGACCGAGGCCTGGCCATGCAGACCTTGCAGGAGTTCTAAAATATGGCCATGATGACATAAGGAATGTCCTTGAACGCTCCTCTGCAAGAGAGACAGCCATGAGGGTTGCCCTTGGAGCAGTGGCAAGGAGGTTCCTTGAAGAATTTAATATCAAAGTAGGAAGTTATGTCTTATCTATTGGTGGAAAAGGTTTGAGCCCCGATCACGCAAAAGTATACTGGGCTCAAGAAGAAAAACTCCTTGAACTCTCAAAGCGAGCAGAGCTTTCAGAGGTGAGATGTCCCGATGAAGAGGCAACTGCTGAGATTAAAAGACTCATAGATGAAACCTCTAAAGAAGGGAATAGCCTTGGTGGAGTATTTGAGGTCTTTGTAGCAGGAGTCCCTCCAGGCCTCGGAAGCATGATTCAGTGGGACAGAAGGCTGAATGCCCGATTGAGCATGGCTGTATCCTCTATTCAGGCAATAAAGGCAGTGGAGATTGGTGCTGGGATATTAATGGCTCATTCAAAGGGCTCTCAGGTGATGGACGAGATATTCTACAGTCCCGAGAGGGGATACTATAGAAAGTCAAACTTCTCTGGAGGGATAGAAGGTGGTATTTCAAATGGCATGCCTATAATCTTAAGGGCTGCAATGAAACCTATCCCAACCCTGAAGAAGCCCCTAAGATCAGTAGATATCTTAACCCACGAATCTCTCGAGGCAGCCTATGAAAGGTCTGATGTCTGCGCAGTCCCTTCTGCATCCGTGATAGCAGAGGCTATGGTGAGCCTTGTTATTGCTGATGCCTTTCTTGAAAAATTTGGTGGTGACAACCTCAAAGAGGTAAAGGCAAATTACAATTCTTATATATCAGCTCTCAGAGAGAGATGAAGAACATTGTCCTTACAGGATTCATGGGAACAGGTAAAACCGAGGTTGGTAAGCTCCTTGCAAAAAAACTCAGTTATACCTTTGTTGATGCCGATACAGAGATTGAGTTGCAGGAGAAGATGCCAATAACAGAGATTTTTAAGAGATTTGGTGAACCTTATTTCAGGGAAGTTGAGTCAGAGGTTATCAAAAGGCTATCCAAAATGGAAAGGGTTGTTATTTCAACAGGTGGAGGTGCTGTTTTAAGAAATGAAAATGTGGCAAATCTAAAAAGAAATGGCATCCTCATATGCCTCCAGGCAAGACCCGAGACTATATACGAAAGGACAAAACACGATACATCAAGACCTCTCCTTCAGGTAGAAGATCCTCTTCAGAGGATAAAAGAACTACTTGAGATAAGACGCCCCTATTACGAAAAGGCAGACATAATGATAGAGACAGACAATAAAACCCCTGAAGAAGTTGCTCAGGAAATAATCGATAAGGTTTCTAAGACAATAAGATGACTTCATTAAAGGTAAATCTTGGCCCGAGAAGTTATGAAATCCTGATAGGTAAGAGAATCATTGAGAGACTGCTGGATTTCATATCTTCAAAGAGATATTCTCAGGCAGGAATAGTAACAAACGAGACCCTCTGGAGTATCTATAAAGAGACCTTAGAGGATATTTCAAAAAAGGCTAATGCAAGATTATTTATCATCCCTGATGGAGAGCAATACAAGGACATCCTATGGTTTTACCACCTTCATGGAAGACTCCTTGAACACAGGTTTGACAGACATTCTGTTCTGATAGCCTTTGGTGGAGGCGTTATCGGAGACCTCACAGGATTTGTGGCCTCCACATACATGAGGGGTATTGACTATGTACAGGTACCCACTACCCTCCTTGCACAGGTTGACAGCTCTGTTGGAGGGAAGACTGCTGTAAACCACCCTCTTGGGAAGAACATGATAGGCACATTCTACCAGCCTGCCTTTGTCCTCATTGATACAGAATTTCTAAAAACCCTTCCAAAGAGGGAGTTCCTTGCTGGTATGGCTGAGGTGATAAAGTATGGCGTCATATGGGACAGAGATTTTTTCAATTATCTAAGAGATAATACAAAGAGAATTCTCGATCTTGAGCATGAGGTTCTTAAGGAAATAATCAAGAGGTCCTGTAGCATAAAGGCAGAGGTCGTCTCAAGGGATGAAAGGGAATCAGGCCTGAGGTCAATCCTCAATTATGGGCACACCATAGGACATGCCATAGAGACCGTGACGGGTTATACAAGATACCTTCACGGTGAGGCCGTTGCAATGGGTATGCATGCAGAGGCAATTATTGGAGTTTTAAAATCCCTCTGCTACAAAGAAGTACCAGAATCTATAACTGAAACCCTTAAGGCCTTTGGAATAAATCCTTACATACCACCTGACCTGAAGCCAATCTCTATGATCAGCTCCATGAAGATTGATAAAAAAAGCCTTTCAGGAAGAATCAGGGCAATCATACCTCATGACATAGGAAAGGTAAATCTCGTAGAGGTTGAAGAAGATACGATTTCAAAAGCCCTTGAAGAAGCAAGGTTAAAAAGTGCCCCTCAGGCCTGAAGAAATATTAGAAATCTTTAAAAAAAGGACCAGGCCCCTCAGCTTTGAGGAGATAGCAAGGCTTCTTGGTCTCCAGAAAAGAGAGCTCAAATCTCTCAAAAAACTCCTCAATGAACTTCTCAAAAGAGGAGACCTTATAAAAACCAGAAAGGGCCATTACGGACCTCCTGAAGAGATGAACCTTGTCACAGGATATTTTGAGGCCCACAGAGACGGCTATGGATTTGTTATTCCAGAAAAACCAGGTGAAAGGGACATATTTGTGCCTGCAAGATTAACTGGTGGAGCAATGGACAAAGACAGGGTTGTCGTCAGGATAGAAGAGCCTGCCAGAAGGAGTGGAAGAATTATAAAGATTCTCGAAAGGGCTTACACAAAGATAGCTGGTGTATTTGAGTATGGAAGATACGGTTCCTTTGTAAGGCCAAAAAACAGAAGCCTCAGTTTTGATATCTATATACCTCCAGAAGGAAGAAGGGGTGCAAAAAATCAGAACCATGTTATAGCAGAGATAATTCAATACCCCTCTGATTCAAGGCCTCCAATAGGAAGGGTAGTAAAGATATTAAAAAAGCCAGATACACCTCAGGCAGAGATAGAATCAATTATTGATGAATTCAATCTTCCAAGGAGATTTCCTCAGGATGTTTTGCATGAGGCAAAGGAGTTAACTGAAAGACCTATTGACAGAAAGACCCGTAAAGACCTCACCCACCTTCTTACAATAACTATTGATGGAGAGAATGCAAAGGATTTTGATGATGCCGTATCCATAAAAAGGCTTAATGGTGGTTATCTCCTTTATGTCCATATAGCAGATGTAGGTTCCTTTGTTCCGTGGGACACACCAATTGATAAAGAGGCAAGGAAGAGAGGCACGAGTATCTATTTTCCAGACAGGGTCATCCCCATGCTTCCAAAGGAACTATCAGAAGACCTCTGCAGTCTCAAACCCCATGTGGAGAGGGCAGCCTTTTCAGTGGAGATATTTTTTAATGAAAAGGGAGAAAGGATAAATGCCAATTTTTATCCAAGTATTATAAAAAGCACTGAAAGGATGACCTATACATCTGTCAAAAAAATAATAATAGACAGAGACCCTGCTGAAAGGTCAAGATACGACCACATTCTAAAAGACCTTGAACTAATGGAAGAACTTGCAAGGATCTTAAGACAGAGGAGGATAGAAAGGGGAAGCCTTGATTTTGACCTTCCTGAACCAGAGGTAATTCTGGATATGCAGGGAAGGCCTGAAAATATAATAAAGGCAGAGCGGACCTTTGCCCACATGATTATAGAAGAATTCATGATTTCAGCTAATGAGGCTGTGGCAGAATATCTGGAAGGCCTGGGTGTCCCAAGTCTTTACAGAATCCATGAAAAACCCGATCCATTAAAACTTGAAGAACTTGCAAAGATAGTTAAAAATCTTACAGGAAAAAGACTCATAAGGGCATCCCAGTTTTCTTCCCTTTTAAAGGAGGTCAAGGGGAGTCCTCACGAAGAAGTTTTTAATTACATCCTTTTAAGGAGTTTGAAACAGGCAAGGTATTCACCAGAAAATGTAGGTCACTTCGGTCTTGCCTCGAGGTGTTATACCCATTTTACATCGCCTATAAGGAGATATCCTGATCTTGTAGTCCACAGGATCCTCAGGGATATCCTAATGAACAGGCTTAGTGATAAAAGACTGAAAGAGCTTGAGGAATTACTACCTTCCATTGCCTTCCATTCATCAAGGACGGAAAGGGTTGCTGATGAGGCAGAAAAGACCGTAGTAGATGCAATGAGGATATGGTTCATGAAGGATAAGGTGGGAGAGGAATTCAAAGGTATTATTATCTCAATTACTCCCTTCGGTATGAGGATAAGGCTTAAGGACTTTTATGTTGAGGGAGTTCTACATGTATCTTATATGACTGATGATTTTTATCTCTACAATGACCAGACCCTGACACTGAGAGGTAAAAGAAGCGGAAGGATCTTCAGGATAGGTGATGAAGTAATTGTAAGGATAGACAGGATTGATGATATTGAAAGGGAGATAATATTTGGATGGAAAATTTAAAGTTTTAAGCTCTCCCTCAAAGGACAATCTAACGGAAAAAAAATCATAAACGCTATATCAGACTTTCTTTATGATACAACAATTCTTACAGATGAGACTTATAATCTTCAAATTATAAAAGAGGATTCTCAGGATAATATCTTCATTAACTGTGCAGTTGAAGGGAAAGCTAATTATATTGTAACTGGAGATAAACATCTATTATCTTTAAAAAACTATTCAAAAATTGAGATTGTGAGTCCTACAAGATTTCTTCAAATTCTCAAAGAATTAAAAACAAATTTTCTTGCCCAATGAGCACAGAATTGTGTAAACTATATCTTACAAATCTATAATCTCTTAGACAGGAGGTCTGTTGTGATTCAGGCAGGTGATTTGAGAAAGGGTATGAAAATAGAATTTAAAGGCGAACCCTATGAGGTTATAGAAGCCCAGCATGTGAAGATGCAGCAGAGGGCACCTATTATGAGGGTAAAGATAAAATCCCTCAAGACAGGCAGGGTCATTGACGAGACCTTCAGCGCAGGTGATAAAATTGAGCTTCCACAACTTGAGGAGAAGGAGATGCAGTATCTTTATAGTCAAGACAATGAATATGTCTTTATGGACATGGAAACCTATGAACAGGTATCGATCAATGAAGAGGTCCTTGGTGAGGCAAAAAAGTTTATAAAGGAAAATATGAACGTCCATGTGCTATATTACAAGGGTCAACCCATCACAGTGGAACCACCCATGTTTGTGGAGCTAAAGGTTGTTGAGACAGAACCACCATTTAAAGGAGATACAGCATCGGGTGGAACAAAACCAGCTGTCCTTGAAACAGGTGCAACGATAAAGGTACCATTTCATATTGTTGAGGGAGATATTATAAAAGTGGACACAAGGACCGGAGAATATGTTGAGAGGATAAAATAATGGATCTTAACGAGCTAAAAGAAATTCTTGAGATGCTGAAAGATACAGACATCACAGAACTGGTGATAGAGAAAGAAGGCACCAAGGTCAAGATAAGGCGAGAGAGATTCATTAGTCCTTTTGAGATACAGCAGACTCAAAAGCCTCAGGAAATCCAGCGGCCCCTTCCTGTTCAGGCAGAGGAAGAGACACATAGACTCATTACTGTTACTGCACCTATTGTGGGAACCTTCTACCGCTCTCCATCACCTGATGCACCACCTTTTGTAGAGGTAGGCACAAAGGTCAAAAAGGGCCAGACCCTTTGCATCATCGAGGCGATGAAACTTATGAATGAGATAGAAAGTGAAGTAGATGGTGTGGTGGTCAGGATACTCGTTGAGAATGGTCAGCCTGTGGAATACGGAGAACCCCTCTTTCTTATAGAACCTCTATGAAACTCTTTAAAAAAATTCTCATAGCAAACAGGGGAGAGATTGCCCTGAGGATAATCAGGGCCTGTAAGGAACTCGGCATTAAGACCGTTGCTGTCTATTCCGAGGCAGATAAGGAATCCCTTCATGTAAAACTTGCTGATGAGGCAGTATGCATAGGTCCAGCAAATCCTCAGCAGAGTTATCTTAATATACCGGCAATACTATCTGCAGCAGAGATCACTGATTCAGAGGCAATACATCCAGGATATGGCTTCCTCTCTGAAAATCCCCACTTCGCTGAGGCCTGTATCACATCAGGTATAACCTTTATAGGTCCAACACCCGAAAATATCAGGATTGGTGGAGATAAGGCAAAGGCAAGGGCAATTTTGAAAAGGAAGGGTATCCCTGTAGTCCCTGGAAGCGATGGTCCGATAAATTCAGAAGAGGCAGCAGAAAAGATTGTAAAGAAGATCGGATTTCCAATTATTATCAAGGCCTCTGCAGGTGGTGGAGGAAAGGGGATGAGGATTGTCAAAGCTGAATCAGAATTTCAGCAGGCCTTTCATATGGCTCAACGGGAAGCCGTTGCAGCCTTTGGGAATGGTGAACTTTATATTGAAAAATATATCTCAAATACAAGACATATCGAGGTGCAGATACTGGCTGATTCAAAGGGTCATATTATTCATCTTGGTGAAAGGGAATGTTCCATCCAGAGGAGGCACCAGAAACTCCTCGAAGAGGCACCATCTCCAGCACTGACAGAAAAACAGAGAAAAAAAATAGGAGAACTCGCCGTAAGGGCAGCAAGGGCAATAAAATATAGGAATGCAGGCACATTTGAATTTATTGTTGATGATGAAGGAAATATATACTTTATAGAAATAAATACAAGGATACAGGTAGAACATCCCGTAACAGAACTGGTGACAGGTATTGATATTGTGAAGGAACAAATCAAGATTGCTGCTGGATATGAGCTTGGCTTAAAACAAGCAGACATAAAACTTAAAGGCTGGGCAATAGAATGTAGGATTAATGCTGAAGACCCTGAAAAGTTTATTCCTTCACCCGGTAGAATCGCTTTTCTCTCTCTTCCGGGTGGGCCAGGTGTTAGGATTGACACAGCTATATATCCGGGCTACACGGTGCCTCCTTATTATGATTCAATGATTGCAAAACTTATCGTCTATGGAAAAGACAGACAGGAGGCAATAAAGAGGATGGCAAGGGCTATTGATGAGTTTATTATAGAAGGTGTTAAGACCACTATACCATTTCATAAAAAACTGTTCACAAATCCAAGATTTATTGAAGGTCAATACACTACGAGTCTTCTCGACGAGATGAATAATTTGAGTTCACCGGCTAAGGCTATACCTAAAAAGGATGTTATTCAAACCACCTGAATTTGCTATTCCCTCTCCACCCATTCAGGTAATATGTCCATCCTCACAGAAATTACCAGATGTAATAGAAAGGATAAATATTATCCTTGAGGAAGGCATAAGATGGATTCAATATAGGGGCAAGGATAGCCATCGAAGAACACAGTTTAAAGATTGTCTCGAGATTAAAAGACTCTGTTCTCTGTATAATGCAATCTTTATTGTAAATGATTATCCAGACATAGCAATCCTTGTAGATGCTGATGGTGTCCATATCGGCCAGGATGACCTTCCAGTAGAGATGGTAAAAAAGACCTTTCCTTTAAGGATAATAGGTCTCTCCACCCATAACCTTGAAGAGGCGCTGGTAGCAGAAAAGGTAGGAATAACTTACATAGGATTTGGTCCTATATTCCATACAACGACAAAGGATGCTGGAGAGCCAAAAGGACCTTCTGCCATAAAGGAGATAAAGAGAAATATTAAACTCCCTGTTGTAGCCATTGGAGGTATAAAGGCAGAAAACCTTATCCCTGTTTTTGAAAATGGTGCAGATGCAATAGCCGTCTCCTCTGGTATAATAGAAGGAAATGTAAAAAAGAATGTGAGGTCTTTTTTAAAGACCCTCGAGGAGTTAAGGAGGTATGGGCATGATTAGATCATTAAAAATCATACTTATCACTGTTCTGTTATTCAGTATTTTCTTTGCCTGTAAAAAACAGGAGACCATAACCATAGCAATAGCAGGTCCTATGTCAGGACCTGAGGCAAAGATGGGTACTGACTTCAAGAATGCCGTTACCCTTGCCGTGGAAGAGTGGAATGAGAAAGGTGGCGTTCTGGGTAAAAAGATAAATGTCCTTGTTGGTGATGACCAGTCTGACCCAAAGCAGGCTGTTAGTGTAGCAAATAAATTCGTGACTCAGGGTGTTGTGGCTGTCATAGGCCATTTTGACTCAAGCTGTTCAATACCTGCCTCGGACATCTACAACAGGGCAGATATTCCCATGATAACTCCTGCCTCTACCAATCCACAACTTACTGAAAGGGGTTATAAAAATGTCTTCAGGATATGCGGAAGGGATGATCAGCAGGGGATAGTAGGTGCCGAGTTCATAAAGAAAAAACTCGGTCTTAAAAGGATAGCTATTATCCATGACAGGACAACCTATGGCCAGGGGCTTGCTGATGAGGTAAAGAAAGGCCTTGAGGGATATGCCCAGATTGTCTATTATGGAGGGATCACCAAAGGTGAACAGGACTTTAAGCCTGTTCTAACAGCAATAAAAGAAAAATCTCCTGAACTCATATACTTTGGTGGTATATATCCAGAAGCAGGTCTTATAGTAAAACAGGCCCGTGAACTTGGAATAAAGGCAGTATTTATGAGTGGAGACGGTACAATTGACCCAAAGTTTATAGAGATAGCAGGTCCTCATGCAGAGGGAACCTATCTGACCTTTGGTCAGGATCCTGAAAAACTTCCAACAGCAAGGGAATTCCTAAAAAAATATCGTGTGAGATTCGGAGAGCCAGGTCCTTATTCTATATATGCCTATGATGCAACCTATGTTCTTCTCACCGCAATTAGAGAGGCTGGCGCCGTAGATGGGAAGAAGATTTCAGAAAAACTCCACGAACTTGAATTTAAAGGTGCCCTTGGAGACATAAAGTTCGACCAGAAGGGAGATGTTGTTAAATCACCCTATGTTGTCTGGATTACAAAGAATGGTAAGTTCGAGGAGTACTGGAGGCCATGAAATACAAAGCAGGAAAAACAGGAAGGATCTTTATAGCCAGGTTTGATGACAAAGATGATATCCTCTCCAATCTTCAGGACCTTGCAAGAAAAGAAAATATAAGGTCAGGTGTATTTTATTTAATAGGCGGAGTGAGGAAAGGAAAGATAGTTGTTGGACCCGAGAAAGATGAACTTCCTCCTAAACCTGTCTGGAAGGAGATCAACGAACCCAATGAACTAATAGCAATGGGCACTATCTTCTGGCAAAAAGATGAACCCAAGATTCATCTTCACGGTGCCTTTGGAAAAGGTGATAAGGTATCTGTGGGATGTCTGAGGGAATCAGGAGAGGTCTTCCTTATTCTTGAAGCCATTATCATGGAGATAGAAGGGATAAAGGCTGAGCGAGTCCCTGATCCTTCAACAGGTCTTAACCTCCTGAAGATAGATTAAGGCCTATCTTCTCTGTAATCTTAACGAATTCCTCTATAGTAATGGTCTCAGGTCTTCTATGGGGATTTATGCCGCATTCCTCAAGAAGTCCCTTTATGTTAGCAATCTTCAATGCTTTAAGGGTATTCAAAAGGGTCTTCCTTCTATGTGAAAAGGCCGTCTTGACTATTTTTTTAAACAACTGCTCATCAGTGACACTGTGAAGTTCCCTCAGGATCTCAATATAAATTACTGCTGAGCTAACCTCTGGCACAGGCCTGAAGGCTCCCCTTGGTATATAAAATTTTATCTCAGGCCTTGCTTTATACTGAACCATTACCGAGAGGATACCATAGGTCTTTGAGCCTGGCCCTGCAACAATCCTCTGGGCCACCTCCTTCTGGACTGTCAAGGTCATGGAGATAAGGTTATCCAAATTAAGTAATCTGAAGATAATAGGGGTAGTTATGTAATAAGGAATGTTCGAGACTACCTTGAAAGGCCCTAATTCCTCATAGGGGAACTTTAGGGCATCCATCTCTATGAGCTCGATATTTTTATAATGAGAGAGGGCCTTTTTTGCCTCTATTATCAAAAAAGGGTCAATCTCAATAGCAATAACCTTCTTTACCCTCTCTGCAAGAAGGGCTGTAAGTCTTCCATGGCCTGGACCAATCTCGACAACAAGGTCATCAGGACCAGCACCTGATACTTCAACTATCCTTTTAAGAATAGAAGGGTCAAAAAGGAAGTGCTGGCCTAATCTTCTCAATTATTTTTTAGGTTCTGCTGGGACTGGTGGTATCTTGGCTGGTTCCTGCGGAACTGTCTGGGCTGGAGGCTGAGGAGACTCTTTCACAACACTGGTACCCTTAGAGGCAATTACAGAAAGCACAAGGGAGGTAATCATAAAAACAGCTGCAACAACAGTTGTAACCTTACTCAGAAAGGTTGCAGCTCCTCTTGAGCCAAAGAGGGTCTGGCTTGAACCTCCAAAGGCAGCACCAAGCTCTGCTCCTTTTGAGCTCTGAATCAGAACAACAAATATCAGAAACAGACAGGCAAGTATATGAATAATTGTTAGAAATGTAATCATTTCTTTACTCCTTTTGCCATAACTATCTTTATAAAACTCTCGGGCTTCAAACTTGCTCCACCCACAAGGGCTCCATCAACATCCTTTGTATTAAGTATATCCTTTGCATTATCAGCATTTACACTACCACCGTAGAGGACCCTGACCTGATTAGCTCCTTCTTTCAGTAACTCCTCAAGCATATCCCTTATAAATCCATGGGCCTCAGAGATCTGCTCAAGGGTTGCCGTCTTTCCAGTCCCAATAGCCCATACAGGTTCATAAGCAATAACAAGTTGAGAAGCCTTAACTCCCTCAATACCTTTACTCAACTGCTTCTTTAACACATCAAAGGTCTGTCCTTTTTCTCTTTCCTCGAGTCTTTCCCCGATACATAGTATAACAGAAAGGCCCGTCTCCTGTGCGGCCCTGAGTTTTTTATTGATAATCTCGTCCGTTTCATTAAAATACTGTCTTCTTTCTGAATGGCCAACTATAACATATTCACAACCACAGTCCTTTATCATCAATGGAGATATCTCACCTGTATAGGCACCTGATTTTTCATAAAACAGGTTCTGAGCACCAAGTTTTATACCGGTCCCCTTTAAAAATTTTGCAGCCACTGCGAGGGAGGTGAAAGGAGGCGCTATAAGAATTTCAACACCTGTGAGATTCTGGACATGGGGAACAAAATTTATAATAAAATCCCTTGTCTCTTCTGTAGTCTTGTTCATCTTCCAGTTTGCTGCTATTAGAGGGATTCTCATCTTTATCTCCTGAATATTTCTTTCGTCCTCAGGCTACCTGAGCTGGTGAAAAGACCATCTCATCTCTGAAGGTTTTTATAAGATATATAGCTCGTGCCACCTCATCATCCATAACATCAACTATAGCCGCATCAAGGCCAGCCCCAGCCATGTAATAAAGAAAGGCAGCATTGAGTCTTGATTTTATATTTTTGGGAGCACCTGTTGAGATATTTGATATCCAGGCAATTGTGTTAATAGGTGGTTCAACCATCTCATTAAGCACCACAAGACATTCCCTTACATTTACTATGTGGTCCTGACCAGTTCCACCACCGATATGAACAACTGAAGGATCTGCATAGAGTCTCCCATTTGGGATATCTGCGAGATTAGCCTTTTCTATAAGGTCTTCAAGGATCATAAGTTTTGCCTCAAGTGTATTGGGAACAGTACCTTTAAGGGCCCTTATTATCAAACCCGCGTTTGACCTTTTCACAAGGTTTAATATCTCATCTGGATTATCCTCATCGGCTGATAGATAATTAATAATTGGTGGCTCTTTACAAAATGTTATTGCCTTTTTTAGTGCCTCTATATTCCTTGAGTCAAGGCAGACCTTCATCCCCGCCCTTGTCACAATCTCTGTCACATAAGGAAGGTTATCTTCATCCTCAGAGCCATCAAGGGAGCACTGAACATTTATATAATCAGGATTTTTGGCGATAACTCTATTTATAATGTCTTCAATCGCCTTTCTGTCCCTTGCCTTCAATGCAGCCATATAGGCCTTATTTCGGGTATTCAAATTTTCTGCTACGATAATCATAAAAGACCTCCTGCAAACTAAAAGTGAAATTATTATAGTGAAATTATTATATCAGATTTTTATTGTTCAAAACCACAACTGTTATATCCGCCCAACTTGTCCAGAATAAATCTTTGAATAGGCACATCGGTTAACTATGCTATAATGATTTTATGGAACTCTCTGAGAATGCCCTGAAGGTCCTTAGAGCAAGGTATCTACTGAAAGATGCCTCAGGAAATGTGATTGAGACTCCTGAAGGTATGTTTCAGAGGGTATCGAAGGCAATAGCCCAATCAGAGGCCTTATACGGAGAAGACCCATCTTACTGGCAGGAGAGATTTTATGAATTGCTTACAGACCTCAGGTTTCTTCCAAATTCTCCCCTCCTGATGAATGCTGGCAAAGAACTCGGACAGCTTGCAGCCTGTTTTGTCCTGCCCGTTGAAGACTCAATGGTGAGCATATTCGAAACCCTCAAGAATGCAGCAATGATATTGCAAAGCGGTGGTGGTACTGGCTTCAATTTCTCAAGACTCAGACCCAGGGCTGATGTTGTTAGGTCAACGGGCGGTATTGCCAGTGGCCCTGTATCATTCATGAAGATCTACAACACTGCAACAGATGTGATAAAACAGGGTGGTGCAAGGCGAGGAGCAAATATGGGTATTCTCAGGGTTGACCATCCTGATATCCTTGATTTTGTAAGGGCAAAAGCCGAAAAGGCTGAACTCGAAAACTTCAATATCTCTGTCTCCATTACCGATGCCTTTATGGAAGCCCTGAAAAGGGATGAAGAATACGACCTCATAAATCCGAGGACTGGACATGCAGTAAGAAGGATAAGGGCAAGAGAGGTCTTTGAAGAGATTACAAGATGTGCCTGGCAGACCGGTGACCCAGGGGTAATCTTCATAGACAAGATAAACAGGGCTAATCCAACACCCCACATAGGCCAGATAGAGAGCACAAATCCCTGCGGAGAACAGCCCCTACTTCCTTATGAGGCCTGCGTGCTCGGGTCAATGAATCTATCGAAATATGTAAAAGATGGAAGAATACTCTTTGAAAACCTTGGAAGGGATGTGGCTCTGGCCGTCAGGTTTCTTGATGATGCCATAGATGCAAATAAATACATAATATCTGACATAGAGGTCATGCATAAGGGAAACAGAAAGATAGGCCTCGGTGTCATGGGATGGGCTGATATGCTTGTGCTTCTTGGAATACCCTATAATTCTAAAAAGGCCTTTAAACTGGCAAGACAGCTTATGAAGTTCATAAAAGAAGCAGGCTGGAAGGCCTCTGAAGAGCTTGCAAAGAAAAGAGGTCCTTTCCCGAATTTTAAGGGTTCCATCTATGATAGACCAGGCATGCCCGTCCTCAGGAATGCAACTGTAACAACTATTGCTCCAACAGGCACACTCTCCACAATTGCTGACTGCTCAAGCGGAATAGAGCCTTACTTTGCCATTGCCTATAGAAGATTAATCCTTGATACAGAACTTTTTGAAGTGAATAAATACTTTTTAAAGATTTCAAAAGAGAGGGGATTCTATTCAGAGGAGCTCATGGAAAAGGTATTCAAAAAAGGAAATCTCAAAGGCTTAAAAGAAGTGCCTAAAGATGTTAAAAGACTCTTCAGGACAGCCCATGAAATATCACCTGAAGACCATATAGAGATGCAGGCAGCCTTTCAGGAATATACAGATAATGCGGTTTCAAAGACGATAAACCTTCCTAAAAAGGCAACACCTGAGGATGTGGCACGGGCATTCCTCCTTGCCTATGAAAAATGCTGCAAGGGTGTTACCGTCTTCAGATACGGTTCCAAGAGAGGTACCCTTGAAAAATTTCAGAAACTGCCAAAAAAGATAATTCATATCCTTTCTCTGAGAGAACTTGATTGATGATAGAAGAACTCAGAAAGATAGGTAAAAGACTCTACTCTGAGATTGCACCCTATAGATACGCCTTTCTTGTGGAAGACCAGAAGAGGCAAAAACCTCCAAGAGGAGCTTCAGGTGATAGAACCTTTCCAGTAGATAAGAAGGCAGAAGAGATAATCCTTGAAGGACTTGAAGGCATGAAGGAACCTCTTAGCATAGTCTCAGAGGAGTACGGTCTTAAGGAAATAAAAGGAGGTGGTAAAAAGGTCCTCATTGATCCGATTGATGGTAGTAAAAATGCTATAACAGGTATCCCCTTTTACTGTAGTTCTATTGCGATTGCAGAAGGCAACACCATAGGAAGTGTAACAACTGCCTATGTGATTAATCTCCTCACCGGAGATGAATTCTATGCAGAAAAAGGCAGAGGTGCCTTTATGAACGGTCATCAATTGAAGACCCAGAAGGATGCAAAGATTTATCTTGTTGCCTACGAGGCCCAGACACCGAAAAAGGACATACCAGTGATTCTCCATCTCCTTGGCTCTGCCCGCAGAACAAGGTGTCTTGGTGCAACGGCCCTTGACCTTGCCCTCCTTGCCCAGGGCTCTATAAGCATATTTGTAAGTCCAGCTCCTTCAAGGAGCTTTGATTTTGCTGCTGGCTGGCTCCTCGTGAAAGAGGCTGGTGGGATATTTACAGACATAGAAGGAAAGCCCGTTGATAACACGCCCCTTGGTCTTGAAAAAACAACAACCCTCCTTGTCTCTGGTAATGAAGGGCTTCATAAAAAGGCCTTAAAACTATTAAGGGGAGGTAAACTATGAAAAAGGAACTGAGTATTATTTTTATCCTTCTATTCTCCTTTACCACTGCTGCCCAAGGCCAGATAACCTGGTATTCCCTTAAGGAAGGAAGAGAACGGGCAATGAAGGAGAGAAAGCCCATGTTTGTTGATTTCTTTTATGGAAAGGGATGTCCGAGGTGCGAACAGATGGAGAAGGAACTCTATGAGAATCCTGAAATAGCTAAAAGGATAATGACAGATTTTGTACCAATAAGAATTGACCTTACAGGAAGATTAACTGAAGAGGAGGAAGCCCTTGGGAATCTTTATGACTTCAAGCATGACTGCCTTCTTATTATTCTTGATCCAGAAGGAAAACCAATCACCACAAAGGGTGGTATAAGACTCTGTTTTGTTGATGCCTTAAGAGTCGGGGATTTCCTCAGATATCTGGAAGAAATAAAGTAACTCACCTCCTGCAGGGCTCAAGCATCATTATTATGGCATCCTCTATGGGGTTCAGATAATAATTCCTCCTCAACCCGACAGTTCTGAAGCCAAATTTTTCATAAAGCCTCCTTGCTGCCAGATTCGACGCCCTGACCTCAAGGTATATGTACCTGCAGAGATCAGCATATTCCGAGTCAAGGGCAGCCTTAAGGAGCATAGTTGCTATGCCCTGTCTCCTTTTGAAAGGATGGACAGCAAGATTGAGGATATGGCACTCATCAATAACTCTGCTCACGCATATATATCCTGCAATACCCTCCTCTGTCTCTGCCACAAGGCACAGAGACCTCGGATTGTATATCTCTTTATAAAAGGAAAGCTCAGACCAGGGTGTGGAAAAAGAGAGCCTCTCAATCTCCACCACCTCAGGAACATCAGAAGGCTCCATGAGTCTTATCTTCATAACAATAAGCTCAAGGCTGAATCTGCCACCCACACCAGAGGAGGAGTTTTTAAAAAATCTTTTTTCCCCATAATTTGCTATTTTTCTACTCAGCTACGGCCCTCTCCTCAGCCTGAGACCTTCTAAGATAAAGAGGTGTAAGGGCCACAGGATCAGAAAATCTATTTTCCATAGCAAGTCTTATGGCAAGGAATCCTACACTGGAGGCTGACGGAACGAGCATGTGGGGTGGAGGTATTATAAATCTCTCTCTGTCTTTGAAAAAGATATAACCACTCCCTGTAAGTATTACTGGCTCATCTCCTACAAGAGAATCAATTAATTCAATAAACCTACCTCTGTCAACAACAGATGATTCCTTAATTGTTAAAAGCTCATTATCCTTCCATCTGTAAAGGGCCATAAAGACCTGTGCCCGCCTTGCATCAAGAACAGGACAGACAGGATAAACCGCATAAGGAAAGTTCCATGCCATTGCCTCGAGGGTTGAAACACCTATAGCTGGTTTCCCTGTGGCAAAACAAAGGCCTTTTAAGGTTGCCATCCCTACCCTTAAACCTGTAAATGAACCAGGCCCCTGGGATATGGCAAAGGCATCTATATCATGAATGGTCAGGCCTGAACTCCTGAGCAGATGGTCTATCTCTGGCATAAGCCTTTCAGAATGCTCCACATTTACATTAAGCCTCACCTCTGAGACAAGGCCCTCATTATCAACAATGGCTATCCCACCGAGCATGGTGGAGGTCTCTATGGCAAGAATTCTCATAACAGTTTCAAATCGTCTTTATACCTTTTAATTGCCTGATATTTGTGGACAGGAAAAACCATATTCATGGGCCAACCATCAAATAATTATGATACAGAATAATAATCTTTCTCAATCCATCGATGGCTGTAAGCTTTTTGACTTCAGTTTGTCGAACAATCCAGTTCAGTCTTTTTATCAAAAGTCTACAGGCTACTTAATTCTCCAATCATTTTGTTTCTTAAGGATTCTACAATCTCGATAAATCTTTTTGCACGAGAAAGTGCTTTCTCTTTTCCTTCCTAACTACCTTCTCAATTACATCAAAATCAGACTCGCCATAGAAATCACCACTTACTCTTGATCCAAAGGCGATAACACTTACAAGATTCTCACCAAGAACCTCTCCTAATCTCTCTGTTGCCCGTCTCAGCGTCTCCTTTTCAACAGTGAGCATTCTGGTCTCCGAAATAATTCTAACATATTTAGATGACTATGGCAGGAATCAAAGGAGGCTATTGAAGGTGGATTTGTCTTTCCTTTTATACTGTAGTTTCTCCAAGTTTTTAAAATCAAAACACTCTCTCTTCATTCTCTCGTATTCATTTCATTTTTCCAGATCTTTAAATACTTTCTTTATATTTTAATTCAGGAAGTTTTGATTTTATTGTTTTCCAGATAAGGTCATACTTGACACCAAAATAGAAGTGGATAAGTTTGTCTCTAAAACCCACCATTATTTCCCATGGTATATCAGGATATTTCCTTCTTATCTCTTGAGGGATATTTCGTGCAGCTTCTCCAATTATTTCAAATTTTCTAATAACTGCACTTGAAACGAGGTCATTATTTCTAAATTCTTCAAAACTCATGTTTTCAACAAATCTTTCAATCGCCTCCATAGCTTCTAAAATATCTTTCAGATAAAGTTTTATATCTCTATCAGTTATAGATAGACTGCTTCCTTCAAAACTCTATCTTTGATCTCTTCTCTTAAAGCATCATACGGGACTACATCAACTTTTTAATGCCAAGTTTTTCTTCAAGAAAAATGGTAAGACCAACAAGGTCAAAGAGTGTTGCTCCTTCATAGAATTTTACAAGAACATCAAGGTCTCTCTTCTTTTTTTGTTCCCCCCGAACATAAGAACCAAATATTCCTATTACTTCTGCTTTATATTGCTTTCTTATCTCTTTATTTAGACCGTTTAATCTTTTTATTATTTCTTCAATCCTTTTCATATTTAGCTCTCCATTAATCTCTCTATTGCCCGTCTCAAAGTCTCCTTTTCACCAGCGAGCATTCTGATCTCCGAAATAATTCACTGGCCATATCCGACGAAATCATTTAATCTTCACACTATCTGTTCGGTTATCAAACAACCAGAGAATCCCGTAAGTAATAACAAAAGTAGTTACTGCAAGAATATTTAGAGCATTAACAGATCCCGCATAAGTGGCAATAAATCCCACTATCATATTACCCAGTGGAGCCATTCCGAGAAAGACCAAAGTATATAGACTCATTACCCTTCCTCTTAAATAGTCAGGAGTCCTGTGCTGAATAAGACTGTTTGCTGTTGCAAGAAAGCTGATAACACTGAAACCCGTTGTAAAAAGTAGCACCATAGAGAGAAAGACCTCTCTTGAAAGGGAGAATAAAAAAAGTGCGACAGAAAATATAACAGTAAAAAGCCCTATATATGCCTTTTTATTTTTTATCTCCTGTCTCAAGGCAATAGTGAGTGCTCCAAGAAGTGAACCTGCTCCAACAGCACCCATCATGAGCCCGTAAAGACCTGCTGTAGAATGAAATATCTCTGTAGTAATAACAGGCAGAAGAATAACATAAGGAATGCCAAGAAGGCTAAAACAGAGAACCAGTAAGAGGATCTGAAGCACTGTCTTGTCAGAAATAACAAAACTGATAGCCTCCTTAAGGTCATTAAAGATACTGAATCCACCTTTCCGGGGAGGGCCCTCTATCCTTATCATGCTTAAGGCAATAACTACAGGTATATAACTTATGGCATTTATATAAAAACATGTGGAGATGCTAAATATAGATAATATAAGACCAGCTATAACAGGGCCAATAAGCCTTGCACCATTAAAGATTGCTGAATTGAGGGCAATGGCACCTGTAAGGGATTTCCTTCCAACCATCTCTACAAGAAAGGACTGCCTTGCCGGAACATCAAAGGCATTTATTGTGCCAAGAATAAAGGCAAAGACTCCTATGTGAAGAACTGTAATTATCTTTAAATCAATAAAGACTCCCAGCATTAATGCCGGTATAATCGATAGTGTCTGAGTAAGTATAAGAAGCCTTTTCTTTGGAAATCTATCTGCCACTATACCACCAAGAAGTGTGAAAAGGAGCATAGGCAGGGATGAGGCACTGTTTATAATGCCAAGATAAAGGGATGAACCTGTAAGACTCCAGACAAGCCAGTTCTGGGCAACAGACTGCATCCATGTACCAGTAAGGGATATGAGCTGGCCTGTCATATAAAGCCTGAAGTCCCTTATAGTGAGTGCCTCTGGAATTCTGAATAGGGCCATTATGGTATTATAAATCACATGAGCAAAAAGGCATTTCTATTAATTCTTATACTGTTAAGTTTTTTCATCCATAGATTATTGTATGGAGCAGAAGTCTCCATAGTTGTCTCTATATATCCCCTGGAAGATATAACAAAAAATATCGGTAAAGAAAGGGTATCTGTAAAGACCCTTATACCCCCTGGTGCCTCTCCTCATGCCTTTGAACCAAGACCATCAGACATAAAGGAACTCACAAAGGCCTCTATGTTTATAAAGATAGGAGCTGGCCTTGAATTATGGGCTGAGGGATTTGTCAGGTCTGCAAAAAAATCAATAAGGATTGTGGATCTATCGGAAACAATAGAACTCTTGGAAGGTCCCACGGATTCCCAACATGGCCATTCCCATGATCTTGATCCCCATTACTGGCTCGACCCTGTTATTGCAAAGTCAATAGTAGACAGGATAACAGCAGAACTCATAAGGCTCGACCCTTCATCAAAAGACTTTTATATCACCAATGCCACTCATTATAAAAAAGAACTTGACAATCTTAATAAAATAATTAAAAAAAGACTCTCGAGACTCAAAAAGAAAAGATTTGTGGCCTTCCATCCCGCATGGAATTATTTCTCAAAGAGATACGGGCTAGAGCCATTGTACATAGTGGAGGCTACGGGAAGGGAATTAAGACCAAAAAATATAAAATATATAGTTGACTGGATGAAAAAAGAAAAAATAAAAGTTGTCTTTGGAGAAGTCCAGTTTAGTCCACAGATAGCAGAGGCAATAGCCTCAGAGGCAGGTGCAAGGCTTCTAATGCTCGACCCAATCGGATCACCCCATATTCCTGAAAGGAACAGTTATATAAAACTCATTCTGCATAATCTCACTCAACTTGAGGAGGCCCTGAGGTGAAGGCTGTTGAGATAAGTTCCCTCTATTATTCCATAGGCAAAAAAGAGATATTAAGGGATATAAATCTTGAACTCGAAGAAGGCAGGTTTCTTGGCATTGTTGGACCAAACGGTGGTGGTAAGACAACCCTTTTAAAACTTATTCTCGGGCTTCTTACTCCTTCAAAGGGAGAGATAAAAATATTAAAGCTCAGTCCTTTTGAGGCTGTAAAACAGGGCCTTTTCGGATACCTTCCCCAATCACTCCGGGCTGACTTCAACTTTCCAGCAAGGGCAATAGATATTGTCCTTATGGGACTTTATGGAAAGATAGGGTATATGAGATTTCCCTCAAAGATTCATAAGGATAAGGCAATTAAAGCACTCAGGACAATGGCTATGGACCACTTAGCCTTAGAGGCCTTTGGTAACCTCTCAGCAGGTCAGCAGCAGAGGGTCCTTGCGGCAATGGCCCTTGTTAGTGAACCGAAAATATTGATACTTGATGAGCCCAGTACAGGCATTGATGTAGTTGGCCAGGAGGACTTCTACCACCTCCTTAAAGGACTCCAGAAGAGGCTTGGTCTTACAATAATAATGGTCTCCCATGATATTGGTGCTGTTACAGGTTATGTAGATGAGATAGCCTGTCTTAACAGAACGCTCCATTTCCATGGAAGCCCTGTTGGTGCCCTTTCAGAGGAGGTTCTCTCAAGGCTTTATGGAAGGGCTGTTGACATAATGGTCCACTCAGAGGCCTGCGAAAGGTGTGAAAGGCTGAAAAGGAGCTACTGATGTTTGAGCTCCTCTCCTACGGATTTATTCAGCGGGCAATTATAAATGGAATTCTTCTTGCAGTCTTTTCTGGTATAATCTCCACCTTTGTTGTTTTAAGAAGGATAGCCTTTCTTGGTTCAGGCATTGCCCATGCTGCCTTTGGTGGAGTGGCAATAGGATTCATAACAGGTATAAATCCCATGGTGAGTGCAACAATCTATAGTCTCGCTGTTGCCTATGCAATTGAGGAGATAAGCACAAAAGGTCGGCTTGCAGAAGATACAGCCATCGGCATATTCTTTACTGCATCAATGGCCCTCGGGATAGTCCTTATAGGGCTATTTCCAAAATATAACATTGACCTCTTCAGCTACCTCTTTGGAAGCATCCTTGCTATTAGAGATATAGATGCTATAGCAGGAGGCTTTCTTATAACAATGCTACTCATGCTCACCATAATGATATCAAAGGAGCTCTATCTAATCACCTTTAATGAAGAACTCGCCCATGTAGCAGGAATAAAGGTAAGGACAATAAAAACCCTCTTCCTCTTATCAATGGCAATGGCAATCGTAACAGGCATAAAGCTCGTTGGCATAATACTGATTTCAGCCCTCCTGGTAATACCAGGTGCCACAGCCCAACTCCTTACAAAAAACTTCTTCAGGATGGCAGTGGTTGCATGCCTTATCGCTACATTCTCTGTAGTCTCAGGTATTATTCTGTCCCTTTATCTCAACATCCCCACAGGAGGCACAATAGTCCTTTTACTTTCAGTAGTCTTTTTCGGGGTTTATCTATTCACAAGGGTTTTGAAAAGGTAATATAATGTAGTATAATAATTTCAGGTAAGGTCTTAGCATGATTGACACTCTTGAGATCCTTGAAGAACTGAAAGAGACCTTTGAGCCTGCTCAGGCAGAAAGGCTTACAAGGCTTCTTGCGAGGCTTTATAAGGATATTGCCAACACTGTTACAAAGGAGGAATTTAGAGAACTTACAGAGGTTGTTAAAAGGCTTACTGAAAGAATTGACAGACTTGCAGAGGCTCAGGAAAAGACAGAGGAAATACTTACAAGGCTTGAATTGGCTCTTCAGGAGCTTACTGAGGCCCAAAGACGGACAGAAGAAAGAGTAAATGAGCTTGCTGAAGCTCAGAAAAAAGCTGAGGAAAGACTTACAAGACTCGAACATACTGTCCAGGAGCTTGCTGAAGCTCAGAAAAAAGCTGAGGAAAGACTTACAAGACTCGAACATACTGTCCAGGAGCTTGCTGAAGCTCAGAAAAAAGCTGAGGAAAGACTTACAAGACTCGAACATACTGTCCAGG
>Ga0197142_1001392_pt1 | contig 22190 bp, 17 predicted proteins | sample GBS60_MetaG_FD_148614 | JGI IMG/M metagenome (GOLD analysis project Ga0197142, IMG submission 148614) | Sediment microbial communities from Great Boiling Springs, Gerlach, Nevada, United States - GBS 60_MetaG | ecosystem: Environmental > Aquatic > Thermal springs > Hot (42-90C) > Sediment... | reverse complement strand
CTTTCAGCAAGATTTCAACTTCTTCAAAGTCTTCAGAGCGAGCTAAGCCGGGGGAAGGAAGCCAACGGAAGGAATTCCAACCTCTACTCAAAAGCTTGGCAAGTTCTGAAGGTAGCCTTCCTTTTCCTTATTCTTGGAAAGATCCAACCAAGGGATCTTTCCCCTCTGAAATCTCTGTTGATTGAGGGGGTGTGGGATAGGGTAAGGAGTAAGGCTAGTTCCTCCAAGAGGCAGGGGGGACCTCTCACCGAGGGTTTTTTGGAACAGCCTCAGCGGTAATGTAAGGTTTCTGCCTTAAAGATGGATGACTTAAGGCTTTTCTTTTAGAGTTTCCTGAGTGCCGTCGAAGGGAAGGATAAAATAAAAAGTATTTCCTTTTTCTTCAGGTTCACATCCTACTTTGCCACCATGAATTTCGATAACGTTTTTAACAAAGTAGAGTCCATGCCCAGATCCTGTAGGAGCTTTTTCTCCCTGACCGGTTTGGCGGACTATGCGATAGCCTTCTTCAAAAACCTTAACGCTTTCTTCGGGGGAAAGAGGTCTTCCGGTGGTAAATACATTGAATCTAATACCGTGCCTGTTTTCTCCAAAGAAATTTTTCAAAATCTTATGGTTTATGGAAACGAGTTTGATCTTGTTGCCAGATTCATCCTCGACAGCTTCTGTGTACTTCAGAGCGTTGGAGAAGAGATTGTCGAAAACTTGAGAAATAAGCCCTTTATCTACAAAAAGAACTATATCGTCTTCAGGAATGTCTCCTGCAGTTCGCTGGAAGATTATTCCCTTCTTTTCGAACAGTGGAATGTAACGTGCTATTAGTCTTTCAATGATTTCGTTTTTGAAATTGCATGGTTGTTTTCTCAGAACATAAGTACCTTTGAGGAAATGTTCTTTGCGAAATACGCTTTCTAAGAAGAGACTCATGTGGATATAGTGTCTTTCGAGATTATTTGTTTCTTCTTCCATTTGACTATTTGCCACGTTGAGGCTGTCACAAATGGAGCGGAGCTTTTCAGCTATTGATTGGTGTGTGTCGTTCTGAGAAAGTGTTGAAATTAGCTCTCTAAGTTGTTCTTGAATTGCACGGTAGGAGTCGAGAATTCTTTTTAGGTGCCTTATATAGAGCATATAATAAAGATTTGGCGAAATTACGTTGTGTTCAATATCGGCAACGAGCTGGTTAATAAACTTTAGATGTCTAAGATTTTGCTGGATGAGAAGTTTTTGGTGAAGGTTGTAACCAATTCGGTTAGCAAATTTTTCAAGGAAGAAAATATCTTCCTGAAGGGCTTTTTCTGGAATGTCGTTTCTGGAGAAAATAACTACCATGAACCCTAAAATACCTTTCACTCCAGAAAAGGCTACCCATTGTTTTAACGCTTGGTTGCCTCGAATAGGAAACACCCATTTCCCATTAAACTGGAAGCATCCTTGAAGAGTATCTTCCTGGGATTCTGCATGTTTTCTAAGAAGTTCTTCGAGAAAGGTAAAATCTTTGTCCTGTTGGTTAGATTTCGATTCTTTTTTGTCAGTATCGGTCTTTCCAATGAGTCCATCTTGACTTGTACATACCTTTTCAAGGGTATTGGTTTTTGGATTTAGCACATAAAGAATACTTTCTATGTTGAAAAATACCTTCGGAACAGCAACAGCTACAAGATAGAGATGCTCGAGGGATGTGAATTCCTGGGCGAGATCAAAGAAAGTTGCTAGAGCTTCCTCCTTTAATCTTTCAAAGCTATATCGCCTGTAGTCCTCTTTTTTCTTTTCTACCTTTTGTATAACCTCTTCCAGAGTGACATGTGTCATTACAGATATTCTCCAGGTTGGGGTTATCCATGATTTTCTCGTATAATAATCTCAGTATGGTGTTCTAGTTCATGTTTAAGAGCCCTTGTCATAAGCGTTTTTACAGCTTCTCTGGGGTCCTGCCCTTCGTAAAGAATGGCATAGACCTGCTCGCATATAGGCATTTCAACTCCGACTTTTTTTGCCAGAAAGTAGACGGACTTTGCTGTTTTGACTCCCTCAGCAACCATTCTCATTTCAGAAAGTATCGTTTCAAGTTTTTTCCCTTGCCCTATCAAATATCCAACTGTTCTATTTCGGCTTAGATCTCCTGTGCACGTAAGAAGAAGGTCGCCTATCCCAGCAAGACCTGAAAACGTTAAAGGATGAGCCCCAAGGCGAACTCCAAGCCTTGCCATTTCTGCGAGTCCTCTGGTGATAAGCGCAGCTCTGGTATTATGCCCAAATCCCATGCCGTCGCACATTCCTGCTGCTATTGCGATAACATTCTTGATGGCTCCAGCAAGTTCTAGCCCTACCACGTCTGAACTTGTATATACCCGGAAGTATTCCGTAGCAAAAAGAATCTGCACCTTCTTGGCTACATCCTCTTCTCTTGAAGCTACCGTAACCGCTGTGGGAACTTTTCTTATAACTTCCTTGGCAAATGATGGTCCTGCAAGACAAGCAAAATGGATATTCTTTTCCGGAGGGAGAATCTCTTTCCAGATCCCTTCCATTGTAAGAAGAGACTCGTTTTCGATACCTTTCGTGGCACTTACTATAATAACTTCATCTTCGAGAAAAGGTATCATTTGAAGAGCTACCGAGCGGTAAACGTGAGATGGAACCACCATCACCACAAAACGCCTTCCTCTTACAACTTTTTCTATATTGGTATAAGGCGTGATGTTGTCGTGCAGACGGTATCCTGGAAGGTAATATGTGTTTTCTCGCCTTTGCCTTATTATTTCGCAAAGTTCAGGTTCATAAACCCATAACCTAATAGGATATCCTTTTTCGGCAAGGAGTTGGGCAATACTTGTTCCCCAGCTACCTGCACCAACTACGCCGATGATTTCACTTTGAGTATTCATCTCGAATCTCCACCCCGTTTAATCCTAATCGCTCTCGTCTTTATCTACCTCACTTACGACCGTCACATCCACTACTTTTTCTTCTGCTTCTACGTCCATAAGTTTTACGCCCTGAGTAGTTCTCCCCATGATTCTAATATCCGATGCTCGTAAGCGGATTATACGTCCACAATTAGTTATGAGAAGCACCTCGTCTTCTGGCTTTACGATGCAAAAAGCTGTAGCGAGACCTGTTCTGTTCGTTACTTTAAGATTTAAAACGCCTTTGCCGCCTCTTCCCTGTACTCTAAATTCGCTGCAAAGGGTTCTTTTCCCAAAACCGTTTTCAGAAACAACCAGTAGTGAATCTTCCTGGAAATCTACGGGGCGGTAAACCTCCATACCTATTAGATTATGTCCGTCCAGAGTCATGCCTCGCACTCCTTGAGCCGACCGTCCCATGGGGCGAATTTCTGACTCATCTATAAAAAGTGTTTTGCCCACATCTGACATGAGAAAAATGCGATCATTGCCTGAAGTAATTTTCGCTCGAATCAATTCATCCCCTTCACGAAGTGTTATAGCTCTTACACCGCTACTTATAGGACGGCTAAAAAGCCTTAGCGACATTTTTTTCAAAACGCCTTTTTTTGTAGCAAGCACTACATAGGGTGGGGGGAGTTCCGTTGCTTCTTCGTCGCTTCCTTTGAAATCTTCAAGTTTGGACGGGATGACCATGATTGTAGCCACTTTTTCGTCTGGTTGAATGTTCAGCAGATTGGCTATGGATCTTCCTTGAGCTGATGGTGATACTTCGGGGATATCCCTAACGTTGAGCCAGTAAACACGTCCTGTATTGGTGAAAACAAGCAGAGTGTCATGAGTTGATGCTATGAGCACAAGAGATGTTGTATCTTCTTCACGGGTTGATACTCCCTTTCGTCCCTTGCCACCTCTACGCTGACTGCGATACGACTGAAGCGGCGTTCTTTTGATATACCCGGCTCTCGTAAGAACAACCACTACATCCTTTTCGGGAATGAGGTCATCCCAGTCGAAGTTTTCAACTTCTTCCATTACAACTTGGGTTCTGCGTTCATCGCCGTAGGTTTCTTCAATTTCCTTGAGTTCGTCGGAGATAATTTGATTAACCAAGTATGGCGACGAAAGAATATGGCGGAAACGCTCTATGTCCTTAAGAACAGATTGATATTCGTCAAGTATTTTTTCTCGTTCTAGACCAGTGAGACGCTGAAGTCGCATATCCAGGATCGCCTGAGCCTGTTTATCGGATAGGTTGAAGGACGAAACAAGTCTTTCCTTAGCTATAGGTGGTGTTGGAGATGAACGAATGGTCTGGATTACGGCATCTAAATTGTCGAGAGCGATAACGAGTCCTTCCAGAACATGAGCTTTTTCTTCTGCTTTCTTCAAATCGAACTCTGTGCGTTTTAAGATCACTTCTCGGCGGAAGTTGACAAATTGAGCGAAAACATCCTTAAGGCCGAGAACTTCCGGTCTGTTGTTAACCACGGCCAGCATAATTATGCCGAAGTTTACTTCAAGAGGTGTGAACTTGTACAATTGGTTTTCTACAGTTTTGGCATTTTCGTCGGCTTTAAGGATGATAACAATTCTGAGGCCTTCTCTGTCAGATTCATCTCGAATATCCTGAATACCTTCGATTTTTTTCTCCTTAACCAGCTCAGCTATTCTTTCTATGAGTTTTGCTTTATTAACCTGAAAAGGTATTTCGGTTATGACGAGAGCCTGTTTTTTGCCTTTGAGTTCTTCGATGCTTACCTTACCTCTAATCCTTACCGAGCCTCGACCCGACTCATAAGCCGCCTTTACATCATTGAGTCCAAAGATAATCCCTCCTGTGGGGAAGTCGGGTGCCGGCATGATCTTCATTATTTCATCAACTGATATTGAAGGATTATCAATGTAAGCCCGGATGGCTCGACACAACTCTTTTAGATTATGCGGCGGAATATTCGTTGCCATGCCTACAGCGATGCCTGATGCTCCGTTTAGAAGTAGGTTAGGCACTCGAGTCGGGAGAACTGTCGGCTCCATTAAAGAATTGTCATAGTTAGGCTGAAATGGGACCGTTTCTTTTTCGATATCTCGCATGAATTCATAGGCGATTTTAGCCATTCTAACTTCGGTATAGCGCATTGCCGCAGGCGGATCCCCATCCACCGAACCGAAATTGCCCTGTCCGTCAACTATTGGATAACGCATCGAAAAGTCTTGAGCCATGCGAACAAGAGCGTCATAAACTGCGGCGTCACCATGAGGATGATACTTACCGATGACATCACCTACTATACGAGCCGATTTTTTATATGGTTTGTTGTAATCGTTCCCGAGTTCGTACATGGCGTAAAGTATGCGGCGATGAACGGGTTTTAACCCATCTCTAACATCTGGAATCGCCCGCCCTATAATGACGCTCATAGCATAGTCGAGATAAGAGAACTTCAACTCGTCTTCAATATTTACAACCTTTTCCGTCATTACTTAATCCTCCAGAAAGTTGTGCTTAACCGGCCGCATGATTTATGACGTCAAGATGATACTTGTGTGTTGATGTTAGTGCAACTAAATATCAAGTTCCCTGAACTCCAACGCATTAGACTGAATGAATTCTTTTCTGGGTTCAACCTGATCTCCCATAAGAATGGTGAATAACTCCTCCGCCTGATACTGGTCTTCTATTCGGACCTGAAGAAGGGTTCTTTTCTCAGGATTCATAGTTGTTTCCCACAACTGATCCGGGTTCATTTCTCCAAGACCTTTGTATCGTTGGATGGTAAGGCCTTTACGAGAAAAGTCGGAAAGATAATTATAAAGTTCTTTGAATCCCTGGCAGCATGTTGCTTCCGTTTTTTCTTCAGAACCTGTCTTAGAAGACGGGATGACTTTAAAGAGAGCGTCAAAATATGGTGCCAGTGGCATACAGAGATCAACGAGCTTTTTAAATTCAACTGATCTAAGGAATTCATGGCGCAAGTAAAAAGTCTTTAAACCGTTTTCTTTAATTTGCAACTCCAGATCATAACCACGTTGTTCTTCTTCAAGTTCAATTGCACTTACAGAGTATCCAATTTCTTCAAGGTAATCCTTGATTCTTGATGCGAAATCAAGAGGCGATGAATCCTGCGTTCCGATGGATCTAAAGGGCGCATAGTTAAGCAATTCTTTTTCGTTCCGGACGAAGCCTTTTACGAGGACTTCAAGCAGGTTTTTAGGAATACCCTTTAAAGCCATTTTTTCAATCCACTGGGTATATCGAGAGAATATATTCAGGCAGTTATGAATATCTTCCGAAGGAAATTCCTTCCAGGGTTCACTCTCTTCTCTGGAATTCTTCCAAAAGATTGATGTCTTTCTTATGACTCGGTTAAAGAGGAATTTTGAAAGTTCGTCATCGTCTTTAATGTAGGTTTCGGACTTTCCTTCAACGACTCGATAAAGAGGTGGTTGTGCTATGTAAAGATGCCCTCGCTCTATGATTTCTGGCATCATGCGGAAGAAAAAGGTCAAGAGAAGGGTTCTAATGTGAGCACCATCGACGTCTGCATCGGTCATCAGAATAATTTTATGATACCGAAGGTTGTTGATGTTAAACTCTTCTGGTCCGATTCCTGTCCCCAGAGCAGCGATCATGGTGCGAATTTCTTGGTTTTGTAGCATCTTATCGAAGCGAGCCTTTTCTACGTTCAAAATTTTACCCCGCAAAGGAAGAATAGCTTGGAACCGTCTATCCCGTCCTTGCTTTGCCGAACCACCTGCGGAATCGCCTTCCACTATAAATATTTCGCTCTTTTCTGGGTCTCGTTCCTGGCAGTCTGCAAGTTTACCTGGCAAGCCGTGATCGCCCAGAGCGCCTTTCCTGCGTGTAAGTTCTCTTGCTTTCCGTGCCGCTTCTCTAGCCCGCGCCGCCTCGAGCACACGATCCAGGATAATTTTGAAAGTTTTGGGATTTTCTTCAAAAAATGTGCTCAGTTTTTCATAGGTGAGCTGTTCCATGTAGCTTCTGATCTCGGGATTACCGAGCTTTGTTTTAGTCTGACCTTCAAACTGTGGTTCCGGCACCTTAACGCTTATAACCGCTACAAGCCCTTCCCGAACGTCCTCTCCAGATAGTCGTTCCACTTCCTGTTTGGGCACCTTGTGTTCAAGTGCATAGTGTTTAATTGCTCGTGTTAATCCTGCTTTAAAGCCCACCAGGTGAGTGCCGCCTTCTTTTGTGTTAATGTTATTAGCGAAAGAAAGGATTTTTTCTTTGTAAGATTGGTTATACTGGAGGGCGACTTCCATAATGACGCCTGCTTTGGAGCCAGAAAAGGCAATCACTTCTGGATGAAGGACTTCTTTGTTGCTATTCAAGTATTGCACAAAAGAGGTGAGTCCACCTGAGTAGCTATAGGTTTTGGATTTTCCTGTTCTTTCATCTGTGAGTCTTATCATAAGGTTAGGGTTCAAGTAGGCAAGTTCTCGCAGTCGCTCAGCCAGTATGTCGTAATGTATAGTGGTGTCTGGGAATATCTCTGGGTCTGGTTTAAAGGTTATTTTTGTCCCTCGTTTTTTTGTTTCACCGATAATTTTAAGCTCTGTTACGGGATTTCCTCTTTCGTAACGCTGGAAATAAACCTTACCGTCACGTCTTATTTCCACTTCGAGATATTCGCTGAGAGCGTTTACAACGGATACACCAACTCCGTGGAGACCACCGGAAACCTTGTAAGCACTGGTGCCGAATTTCCCTCCAGCATGTAAAATGGTCATAACAACTTGAACTGCTGGAATACCTTCTTTTTCATGTATATCTACCGGAATGCCTCTACCGTCATCTTCAACCGTCACGCTATCATCCATGTGTATGATCACATCTATTGTGGTGCAGTATCCAGCTAGAGCTTCGTCCACGCTGTTGTCCACGACTTCGAATACAAGATGATGGAGACCTTCGGTTGATATGTTTCCGATATACATAGAAGGACGTTTCCGGACTGCAGAAAGTCCTTCCAGAACAGTGATCTGCTGAGCGTTATATGAACTGTCTGATGAGGAAGAAGTTCCAACGGTTAGTTCTACCATACTTTTGCCTCCCCTGTTTTCCCAATTGTCAACCTGAATGGGGCTAAGTAACCTAGTTATTACTCCATTCAGTATGACATGTCCTGTCGAATATAGCATCTTTTCTTGGTATTTACCACATTATCCTTATTTGTGAGTTGTTTCTTAAAAAGACGATATCGTTTTGGTTAATAGTTGGTTACCAACAAGAAAATTTTTTCTTGACAACCATTGCAATGCTATGATTAGAGGGAAGTGGAGGGTTTCAGGGGCGCCCTTTATATTATATTTTCACAAAGAGGTGGCATTATTAAAACAAACGTACTGCCTCATTTTTTAAACAAAGTTCGGGGTGTTGGGGTTTTTTAGTCAATGTTCACCGCGTATTAAAGGAGGAAAGGCAATGAAAAAATTATGGGGTGTTTTTCTGGGGCTTGCCGTTTTGTTATTTGCTGGAACATCTTGGGCAGCTTCTGGTGGTAGCACAGTAGAAGACATCACAAAGGAGGTCATTGTAGGTCCTGGTAGTGTTAGCGTTGCAACAAAGGGTGATCTTTTGATGAGTTTCGGTGCTCAGGTTAGATTTGTTCCTACCTGGGAGTCTAATTGGGACTTCGGTATGTCTGATAATGTTCCAAGCTTTCTTGGAGGGAGGAAATTTAAATAGAAAGTTTTTTGAAATGCATGCTAACGAAAGTGGTACCGTAACAGATACTTACATTAGAAGTGAGAATAGACTTTATTTTAATGCTATGTCAAAGGACAGGGCATGGTCATTCTATGCAGCTTTGGAATATGACAGGGCTATAGATACCGATTTGGTAGATAATCGTGGCGGTTCGTCTGATTACAGCAATTTCGGTATAGAAAGGCTTAACGCTAGTGTAGCTCTTCCCTTTGATATGAGACTTCATGCTGGATGGGATGTTTGGGGTGTAGATTATGGAGATGGCGCAGCGTTGGTGTATGCTGACGATAATCCAGGATTTTGGTTGGATGGATCATGGGGAGGAGATCAGGTAACGTGGAGTGTGGCCTATCACAAACTGAAAGAGTGGGAATGGCAGCCGTCTGGTGGAGCCGCTCTTAAGCCCGAGAATAGGTCCTTTTTTGACGAGGATTCCGATCGGGATGTTTTGGCTGGCTGGCTTAAGGTTAAGCTAAACAATGATCAAAGTTTGAAATTCTTCTACGTTTATGACTATATTAGGAATATGCCAGTTATAGATCTTTTGGGCGCTATTTCTGGTGGAAAAGCTGGGATTGTTGGAAATTCAAGACCTGAAGTCGATTCACACCATATTGGTGGTTACTGGGTAGGTAAGTTTGGAATATTCCAGGCTTTTCTTGAAGGAGTTTATCAGTTTGGATCTGCTGATGAAACAGGTCTTAGCAGATATGGTCGCGCCGAAAATTATGATATCAAAGCCTATGCTTTTGCAGGAGATCTTAGTGCCGATCTAAAAGAATTCTTCGGCTTTTCCGTAAAACCACACGTTGGGTTTATATACACGTCGGGTGATGATGATCCAAACGATGATGAACTTAATGGTTACGAGGGAGTAGCAAACGCTCAGCGGTTTGCCGCTGCCTTTGGTGGTGAAAATACTATTATTGCTGATACAAACTACGTTTTGGGAACAGCTCTTTACGGCTTCATTCCTGAATTTTATGGAAACGGCACCCCCGTTCCTACCGGTGGTCTCCAAAACTTTACTGGTACCGGCAATGGTCGAGGTGATAATCCCGGAATGACCATGCTAAGTTTTGGTATAACCATTATGCCTGAAAAATTCCTTATTTATCGCACAAATGCTAACGTGTTCTGGTGGAATGAAGATTTTTACGTAACTAGCTGGGTCAACCCTGCCATTACTACTAAAGTTGATTCCGGTTACGTAGGAACTGAGTGGGATAACGAAATTACGCTAGCTCTAAATAAGAATGTGTTTGTTAAGGCTCAATGGGCGCTCTTCTTCCCAGGTGATTTAATTAAAGACGTGACCAAAGCTATCAGTGGAACCAAGGCTGATGATGTGGCTTCTCGAGTTGCCGCAGAGCTTATCTGGAATTTCTAAGAGGTCTGGCTGTTAAAACCTGCTTGTGAAGTTACGCAAAAGGGGTATAATGAAAAACGTTTCATTATACCCCTTATTTATTTCAGGAGGATAGACATGAAAAAATATAGCCTTTGGTCACTGGTTTTGGTGAGTATTTTGGTTATTATCTCACTTTCAGCTTGTTCTGAGTCTGGCAAAACAGGCGTATCAAGAATATTTTCTCCACCAGATATTACAAGCGAAGCCAAAGAAGAAGGACGATCCTTTTCAAATGCCGAAGTGCGTCGAATGTTTATAGATCAACCCTTTTTGGCTTCTGGTGATTATTTCATGAAACGTAATCCCGAAAAAGAGTCCAGTTTCTTTGTGGAAGTTTTTGCCGATGCCGGATCTAAGGCGAAAGCCGAAACTATTGAACAGGAAAAACGTATTGCTCGCCTTGAAGAAGCCGTCTTCAAAAAAGGTAAAGAAGCAAAGACCAAAGAAGCTCCCGCTGCAGAGGCTCCACCGCTCAGAAAACCAGAATATCGCATAAAGGTCGGATTCCTTGTGGATTACCAGCAGATTAACATCAAAGACGGTGAAGCTTTTCTAAAAACCGCTCGTGAAGTTACAACGTCAAAAGGGCTTTTGTATGTAGATCATCAGAAAATAAAGGAAGTTCTTTCCAAAACCGATTGTTTTGAAAAACGTGATCTTGGCTGTATTTCTCGTATTTCCGGAATCTATCCTGGAACGAGGTTCCTTAATGTGGTTGAGGTGCTTTCTGTAACGGGTGATCGCAAACAGCAGAAAGCTAAAGCAAGAGTAAGCATTGTAGATACGGGTATTAATTATCGCTATCCGTCTCTTGAAGTAGAAATGCCCGTCCAGACAGAATCCGATCGTTATGAGTTTATGAAACTTGTAGCTGAAAAACTTGCGGAGATAGCTCTTGAAAACAAAAACATCATGCCGTGGTTCTGTCATGCCTTTTCTCAAGAGAGCCAGAATCGCTGGTTTGTTAGCGCTGGTTCGGCTTCTGGGCTTCAGGAAGGGGACGTGCTGAAGGTTATTCCTGGTGGCAAGGTTGTTAGCACCCCTACAGGAACGCCCGCAGGATGGGTTCCTGCCGAAGCTAAAGGCACGGTTAAGGTTGAGCGAATCGTAAATGAAGAATTGGCTATTGTAAGTTTCGTTTCGGGAAGTGCCCCTTCTCTCGATGATTACTTAATCCCGTAAAGATAATGTTTTTCTGGCTGTTAGTTTTCCAGATGGCATAATAATACAAAAAGGAAGGAGTGGTCAGAGGGATCAATGCCAAAGAGGGAGTTCAAAACGCCGCCAAATTTCATCAAAGAAATCATAGAAGAGGATATCAAAACAGGCCGTTATGGAGGTAGAGTTCACACGAGGTTTCCTCCCGAACCAAACGGTTTTCTCCACATAGGTCATGCCAAATCTATTTGCCTGAATTTCGGGCTTGCGCAGGAATACAACGGCTTTTGTAATCTCAGGATGGACGATACTAATCCGTCCACTGAGGATGAAGTCTACGTAAAGGCAATCCAAGAGGACGTGAAGTGGCTTGGCTTTGATTGGGGAGATCGCTTTTACTATGCTTCCGACTATTTTGAGAAGTTATACGAATACGCTGTTGAACTTATCAAAAAAGGAAAAGCCTACGTTGATAGTCTAAGCCAGGAGGAAATTCGCCAATATCGGGGAACTCTAACCGAACCTGGTAAGGAGAGTCCCTATAGAAACAGAAGCGTTGAAGAGAATCTCAAGCTTTTTGAAAAAATGAGAAACGGGGAATTTCCCGAAGGTTCTCATGTTCTTAGAGCTAAAATCGATATGGCTCATCCCAATCTTAACATGCGTGATCCTGTTATGTATCGAATTAAACACGTTAGTCATTACCGAACAGGAAATCGTTGGTGTATATATCCCACTTATGATTTCGCTCACTGTATATCGGACTCCATAGAAGGCATAACTCATTCCATCTGCACCCTTGAGTTTGAGGACCACCGTCCCCTTTATGATTGGTTTCTTGACGAATTGGGGATTTATCATCCTCAGCAAATTGAATTTGCCAGATTGAACTTAACTTACACAGTCCTGAGCAAACGTTATCTTTCTATTCTTGTTAAAGAAGGATATGTGTCGGGATGGGATGATCCAAGAATGCCAACGATTCGTGGACTGCGTCGCCGAGGTTACACGCCTGAAGCTATTAAGGATTTTTGCGAGCGTATTGGGGTAGCTCGGCGAAACAGTTTGGTAGATGTAGCACTTCTTGAACATTGTGTCAGGGAAGATCTCAATAAGCGTGCTCCTCGAGCAATGGCGGTCCTTCGTCCTCTTAAGCTTGTAATCGACAATTACCCGGAGGATCAGGTGGAGGAACTAGATGCGGTTAACAATCCGGAAGATCCGTCTATGGGAACTCGGAGAGTTCCCTTTTCTAAAGTTCTCTATATCGAAAGAGACGATTTCCGTGAAAATCCTCCAAAAGGCTACTATCGCCTTGCTCCTGGTCGTGAAGTAAGGCTACGCTATGGTTATTACGTAACCTGTGTAGATGTGGTTAAGGACGAGAAAGGAGAGATTTTAGAAGTCCATTGCACCTACGATCCTGCCACAAGAGGTGGATGGAGTCCTGATGGTAGAAAAGTAAAGGGTACAATTCACTGGGTGTCGGCTCGCCATGCCGTGCCTGTAGAAGTTAGGCTTTATAATCATCTTTTTACCCGTGAAGACATGACAAATCTAGATGATGACGAAGATTTTCGTAAGTATATCAATCCCAATTCCCTTCAGGTTCTTTATCCCTGTTACGTTGAACCATCTCTCGCCAATGCCCCACCTGAAAGTCGGTATCAGTTTGAACGACTTGGATATTTTGCGGTGGACCCGGTGGATAGCAAAAAGGATAGGCTGGTTTTTAACAGAATTGTTACGCTTAAGGATACCTGGAGTAAAATAGAAAAACGACTGTCATCCCAAAATTCCGGTTAGTTTGTGTGTGAAGATAGGATGGTTTTGTACTGGCATTGTGACAATCAATTGATTTTCTAGGAAAACAGGGCATTAGAAAATGTGTGTAGGGGCGCATGGGCATGCGCCCTTATTTCGTTTTTTTGAACACCCGGTTTTATGGAAAATGAGGGATAAAAGACTTCGTAAGGGTTTTTCAACAGGAAGCGCAGCTACAGCAGCTATTGTTGCCGCAGTTAGAGCTATTCTAGGTTCTCCGCCCAACGGTTTTGTTTCAGTAAAGATACCCCTTGGATTTTACATTACGATACCCGTTACTTTATACCGCCAGAACGATTTTTGCTGGTGTGGGGAGGTTCGAAAGGACGGGGGAGATGACCCCGATATTACTCATGGAGCTTTAATTCGAGCATCGGTTTCTTTGATCGGCAAAGAGTCAGATGTTATAAGTCTTAGCACCCTTTGGGTTGATGCAGGAGATGGGATAGGAGTAGTTACTAAACCAGGGCTTCCCGTTCTGCCCGGTGAACCTGCCATAAATCCCATCCCGAGACAGATGATAGTCGAAAATGTTTCAGATGCTATAAAGTTATTTCTTGGGCGAGGTTCGATTCTGGCGCCATTTTCCCAACTCCCGCCGGGAGAACCGATGAGAAGGCTTATGCTTCCCTTGCCTGAGAGTTTCGGTTTTGATCTTCATGTGTTGCTTAGTATTCCAGATGGCTTATCACTTGCCAGGAGGACGCTAAATCCCAGGCTTGGCGTGGTGGATGGATTATCTATTCTCGGAACCAGTGGTCTGGTAAAGCCTTTTTCTCACGAAGCTTACGAAGAAACAATAGACTATGCGCTTCGTTTTGCCAAAACCAATGGGTGTTCCACAGTGGTATTGGCTACGGGTGGAAAAAGCGAACACTATGCCAGAAGTCTGTTGCCTGATCTTCCCGAAGCGGCTTTTATCCAGATTGCCGATTTTTTTGGCTTTGCGGTCAAAAGATCGGAAGAATACGGCTTTGATGAGATAATCCATGCAGTTTTCTTTGGCAAAGCAGTCAAAATGGCGATGGGGTTTCTGTATACTCACGCTAGGGAAGGTCTTATAGATATGAACGAACTTGCCAGAAAGGCTAATCTTTGCGGAGAAACTGCAAAAGCCGTGTCTAACGCTAACACTGCAAGACAGGTATTGGAGATGCTCAAGGAAAAAGCTAATTTTGAAGCTATCCAGAGCATCTCCAGAGAAGCTCTCTATGTTTCTTGCCGTCTTGCACCTCGCATACACAGGCGACGGCTTATTCTTTTTGACTATGATGGAACAATTCTCTTCGATGAATCACTCTAAAGAGTTTTCAGCAGTGGAAGAAGTTTTCTGAACTCTTCCGTGCCGGCTCTGTTTAAAAGTTCAAATATGACCATCTCTGTGGAGCTCATTACGGCTCCCGCCTGTTCAAGTCGTTTGATCCCGATAAGTCTGTTGTCTTCACTGCGAGAAGAAACAGCATCAGTAATTAGATCCACACGGTAGCCGAGACGCAAGGCGTTGGCTCCTGTATGGAAAATACATATATGACTTTCAATTCCTGCAAGAAGGATTGTTTTTCGACCTAGAGATTCTACCGCTTTTCTTATGCCCTCATTTTCAAAACAGCTGAATTCAACTTTGTTAAGGATCAGCGGATTTACAACCATTGCGGTCAATTCAGGATGAAATCCTCCCAGTTTTTCTGCGTTTTGAGTCGTGAAAACAATGGGAATCTGGAATACTTTGGCAACTTCTATGAGAGATTGGCAGTTTCTTTTTAGGGTTTCGTTTCTGACGCATGGATCCAGAAGGGTTTTTTGCACGTCAACAAGAAGCAAAATGCAGTCGTCTCGCTTAAGAAACTCGGCTGCTTTGTTCATAGGACTCTCTCCTTTCCTGCAAAAAGCTTTTTTCGTTGCAAACACCTTTCCTCTTCTATAAAAATTACTGCTTGCATAGATCTGGGAATTTTGCAAGCGACATGCTGAAAGGAGGAAGGAATTTATGGAGTGCCGCAAAGAGGAAAACCTTAAAAAATGTACTTGCTCTTATGATCCCTGTAATAAAAAGGGGATTTGCTGTGAATGCTTGAGTTATCATTTGAAAAATCGCCAACTCCCGGGTTGCTGTTTTCCTCCAGAAGCCGAAAGAACCTACAACAGATCCTTTGAACATTTTGCTAAGCTGGTGATGGAAAGAAAAATCTAAAACTAATCTTACTCCGAAAGGGAAGAAGATACCTTCCTCTTTCGGAGTTTTTATTAGGGCTAAAAAACACCAAATCCTATAAGCAGGGAGAATACCACAAATATTAATCCACTCCAAAGCAATGTCATTGTCGTGTAACCCATAACGTCTCTAGCGGAAAGTTTCGCAAGTCCCAGTAGGGGAAGAGCCCAAAAAGGCTGAATCATGTTGGTCCACTGGTCTCCCCAGGCTACTATCATGGCAGATTTTACAGGATCGATCCCCATCATTTTTACAGCTTCAATGGTTATAGGACCTTGAGCCGCCCATTGGCCCCCACCTGATGGAATAAACATATTTATGACACCTGCTGATATAAACTGAAGTAAATAGAAGGTCTTGGGGTTGGATATTGCCACAAACCATCCCGCAATTACTTTGGCAAGCCCAGTTCCAACCATTATGCCCTGTATTCCACCGTAGAGCGGGAATTGTAAGGCGATTCCGCCCGCTCCTTTGATGGCTATGTTAATAGCTTTTATGTAATTTATCGGTTTCCCATGAAGTATGACGCCCGTGATGAAGAATATGAAAATGACAATGTTAAGATTTAAGTCGAATCCCTTCTTTGCAAAATGCCACACCAGATAGGAAAGCCCCATGGCTCCGAAAATCATGTTAATAGTATAGCTATGGTCAATTCGTTCGGCCAGCGTTGGATTTTCTGGACGTGGCACTTTAGGCACTTCTCCCAGTAGATCTTTTATGTCTTCCTCGGATACAGTTTTGGTATCTTCTTCCTTGGGATGAATCAGAGCGAACAGGATTGGCAGTGTGATTATAATCAGCAGAACAGGAATTAGATTGAATGGTTGAAAGATGCTTTGAGATACAGGAACAGGGGAGCCGGTGAGTTTCTCAACGAAGTTTTGAGCGTGTTTTGCCGTTGCTATAACAAGAGGAACAGAGCCGGAAAGTCCTTGATGCCATATTACAAATCCGCTGTAAGCTGCTCCGATTAGATATGGGAAATCCACTTTTTTAGTGTTTTTAGCTACCTGAAGAGCTAAAAGTCCACCTACGATAAGCCCGAAACCCCAGTTTATCCATGAGCAAATAGCAGCAACAAATGAGACAATTATGCCGGCTTTAATAGGAGATGTAGCTTGGGAAGCTATCCACTTAAGAAATGCCTGAATAGGAGGAGTAAGAGCTAAAGCATGTCCTGTGATTAAGATGAGAATCATTTGCATAGCGAAAGCAACGATGCCGTATAACCCATTTCCCCATACTGATATTAGCTTTATATAGTTGGCGTCAGTGAAAATTAAAGCCAGAATGGCGGAGAGAAAAGTAAGTAAGATAGAAAAAAGATACGCATCCGGCAAATAATGCTTCATAACATGGGTAAAAAAAGCTGCAAGTTTACGTAACATAACCATCCTCCTATGTTTGTTTGGGTTGAAGATAAACCAGAGCATAACTCTGGAACCCACTATACAGCAAAAATTTCAAAGAAAAAAGCTTGATTAAGCCAACAAATAAATCTGGCATGGAAGGTGCATATTAAAAATTTGCGGAAAAATGATGAAGTTATATCACGGTGGGAGGAGTCTTAAAATGAATACAACAACTACAAACCTTTACTCTAAATATCACATTACCCCTGACCAACTTATTGCTCGCCTTCGCCAACTTAATAGTCTTCAGCGGGAGCTCTTTTTTATGGAATCAATAGTAAGTGAAAAATTCGTTCAGGGGGTTTTGCCGACACCGTCTCCATCCTTTATGTCAACTCTTAGAGAGGCTATTAATATTTCTCCCTCAGTCCGCAATTCTGTGGAAGTCGGTGAAGAAAGAAAAGTATCAGAAGCCGAGGTTAAGGAACAAAGCGTGGTTTCATCTCGGAATTCCATTCAGAAAGAGATCCAGCATGTAAGTGAGATCGATATTGGAGCTATCTCGCGTCGCTTCGAATCTAAAGCCGATCCTATAGCGGGAGCTGGCACCATAGGATATGACCCTAATGGAGGCACTTCCTATGGCATTTATCAGCTTTCGTCAAAACAGGGATCTGTCGATCAGTTCATAAAATTCCTGGAGACCAGAAGACCCGATTGGGCTAATAGGCTTAGAGCTGCGGGATCTCCAAATACAGGAAGCACCAGCGGACGATTTCCATTAGAATGGAAAGCCATAGCACAGGAATCTCCACAGGAATTTGCAAAGCTTCAAGAGGATTTCATTAGAGAACGATATTTTGAACCGGCATGTTCTATGATAAAAAGCGAAACGGGCATTGATATTCGTTCTGAGCCTAAAGCGCTTCAGGAAATGGTGTGGAGCATGGCTGTGCAACACGGCGTGGGGGGAGCGGTTACAATATTTAAGAGAGCATTGAAGGAAGTTGTAGCGGATAGCCCACAATTAAGTGATATATCGCGAGAAGACATAGTAGAACAGGTCTATGCATTACGAGCTACCAAGTTTTCTTCTTCCCCTCCCCAGGTTAGACAGTCGGTAATTAGAAGGTTTCAGGAGGAAAAGAACCTCATCCTGGCAGGATTAAATAAAGGTGATCGATTGAGCCAGTGGAGCTAGTTCCAAACAAAATAGTGATAATAATCTGACCCGATAAAGTCAAAAAAACGACGCCGTAGAAAATCTTCTGCGGCGTCGTAATGTTTCGAACTTAGGCTGCGTTGGCTACAATTCTATCGATGTAGTCGAAAATATCCTGAACGGTGCGGATTTTTTCCGCATCTTCATCAGGAATTTCGATGTCAAAGGTTTCTTCCAAAGCCATGATAAGTTCAACAACATCGAGCGAATCGGCTCCGAGATCATCGATCACATGAGCTTCAGGTGTGATCGTCTCTTTTTCGATTCCAAGCTTGTCTGCAATAATGTCAATCACTTTTTCTTTAATTGCTGCTTTGTCCATTTTCTCTTTCCTCCTTTGAGTTATTTGTGGTTCCTACTGTGCCGTTAAAAAGGACTTCAAGAATTGCCGGAGCCTCTTCAGTAAGGCTGTAACTACATCCATGGTCAATCCATCGCTGAATAATACCGTGTATAAACCCCATAAAACCGTAGAAGATAAATTCGAACGATATTGGCTTAAAGATACCTCTTCTTGCTGCTTCAAAAATTTTCTTTCTTATGGGAAGAAGTCGCTTAAAAGCACGCCTTAGGTATTGCTGACGCTCTGATGAGGACTTTTCCCGAAACAGAAGTTGATATATGCCTCGATTGTTTTCAAAAAAGGCTAGATAACTTTCCACGCACTTACCAATTATTTGAACAATATCTCCCTCTTCATGGAGGATTTGTTGGATAGAACTGTCGAGGTTTTCTATACGAGACTCCAAGACTTCATTGAATAAAGCTTCTTTGCTGGGAAAATATCGGTAGATAGATCCCTTGGCAATTCCTGCTCTCTTGGCAATATCATCAACTGTAGTGTCGTGATATCCCTTGGTTGCAAATACTTCCAGGGCTGCCGATAGGATAAGCTCTTTTGTTGAGGGATGAAGGGATGCTTTATCGTCTGATCTACGCTGTGCAAGATAAAGCGATCGGTATGCTTTAAGACTTTCGATTAAAATTTGTTTTAACATGTCAGAAAGGGGCGTTTGTAGCTCTACAGACAATTCTTCAAGCAGTGCGTCGAAGTTTTCTTGATCAGGCAACGTCTCGGCAAGAGAAACAAGGATTTCCATTAAAGCTTTAGGTTGTTCTTTTTCAGGGACGGAAGTAAGCTGGTTGGCTATAGTTTTACTCAGTTGCTTTTCTGCGTCAGGCTGAAACTTTTTTACAACGTTTTGCATACAACAGTACTCCTTTGACTGACCAGTCAGTTCCTACAGTATTAAAAAAATTTTGTCAAGAAGAATGTTTAAAATTTTCCTTGACTCGATCTAAGTCATATTGTATTGAATGAATGCTCATTCATTAAGGAGCGCGTCTCTAACTCAATAAGTGCGGAGAATGCTCGATGGGTAGTAAAAACTCTAACGACAAGAAAGCCGAAAAATACGAACGCATACTCGACGCCGCCGTGAAGGTCTTCGCGAAAAAGGGATTTTATCAATCTCGAGTTTCGGATATTGCTCGTGAAGCCGGAGTTGCCGACGGAACAATCTACCTCTACTTCAAAAACAAAGACGATATTCTCATCTCGATTTTCGAGGAGAAGATGCGTAATGCCATATCTATATTTCAGCAGGAACTCTCTCAGGAGGAAACCGCTCTCTCTAAGTTAAAACGTTTTGTTCGAGTACATCTGAACCTTTTCAGTCAAAATCCCGAACTTGCCACCGTTCTTCAGGTGGAACTTCGCCAGAGTAGCAGATTTATGAAGGAATACAAGAAGGTGGAACTGAAACGATTTTTGGATCTCATAAGAGATATCGTTAAGCAGGGCCAGGAGGAGGGAGTTTTCAGAAAGGATTTGCCTGTAAGTTTAGTCAAGCGTTTTGTCTTTGGCGCCCTGGATGAGGTAATTTCTACATGGGTTTCGTCAGGGGGGAAATTTGATCTGTTAAGTTATGCCGATCCTTTAGCCGATCTTTTCGTTAGGGGACTCGGAACAGCCAAGGTTTTCGAGGAAGTAACGCATTCAGGGTTAGGAGGAGATCCTGGGCTTACTTCCTCCAATTCTCAGGAAGAGGGACAAGGTTATGAAGCTCATTGTTGATGAACGAGACGCTAAGTTTGTGCTTTACGAACAACTTAAAGTTCAGGATCTTTGCAAGTATCCGAAGTATGCCGATTTTTCTCCGGACATGTTCGACATGGCTATTGCCGAGGCAGCAAAGCTTGCAGAGAAGGAATTTTATCCTACAAACAAGATAGGCGACCGCGAAGGGTGCAAGTTTGAAAACGGTCAAGTCAAAGTGCCTGAGGCTTTTCATAAAGCCTATCAAGCCTACGTAGAAGGTGGCTGGCTTGCCATGCCGGATCCTCCCGAAGTAGGAGGTCAGGGTTTTCCCTTTGTTGTTTCTAACTGCTGTGTAGAATTCCTCGCTGCTGCCAACTGGGCTCTAATGATGTATCCCGGTTTGACCCATGGTGCCGCTCGACTTCTCTACAAGTATGGAACACCGGAACTCAAAGAAATCTATATGTACAAGATGTTCTCCGGTGAATGGGGCGGCACAATGTGTCTTACTGAAGCCGGAGCCGGGAGCGATGTTGGTAATCTTCGAACAAAAGCCTATCGTAATCCCGACGGCACTTACCGCATAGAAGGACAAAAGATTTTCATTTCTTCCGGTATGCATGATCTCACCGAAAACATTGTTCACATGGTCCTTGCTCGAATTGAAGGAGCTCCTCCAGGAACCAAGGGTATTTCGATCTTTCTGGTCCCACGGCTTAGAGTGGATGAAAACGGTAATCTTGTTGATAACGATGTTACCTGTGCTGGTATCGAACATAAGATGGGTATCCATGGATCCGCAACCTGTGTGCTCAATTTCGGTGAAAACGGCCGATGCATAGGTTACCTCATGGGCAAGGAAAACGAGGGAATGCGCATCATGTTCGACATGATGAATGAAGCGCGACTGTTCGTCGGACTTCAGGGACTTGCCCATGCCAGCGCAGCTTATCTCCATGCTCTTAAATATGCCAAAGAACGTATTCAGGGTGCTCCAGTTGAGAAGATGAAAGATCCAACGTCACCTCGAGTGCCCATTATTCAGCATCCCGATGTAAGAAGAATGCTTATGTTCATGAAGAGCGGAAGTGAAGCTCTGCGATCCCTGATGTATGTTGCGGCGTATTGTATTGATCGAGTAGAAGTGGCTGAAACCGCCGAAGAGAAAGAGCTTTTCCAGGGATATGTTGATCTCCTTATCCCTATTTGCAAATCCGTCGGGAGTGATCTTGGTTTCCGAATTTGTGAAACTGCTGTTCAGGTTTACGGTGGCTATGGCTATACTTCAGAATATCCAGTTGAACAGTTCCTGAGAGATTGCAAGATTGCATCCATTTATGAAGGCACCAACGGTATTCAGGCTCTTGACCTTATTGTACGAAAACTCACCTATAAGAATGGTCAGCTTGTAAAGAACGCCTTTAAGTTCGCTTCCGAGAAGCTCGCTCAATTCAAACAAAACCATCGCCTGAGAGAACCCATTCAGATTTACGAAGAAGCTCAGAATGCTCTCATGGAAACCACAAAATACATGGGTTTCAAGGGAATGAGCGAAGATTTCTATGTGGCGATTTTGAACGCCAAACCTTATCTCGACTTCTTTGGCGATGTGACCCTCGGATTTCTCCTTCTCTGGCAGGCTAACATTGCTGATGAAAAGCTCCAGAAGATTTATGCTGAACATGGTGCAACTGATACTCGAGCTCAGAGAAAAGTTCTTGAAGAGAATAGAGAGGCTGCTTTCTACTACGGCAAGATCGCTTCTGCCCGTTACTTCATTACCCAGGTTCTTACTCAGGCGAAGGCCAAGGCAAGAGCGATTATGATTGGTGATACATCACCTCTTGATATTCCCGAAGCAGGTTTTGCTCTGGACTAACAAAGTGTGAAAAAACAAGAGGGACGTCCTCCGTAGGGGCAGGATTGTAATCCGCCTCTACGTGGCTCCACTTAAAGGAGGGTTAAATTATGAAAGCAAGAGATGTTGTGCTTGTTGACGGAATTCGAACAGCTTTTGGCAAAGCCGGAGAAAAGGGCTTTTTCTGGTACACAAGAGCCGATGACATGGTGGTAAAGGTTATCCGAGAGCTTCTCCGCCGGAATCCTCAAGTTAAACCCGAAATGATAGAAGAAAATGTATGGGGTGCTACCACTCAAGAAAAGGATCAGGGACTTACTCTTGGAAGAACCTCCGCTATTCTTGCAGGCCTTCCTGTTGATTGTGCTGGTTTTTCTGTGGATCGTATGTGTGCCGGTGGAATGACAGCTGTAACCTGCGCCGCTTCAGAGATAGCTCTCGGTGCCTGTGATATCGCAATAGC